>Ga0302326_10027273_pt1 | contig 11521 bp, 8 predicted proteins | sample Palsa_T0_3_FD_202264 | JGI IMG/M metagenome (GOLD analysis project Ga0302326, IMG submission 202264) | Peat permafrost microbial communities from Stordalen Mire near Abisko, Sweden - Palsa_T0_3 | ecosystem: Environmental > Terrestrial > Soil > Palsa > Peat permafrost | place: Sweden: Abisko...
CGTCCCCGCGATTTCACTTGCGCATGGAGGAACTGAGACAGACCTTCGACTACGTCCTGATCGATGCCCCGGCGGTCGGTCAAGAAGTGGACGCACTTCTGCTCGGCCAGCGAGCCGATGGCTTGATCCTCGTTCTGGAAGCAAATTCCACCCGGCGGGAAGAGGCTCGCAAGGCCAAAGCCACCCTCCAAGAGCTGAACGTGAAGTTACTTGGAGCGATACTCAATAACCGTACATTTCCTGTTCCAGAAGCCATTTACCGAAAGCTGTAAGCGAACGCCACGCTACTCTTTTGTTGTTTCTAGCGTGGTATCACAGGTTGCTTCTTCCAAATGAATAAGACTCGACGTGAGTTGCTAATCAACGGATGCAAGCTGTTTGATTTGGGGCTGATGGTTGCGGCATTCATGCTGGCCTCGCTGGTGAGGCTGCACCAAAGCCACACGGTCACGATGGCGGAATTCTTTTCCATGCGTGTGAAGATACAAAATTTTTTGATCTTCGCGCTGCTGATGTTGGTCTGGCACCTGATCTTCCGAGCGTTTGGCTTGTATGCGTCGCATCGGACTTCCCAGCGTAACCGCGAGCTGGGTGAGGTGGTCGCGGCTACCTTCGTAGGCACCTTGGCGATTCTAGCCGGCGCCATCATTTTCCACATCAAACTGGTGACGCCGGTGTTCCTGTGCGTTTTCTGGCCGGTGGCGATGTGCGCATTGGGTGCAAGCCGGCTGGCGATCCGGGCAATGCTCTCGTTTGCGCGGAAGCGCGGGCGCAACCTGCGCAATATCGTGATCGTGGGCACGAACTACCGGGCGCTGGAATTCGCGCGCAGGCTTGGCACTCACCCCGAGTTCGGCTACCGCATCGAAGGATTCGTGGATCAGGAATGGCAAGGCATGGAAACCTTCAGGCGAGCTGGTTACGCGCTAGCCTCCGACATCGAGCATTTCCCGGAATACCTCAGGAGAAGCGTGGTGGACGAAGTGGTCATCGCGGTGCCTTTCCGTTCCATGCACGAGCAGGCCTCCCGAATAGCCGCCTCCTGCAACGAGCAGGGGATCACGGTGCGCGTGTTTAGCAATATTCTCGATTTGAAAGCGACACACTCTTCGACCGACGACGAGGAGGAAGATCCCGTAATCACGCATGCGAGCGGCCTGGCCGGCGGATGGCCTGTCTTCGCCAAGCGCGTGCTGGATCTCGTGATTTCTTCCATTTCGCTGGTGGTGCTCTCCCCGCTCATGCTGGTTACGGCGATTCTGATTAAGCTGACGTCGCCCGGTCCAATTCTCTTTCGCCAGGAGAGGCTCGGTTTGAATAAGCGGCACTTATACGTGTACAAGTTTCGAACCATGGTGGCGGATGCCGAGCAACGGATGTGCGAGCTCGAGCACCTGAATGAAGTGAGCGGTCCGGTCTTCAAGATCAAGAATGACCCCCGAATCACCAGGCTCGGAAAGTTTTTGCGGAAAACAAGCATCGACGAATTGCCCCAGTTAATCAACGTTATTAAAGGCGATATGAGCCTGGTAGGCCCCCGCCCATTACCTGTGCGCGACTACAACGGCTTCAATGAGGACTGGCAACGTCGAAGGTTTAGCGTAAAGCCGGGAATCACGTGCTTGTGGCAGATCCGGGGAAGAAGCTCCATTCCGTTTGATGAATGGATGGAACTGGATTTGACGTACATCGAAAAATGGTCCCTGTGGTTGGATTTACAAATCCTGATCAAGACCATCCCCGCAGTCCTCCGGGGCACGGGCGCAGCATGAGCATTCCGAGGTAAAGCGTGTTCGCCTCCCACAACGAGTCGCGCCCGCTGTCGTCGCTAGTCATACGTAAGGGCCGGCTCTGAGAAAGGATTTCGTGCGGTTATGTCCGAAACATCTCTAAACTCGTTGCGCGCTGCAGTCAGTGGCAGGCCGCTACCGGTGAGTTCTAAAACTGTTACGCAGCCCTCTCCGCAAGAGCGTTTTGTTCCCCAATTAATAGCCGCACGTGCGGCGGCCACTCCCAACCACTTAGCGATTGCCTGCGGGAATGACATGCTGAGCTACGCGGATCTGGAGAGGCGCTCCGACCAGATTGCGCATCGCTTGCAACAGTTCGGAGGAGGTCCGGAGACGCTCGTCGGTATCTATCTGGAGCGCTCTGTCGGACATGTAGTAAGTGCGTTAGGCATTCTGAAGGCGGGCGCAGCCTATCTCCCGCTGGATCCCGCATATCCTGCACAGCGTGTAGCGTTCATGCTGAATGACGCTGATGTGCCGCTGGTGGTAAGTGGGAAGCACCGTTCGGCGGATCTCCCGACTGGCCGATGGCAAGTAATCAATGTGGACTCCGATGAGTCGCAGGTTTCCCATGTTTCGGTGGACTCCAGTACTGTCAATGAGGACAATCTGGCATACGTGATCTATACCTCCGGTTCGACCGGTGACCCGAAAGGGGTCCAGATCACGCACAAAAGCCTTCTCAATCTAGTGACGTGGCATCAGCAGACATTCGGCGTCGGACCCGACGATCGGGTGGCCCACCTGGCCAATCCGACGTTCGATGCGGCAGTGTGGGAGCTGTGGCCCGCGCTTGCAGCGGGCGCCAGTGTGTTTCTGCCGGATGATGCTATTCGTAACGAGCCAGAGCGTCTTCGTGACTGGCTGGTCGCGGAACGCATCACCATTACATTTGTGCCGACTCCGCTTGCGGAACGCATGATCGCTTTGGAATGGCCAAGTAATACTGCTCTCCGGACAATGTTAACCGGCGCTGACACGCTTCGCAGGTACCCGCCTCCCGGCCTGCCATTCGCGTTAGTCAACAACTACGGACCTACGGAATGTACAGTGGTGGCTTCATCCGGCCTCATCCGTCCGGATGCGAATGCCGATGGGTTGCCGAGTATTGGCTTGCCGATCGCAAATACCGAGATCTATATTCTGGACGATCAGATGGCGCAGGTCCCCCCCGGCGCCAGGGGCGAAATCTACATCGGGGGAGTGGCCTTGGCTCGAGGTTATCTAAATAATCCAGCGCTGACAGCAGAAAAATTTGTTCGAAATCCTTTCAGCTCGAATCCGAACAGCCGGTTATATAAGACGGGAGATTTGGGGCGCTATCTACCGGATGGCCAGATCGGCTTCGTGGGTCGCGTTGACGATCAGCTCAAAATCCGAGGCTTCCGCATAGAACCGAACGAGGTTAGTAGCGCGTTGTCGCATCATCCGATGCTAGAGACATGCCTGGTAGTGGGCCGCGAGGACGCGCCGGGCGACAAACGCCTGGTCGCTTACGTTATTCCCAAACCCGGGAGCCAGCCCACAGACCAGGACTTGCGGTCTTTACTGAGCAGCCAGTTGCCAGCCTTCATGGTACCCGCAATCTTCGTGCGTATCGATTCCATGCCATTAAATTCCAGCGGAAAGGTTGATCGGACTGCCCTTCCTCCGCCCTCCGAGTCGAACATTTTACGCACCCACAGCTATGTGGCAGCCCGTAAGCCGATTGAAGTAAAAGTGACTTCCATCCTCGCGGACTTGGTGCGCATGAAAGAAATAGGTTTGAATGACAACTTTTTCTTAATGGGAGGAAACTCGTTGTTGGGCGCCCAAGTGATTGCCCAGGTGCGGGACCGCTTTGGCATCGAGCTTTCGCTACTGAGCCTGTTTGATCACCCCACCGCAGCAGAGTTATCGTCGGAAATCGAGCAGCTTCTGATTGAGAAAATCGGTGCTTTGAGCGAAAACGAAGCCAAAGATCTTGCTGCTCACCTGACCCCGGCAATGCATGACATCTAGCGCCACTGCACGTACGGAAAGGCTGTCCTTAAGCCTCTATCACCTCCTTGATCCGGAGGTGTTGGCCAATCCGTATCCGTTGTATCGCCGGCTGCGGGACGAGGATGCAGTGCATTGGGACCCGTTTCTACACGCCTGGATAGTAACGCGTTACGCGGACGTGGTTACTGTACTTCTCAAGTATTCCGCGGAACGCACGCCCACCCCGGAGAAGCTGAGCGAGATGGGGTTGTCCTCTTTGAACCCCATTGCGCAAGTGATGGTGCGGCAGATGTTGTTCCTGGATGCGCCAGCGCACACGCGGCTGAGGAACCTGGCTTCCAGCGCCTTTGCGCCGCGGCGCGTGGAGATGCTGCGCTCTCATATTCAGGAGATTACCGAAAGTCTGATCCGAGACGTGAAGGATAAAGGCCGGATGGACGTGATCGCCGATCTGGCTGGGCCGCTGCCCTGCATCGTAACGGCCGAGATGCTGGGAGTCCCGGTGGAAGATCACCGCCAGTTGAAGGCCTGGTCGCAGGATTTCGCGGAGATGTTGGGCAATTTCCAGCACAACCCCGGCCGCATACCCTCCATCGAGCGTTCGGTGGAAGAAATGACGGCCTACTTTAGTTCGGCGATTCGCGAGCAACGGCTGCGTCCCCGAGACGGCTTGGTGAGTTCCCTGCTGAATGCGGAGATCGATGGCGACCGCCTGAGCGAGGAAGAAGTGATCGCCAATTGTATTGTGATCATGGTCGGGGGACAAGAAACGACCACCAACCTGATCGCCAATGGACTTTTGAGTTTGCTGCGCAATCCCAGCGAGTTGCAGAAATTGCGGGACGATCCCTCGCTTATGCCGTCGGCGGTCGAAGAACTGCTGCGTTACGAAAGTCCCAGTCAGCACACGGCGCGTCTCGCGCCCGAGGACACCATGTTGGGTGGGAAGCAGATCCTCAAGCGCCAGGCGGTTATCGCTGTGATGGGAGCTGCCAATCGCGATCCGGAGCGGTTCCCCGATCCGGACCGGCTCGAGATCACCCGTCCCGATAACAGGCATCTTGCGTTTGGCTGGGCAGCGCATTTCTGTTTTGGGGCGCCGCTCGCCCGAATCGAGGGCCAAATCGCATTTGAAAGCATCCTGCGGCACTTTCCCCAGATAGCGCTGGAGCCTGGTCCTCTCACTTGGCGCCATAACCTGGGGTTAAGAGGATTGACGGAACTGCCCATCACCTTTAGTGGCCAAGCAGGGGCAAGCAACTAAGCGATGGCCCCTGCCGACAATATGGACGTGATGCGCCAAGTGGAAAATCTCTCCGACGCCAAGCGCAAGCTGCTCGAGCAATATTCGCTCGGGGCGCTAGGCCGCTCGGACAAGCAGTCGCAAACGATCCGTCGCCGGCCGGCAGGTGAGTTCGCGCCGCTGTCGTTGGCGCAGGAACAACTGTGGTATCGCTCGCAGGTGGAGGGCATTCCGCCGCTCTACAACGAGTCCATCACCATTCAATTGGGTGCTCCGCTGGACGTGGCTGCACTGGAGCGCAGCCTGGCCGAGATTATTCATCGGCACGAAATCTGGCGTACCAGCTATGACCGGCTGGATGGCGCTCTCGTCCAGATTATCCATGCGCATCCCAACTTCGCGTTGCCGGAGCTGGATCTCCGCAGCCTTCCCGAACAAGAGCGCGAGAAAGAAGCGCTACGAATAGTCACCGAAGAAGCTCGGCGCCCGTTTGACCTGAGGCGCGGCCCGCTATTGCGCGCTGTTTTACTGAGGACCAGCGAAACAGCCTATCGGTTATCCCTGACCGCTCATCTGAGCATTGTGGATGGAGTCTCGGTTTACCAGGTGTTGCCATCCGAACTCAGTGCTTTGTACACGGCCTTTTCGGCCGGTAAGCCATCGCCGCTTCCAGAACTTGCCATTCAGTATTCCGATTACGCTTACTGGCAACGTGACTGGGTTAAACGCGACGCATGGTCCAAGCAGCTAGAGTACTGGCGAGAGCAGTTTCGAGGAGGAGTTCCTGCTCTTGAGTGGCCGGCCGCTTGTCGCAGCAGCGAAGTTCCTACATACCACGGCGCGATCCGGCAGTTTGCGTTGAGCAAGCCTGTGACGGACGCAGCCAAAGAATGGAGCCGCTCGGAAGGAGTAACGTTATTCACGACACTTGTGACAACGCTTGCCGGCGTGCTTCATTGCTATACGCGCCAGCCCGATTTCACGATCGGTACACCTTCTCCGGCAGGGCGTAAGCGCTCCGAGGTTCGGCCACTGCTCGGTTATTTTCTGAACCCCGTGGCTCTTCGCATGGATCTGGGGGGAAAGCCGTCTTTCCGGGAGCTCCTCTCACGCGCCAAGCGAGTGATCGCGATGGCAATCTCAAATGATGATGTCCCGATAGAGGTTTTGGGTCAAGAGCTGCACCTCCAGCCGAATCCGAGCGCCCCGTTTTTCTCAGTTGCCGTTTCGTTGCAGCCACAAACGCCGGATTTGACAACCGGCTGGCAGGTGACCTCGATGGATGCCGATAGTGGGGGAGCGCCCTGGGATCTTTATCTGGCGTTCATTGATAGAGCAGATGGAATGATCGGCCGTGCTCAATACAACCCGGATCTATTTGAACCGGAGACGATAACGCTTTTAATAGACCATGTAGAATTGGTGCTGGAGGCTGCGGTTGCCGATCCTGAGCAGGCTGTTTCAGGATTGTTCGCAACGCTGCCAGGACCGGCGGAATGGAACAGAAAGGAGTTAAGTAGCCTAAGTAGCCTTCCAATGAAGCGATAGTGGCATGAACTGATCCTCTTGTTCATGGATTCTCCAGGACAGACGAGGAAAGGTGCATACTACTCGCCTTGCTCAAAGAACTCGCAATCCTGAACAGGGTATGTAGCAATTTGTAAAAGCATTTTGTGCTCGGATTGTTTCGTGTTAAGCTGCTGACAGAGCCGAAGCTGCGTGGCTGGCCGCTCTGGTCAACAGCGTGCTAGAGCCCCGTATAGGTGAAACCGACGCATGATGCATAAACTAGACCTTGCTCCTGCATTTGCATTTTTGTGGCTGTGTTTACCTTTGAAAGCCCAGATCGCTCAGACCCCCGATTGGCTCAAATGGCTGGGCAATGGCAAGAACAGTTACTCATGTACCTCGGGAACTTGTAACCTGACTGACGAATTGTGGTTCTCCTCATTCACGGTATCGGCCGGAGCTACTGTATTGAACGCAGGCGGAAATGGCCCGCTTATTGTTAGAGCCACGGGTACTTGCACAATCGCTGGCACAATTGCATCCAGCCCGGTTTATGGCGTCCAGGGGATCACCGGCTACGGAGATTATGGTGGTGGCGGTGGCGGCGGGGGTGGGGGAACTGGCGTTGGGGCAGCCGGTAAAACAACTCAGGCTATTTTGGGTATACCGATTGTAAACGGTGGTGCTGGCGGAACGGCTGGTGGAGGAGCTGGACATACGGCGCTTTCGACTACAGCCGGTCAATACCAGACGTTCTTGGGTGCGGGTAGCCCTTGGCCGGGAGGCGGTGGCCAGGGTGGTCAAGGTGGATCCGGAGGAGGGCTGGGTGGCGATGGTGGAATGCCCGTAATTTTCGTGTGCAATACCATCAACTTCACTGGGACCATCGATGTCCGGGGCGGCAATGGTGGCAACGCTGGTAAAATCGACTCCGGAGCAGGCGGCGGAGGAGGCGCGGGTTACGTAGTTCTGGCCGCTGTTAGTTTTACTGCAAACAGCGGTACGATTCGCACAACCGGTGGATTGGGCGGAACTTGCAACTCCTATTCGGGATGCGGAGCTGGTGGAAATGGTGGTAATGGATGGAGTTACTCGATTACCATTCAGTGACGCCTAGCCGGGAACTTTGGGTGTAGCAGCACGATTGAGGTCAGCAGCACTATTGAGGTCATCGATGGTCTTGATTCAATGGATTCAAAAAAGTAGTCTGAAAATAACGGCGGCTTTTATCCTTACGTCTTGCGGCTTGGTTATGCCGGCGGCGGCCCAGACCCTTAACGCGCCAAGCTGGCTGCTCTGGTTCGGCAACGGTACCAACTCTTACTCCTGTGCCAGTGGCACGTGTAACTTAGGAGAGGAGATGTGGTTCGTAAACTTCAATGTTTCAGCCGGGGCTACCCTGTCAAATATATCGGGAAATGGCCCGCTTATTGTACGGGCCACCGGCACCTGCACAATTGCTGGGAAGATCACTGGCAGCCCCGATGGAGGTGCCTTTGGAATCAGTGGAAACGGAGACTTCGGCGGCGGCGGTGGTGGCGGTGGCGGCGGAACTGGCGCGGGCACCTGGGGTAAAACCACGCAGGTCAATCTCGGAGTTCCCATTGTCAATGGCGGCGCTGGCGGTGGCGCTGGCGGGGGGGCTGGAGGAACCGCACTCTCTACCACGGTCGGTCAATATAGGATGTTCCTGAGCGGATCTGGCTCCTGGCCTGGAGGCGGCGCCCAAGGCGGCGTAGGCGGTTCCGCTGGAGGAGCCGGCGGCAATGGCGGATCTCCCGTCATCTTAGTGTGCGCAACCATCGATTTCACGGGCACCATTGACGTCCGCGGTGGTGTCGGCGCCAATGCTCCTGCAAATAATACTGGTGCAGGAGGAGGCGGAGGAGGCGGTTATGTCGTTCTCGCCGCCGAGACCTTTACCTCTACTGCCGGCACTATCCTCACCACCGGTGGAGCTGGCGGAACTTGCAGCTCTCACACAGGCTGTGGCGCGGGAGGCCAGGGCGGCAATGGCTGGAGCTACATCTTTACGATTCCATAACAGTTGCCTCGGAAATTGAACGCGCGCGAAGCAACATTTCCTCGTTAACAACTCACGTCCCAACGGCATCTGAAGTTAGAGTTTGGATGCACGCACGAACCCGGATACAGAAGAACACTTGTCCACCGAACCGAAGGCGCCTTTGATCGCCGACGCTCGCACTTTGCGCAGGCCGTTGAACCTGCGTGAGGCTTCTTATGAAGACTATGCTCAGATCGCTGCGCTGGAGTCCAAGTATGGGCTCGAAGCAAAGGTGTTCGACGAGTGGAAGCATCTGTGGTTTAACAACCCCGCGTATAAAGAGCATCAAGGAAGTATGCCGATTGGGTGGGTGCTCGAGGCCGCCAACCAAAAGATTGTGGGATATCTTGGCAACATTCCGCTGCATTACGAAGTTGAAGGACGGCGGCTGCTTGCTTCGGTCGCCCATGCTTGGGTGGTCGAGACAGACTATCGCCCTTACTCGGTCCTGTTATTGGAGCGCTACTTTTCGCAGAAAATCGTTGATCTTTTCCTGAATGCCACCGTGGGGCCGCGGGCAGCGGATGCCTTTGCCGCGTTCCAGTCGGTACCAGTGCCGGTGGGGGATTGGGATCGCTCGTTGTTCTGGATTACAAACTACCAACATTTCCTGATGGGCTGGTTGGCCATGAAGGCGTTTCCACTGGCCAAGCCTTTGAGTTACTTGCTGTCGTTCGGAATATTTCTCAAGGATGCTTTTACGCAAAGACGACTCGGTCCACAAAATGAAGTTGAGTTGGAACGGTGTACCGAGGTGGATGCGCGCTTCGATATTTTCTGGGAAGCACTGAGGAAAATCAACTCGCACAGACTCATGGCAGTGCGCAGCCGCGAAGTCCTGGAGTGGCATTTTAAGTATGCCCTCCTGCAGAACAAAGCGTGGATCGTAACCGCGACCAAAGGTTCTGATCTGGCCGCTTACGCGATTTTCCATCGGCATGACAATTTACGATACGGCTTACGGCGAATACGGCTGGTGGACTATCAAACGCTCGATGGAAACACCGCATACCTGGGCTCCATGCTCTCTTGGGCGCTCGAAAGGTGCAAGGGCGAGGGCGTAGACATGCTCGAGAGCATTGGGTTCTGTGCCCACAAACGAAATGTCATCGAACAATTTGCTCCGCATCAGCGCAGACTGCCATCCTGGCTATATTTCTATAAAACAGGAGACCAGCACTTGGCTGAGAAGCTGAATGAGCCCGGCGTGTGGGATCCCTCTCAATACGACGGCGACGCAAGTTTTTGATTTAGCAATCCAGAAGTTCTGGAGAAGGTGTTCACTATGATCGGACAAACGTGGCTGCTGCCGGCTCTTCCAAAACTGTCCAGCCGCCATTTTCTTCTGGACCAGATGCCAAAGAAATCGGTCTGCGCAGAAGTCGGCGTGCATAAAGGGGACTTCTCTCAGTTGATCCTCAAGATTGTGAAACCGATAGAATTGCATCTCATCGATCCCTGGAAGTATGAGACCGAGGAGAAGTATTCACGCAGTTGGTACGGTGGCGCAACGGGTGGCAGCCAAAAGCTACTCGATGACAGGTATCAGGGCGTTACCAAGCGCTTTCACAAACAGATACAAGCGGGCACGGTCACGGTCCATCGGCTCGGCTCCATAGAGGCTGTCCGTCAGTTCGCGGATAGGTCGCTGGATTGGGTCTACATCGATGGCAACCATCTATATCCGTTCGTTCTAGACGATCTGACGAATTGGGCGCAGAAAGTTAAACCGGGTGGATTCATCACCGGTGACGATTACGGGGAGGTCGGATGGTGGGAAGACGGCGTAACACGGGCCGTCGATGACTTCGTGAAAGACCACTCCCAAAAGTTGGAGTTGAAGACACGGAACGGCCAATTTATTCTGAAGATCCCCGCATAGACAGCAATTGCTCGAAGTATTCGTAAATGCTATTTAAGAGTATATGATTCAGCGCGGTCCGCAGATGTCAGTTGCGATACCACAGCTCGACACGAGTAATGGTGAGAAGCAGACTCGGAATGGAGTTCCTGTATCACCTGTCAGCAAGCAGCCGCCCGGGCAGTTGACGCTCCCTTTGTCTTTTCCGCAACAACAGCTGTGGATACACGCGCAGCTTGCTTCCGATGTTGCCCTATACAGAGAAGTCCTGATCCTTGAGCGCAGAGGATCTCTTAACCGAGCGGCACTCGAACGCAGCCTCCAGGACATCATCCAGCGCCACGCAGCCTTGCGCACATCGTTCACGGTTGTGGATGGCAGCCCCGCCCAGGTAATAGCTGAGAACGGACGAGTGGGGCTTCCTCTCCTCGAGCGGAATGGGGGGGCGGACGAGCAGCGTAAGAGCGACGTGTTGAAGATAGCTACCGAGCAGGCCCGGAAGACGTTAGCGCTTGAGGAGGGCCCGGCACTGCGAGCGCGTCTGCTGCGCTTCCCCCAAGAAAACTGGGTTCTCATCGTAACACTGCACACTCTGGTTGCGGACGCCTGGTCGCTAAACATTTTTGCGCGCGAGCTCAGCATGCTTTATGAAGCGTACGCGGCCGACCAACCTTCGCCCCTGACCGATTTGCCAATCCAGTATTCGGACTATATGTATTGGCAGAGGGATTTCTTTGAAGAAGCTCTCGAGCGCGACCTGCCGTATTGGTGGCAGCGGCTCGCCGGCATTCCTCCGGTGCTGGAATTGCCAACTGACCGGCCGCATCCCCCGGTACAGCAATTTCGTGGTGCATCCCTCAACCTGTCAATCTCCCAAGAACTAAGCGATTCAATCAAGCACCTCGGCGAGCGCGAGTCGGTGACACCCTTTGTCACCCTGATCGCTGCCTTCCAAACCCTGTTGTCGCGCTACACCGGACAGGACGATATCGTCATAGGTTCACTGATCCCAGGCCGTGAAGCATGGAATGAAGCGTTGATAGGCCTTCTTGCTCACACCATGGTCATGA
>Ga0302326_10027275_pt1 | contig 11521 bp, 8 predicted proteins | sample Palsa_T0_3_FD_202264 | JGI IMG/M metagenome (GOLD analysis project Ga0302326, IMG submission 202264) | Peat permafrost microbial communities from Stordalen Mire near Abisko, Sweden - Palsa_T0_3 | ecosystem: Environmental > Terrestrial > Soil > Palsa > Peat permafrost | place: Sweden: Abisko...
GGCCGTGATTGGCGGTGCCGGAGTGGCCGAGGTGCCGCCTTGCCCGACTGCGCCGCTTCCGGCGCCACCGCCGCCGCACGCCGTGAGCAGCGCGCACAACACCCCTACCAATCGCCAGGCACGATTATGTTCAAAGATCGCAGGTGCGTAATAGCGCGGCTTCTTATGCATCGTTCGACTCTTATGGAGTTCGTCCCCCGCAAGACAACGGCCCGGCACGACAGGCGTTGACGCGTACGCAGGAATACGCAGACGCGCGATGCTTTGTCGCAGCACGCAGACATCTGTGGCTGCGAGACGATTGCGTAGAAATCTGAATTCCTCGCCCGCGACTGCCGCGGACGAGCTGCGGGTGCTCAGCAGGTTATGCTGCGACTCTAGTTCTGCGGATTCAATTTGTGGAACTCGCTCCCGGGAGATGCCGCCGCATTCACCACCGTACCCGCCGGATTGATGAAGTAACTCGCGTTGGGGCCGGTCCAAACCTCGCGCTGCGCGTGGTCCACCGGGTCGCTGGTGAGCGTCACGCCACGCAGCGCCCGGGAGAATGCATCCACCTGCTGCTGGAACTGCGCCTCCTGGTGTTGAAAGTGGTTCTGCTCCTGCGCCATGGTCTGCTGGAACAGATGATAGGCGCTGTTGCCGGCCTGCCCGTTCAGGCGCAGTTGATACCTCTCCCATTGCTGGTCGATCTGAAACGTGCTCATTGCATGCAGCATCAGTTTCAGCGCCGTCGCCGCCTGCTCTTCGGGCGCCAGAAAACTGTAGAGCCATGTGACCTGCCAGATCGCCGTGGTCTGCATCCGCGTGAGCTGCGTCTCTGCGAACACGTAGGCGGTCATTGGCCCGGCACCCGATACGCTGTCACAGCGGTAGATGGCCTCTCCCGCCGTCACCTGCTGCGCGCCGGAGGATGCGTACACGACGGGAAGCTGCTGCATCTGCTTGAGATCCAGCGTACGGCACATCGGCGCGAAGCGTGCTTGCCCATAGAGATCAGCAAACACCCAGCCGGGCAGGTAGTTGGCGACCACTTCCTGCGCTACTCCGTGGGGACTGTAGCGGCTGCCCTCGCGCATTGCGGACCGGCCGATGGTTTGATCAGGCACCGCATAGGGTGGTACACCGGAATCACCCAGGCGCAGGCGCATCTTGCCATCCGGCGAGACCATCTCCACCATGGCACGCGGATCGAGCGGACCGAAACGAAAAGCACCACCGGTCACATGCCAGCCCTGCGGCACCTGCACTATAAAGGCGTGCTCGGCCGGATCCTGAAACTGCACCCAAGTGGGATCTGCAGCGGCCGCGCCCGACAACGCGCTCAGGGCAAGCACTGCGGTGATGGGTGGCATGGAGTGCACGAATTCGACCTCCTGCCTCCTTGCCTACTGCTGCTGAAACTCGGCACTCAGGCGCTGGGCCCCGCCCGCCTGCGCGCTTGCGGTCAGAATTTCTGCCCGAACTGAATCCCGACCGTGCGCGGCTGCGTCGGGATGATATACGGCTGCGTGCAGGTGGTCGGTGTGCACTCGGCAAAGCGCGTGATCTGTCCCCGCGTGTCGAATACGTTCGACACGCGAAGTTGGAGCATCATGCGGTGCCATTCCACGCCGCCCGACAGATCGAGCAGGCCATAGCCGGGCAGATTGCCCAGAGCTTGCTGGAATATCGGCAGCAGCAGCGCCGTTGACGATGTCTGGTATACGTATGCGGCTTGGGCGTTCGCCTTGTACTCCCCGATCGCAAAATTGTAGCGTGCGACGACGTTGCCCTTGAAGTCCGGCACGACCGGCAGCTTGGTGCCCGCAGGCACGAGCGGGCCGGTCGCCGTCCAGCCATCCCCGGAGGGGAAATCCGTTTGGTTGTGAGGACCGCCATCGATCTGATTCGGGCAGTTCGTGACCGGCGTCGTCGTGCCCGGGACGTAGGTGCCGCAGAAGTTCGACGTCAGCTTCGCATCCAGGTAGGTGCCGCTCGCGCTGAAGAGCCAGCCCCCGCCCGCGGCCCATTCGACATTGGTCTCGACGCCCTTGATCTGCGCCGAGGCCGCGTTTTGCACCACCGTCACGCTGTTGGGACCGAGGTACGCCAACTGGAAGTTGTTCCAGTGTTCGATGAACATCGCCCCGTTCCACCGCAGGCTGCGATCCAGCCACTGTGTCTTCCAGCCGAGCTCGTAATTGGTCAGATAGTCTGCCTGGTACGGCGGGAAGATCGCCTTGATCGAGGCATCGTAGACGCGATTAATGCCCCCCGGGCGAAATCCGGTCGAGTAGGTGGCATAAACCATGCGGTCGGCATCGAACTTGTAGCTGAGGTTCACGCGCTGCGTATGACCGCTCTCAGAGACAGTCTGGTTCAGGTTGGTACACGGCGCACCGCGGAACGGCTGGTAGTTCGGCTCGCCACCGACGCCTCCCGGCGGCCCGCAAGCGTTCTGGCCCGGATAGAAGCCGGTCAAAGTCTCGTAGGCGGATGAGTATCCGTAGAAGCCCTCCTCCGAATTCTTTGCGTCGAACAGGCGCACGCCGCCAGTCAATGACCACGACGAAGTGATGTCCCAGGTCACCTGGCCAAACACGGCCTGGTCACGATCGACGCGCTGCAGGTCGCTGAGCCAGATCGTATTTGGGTAACCCGGGATGGAAAGGCTGCTGGCGAAACCTTGTGGATTGCCGCCATAAACGTTGCCGTTGAGCCCGGGGATCGTGTATTGCTCCCAGATATTGTGCAACTGGCGCTGGTCGAACAGGCCGACGGTTGCCTTGACCGGCAGGGACTGCGGCGTGCCGACGCGCAACTCGTTGCTCCACTTCTCGTAGTGGCCGTCGGTGATCACGAATTCCTGCGGCTCGGCCGGCGTGCCAGCCTCCGTGTTCCAGAAAGCGCCCGACCCGTAGTACTTGTCATAGAAGTAAGAATAGTCACTGTAGTCGGCGATCGAATGCGTGTTGCGGTTCATATATCCGCCGGCGTAGACGATGTCGAAGTCGCTGACCTTGCCTTCGACCGTCAGCGCCATCTGCTGCCAATCGTCTTGGGTCGTCTCCGGGCCGAAGTGGACGATCTTCAGATCGCCGACGGCCGGGTCGTAGCCGAAGAATCCGTTGCCGGTGAGATTCTGTGCCATGAAGGTTGGCGTCACGCTCCAGTTGTCGCCTACGTCGATCTTGAGCGCGGCGCGACCGCCTTTCGACTCAACGGTATTGTAGTTGTTGCTGACCGTGCTGGCGTTGCTCAGCGTATCACCGGTCGCCCCGGTGTAGGTGGGGAACGAGCGTGCGCCGTCGACGATGCCGGCAGAGGTATTGGTGCCGGCGACATTGCTGATGTAGCCGGCATCGTGCTCTTCCCAGCCGACGAGCCGGATCGCCGCGATTGACGTCAGCGGCACATTGACGAAGCCTTCCAGCACGGACCCGAGGCCGCCGTGAGCCACCGAATTGCCCTGGATGTCGTAGCCCGCTGAAAACTGGGTCGGGTCCGGCTTGTTGGTGATGATACGGATGGTGCCGGCCTCCGAGCTCGCACCATAAAGCGTGCCCTGCGGTCCCTCGAGGACTTCTACGCGCTCGATATCATAGACGTGCACATCGATGGTGCCGTCGATCGTGGTCACCGGCTGCTCATCGAAATAAGTTCCGACGCTGGGCTGCGGGCCGGAGTGATTGCCGTCCTGCCCGCTCACCACGCCGCGCATGTAGACGTGGGTCGTGCTGATTCCGTTGCCGCCCTGGCCGAGGCCTTTGACGCTCGTGACGCCCGGCAGGAACTCGACGTAATCGTCGATATTCTCGATGTGCAACTGCTCGAGCTGCTCGGTGCCGAGCGCCTCGACGCTGACTGGCACGTCCTGCAGGTTCTCGGTCTTCTTCTGCGCAGTGACGACCACTTCTTCGAGGGTGACGCCCTCGGTATCAGCGCTGGCAGGTGCGGCGGCCGCGCCCGCGAGAATTGCCGAGATGGCCGAGGCGATCGGCAGCTGCCTTAAAGCGTGCCATTCGCGCCCGCGAGCAGCGCGGTCCGCACCTTTATGCCCGTTGTTGTTCGATCGGCTGCGACTCATTATTGTTCCCCTGCCCAACTGATGATTTGGAGACGATGCTTAATCGATTCAGTATGTAGATGCCGGAGCCTCCGGATAGCACTCGCGTACCCGGCCCGGTGCCGCCGCCTGCATCCGCCGCGGGTCCTTGTTGGCAGACCCCTAAGTTTCGGGAGCGCGCCTCATCGGCCGCGTTCGTTTCGCCATGTTCGGCCGCGAGTTCCGGAACTTTCGCAAGCAGCCGAGCCGCGTGGCCGAGCGCGGTGTCGAGCGTTCCGATTGGGTGCGAAACGCTGCTCAATCGAGAATCCTGAGCAACCTTCTATTCGAAATCATTAAGTGCGAGGCTGCCGTTTTTCCAAAGCGTGGCACGATAATACGTTTTCGGCCGGCATTTGCCCAGCTCGACTCGACGCCGTAGCGATTCAGCGTTAGTCAAATAAATTCATTTGGTTATGTGCGTTGGCGCATCCAGATCCGCGACCAACGGCTTCGTGAGCCGCCCTCCATACACCAGCTTCACGACGTTCGACGATCCGGCTGCTTGCTCCTCGGGTCGGGCCCCGCAGCGGCGCGTCCGAGTCGGTGGTGATGTCGGGCCGTATTTCGTCATTTCAGGAGGCGTCCCAAATCGTCTGCATTGTCCAGGGGCCACCTTTCACGACCCAGAACGAACCGTCAATTAGGCGGTGGTTTTGATCGAGGCCGGCAATCCGATCAAGATCTGACTGGCCAAGCTCGATCTCCGCTGCCGCAAGATTCTCACGCAGGCGCGACGGGGTAACGGACTTCGGAATGGCCGCAATCCCTCGATTGACGTGCCAGGCGAGCAATACCTGTGCGGCTGTACAACCGCGACCCTGGGCGATTGACTTGATCACGGGGTTGTCAAGCAACGCAGGCGCACCGGCCGCCTTGACGAAATCGGGCCGATCCGACGATCCGAGCGGCGCCCAAGCTGTCATGTGGATGCCTTGTGAAGCGCAGTATTTCACCAGCTCGGGTTGCTGGAGCAGAGGATGGAGCTCCACCTGATCAACCTCCAGTTTGACCTTGCAGTGAGGGAGGAGATCGCGAAGCTTCTTTACGGAGAAGTTGGAAGCGCCGATGTGGCGCGTCAGTCCCGCGCTGACAGCGGCCTCCATTCCCTCCCAGGTCGATTGAATAGGAACCTCCGCAGGCGGCTCGAAATCCACAGCAGAGCTCGGAAAAACTACGCCAGGCTTGAGCGGAATAGGCCAGTGAATCAGATAAAGATCGAGGTGAGCGAGGCCGAGATTCTGCAGCGTCTTCTTGATCGCAGCTGCAACGTTGGCGCGACCATGGGAATTGCACCATAATTTTGAAGTAATCCAAAGCTCTTTGCGCGTCACTTGGCCTTCGTTAATCGCGTCGCGGATTGCGTTGCCGATTTCCACCTCATTGCCATAAACCATGGCGCAATCGATGTGCCTATACCCGAGACGAATGGCTTCCCTCACCGCGGCATAAACCGCGCCAGGCTCCGACTTCCAAGTCCCGAGGCCCAGGATTGGCATTCGATCCCCGTTCGAAAATGCGAGTGCCTTCATCGATTTCTCAATCATGGCTATTCAATCAACGCGCCCGTTGCTTGCCAGGCAGGTACCACCAACCAACGTGCGATCAGGCCTTCTCGCCCACCGGCAATTCCGCAGGTTTGAAGTTGACCCCGCACGAGTGATCCGGGCAATACCGGTCCGGATTCTGCGCCAGGTACTGCTGGTGATAGCTTCCACTAGGACTGGAAAACGCAAGAAATCCCCGGAGTTATCAGCCGCTAACCCTCTGGTTCCAGGCAAGGTCCTGCGCTTAACCCGCGATCACGCCTTCTCCCCCACCGCTGAGACCGGGGATTTATAGGGAATTCCGCACGAATGATCCGGGCAGTACCCACCGGGATTCTTCGCCAGATACTGCTGGTGATAATCCTCGGCGTAATAGAACGGCGGCGCCTCGCGGATCTCCGTGGTGATGGCGCCGAACCGGGCCTTATCCAGCGCCGCCTGGAAGGCGCGCCGCGACTGTTCCGCCGCTGCCAGCTGTGCCTGGTTTACGGCGTAAATCGCCGAACGGTATTGCGTGCCCCGGTCGTTGCCCTGGCGCATGCCCTGGGTCGGGTCGTGCGACTCCCAGAAGACGCGCAGCAGCTCTTCGTAACTGATGCGCTTGGGATCGAAAATCACCTGGACTGCCTCGGCATGACCGGTGGTTCCGGTGCACACCTGTTTGTAGCTTGGGTTCGCCACGTGGCCACCGGCGTACCCGACCGCCGTTGAATAGACGCCCGGGAGTTGCCAGAAGGTCTTTTCAGGGCCCCAGAAGCAACCCATGGCGAACAGGGCGCGCTCGAGCCCGTCGGGATATGGAGCCTGGAGGCGGTGACCGTTTACAAAATGCATCTCGGGAACTTGCATCGCCAAACCCTCGTGCTTCTGACTTCGTTACGGCTACAATCGTGCCGCCTCGATCCCTATTCAAGGCCGGCTACCGTGCCACTATGAGCGTCGTCTGCCAACCGCACAATCTGCGCCGTCCGACCAGCGTCGCCCCCAACGCCTATGGCGTGCGCGTGAGTCTTCGCTCGGGCGATCCGTTCCGCAAGCTCATGGGCGGGGAATGGCATCGCACCCACTGGTTTGCCACCGCGGCCGAGCGTGACGCCGCGCTGGCTGATATGAGCCGCAAGCACGAGTATTCGCGGGTCGGCGACAAGCCGGCGCTGGTATGGGAGAAGGTCGAGAACCTCGCGGCGAGCCGCCGTCTGTAAGGTAAGGCTGCCGGCTAGAAACTGCGCCCGAGAAACAGGTAGAACGCGGTGGAGCCGGTCTCGTCGTAGCCCACCGCCAGATACGCCGGCCCGATATAGGTGTCGGCCCCGAAGAACACCGAGAAATCCTTGCGCGTGGAACCGAAGCTCATATCGCGCCGCTCGCTCCATACGTTGCCGGCCTCGAACGACGTGCCGACATAGGCAGGCACGTCCAGAATGCCCTCACCGCCATTGCCGACCTTGCGCAGGTAAATCAGGCGCCCGATCGCATATTGCGGCCCCGCCAATGTCTGGGCCGGCACGCCGGACAGGTTCAAAAAGCCGCCGAGTGGAAAGAAGGTTCGTACGTTGGTGTCGCTGCCGCCGATCGTGCTGCCGGCTGAGACCCATGCGACCACGGTGTTCCTGGCCCAGGAGTGGGCCAAACGCCAGTCGAGGGTAAACAGGTCGCTGCCCTGCTCGCCACCGCCATTGCCCTCGCCGCTGATCTGGGCCACGAGAGCCTGGCCGTTGCGCGGAAAATTGGCGCTGTTGAGGCTGTCGTAGCCGAAGCGCACGAAGTACTCGGTGACGTCGAACGTGGATTCGGGCGCGCTGGGACCCAGGATCACGTACGAGCTGCCACGGCTTTGCAGCGCGCCGACGCGCATTTCACCCCAGTTGCCGAATTCACGCCCTAAATCGACGCCGTAGTCCACGCTCGACACGCGAAATTCCCCCACCTGCCGATCGTTCACGACCTGCGCTACTTCATGCGCCTCGACGTCGGCATGCGGGGCGACGAAATACTGCGTGACGTTTGACAGCGGCAGCCACAGCTCCGTCGACAGCAGCGGCGCGGTGCCGACCTGCATGTCCCACACCCACTCGGCGCCCAGCGAGTTGATTTCGGTGACATCCAGCCTTGCCGCGGCGTTGAAGATGGTCTGGCCCTTGAAATCGTCCTCCAGCGCAACCCCGAAGCGCAGATAGTTCGGCCCCCAGGAATTTTGCCGGGCGGAGAAGTCCAGACCGAACTGCCCGAGTGGATTCTGGACCAGGCGATAGTCGAGCATCTCCAGATCGCCGCGGCCGTAGAGCGCCCCAACCTCGGCCTTGAGCGCTCCCGGGTCGACCGTCTGGCCCTGGAATTGATCGAACATGTCCTCGATCGGACGTTGATAATTCTTCGAATCCGGCTCGACGCGCACGAACTCGACTTTCGGCAGCCCGCTGCGCGCCTGGCTGCGCGCCTGCTGATATCGCGCATACGCCTCATCCGACAGCGCCAGCGCCGCGAGCTGCGTCCCGACCGCCTGGGCGGCCTCCTCACCGGCACCGACGATTTTCATCGTTTCGGGGAAATCATAAGAAGAGAAATCGCCGAGCTGTGGCCTGACCACGATGTCATTGGGGCCCAGCGTCGCAAGGTCGCGCTCGATGTCCTTGCGTAGCAGAATCGAGAGCATCTGGTTGGTGACCCCGGCGAGCGAGTTCAAACTCTTGCGCGGCTGCAGCGGAAAGCCCGCGTCCACCACGATCAGGATATCCACGCCCATGCTGCGGGCGACGTCGATCGGCAGATTGTCCGCCAGCCCGCCGTCCACCAGCAGCTCGTGGCGATAATCCACCGGCGCGAACAGCCCCGGCACCGACATGCTGGCGCGCATGGCGGTAGTCAGGTCGCCATCGCCGATGATGCGCGCGTTGCCGGTTTCCAGATTGGTCGCCACGGCGCGAAAACGCGTCGGCAACTGGTCGAAGTCGGTGATACGTGCGACCGGCAACGTGAGCTGGCGCAGAGTCTCGGTGAGCATCTGGCCCTGGACCAGACCCTTGGGGATCACCAGCCGCCTGCCCTGTATGCCCAGCGGCAGATTGACCAGGTACTCCCGATCCTCCTCCTTGCGCCGGTAGTCGAGCTCGGTGCGCGGCAGCCGGTCACGGAATGCCACCTGCCAGTCGAGCGTTGCCAGGGCGTGCTGGATCTGCTCACCCGACATGCCACTGGCGTACAGCCCACCGACCACCGCGCCCATGCTGGTGCCGGCGATCACGTCGACCGGCACGTGCAGCTGGTCGAGCATCTTCAGCACGCCGATGTGCGCCGCGCCGCGCGCCCCGCCGCCCGAGAGCACCAGCCCGATGCGCGGCCGCTCCGGGGCCGCCGGGTTGGCGCCGCCGTGGCTCGCTGCGTCTTGCGCGCCGGCGCTCGCGGCGACGACCAGCGGCGCCGCCAGGACGACTATTCTTGCTATACGCATGCACCGGTCGATCGCAGCCATTAAGCTTGCGCGCATGAGCTCGGCGTTCCTAATCTCGCTCGTCGTACAGGTGCTGTTGATCATTCACTGTATCCGCACCGGACGCAATTCGCTGTGGATCTGGGCGATAGCGCTGCTACCCCTCGCCGGGCCAGTCGCCTATGTGCTGATCGAGCTGCTACCCGGCCTGTTTGGCAGCCGCGGCACGCGTCGCGCGGTGCGCGGCGTACGCAAGGCGCTCGACCCGGAGCAGGACCTGCGACGATTTCAGGACGAGGCACGGCTGATCGGCGACGTCGCGAGTCGCCAGCGCTTCGCCGACGAACTGGTGCGCCAGGGGCGCTCGCCGGAGGCCATCGGCATTTATCGGCAGGCGCTCAGCGGCCTGTACGAACACGATCCGAATCTGCTGCTCGGACTGGCCCGCGCGCAGTTTGCCAGCGGCGCCTTCGGCGAGGCACGTGCGACGCTCGATGCGCTGATCGCGCACAATCCGCAATTCCGTTCCCCGGATGGCCACCTGCTATACGCCCGGGCCCTCGAGGGCGAGGGCAATCGCGACAAGGCGCTCGAGGAGTTTGCCGCCGTCAGCAAATATTACGCCGGCGCCGAGGCGCCGCTGCGCTACGCCCAGCTGCTGCGCGCCAGCGGCAAACAGGAGCAGGCGCGCCGCGTGCTCAAGGAACTGCTGGAGCACGCGCGGCTGGCGCCGCGTCACTACCGCAAAATGCAACAGCAGTGGCTGGTCGAGGCCGAGCGCGAGCTGGCCGCGCTTTGATCGGCGTGCATCAGTCGCTGCGAGCGCGCCGCCGCGCAGTGCGCCGTGGCTGCTGCTGCGTAATGCAATGCAGATCGCCGCCCCCGAGCAGGATTTCGCGGGCCGGCACGCCGACGATGCGCCGCTGCATGAACACACGGCGCAGCACCCGGCGCGCGACGCCGTCGGTGCGCGCATCGAGCAGCGGCAGGATGACGGCGCCGTTGGCGAGATAGAAGTTGACGTAGCTGCCGGCCAGCCGCTGTCCCGCACGCAGCGCGCGAATAGCAGGGCTTGCGGCGATGCCTGCCGCTTCGCGCCGCGTCATGTACAGCGGCCCCGGGGATGGCAGCTTGTGGACCAGCAGACGGCGGCCGCGCGCATCGCGCGCCGACATCAGCCGCTCCCAGGCGTCTTTCGATACCCGGTGCTGTGGATCGCGCGCATCCTCACTCCAGGTCAGGCAGACTTCGCCGGGGCGCGCAAAGCAGGCCAGATTGTCGATGTGACCGGAGGTCTCGTCATCGACCACTCCCTCGCCGAGCCAGATGACACAGCTCGCGCCCAGATAGCGCTTCAGCACGGTCTCTATCTGCGTTCGGTTCAGCGACGGATTGCGCTTGAGCAGGCATTGCTCGGTGACCAGCACCGTGCCCTCACCGTCCACATGGATTGCACCGCCCTCGTTGATGAGCGGCGCGCAGTAGCGCTCGCAGGCGGCGATCTCGAGCACTTTCTGCGCCACGGCCTGATCGCGCCGGCAATCCCGGTAGAGGCCGCCCCAGGCGTTGAAGCGCCAGTGCACGCCGCGCAGTGCGCCGGTCGCGTTGACGACGAAGGTCGGTCCAACGTCGCGCATCCAGGCGTCGTCGCTCGACAGTTCCAGAACCCGCACCGCGGCCGGCAGCGCGGAGCGCGCCCTGGCGTACTGCTGCGCCGAGGCGCCGACGCTCACCGGTTCGAACCTGGCGATCGCGGTGGCGACCGCGGCAAAGGCCTGCTGCGCGGGCTGCGCGCGCCGCCGCCAGTTATCGGGCCGCTCCGGCCAGAGCATCCAACAACCCTCGTGGGCCTCGAATTCGGCCGGCATCCAGAAGCCGTCGCGTGCCGGCGTTGATGTCAGGGTGCGGGGCATGACCCGGGCGATTCTAGCAACCTGGAACCCCGCCGCGGATCGGCCGGCGCCGCGCTGTGATAGCATTTCATGAGCTCCCCCCGTGCGCTGGATTACCCCATGACCAATCAGAATCCGACTTCGGTCAAGCCGGTCGTGCCCTCGGGCGGCCAGAAGATCTCGATCAAGGACGGCAAGCTGCTGGTCCCCGAGCGCCCGATCATCCCCTTCATCGAAGGTGACGGCACCGGCCGCGACATCTGGCGCGCCAGCGTGCGCGTGCTCGACGCCGCGGTCCAACGCGCCTACGGGGACCGCCGCAAGATCGAGTGGATGGAAGTCTATGCCGGGGAGAAGGCTTTCAATGCCTTCAAGAATTGGCTGCCGGATGAGACCGTCGAGGCCTGCCGCGAATATCTGGTGTCGATCAAAGGCCCGCTGACCACGCCGGTCGGCGGGGGCATCCGCTCGCTGAATGTCGCCCTGCGCCAGCTGCTCGATCTGTATGTCTGCCTGCGTCCGGTGCGCTGGTTCAAGGGCGTCCCCTCGCCGGTCAAGGCGCCGGAGA
>Ga0302326_10027280_pt1 | contig 11519 bp, 15 predicted proteins | sample Palsa_T0_3_FD_202264 | JGI IMG/M metagenome (GOLD analysis project Ga0302326, IMG submission 202264) | Peat permafrost microbial communities from Stordalen Mire near Abisko, Sweden - Palsa_T0_3 | ecosystem: Environmental > Terrestrial > Soil > Palsa > Peat permafrost | place: Sweden: Abisko...
CGGGCGCTTTCAGGCGCCAGATCGGTTGACCAGCGCGCCTCTCTAAAGGTAAGCTCCAGGGCCGTAAGGCGGCATGTTTACTTAAAGGGGGAGCCATGAACAATCTGACTTCGGTCAAGGTTCTTGAGGGTTTTTGTGGTTGCGGTCCTTGCAACTCCAGTCTTTGCAGCTACGCAAACCACTCCTGGCGTCGGTATCTACAGCGTGTCGAGTTATGTGGTTTCCGCGACTGCAGCCTGCGGAACTGCGCAGGGTACCTACCTGTCGAGCTATTTCTATTACCCCGGACCCGCAAAGACCGGCGCGGTGGAGCGACATTCGATTAACGGCGCGGAAGGCAGCTTCATTCAAGAACTGGACTTCCCTGTCACGCCCGCAGCCAGCGTGGACACGTGGTCTGGCGACTATACTGGCACACGTTTTCCCGGAGGAACACCGCAAGCCGCAAAGTTTTCTACGACGCTTACTTTTGTCGATCAGAATTCATTGCTGGCGACTACCACCTACAGGTATCCTGCCGGCGAGGATAGCACCTGCACAACGGTGTTTCAGAACACTTATATTCTGACGGGAAAGTAGCCGCAGCCGAGGGCTTGCGCCAACCAAAAAGAAAGAGCCATCCGCCACCGGTGAAAGTGCGACCGACTGCGGATGGCTGGTTGCTGTTAGCTAAGGCTTGTCTCTTTGGTATTGGTATTGGTGTTAGTGTTCTGCCCGCATGGTTTCGATGGCATCATGCAGCTCGTGTTCGGCGGCATGCAGATGCTCTTCGGCCTTCGCGCCATGGCCCTGCATATCGTAGTGGTTGGCGGCGCGGGCATGGTCCATTTCTCTGATTGCTTCATTCACGTGGTTGTGGACTGCATCGAGATCGTGCCAGTCATGGATCCTGTCGGCAACCGCGATTCCGACAACAAATGACAGGCACGCGGCAAGTACAGCTATTGCAATCGTTTTCGTCATAGTTTTCTCTCCAGTTTGTAGCTCGAGCTTTCCCGGCACGCACGGATCTTTTCCAATTTTCTTCAACCACCAACCTGCTGTCAAAAGGAAATAGGGGCGTAGCAGTGTAACGAAAGGTTCATAGGGCTAAAGGTCGATCGCCGAGATTTTCGCGTGCCGCGAATAGCACCGTCGGTCGTTGCTGGCAGGGAGTGTCGCAGCCAGGGTGCCCGCGCTCCACGACCGAACCCGGCTGAGTTGCAGTACGAGTCGAGATGAGCTGGTCCATGGCGACGAGAGAGCCGCAGGCGCAATGCTCGCACTTCACCGCGGCAAAGAGGATCATCCTGCCTGGTGAATGGTGGACAGTTTGACCGCTGCAAGGGGCACTGCAACTCGTGCTTCTCAAAGTCGAGAGGAACAAGGTCCACTTTCGACACGACTTGCCGGCGGAAAACCGACGATGGAGGATGGCTTCTGATTTGCGGCGAGGATATTCCCAAGGCGAGAAATTGCCAGTACTCTGAGGCACTGCCGGAGGTGTTCAGGACTCCCCGGCGACTACGCCTCTTCCGCATGCCATTCCGTGATCTGCTTCACCATGAGGTGGTAGCATTCACAGGCTGCTTCTTCCATTCCTGGCCGGTCGATAATCTGCACATCCCCGCGACTGTATGTGATCAGTCCCGCTCTCTGCAGCGCGCCAGCGGCAACGGTGACGCTCGAACGACGAGTTCCCAGCATTTGCCCCAGAAACTCCTGCGTCAACGGTACTGAATTCGAGTCGATCCGATCGGCGCACATCAACAGCCATCGCGCCAATCTTTCTACGACCTCGTGAAGACGATTACAGGCTGCCAGCTGCGTAACCTGCATGGTCATAACCTGAGAAAATTGCTGCAAACGCCGCTCCATCTTAGGGCACTGGCGGAGAAGGCCGGCCAATTTTTCACTGTCGATGCGAAAGGCCGAAGCCTCAATCTGGGCAATGGCTCGCGTGGACGCACTGCGAAAGCCCGCGACCAGAGGCAGTCCGACAAAACCTTCCCTGCCGACGAGTCCGACCTCCACGCTCTTGCCATCGGGGAAGACGCTCAAAATGGAAATCATCCCGCTGTTGCAGAACCAGGCAGACTTCAGCGTGTCGCCCGTGTCGTGCAGCATGTGGTGCACGCCCAGACGAACAAACTCCAATTCCGGCAGCACGAGTTCGGATTCCGCGGTGGGCAGGTCCAGCAATATCTGATTGTGGATGTGATTGCCGTCACCATCAATGGGCCGCGGCGGCGACGATGAAGATGTTGCAGACGGACGGGTTTTGCTGACCATAGGTGGCTGGCTCCCTGCGCAGCGCTAACGCGTCTGTTTTTCGCAAGGAACCGTCACTGCCTTATCGGCGGAAGGATGCTAGAAGAGACAAGCCAAGCTTACGCTCTTTTGGGTATAAAAGATGTACGCTCTGTGTGTTGGTAATGTGCGGTATCGCGCTTGTTCTGCTTCGTACACGGTTTGCTGGCCCTTTCAAGTTTTCGTAAGGAAAAATGACGCCTCGCACCAGCGGCTGCGACCTGAACGCTGGAAGGTGGCGGACTATGCTATCGGGCGTATTGGGCGAGCCGTTGTTCGGAAACGCCACGCAATTAACGCCAAACCGGAAACCGTCAAGAGCATGGTCGAGGGCTCGGGAACGATTGGAGACTGGTGTTTGACATGGCAGTGGCCATCCGTCAGGACTTCGCCTGCCGGGCACTTGGAGGCGATGGGCGCGCCATAGGGCGCGGTCGGGAAGATAAAACCTCCACCGAAAACCAGGGGCGGGGTTGGCTGTCCGAAGGGCAAGTCGGATGGAGACAGCCCGGGGCGGATGGGCAAGTACGGGGATTCCATTGCCGTCAACACCGGCCCGTCCAAAACATCTTCGGCGGGCTCTTCGTTGGAAACCTCGGGCTTGGCCGTATCCGAAATCTGGTTGCCGCAGTGGGCGCGGGCGGTGATTTTGCCATCGGTCAGCAGCAGTTCGCCTACGTGCAGGCGGGCTTTGCGGCGCGTCCAGAAGACTGTGTTGCGAATGCGATAAGAAAGATAAACTTCGCGGGGTTCCCTGACGCGTACAAGCTGAGCGTGACCGTAATCGAAATTGGCGTAGTGGCTCTTCACCACAAAGTCGTGCGCGGCCGCGTTGCGGAGGTCATCCAGATTCTTCACCCCGCCGGGGACAACTGAATAGGGATAGATCTCGGGAATTCGCGCGAGAACTCTCGTAGGCTTGGCGGACCGGGCAGCCATCAAGGCAAGATTTTTGTGGACGTTTACCCGCTGGGAAAAAGAGTCGGGCAACATGTGCGAGCTGTATAAGGTAGGTAACGGCAAAAAATGTGCTGCATTCTGCCAGCAAGCGGTGGCGATTGCTGTCCCAAAAAACACTGCGACCAGGGTCCGCTGGATGCGGAGGCGACGGCGATACCAACTCCGCCGTCTGCGCGTATTTCTGGGCGTCGCGTCTTTTGAAAAGGAGTCCTTCACAAACGTACCTCTGAGAACAGTCGGGCGGTTCGGTTGAAGTTCAGTTCGGCACTCGGCCGTGGAGTATATGCAAGTCTATAGAGCATTCCCGCCTCCAAAGCCGGAGCCTGGAACTGGCTGACGTACATGAACTTAGCAGCCAGGACAGGACATCTTAACAGAGATGTGCAATTAATTTCGTAGCAAAACAGAATTTCAATGCACATGGGCTTCCCAATTGGAAGATACTGCGGGTTACGGACGGACACCACCCCACTTCCGTGGGGCGTTTTGAGTTTGATAGCGTCGAAATTTTGGTCTGACCATAGGTCGAAACGCACCAATTCGGCCGGAACCGCACGCAGGAGATGGCTTGAATTCCTCAACTGGTTGGAATGCGAATTTCATGGCGAGCTCGACCAGCCGGGGAGCAGCCGCGCTGACGACTTCTCCAAAATGGGGCTCGTCAGTTCCCCGTCAACCGCGGCCGCGCCACAGAACTGGGCGTGGTTGAATGTGTTGAATGCCTCTATCCGGAACTCAAATGATTTGGATTCCGTTACTCGCAGTATTTTGGTCAGCGTCGTATCGTCCGTTTCTCGGATTCGTTGATATCGAGCGGCGCTCCGTGGTATTGCGGTGTGTCCAGCAGGTGGTTGTTGACGCGATTGTCGAGCGTTCCGGGCAGGCCGGTGTCGAAACGAGCCGTGCCGGCCACGCTCCATCCATCGGTTAGACGGTGGTCACGCGTGGAAAGTAAGTCAAACGGCAGATCCACCTTGAAGCTCCCCACAAAGTTGTGCTTCATATCCCGGGCCGAAATCGCGCGGGTAGCCTCAACGTAAGGGATTGAGCTGTTCACCCAGATTCGAACCTTGATCAATCGATTTGCTGTACCTTGAGCCACTTCTCGCGCCTTTTATGCGGGGTACCTCCGTAATTTGAGGGATGAATTGCTCGGCCACTACAGTGGGACATACGGATTCTCTCTGGTTTGCATAGTCGTATTTTCTGGGCCCGCGCGATCTTGCCAGGAACGGTAGTGCTCGGCGTGCTGTTCTCCTCTATCCCCCTGCGTGCGTTCGGACAGAGTCCGCTTTCGGCGCCGAGCCCCACAGTCAACGCCGACCGGCTTCCCATTACCACAACTTCGCCGGAAGCCGCTGCGTTGTTCGCCCAAGGTTTGCACCTTCGATACGACTTTCACACTGAAGAGGCTTTGGCGAAATGGCGGGAAGCCACGACCAAAGATCCGGATTTCGCGCAGGCGTGGGCTTACATCGTGTGGTTGGGGCTTGACCCTGGGGAAGTCAAGCGGGCGACGGAGAAGGCGCAGCGTGCGTCCCAGAACGTGACGGCCGGAGAGAAGCTTCTGGTGAAGTGGATGACATCGACAAACGAGGGATATTTTCTCGGCGCGATTGCCGCGATGAACGACTGACTGGCGATGTATCCGCGCGATGCCGCACTGAACTATGAGGCTGGGCTTTGGTTGCAATCCCAAGGTGATTACGAGGGAGACATCAGGTTCACGAAGCGCGCATTGGAGATTCTCCCCACTTTCGCCGGCGCATTGAATACCTTGGCGTATGACCTCGCCTTCATGCATGAGTACGACGAGGCGATCCCTTACTTGAAACGCTATGCCGAAGCAGAACCGAACGATCCCAATCCCCGCGATTCCTTGGGCGAGGTTCTGCAGCAGGCCGGGCGGCTGGAAGAGTCGCTGGCCGAATATCGGGAAGCACTGAAGCTAGATCCCAGGTTTTACCATTCGCAAAACGGTCTCGGCGACGTTTACGCCTTGCTCGGAAGGCAGGACCGTGCGCGCCAGGAATACGCCAAAGCGCTTCCGATGGCACTGACACCGGAGGACAAGCTCGACTGTGAAATTCAATCCGCAATAAGCTGCGCCCCGTGAAGGGAATGTGAAGCAAGCCCAGGTGGAGCTGACGGCAGTACTGGCGGCAGCGACGGCCCTGCAACTGAACGCCTACCAAAGCTCCATCCATCAGCGCCTAGCTTTGTTGGCGGAATCCAGTGCGGCTGCCTTCCAGCATCTCGACGACGCGGAAGCGGCGTTGCAGATGCCCGGGCCTATTTCCGGGAAGGGCAGCAGCGGCCTACTGGCGCGCATCTTGCGCACACGAACACGCTTGGCGGTGGAAGACGGAGATCTGCCAAAGGCCCGCGCCGCCGTCGCTCGACTGGAGCAAATGGTCCAGACCACCCGGAGCAACATGGTCGAGCGCGCATACCACGGGGCCAATGGGGCGTTGCTGGCTGCCCAGTCAAAAGTCGGTGCGGCCATCGAAGAACTACGCGAGGATCCTGAGGACCCCTTCTCCATGGCGAAGCTAGCGGAATTGCAGGCGACGACAGGGAATGCTCACGATGCGACGGTAACCAGGGCGCGCCTGAAGGCTGATTACGGCACCACGCTGGAGGACTGGCTCGCCGTCCGAAGCATCAGGCAAGGATGAGATTGAAGACCAGAATGCTCCGGAACCTGCTAACAGCCGCCCTGGCGTTCGCCTGTATTCTCCTGTGCGGCAAGATCGCGGCGGCACGCGATGTTGCCATCGTGACGCGCAAAAACGGGCGGGTCCAAGTGATGAAAGCCGCCGACCTCGCAAGAATGATGAAGACTACGCACAAATGGCTCGATGGGGAAAGTCTGACGGTGGTAGTCACCGACCCATCTTCGCCAGAGATGCGCCTCGTTGCCGAGAAGCTTTTGTCGCTGACGCCCGATGAGTTTAAGAAATTGATTGTCGTCGCGAACAAGACCAAGTTGACATTCCTGGTGACTTCGAGTGATGACGAGGCGCTAAAGACGCTGCAGTCCAATCCATTGGCAATCGGTCTGGTGAATGTTTACTCCATCAACGGCAATGTCGATGTGCTCAAGATCGACGGCAAACTTCCGCTGGAACCCGGGTATGTTCTGCACAGCCAATAAACGCCGCATCTCTTGCACCATGGTCAAACAACACGTCGAATAGGGGGGACCCTTTGGGGCGCTGCCGAGAAGCCCGGAGGGAGAAATGGTTAGCTTCTGCTCGTGTGGTGACGGGGCAGAGCTCCGCCACCACACGAACGACACCGTTCAGCACGCGGCTGTTCCTCAGAAGCTTCCAGTTGTACGACTACCCGGGGGTTGGCTGTTGGCGGAACATCCGTACACAAGAAACCATGGATCGGGTACATCAGCTAACATGTTCGAGGTGGAAAAGTCTCCCGCAGTCTCCTACCTATGAACCGAGCCGGCCCGTTGATCGCTCCTCCATCTTCATTGAATCCCTCAGAGACCTCCAAACGGCTCCTCCCGTGGCTCGTTGCCGTCGCCCTTTTTATGGAGTCGCTGGATACAACGATTCTCAACACAGCCGTTCCCGCGATCTCTTCAGCCCTTCGCGTCGCTCCCCTCAGCATGAAGGCCGTGCTGGCTAGCTATACGCTCAGCCTGGCGGTCTTCATCCCAATCAGCGGCTGGATGGCGGACCGGTTCGGAACCCGTCGTGTATTCGCATCTGCGATTGGTCTATTCACCCTCGGGTCTTTTCTGTGTGGAATATCAAGCGACATCCATTTGCTGGTCGCTTGCCGCATCCTGCAAGGCTGCGGCGGCGCGATGATGGTGCCAGTGGGCCGACTCACCCTGGTGCGAACATTTGCCAAGTCAGATCTTCTGCGCGCGATGAGTTTTGTTTCCATACCAGCCCTGGTGGCGCCCATGCTCGGACCGATCGCCGGAGGTCTCATCGTCGGATATCTTCACTGGCGCGTCATTTTCTTTGTAAATATTCCCATTGGACTCGCGGGCTTGATCCTGGTCTATCTGCATTTGCCCGACTACCGTGAGGAGCAAATCCATCCGCTCGATGTCGTCGGGCTCATCCTCTTCGGCTCCGGGGTCGCATTACTGTCTTATGTTCTGGAGATATTCGGCGAGCACGCTCTGAGCGCAGGCGCGATGTCGGGATTGCTGGCGTTGTCGATTGCCTTGCTTGCCGGATACGGAATCCACGGGAGCAGTCTTCCGTTTCCTTTGCTGAAGCTCAAGCTCTTTAGCATTCGCACGTTCCGCGCAGCCGTAAGCGGCAGCTTCTTCACTCGCGTTGGAATCGGCGGAGTGCCATTTCTCCTGCCGCTCCTCTATCAGGTAGGCCTGGGCTACACGCCGATTCAGTCCGGTCTGCTCGTTATGCCCCAGGCGATCGCCTCGATGAGTATGAAAGCGATCATGCCGCGACTTCTGAGCCGTATCGGATACCGTAGCGTCCTTATCTCCAACACTTTAATTCTCGGCGTTCTTCTGATGGTGTTTGCAACCATCGGTGTGCGAACACCGGTTTGGGCCATCGTGCTGCAGGCTTTCCTTTATGGAGGATTCACGTCGCTGCAATACACGAGCATGAATACGCTGGTATTCGCTGACATCGAGGAAAAAGACGCCAGCAGCGCAAGTTCGATCGCCAGCACCGCGCAGCAGATGTCGACCAGCTTCGGCGTAGCGGCGGCGGGGCTAGCCACAGCGTTTTTCGTTCCCAGCACGCACTCCGATCCGGCCGCAATGATTCATGGAATCCATAAGGCTCTCCTTGCGCTTGGGATATTGACCATCTTATCGACGTTTGTCTTCCGCAGTTTGAGGAGCGGTGATGGCGACGGTGTGAGCCTGCATAAGGTTCTTCACCCGGGAGCATGACTCAAGTGATGGACATTCAGCGAGGCAGCTTTGATCCATACCGATCAGCGCATGAGGCAAGTGATCTCCGTCCTCCGGAGCATTACCGCCATCGGAAACTCATGGAACTGGCCCTTCCGACACTGGCGAAACCGCTCTCTGAAGTACGGCCGGAAGTCCCGACGAACCCCGAAACTGGGCGTACGATTCGAATGTTCGGGCTGTTGATAGAGTTGAACAGCGACGAATATCCATGCGATCGTCATCGCCAGGCTCACGGCGGCAAAAGCTCGAACATCGAAATGTAGCGTGGATCCGACAAAGATCACGGCGGCTTGAAGGACATCGCCCAATCGAACGCAGAAGGTGTCGATGGCCGCATTCGCCTAGTACTTCGCTTCTCGTGAAGTCGGCAACAGGAGCGCCTGCCTTACAGTGTTTTGCAAAGAGTGGTTCGCGGAGTTCTCGCTAATCTTTAACACCCGGACAATGCTAAGCACGGGATAGGCAAGAATCGATAGAAACGCCGCAAGCGATATCGCTGGAAGCACAAAAAGGGAAGCACGCACTCCAATGCGTTTGAAGATACGCGAAACCAGGAAACTCTGAATAAGAAAGCTGAAAAGGTTTATCCACCCATAGTAATTCGCATAGAATGTGCCGATGTAGGCCTTTCTGGCCTTCATGAGAGAGGCGGCGGTACCGACTACCTCATTCGCGTGAGCGACGAGCAGCTTGCCAAAAATAAAGTCGCCCGAGCCGGTCACGATGTTCAGTAGAACTGTGAGAATGGCAATCAACCGCAGGTAGGGATCCGAAAGGATCAACTGAAATCCTCCTTCCCTGCCAAGCGGTTCGGTGTTTTTTCGATTTTCCGATTTTCCGTTTCTCCTTGTCTCTTGGTGACCACGTATGCCGCAAGACGCGACATTAGAGCACAAACACACAGAGCCAATGCGGAGATGAGCATGAGGTTGTAAGGACCCAACGGCCGGATTAGCTTGCCCGCAGCCCATGCCCCACCGACCGCACCGACCGACGCACCAATCCCCAGCAGCGGAACTAACCTTTTCCCCTGCTCCTCTGTAAATAAGTCGGCAGCAAAGGCGGACGACTGGGCCACGATGAACACGTTAAAGATGCCCACCCAGATGTAATAGACGACCCCTTCGCGAAACCCGGCGCGCCCAAAAAAGTAGAAAACAATCAGGTTTGAGGCAAGAAACAATGTGGTCCAGCGGATAAGCCGGTTGCGATTCAGATGAGTAGCGATCCATCCATACAGCGGGACAACGCCAAGCAAGACAATCGCTTGAGCCGCGGATGAGTAGGCTTTCACCTCCGCGCCACTCTCCGCCAGGATCAAGGACTCTCGCACCGTCTTGAGCAGGTAGCAGGCACCCAGAAGAGCCCACGGCCCAGCCCCAGTGCTGAGAAGCAAAAGCTTTGCTTGAGGAACTCGCGTCGCGAATATGGGCTCATGTTTCTAGGATGCTGTCGGTCTGGTCATCGGCTTTCCCGGCATGTGGGAAATTGACTCAATAATGCAACCCGAAGCCAAAGGGAAACAAGGGAGATTGCGAGTCGTGCGGAAGATCGCTTTTCTGTTGCTTCACCGCTTCAGCCGAAGACGGTAATTCGAAGGGGAGATGCCCGATGGGCGACACCTTGCCGGTGATCAGCGCGAGTAGCGGATCATCCGAGATGCCGAAATCGCCTAAGAGCGCAGTCGCGTATGGGCTTACGTTGGTCAACATAAGCGGCCTTTCAAGCGTAGTCAGGAACAGGGTTGGAACCATCGGACTTACTCGTAAGAGTTCAACGTAAGCCGCATCTTTTTCCATAAACGTGAGCCGGCCCTCGTGCTGCCTTGATCCAAAAAAGAAGTTTGGATGCTCACTTTCGTAAGGCGCAGGCGCTCGAATGATCGCGAGGTCGGCTTGCGCCGGGTCCGTGGCCACCAGGAATCCAGCGGCCTCCGCGGCCTTGGCAGCTACGCCATACAGATAGACCTTCTTATTCTTTGGAGCGAACGGCAGGAGCGGCCGGCCCGTTGAGGTGACGGATTTGTTCTGCAGCAGAACTACAGCGCGGGCCTGGGCAGCTTGTCCCTCGCCCACAAAATCTTCGCCGCCGGCGATCAGCGCGGCCTTCGCCTCATCCACATACGGCTGTTCGAAAAGGCCAAGCTCGAACTTCTGTAGAAGAATGCGGCCCGCAGCCTCCCTTACTCGCATCTCCGAGATCAATCCGTTATGAACATCTTCGACGATCACATTCGATTGTTCAGTTCCTCCGATCTGATCCACGCCTGCGTTGATGGCCTTGGCAAAGCGTTGCGCCTTCGTTAGTTCTTCCACTCCCCACGGCATGCCGATATCCTGCGGAGTGGGCTTGACGCCAGTGGCTGTCCCGTTCCGGCAGGCCTCGGAACAGTCATTGGCGATCGCCCAGTCGCTTACGATGACGCCCCGAAATCCATATCGTCCTCGGAGTAACTCGCTCAGCAGTTGATGATTAAATCCGGCTCCCACCTGCTCCAGCGGCTTCCTCTCGACAACCACGCCCTGCAAGACCGAGTAGGTTGGCATTACGCTACCTACGTGAGCTGCGAAGGCACCGGTAAAGGGAACCAGATGTTGCGTGAAGTTGTGTCCCGAAAAGTCGGCGTAGCGACCGTAGTAGTTATGGCCATCCCAACCGTCTTTGGCCGCGCCATACCCTGCCCAGTGTTTCACCACTGCGACGACACTACCGGAGTTCAAGCCATCCGCGCCATTCTGTATTCCGGCCACGTAGGCTTCGACCATGCGTTTTGCGGTGTCGGCATCTTCACCAAAGGTTCCGTTCGCCCGCGCCCACCGTGGTTCTGTGGCCAGATCAGCCTGCGGCGCCAGAGACTCGCGAATGCCAACCGCTTCATACTCTTGACGAACGATATCTCCGAAACGGCGAGTGAGATCGGCATCATTTGACGCCGCAAAGCCCAGGGGCTCCGGCCACATGGAAAATGCCCGGTCTTGAATCGTGGCTCCGAGCACTTGCTCAAAATGGTGGCGCGGATCCGAAGAGATCGTAACGGGAATCCCCCAGCGCGAGGATTCCGCAATCGCCTGAACGTCGTTGTTCTGTTTGGCAAAGAACTCGGCAGTTCCATTCAGTCGAGTGATAAAAGTGCTTACGTGATCTTCATCAATGAACTGGCGAACCTTCACCAGGTCGTATTCCTTGCCGACGCCAAGCGGAGACATCGAACCAACACTCGGCAGCGTACCGTGGACCATCAGTCCTGCCAACTCCTCGAGACTCATGCGCTTGGCTAAGTCAGCAGCCCGGACGTCTGCAGGCAGTCGCCAGTCCTCGTAAGGATCAAGCTTCCCGTTTT
>Ga0302326_10027281_pt1 | contig 11519 bp, 10 predicted proteins | sample Palsa_T0_3_FD_202264 | JGI IMG/M metagenome (GOLD analysis project Ga0302326, IMG submission 202264) | Peat permafrost microbial communities from Stordalen Mire near Abisko, Sweden - Palsa_T0_3 | ecosystem: Environmental > Terrestrial > Soil > Palsa > Peat permafrost | place: Sweden: Abisko...
AAGAGTCGGCGAACTTCTTCGGCGTCCCGAACTCCGACGCACACCACCCGGACGTGTTCGGGATCGCGCAGGTCGGCACGATCTACACGACCGGCTCCAAGATCGCCGAGCACGGCGGAGACAACCCGGGCGACCGCGATGTTCCGCTCGTCGTGTACGCGCCGGGCAACATCTCGCCCGGCCAGTCCGGTCAGTGGGTCGAAAACACACAGGTTGCCCCGACGATCCTCAAGCTGCTCGGGCTCGACCCGAACCAGCTGCGGGCCGTCCAGGAGGAGGGCACGCGGGTGCTCCCGGGCATCGAAAGCGACATCGGCGACCAGGGCCGCTGACGGTCACCTGTGGGGCGGCGGCGTTCGGGTCGCCGCCCCAAGCCCTAGACCGAAACGCACACTGACGCCTGCTCGGAGGGCGCAGCTCCGATCGCCTAGACGCGATGGACGACGGCGAGCAACGCTGCGTAGGACCGCACCAGCGCGGCGCGCTCCTCGCCAATCAAGGGGCTCGCGAGGTCACGCCCCTGTGCCACCCACCGATCCGAGCACCGCATCGCCAGCGCCCGTTGTTCGGCCGCTACCCGCACGCTGGGCTGAGACACCCCGTAGAGGTAGGCGTACAACGTGCTCAGCGCATCGACTAACGCTGAGTCGTCGCTGCCGGCATCGGTGTGCTGATGCTCGCGATGGATCCGCCACCACTCGACCTCCAACACGGCCGCCCGGGCGGGATTAAACGGCTCGTGATATCGCCTGGAGACCAGCCGGTAGAAGCGCTCCATCGCACGGCGGGCACCATCGGGGTCGTTGTCAGGGAACGGCGCCCAAAGCTGGTTGGCGCGCAGCACCAGGGATGCCCCGTACAGCGTCGACGGCCATGGCAGTCCGAACATGTGCCGGGTCAGCCCGATCGCGGAGCGCAGCAACGGTAGCCAGTCGCGACGGTAATACGCCACCCACGCCGCGCACTCCAAGCTCCCCACCCGCCGCGGATCAAACGCGCGGTGGGGCATCACCCGCCAGTCGACTGCCCCGGCCACGGCACGATCCTTGCGCTGCCCTGGCCTGAAGCTGATCACGCGCAGAAACTCGTATCTCGCCATGCCTAGCTTCCGAGGGCGCAACCTACCATGCGCCACTGTCGGCCGGGCCGCCGGCGATGGCGCGGCTCGCGGGTCCGATCCACCTAATTCCGGCGTTGATCGGGCCCGAGTTCAAGCGGTTGCTGGTTCGCGCCGATACATATACGAGCTGGGCGACGCGTTTTGTTTCCTAGCTCCCTGCCTCTGGGTCGAGTGGATCAAGGAACGATGTCTGTCTCACGCGACGAGACCACCGAGCGACGAGCCCACGAACTCGAGTCTCACCCCAGCGATGAGCGGTTCCGGCTGATGGTCCAGGATGTGCAGGACTACGCGATCCTGATGCTCGATCCGCAGGGGAACGTCACGACCTGGAACGTGGGCGCTTGTCGCCTCAAGGGATATGAGGCGGAGGAGATCATCGGCTGCCACTTCTCGATTTTCTATCCACCCAGCGAGATCGCGGCCGGCAAGCCCAAGCGCGAGCTGGAACTCGCCGCAGCAACTGGCCGATTGGAGGACGAGGGCTGGCGAGTACGCAAGGACGGCAGCCAATTCTGGGCGAACGTCGTGATCACGGCCATGCGCGATCGGGACGGCACGCTGCTCGGTTACGGCAAGATCACCCGCGACCTCTCAGAGCGACGAGCCCACGAGCTCGCGTTGCGCGCCAGCGAAGAGCGGTTCCGGCTGATGGTCCAGGATGTGCAGGACTACGCGATCCTGATGCTCACTCCGCAGGGGAACGTCGCGACCTGGAATTTGGGCGCGCAGCGCCTCAAGGGATATGAGGCGGAGGAGATCATCGGCCGGCACTTCTCGGTGTTCTATCCGCCCGAGCACGTCGCCGCCGGCAAGCCGCAACATGAGCTGGAGACGGCGGCCACCGAGGGCCGGCTGGAGGATGAGGGCTGGCGGGTACGCAAGGACGGGAGCCAGTTCTTTGCGAACGTCGTGATCACGGCGCTCCGTGACGAGACGGGGGAGCTGCGCGGCTACGGGAAGGTCACCCGGGATATCACAGAGCGGCGGCTAGCCGAGGATCAGCTGCGAGCGGCCGAGGAGCAGTTTCGCCGTTCGTTTGACGATGCTCCGATCGGGATGATGATCGTCGATCTGGACGGCCGATACCTACAGGTCAACGATGCCTTCTGCTCGATCGTCGGACACTCCCGCGCCGCGCTGATCGGCCGCTCCAGCCAATCGATCACGCAGCCTGACGAGCTCGACGCAGATGAGCAAGCGGTTCGCGGGCTGCTCGCCGGTGAGTCGCGGTCATTCACCCGTGAGAAGCGATTCCTGCACGCCGTCGGTCACCCGGTCTGGACATCGATCAGCGTCACCCTGCTCAGGGACGCCGACGGTCGTCCGGACCATTTCATCGAGCAGGCGCAGGACATCACCGAGCGCCGGTTGTACGAGAACCAGCTCAGGCATATGGCCGATCACGACCCGCTGACCGGGCTGCTCAACCGCCGCAGCTTCAACCGGGAGCTCGACAATCACGTCGCGCGAGTCAGGCGCATCGGGACGACTGGCGCGGTGCTGATCGTCGACCTCGACAACTTCAAGTACTACAACGACACCCAGGGCCACAGCGCGGGCGATGCCCTCATCGTCCGCGTCGGGCAATCCCTTGGATCCCGGTTGCGCGAGACCGATGTCGTCTCTCGGCTTGGCGGCGACGAGTTCGCCGTCCTGTTGGCGCGAGAGGACTCCGCCAGCGCCGAGAACGTCGCCGAGTCGTTGCTCGAGCTCATCGGCCGGGAAGCACCCGCCCCGACACTCGGAGAGCGGCGGCGCATAACCGCGAGCATCGGGATCGCATGCTTCAACGACGGTGAGCACCTCACCGGCGAAGAGATCATGGTCAACGCCGACCTGGCGATGTACGACGCCAAGGAGAGCGGCCGAAACCGCGTCGCCCGATACCACAGCGACGAGCACGAGCGCCCGCGAATCGAAAGCGAAATGAAGTGGGCGCGCAAGATCACCGAGGCGCTCGCTGAGGATCACTTCGAGCTCCTAGCCCAGCCGATCCAGCCGCTGCGGGGCGCCGACCCGACCCAGTACGAACTGCTCCTCCGGATGCGCGATGCCCAGGGCGATCGGATCCCGCCCGGGACCTTTCTCTACATCGCCGAGCGCCTTGGCCTGATCCACGAGATCGATCGTTGGGTCGTCGCCCACGCGATCGAGCTCCTCGCCGAGCACCGCGCCGCCGGTCGCGACCTCCGATTCGAGGTCAACCTCTCAGGGCACACCATCGGTGACCCCGAACTCCTCGAACTGATCGAGCGACGCCTCCAGGAGACTGGTGTGCCACCCGACCGGCTGATCTTCGAGATCACCGAGACCGCCGCCGTCGCCAATATCGCGCGGGCCGCGACATTCGCCGAACGGCTATCGGCACTCGGGTGCCACTTTGCGCTGGATGACTTCGGAGCCGGATTCGGCTCCTTCTACTACCTCAAGCACCTGCCGTTTGACTACCTCAAGATCGACGGCGAATACGTCCGTCACTGCGCCACCAACGAAACCGACCGAATCCTGATCTCCGCTGTCGTCCAGATCGCCCGAGGGATGGGCAAATACACGATCGCCGAATTTGTCGGCGACCGGGAAACCGTCGAGGTCCTTACCGAACTCGGAGTTGACTACGGCCAAGGTTATTTCCTGGGACGTCCCGAACCACTCGTCGATCACCTCGCCGCGTAGCCCTCAGACCGCGAGCGGCGACCAGACCGTGCCTGCTCGTCTCTCTTCTAGTTCGAGCCGTACGTGTGGAACGTGACGAGCCGACCGTCGCTCGTCGCTCGATAAAACTCGATCTGCGAGTAGCTCGTGTGAGTGCCCGGGATCGTCCCCGACGTGTTGCTGAATCTCCACGTCAGACGCCAGCGCGAGCCGGCAGCCTCAAGGTTGTAGCTCGTCCGCCCGGAGAGCTTGCCCTGCAGGACGGCCGCGCTGGTTGCCTTCGTGACGGCGTTAGCGACGGCGCATGACGGACCGGCGATTTCGTAGACGTTGTTCCTGGGCTGGTTGGCGCAGTTCACGCGGGCTGAGGCTGCCGCCGGGATGGCCAACGGCACAGCCAACCCTGCGAGGATGAGTCGGATCATTCGTGTTGCCCCCTGATCGATGTAGCTTCGCTTCCCAGCGTGGATGTTACCGGCGCTGGTGATGGCTGACCACTGCTGATCACCGGGATCTGGTGATGACACATCACCCGGACGCTGCGACGATAGGACAACGTGAGCTTGGACTCTGCTCCCGGTCGCTGGCTGCTTGTGGTGGCCGTGCTGGGCTCTGGAATCGCGTTCCTGGACGCCACCGTCGTGAATGTCGCGTTGCCGGATATCGGCCATGACCTGCAGGCATCGACCAGCACGCTGCAGTGGATTCTCAACGGCTACACGCTGACGCTGGCCTCGCTGATCCTGCTCGGTGGGTCGCTTGGCGATCGCTATGGGCGTCGCCGGATTTTCGTATTCGGGACCTGCCTGTTCACGATCGCCTCGCTGCTCTGTGCGGTTGCGCCGAACGCCGAGCTGCTGGTCGCGGCGAGGCTCGTGCAGGGGGTGGGAGGGGCGCTTTTGACACCGGGCAGCCTGGCGATGGTCGAGTCGGGCTTTCGCCCCGCTGACCGGGCCCGAGCGATCGGCGCCTGGTCGGGGCTGAGCGCGATAGCGGGCGCCCTGGGCCCGCTGGTCGGCGGCCTGCTGGTGGGGGCGCTGTCATGGCGGGCGGTGTTCCTGATCAACGTTCCGCTCGGCATCCTCATTGTCCTGATGGCAGGCCGTCACGTGCCTGACAGCCAAGACACCGCGGCCAGCGGGCGGCTCGACTTTCGCGGCGTGATCCTGGCGGCCGTCGGTTTGGCCGGGACGACCTACGCGCTGATCGACGCCCCGGCTCACGGCGCCTCGCTACTGGTTGTGGTGACCGCGATCGGGGGCGGGCTTTCGCTGATCGCATTCCTGCTCGCCGAGCGACGTTCGGCTAACCCGATGATGCCGCTGTCAATGTTCTCCTCGCGGCAGTTCAGCGCCGCCAACGCGGTGACGTTCGTCGTCTTCGGAGCGTTCAGCGGAGTGTTCTTCCTGCTCGTCGCGTTTTTGCAGATCTCGCTCGGCTACTCGCCGCTAGCGGCCGGTGCCGCCTCGCTGCCGATCACGGCCCTGATGCTGCTTCTCTCCGCCCCCGCGGGAGCCCTTGCCCAACGAATCGGGCCGCGGATCCCGTTGACGGTCGGACCGCTGATCACGGCTCTGGGACTCATATTGATGTCGCGGATCGATCGAGGCGACAGCTATGTGTCCGCCGTGCTCCCAGCTGTGATCGTGTTTGGTTCGGGCCTGACCTTGGTCGTGGCGCCGGTCACGGCAACGGTGATGGCTGCCGCGGATGAGCGGCACTCCGGCATCGCCTCGGGGATCAACACCGCCGTTTCGCGTCTCGCCGGCCTGATCGTCGTCGCCGTCCTGCCCTTGGTCGCCGGGCTGACCGGGAAGAAGTTCTACGACCCAGCCGCAATGGATCACGGCTTCCACGTCGCGATGCTGGCCTGCGCCGCTCTGTCGGCGTCGGGTGGGGTACTGGCCTGGTTGACGATCAGCTCTGACGTCCTCGAGTCAGAGCCCGCGCCGGGCGGTGACCTGCCGACCGGCGCACTGCACGACTTCTCGTGCGCCGTTGCGGGTCCTCCGCTCAGGCCGGGGCGCGAGGCGCAATGCCATCCCATCGCCGCCAACTCGGCGGCGGGGTGATGGCGCGCAACCTGAGGCGCGGCTGGATCGCCGCGCCTCAGGTCGGCAACGGCTACCAGATGAACAGCGTTGCGGGGGTGTGCTGGAAGTATTCGGTCGCGCTGTGGCTGACGGTCGCGCCGGCCGGTACGCGGAGTCGCAGCAGCCTTGCGTTGCTGCCCTTGATCGGCAGCTGTTCGTACGTGTGGAACACGACGCGGGTGACGTCCTTGGGGTTGCCGAACCCGTACAAGTCGTACTCGATCGGCGCGTACGTCGTCGGGTCGACGTAGTAGGTCATCCACAACTTTTGCTGCGCGCCGGGCAGCTCGATCTTGATCGCGGGACGGCCATCGACGGTGACGCGACCAGCGACTCGCGCGTGGCCGGACTGCAGCAGCCGGTGCAGTTGCGCGGGGAAGCTCAGCGAGGTCTCGTCGGGCTGCTGGGCCTGGATGGTCTTCAAGGACCGGATGCTCGGGACAACCATTGGCTGCAGCGCGGCTTGGTGTCCGTTCCACGTCCGTGCCCACGAGATCTGATCGGCACCGGTCCGCAGCGCGTGTGCCTCGGTGACGGTCGCCGACTGACGAACCTCACCATGGGGGCCGTCGACCCGCAGCGTGTACGACCCGTCGTGGCCTGTCTTGGACAGCGTGTAGCGGGGGTGTCCGCCGGGGATCGGGGGCATCACGTACACCCGGTGCGTGGCCGCGTCGTAGATGCGCGAGTCGGTCTGCCAGATCGCGCTGCCGCCGGGCACCGTCTCGCGTGTGACCCAGCGCCCCGCCCCTCCCTGTTGGAACCATCCCTCGCCAGTGACGGCGGGGACAGAGTTCGCCGCGTCGCGTCGGGCGCTCGCGCTCATCGTCTGCGTGACCGACACGTGCACGATCGTGTTGGGCGCAGGCTTCGGCAGTGCGATCTCGGCGGACCGCAGCACATGCTGGGCCCAGGCCGACTCGCTCGAACCGCCTCCCGCGGAGACGATCGCGATCCCGGCCGCGGCGGCGCCGGCGATCGCGCAGCCCGCGGCGGCGCCGACCAGCATCCGGCGGCGGCGCGGTGGGCGGGATCGAAGCGGTGGGTTCGGTTCGGGGGTCACAAGCTCGCGCGTGATCGCGCGCTCGAGCTCGTCCCCGAACCGTGTCAGGCTGGTGGGCAGGGTGTCGTTCACCATTCCTCCTTAGGGACAGATCGGCGCAGCCGGCCCAGCGCCCGGGAGACGCGCAGCCGAGCGGCGGCCGGACGGATGTTCAGGCGGCGGGCGACCTCGTCGTAACCGAGTTCGTCGATGATCCGCAGGTCAATCGCATCACGTTCATGCGCGGGTAGCTCGGCCAGCCGTCGCTCGAGCATCAGCCGAGGCGAGAGCCGTCGCTCGATCTCGTCGAAGCTGTCGTCGGCAGCCAGTTCGGTCGGTAGCCCAAGTCGCTCACGAGCGCGGGTCTCGACCCGGTCGTGGCGCGCGGCATCGGCGATCAGCCGGCCGGCGATCCCGAGCAGCCACGGCAGCACGGCTCCGTCGCGGTCGTCACGGAAACGATCGCGGTGCAGCCAGGCGCGGGTGAACGTCTCGGCGGTCAGGTCGGCAGCGAGCCAGCCCATCCGTCGATCAAGCCACCGGTACACGCTGGCGACGTGGCGCTCATACAACTCGGCGAAGGCCGCCGGGTCAGTATCGGCGTCGACCAGCAGCAGCGCGTCGCTGCGGTGGTCGGCGCGGGAACGTGACGCGGTCATCTATCCACTCATCGCGCGAGCAGCGCAGAACGTATCCACCTGCGCGCCTGCCTAGCATGGCGTCAGGCGGCGGGACGTCACGGATGGCTCGGCCAGCGCGCACTCCCCGCGCCGGGCGGGTCAGCGCGCGAAGCCGCGCCGCCTGCGCGAGCGGACGGCAAACGCACTCTCGAGCGGCTCGCGCTGGAACGGCTCGAGCACCACGTCCTGGGTGGCGAACCGGTAGAGCGCGACGCGGAATGTTGCGGCCACGGTCGTCTGCACGAGCACGCCGATCACTAGCGCGACGACGCCGATCGCGATCAGCGCGATCCCGAGCCCGGCGACCGACGAGGTCAGCGCTGCTCCGACGACGATCACGGCGATCGACGGCAGCCAGACGCCCAGCAGGAAGATCAGGCCCAGCGCCGCGGTTCCGGTCACTCCTTCGCCCCAGCGGGCCTTGACGACGTTGACCGAACGGCGCAACGCGTCGCGCGGGCCGAGGTCGTCGAGCGCCATCGCCGGGATCACGAAGAAGCTGGCGATCGACCAGGCCGCGTTCGCCAGGCCGCCGAAGATCGAGGAGACCACCGCGCCGCCCGCCTCGCGGAGCAGCGCCTGCAGCAGCGCGTTGATGCCGCCGACGATCAGCTGGATCCCTGCCCAGCCGAGGATCGCGTCCATCCGGCCCCGTGCCGCCTCGAGTCCCTCGGTGACGGTGGTGTCGTGGCCGTCGAGCGCCCGCGACACGCACAAGGCGAGCGCGACGTTGCAGAAGGTCACGACGGTCGCGAGCAGATAGGCGCCGATCACGACCGGGATGATCAGCAGCACGATGCTGCCGGTCGCGCTCTTGAGTGCGATCCCGCCGCCTACGAATATCGCGGCGATGACCAGCCCCACGATTGCTCCGACCACTGGGAACCACAGCAACGTGTGGTCCGATCGGACCACGTACCAGCTCTCCTTCGTCAGCATCCAGCCCCGACGCACACGGTTCACCGCGGTCAGCCCCTTTGTCTTCGGTCCGCTTGATGCGCTGACGATCGGCCGAACCGCCGATGCTCGCGCCCACCCTGCGCGCATTTGAGCGTCTGACGACGCAGAAGTCAACACCGGTCGACGGTTGTCAGCGGCGCGTCGCCGGTGAGTCTCAGGCGAATCTCAGGCGATTGCATTGCAGCTCTTACCCGGGCGGGCGAGCCTCCTCGAGGTCATGGCTCGCAAGCGCTCCAGCTCAGGCCGCCCGCGTCGTCGCGGTCACCGCGTTCGAGTCGCGACGGCCGTCGCGGTCGCGGCGGTCGCCCCGGCGATCGCAGCGATCGGTCCGGCGTCGGCCGATGGCCGCGGGCTCACCGTCGCCGACGCGACGGTCGCGACGTCCGGCACGACCACCGAGACGACCCCGACGACCGACACGACCACGACGGCATCGAGCAGCTCGACCGCCGAGACGACCCCGACCACGTCCACGACCACCACGGACACGACGCCGTCCACGACCGTCACCACGACGACGCCGGCGCCGGTCACGACGCCGACGACTGCATCGACGACGACCAGCACGCCGACGACAACCACGAGCGCGCCGACGACCACGACGAGCAGCACGCCAACGGCCACGACGAGCGCGCCAACGACGACGACCAGCACGCCATCGACCACGACCACAACCACGACCGCGACCACGACGCCGAAGCGCAAGGCCTCGAGCGCAACGGCAGACTCCTCACGGACGTGCGTCGCGCGCAGACGGACGGCCAGGCACGCGTCGACCGGGACCGTCGCACGCAGGCGTCGCTGCGCGGCGACCCCGACCAAGACGAAGACCAAGGCGAAGACCACCTCCGGGCACAGTTCGTCAGGCGGCCACACGACGTCCGCCACCACGACCGTCGCGAACAGCTCCTCCGGCGCGTCGGCGCCGGTGACGAGATTGACGTCGCCCATCTCAACGACCGCTGGCTCGGGCTCCGGCACGGACGTCCAGACGGCGGCGGAGCAGGCGATCAGCCGGCTGTCGGCGCTCGCGATCGACGTCTCGAAACCGCCCAAGTCGCTGGTGCCGATCTACCAGGCCGCGGCCCGGCGGTACGGCGTGCCGTGGACGGTCCTCGCCGCGATCAACGCGGTCGAGACCGACTATGGCCGCGACATGAAGGTGTCAAGCGCGGGGGCGATCGGCTGGATGCAATTCATGCCCGCGACATGGCGGACCTACGGCGTCGACGCGGACGGCATGGGCAAGGCCAACCCGTATGACGCGCGGGATGCGATCTTCGCCGCGGCGCGGCTGCTGGCCGCGAACGGGGGCGCGAAGCATCTCCGCCGTGCGGTGTTCGCCTACAACCATGCCGACTGGTACGTGACCGAGGTTCTGTGGCTCTCAGACCGAATCGCCGGGGCACCTCCGAGCGCGAGCGCGAGCACCAAACTGTCGGCGATGCGCACGGCCGCCGAGGCGCTCGACGGGCTTCCGTACGTATACGGCGGCGGCCACGGCGGCTGGACGCTGTCCGGCGGCTACGACTGCTCGGGTTTCGTCTCCGCGGTGCTCCATGCCGCCGGCTATCTGACCGAGCCGGTGACCACGCAGACGCTGCCATCGCAGCCGGGCATCGTCAGCGGTCCCGGCCGGTGGGTCACGATCTTCGATCGCACCGACGCCTCGTCGACCACCGAGGACCACGTCATCATCGACATCGACGGGCAGTGGTGGGAGAGCGGCGGATCCTCGACTGACGGCGGCGGCGCGAGCGTGCACCGCATCACCGACATCTCACAGGCCTACCTGGAGACGTTCAACCTCGTGCTCCATCCGCGGTCGCTGTAGCCGCGGCGCCGGGCCTCCTCATCCGGGACCTCGAGCTCGATGTTCCAGCCCTGCGCGAACCCCACTATCGCGGCGATCACAAGCACTGCCTCGAGTGGGATCAGCAGCAGCGTCAGCGTGCCGATCGCATCAGCGGACAGTCCGGTGCCGCCGAACAGCGAGCCCGCGTGTCCGTAGCCGTAGTGGCCGCGGTCGAACCAGCTGGTCCCACCGACGCCGAACCCCGCGATCGCGGCGATCGCGATCAGCAACACGGCGAGCGCGGCGGCGATCGGCAACAGCCCGCGTGCCCAGCGCAACACGTAGATCGCCATCACCACGTAGATCGCGCACCAGATGAAGTTGATCGGCTTCATGCCCTGCAGCTTCGTCCACCCCCCGATCGTCACCGTCAGCATCAGCGCGACCGACAGCAGCAGGATCAACGCCACCAGCACCCGCGTCAGCTTGCAGACCGGCTTGTCACGGTTGGGATGGATCACGGTGTATCCCGGCCGGAGGATTCGTCGCTGCGCCACGGGCGGCACCTTACCCCCGTCAGTGGCCGCGTGCAGCGGATTCATGCGATCGGGCCGTGTGCGGCGTGGCCGGGGAGATCGACCCTAGAATGCCGCCGTGGCTTCTTGCGGGCGTGGCGGAACTGGTCTACGCGCCGGCTTTAGGTGCCGGTGGGCTAACGCCCTTGGGGGTTCGAGTCCCTCCGCCCGCATCGCCCGTGCGGCGGCGACGATCGCCGCCGCCGCCGGGCTGGCGCTCGCGCCGTGTGCTGCGGCGATCGCCTCGCCGGCGTCGACGCGGGAGACGCCGGCGGGCCGAGCCGCGGCCTCGGGGCCGTTCAAACACAACCCGTTCGCCTCACTCGGACCCCGCGATTTCAGGCCCGCGCTCGCCCGATCCAAACGCACGGTCACGCCGACCAAGGCGGCCCCGCCGACCGCGACCATCACCCAGACGACCGCGAACCTGGCGGATGCCCTGAGCAGCAAGCGGCCCCGTGAATGGCTCCCGACGCCGGCGCCTGGCAGCCAGGTGATCGCGGTCAACGGGCAGATCCGCTACCAGACGATCACCGGGTTCGGCGCCGCGATGACCGACAGCTCGGCGTACCTGCTCCAGGACCAGCTCACGCCTGAGG
>Ga0302326_10027283_pt1 | contig 11519 bp, 14 predicted proteins | sample Palsa_T0_3_FD_202264 | JGI IMG/M metagenome (GOLD analysis project Ga0302326, IMG submission 202264) | Peat permafrost microbial communities from Stordalen Mire near Abisko, Sweden - Palsa_T0_3 | ecosystem: Environmental > Terrestrial > Soil > Palsa > Peat permafrost | place: Sweden: Abisko...
GAATTGCCCCATCGTACCCACACCCGCGAATCTTGTTGCCATAGCTTAGACTCGCACAAATTCGCGGAGGTCGCTATTTTTCGAGGTGCCCTTAAGAAAGAATGGTCGATCACGCTCGCGCAATAACAATCTGTACCGATCCTGTGTGCCTCGATCAGCACTCGCCTTTTGAAACACATAGGCTCGACGTTCAATGCTCATTTCTGTATTGGTAGTCAGGTCCCTAAGTATGCTCAGCAAAATCGTAAGTGTCGTGAGCCGTTGCTGACCATCGATAAGCTTGGATGCAGGATCAGTCGGTGATTTTATCAGCACAATGCTACCTAGAAAATAAATGCCTCCACTCGCATCCTTGTTATCCATGGCATCCAAGAGGTCACTGAGAAGTTCACGCGCTTGATCTTGCTCCCAGGCATAAGGACGCTGATAGGGTGGGATTTCAAATGCATACGTGTCACTGAAAATCTGCGCTATATTCTGCTCGTGCGCTTCGATTAAGTTACCTCGCGTGCTCATAAGTATTCTCCCTGAACTCGATATAGCTCGCAAGTCAGAACAAGCTTACCTTCAGGCCCGACGGCGTGGACACGGCAATTCCGGCGCGCGGATGCAACAATCGGGCTTCGAGGCCGCGTTCCCTTGCTATGCATCGCCACCCGCCGCTTCAGCCAATGCAATGGTTCGATCGTGAAACCGGCTTCGTGACCCTTGCCGAACCTTCCGCAGAAAGCGTTCGTCGGCAGTGACGAACCGGCAAGCCTTATCGACCGCGAGGGCGAGATAGAGGCAGTCATAGGCCGGGTGGTCCAACGCGATTGCGATGCGTACGGCGGACTCGAGCAATGATTGCGTCGGCAGGAGCTCGATTTCGGAGCCTTGAAGCAGGCGGGCCGCGAGAAAGGCCTCTTCCGCGGCAAGTTCGTCCCGCTGGACTTTTTTCCGGAGAATATTTGCGCACTCCGCCACCAGCAGTTCGGGCGCAATCAGTTTCGCACGCTTGCGCAGCGCCAACGCCTGGGGCGTGCCGTCCTCCTCGACCACCCATTTGACGGCGATACTGGCATCGATGACGAGCGTGTTCACCGTTCCTCCCGCCCCTCGCGGAGCAGGAGTTCCGAGGGCGTCTGCTTCCGGCGCCTTGTCAGCTTCCGCAATTCGGCGGCCAACGTATCGAAGGATGGCTCGACCTCGGCAGCGAGCGCCTGCCGGAGGATTTCACGATGCTCCGCCTCGGTCGAGCGTCCGTGCCGGGCGGCACGACGCTTCAATCTGGCGATCAGATCGTCGTCCAGATTGCGGACATGCAGGTTGCCAGCCATGAGCCCTCGATGAGATCATTGATATCAATGGTCTCAAATGAACCTGATTTTGTCAACGCTTTTCGGCCGCGACCACCGGCGGCGCAATACGCTGCGCTATTGCGCCGCCCGAACGACCGGGTAATCAGGGGAAACTCCCCTCACCTCCTCTTCAGAAACTCCAGCACGTCCTGATTGAATTTCGCGGCGTGCTCCAGGAACGGGTAGTGGCCGGCCTTGGACCGCAGGTAAGCCTCTGGCCGCGGCGCCCCGACGTGATCGCCGTCGAGGACGGCCACGCGCGCGACAACTCCTGGTGCCATGCTCTAAAGCCCGAACACCACCAGCATCACGTTCTGCGTGATCGCCGCCGCCTCGGGAAAGGACCCTTCATCGCGACGGGGCCGGCCGCCGAGCGTCAGGGCGATGTACTGCTTGCCGTTCACCGAATAGGTCATCGGATTGCCGGCGAATTGGGTTCCTGTCTCGAAGCTCCACAGCTCCCGCATGGTGTCTTTGTCGAAGGCCGAGATCTTGCCCATGATATCGCCCATGAAGAGCAGGCCGCCGGCCGTGCCCAGCACGCCGGAATAGGCGGGATAGTAGGATTCCAGCTTTTTCACCGTCTTTCCGGTGCGGACATCGATTCCACCGAGCAGGCCGTGGCTGACCTTGCAATTGGGATTGGTGACATTGCGCACGATGGGTTCCACGGCGTTATCCTTGGTATGGCTGCCGCAGAAGATCTCCCGGAAGCCGGTGCCGGGGACGCCCTTGGCCGGATCGGCGGGCCGCGAGTTGAAGTAGTTGCCTTCGCCGATCATGGCCTGGAAATAGGTGATCCCGCGCGATGGGTCGTAGGTGTTCGGCATGAATGTCGGCATCCCATAATGGGCGGGGCGGACGTCCATCGCTTTGCGGCCGTACTTGATCGCCTTGCCGGCATAGTCCTGAACGGTCTTGCTCGGATCATAGTCGATCGGCTTGCCGGTCTTCTGGTCGAGGCCGGCCGTCCAATTCACTTCCGTGAACGGCTCGCCCTTGATGAACTGTCCGTTGGTGCGGTCCAGGATATAGTGGAAGCCGTTGCGGTTGGTTTGCGAGATCACCTTGCGCATCTCGCCGCCGATATTGACGTCGTACAGCTGGGTGATGGCGACGGCGTCGTAGTCCCAGCCTTCGTTGGCGATCGTCTGGAAGTACCATTTCAACTGGCCGGTATCGACATCGAGCGCAATGATCGAGCTGGTGTAGAGATTGTCGCCGGGACGTCCCTGCGGGTCGAACATGTGCACCGGGTTGCCGGTGCCGAAATAAGCCAAGTTCGTCTCCGGATCGAAGGACGGCTCGGTCCACACCCCGCCGCCGCCGAACGCGATGGTGCGCGGGTCGGCCCAGGTCTCCGACCCCGGTTGCCCCGGCTCCGGAACCACCGAAAACCGCCAGAGAAACTTGCCGGTGTCGGCCGAATACGCGGTGACATCGCCCCGGCCGCTTTCGTCGCGGCCGGTCGACCCGACCAGGATCTTGTCCTTGACCGCGAGCGGCGCCGCGGAATGTCCGGAGCCGGCGCGCCCGTCGATGGCCGTGCTGACGTCGAAGACCACTTCGCCGGAATTCTTGTCGAGCGCGATCAGCCGCGGGTTGGGGCTGTCGCGGCCGGTATTGATGTACATGTTGTTGCCGAGCAGAGCGACGCTGTGCAGGCTTTGCCCTCCACCCTGCACTTTGGCATCGTATTTCCAGACCAGCTTGGGCTTCTCGTCCCTGACGTCGAATTTCCAGTATTGCTGGTACTGGTTGCCTACATACAAGAAGCCGTCCTCGACCAGCGGCGTGAAATACTGATTGCCCTTGCTCGGACGGTTGGGGTCGCTCAGGGAGGCCATGAACTTGACCTTGAGGTTGGCGACGTTGCTCTTGTCGATCTGGGCCAGCGACGAGTGATTCCAGTTGCCGTAGTTGCCCATCCGCATGAGCCAGTTCTGCGGCTCGGCGGAGGCGTTGAGGAGACGCTGATAGGTCGTCTCCGCCGCCGACGCCGAAAAGCAACAGCCGATCGCGGCGCCCGCGAGCAATCCGGCGAGGCTGAGTCGCGCGGAGTAATGTCCCCGTGTCGTCATTTGGATCCTCCCATATTTTTTTATTGTGGTGGCGGCAAACGATACCATCCCGATCGAGTGAGGTCGACGCCGGCTCGCTTGAACAATGCGTTATGCCGGGCGGATCGGACGTAAGCCGTCATCCGCCTCCTCCAGGCGTCTGCGCAGCGCTGCGACGATCCGCGTTGTCGCGACGATGTTGCCGATGCCGAGCCCGCTCGCCAAGGCGTCGGCCCATGGCGCCTGCAGCCGATCGGCCGCCCCATAGACCTCTTTCCCTCGCTCGGTCAGCACCACGAGATTCGCACGGCGGTGATGCGGGTTGGGCCGGAATGCGACAAGCCCGTCCTTGACGAGATCGTTTACGATCCGCTGCACGCCCTGACGATTGAGGCCCATGCTGCGCGCGACCCAAGCTACAGGCTCCGCCCGCTCTGCGAGCGCGATCGCTCCCAGCACTTGCCACCGCGCGCTCGTGAGGCCGAGCCCCGAAACGAGCCTGTCGCCGGCCACGAGCAGGCGCCCATTGAGCCGGAACACTTCGATAATCAACTCGGTCACGGCCTCGCCGGCCGGCGTATGTTTTGCCATTTGACAAGTGAGTACCAAAATGACATCGTGTTGTCAATTAAGCCGGTCGTTGCGTAGCAGGAGGCACCCATGCTTGCAGGCCAATTCGCTCTTGCGCTCGCCGCGGCGTTCGCCGGCGCCGCGTTCTACATCAACTTCGCGGAGCAACCGGCGCGCCTCGGGCTCGACGACAACAGCCTGCTGGCGCAGTGGAAGCCGAGCTATGCCCGCGGCTTCGCCATGCAGGCGAGCCTCGCCGTCATCGCCGGCGTGCTCGGCCTGCTCGCCGCGTGGCAAACCGGAAATTGGCGCTGGTGCATCGGCGCCGTCCTGATGCTCGCGAACTGGCCCTACACGTTGCTCGGCATCCTGCCGACCAACAACAAGCTCAACGCCATCGCGGCCGGCAGCGCCGGCCCGGCGTCGCGCGGCCTGATCGAGGCATGGGGGCGGCTGCACGCCATGCGAACCGCCTTGGGTATCGGGGCGGCGTTCGCCTTTCTGTGGGCTCTCAACTAAGATGCCGCGCGCACCGATCAGTAGGATGGGTAGAGCGAAGCGAAACCCATCCTGCAGCCCTGCAAGATCGGCCGTTCACGGCAGATAGATGCCGCCGCTGACATGGATCGTCTGGCCCGTGATGTAGCGTCCGCCGGGGCCGCACAGCAGCATCACCGCGCCGGCGACATCCTCGGGCGTGCCTTCGCGGCCGACCAGCGGATGGCCGCCGCCGGGAATGGCGCCGCCGCGGCCGGAGGTCGCCGAGCGCCGGCCGCCGATGCGGCCGGGCACCACGCAGTTCACGGTGAGGCCCGCTTCGCCGTACTCGACGGCCAGCGCCTTGGTGAGGCCGACCAGCCCAGCCTTGGCGGCGAGCACATGGGCGCGCCGCGTCGCCCCCACATGGGCCGTGACGCCGCCGATATTGACGATGGTCCCATGGCCCTTGGCGACCATGCCCGGGATCACGGCCCGGCTGCACAGGAACGCGCCGTCGAGCACCACCGCGATGATGGCGCGCCAGTCGGCAAAGGTCATTTCGGTGAAGGCCGCTTCGCGGCGGTCGGCGGCATTGTTGACGAGGATGTCGACACCGCCGAGGTCGCGGCCGATGGCGGCGACCATCGCGGCGACGGCCGCCTCATCGGTCACGTCGGCGAGCATCGCCCGCGCCGTGCCGCCGAACGCCGCGATCTCGCGCACGGCGTCTTCGGCCTCGTCGCGCGAAGTCCTCGCGTTCACAACGACGGCCGCGCCCTTGCGCGCCAATGCCACCGCGATCGCTCGGCCGATCCGCCGCACGCCGCCGGTGACGAGCACCACCTGGCCGGCGAGCTCGCCTGTCCCATTCGTTGTCACGTGCGGTTTACTCCACAGAATTCACTTCGCTGCATGCCCCTTTTGGCGAACAAGCCGCCACTGTTCTCCCTGACTGCCTCGTCCGGCGCAATCGCATATTTCATTGCTTGCATGCGGCCGATCGATCTGATGCACTCGGAGCGAACCAAGGAACCATCCAATGGCGCAGGACTTCAGCTTTTCCGTCATCCTCGAACCCCAGGAGGGTGGCGGATTTACGGTGCTTGTCCCTGCCCTCCCGGAGGTCGTGACCGAAGGCGATACCGAGGAAGAAGCGCTCGTCAATGCGCAGGAGGCCGTTCGGACCATTCTCGATTACCGGCGTGATCATGGAATCGCGATCCCCGCAGATGCGCAACCCGAGATTCGTCGAGTGACCGTGGCCGCCTGACATGGCCGGCGGCCGGTTGCCAGCCGTCAACGGCAGACGCACGATCCAAGCATTGTCGAGGGCGGGATTCGTTGTCGACCGGATTGCCGGTAGCCACCATGTCCTCGCTATTCCCGGAGATCCAACGCGAACCGTAACGGTGCTGGTCCATGCCGGGCACGATCTAAAGCCGGGCACTCTGCGAAGCATCCTCCGGCAAGCCGGCTTGACCGTGGAAGAATTCGCGATTTCCTCTCATGGCGGGGCGTCGCAGGCAATTCACTGCGCCCGCACCGCGTATTTTCTCACCTTGGCCTCGTCGACCGCAATGCCCATTCCGGCGCCTGCCGGCACCTCGATGGCGCCGTCTGCGAACTTCATCGGCGCGGCGATCAGGTCGTCGGTGTAATAGATGCCGGCGACCTGGCCGGACTGCGCCTGCGCCGGCGTCGAGACCGGCACCACGCAGGACAGCGTCACCGCCGGGGCGACGGAGGCCAGCACGATATTGGCGCGGTTGCCGATGCCGGTCTCCACCGAGCCGTTGACATTGCAGACGATGCCCGCCGCGCGCGCCACCGCGGCGACCTCCATGGCGCGAAACAGGCCGCCGGGCTTGGTGGTGTAGATCGACACGATCTGCGCGGCACGCTTCTCGATGATCTCGATCACATCGTGCGCGTTCCACGCGCTCTCGTCCGCCATGACCGGCGCATCGATCGCCCGCGCCACCTCGGCGAGCCGCGCGATGCCCTCCACCGGCTGCTCGAAATAGATGAGGTCGCAACGCGACATGCGCCTGAACGTTGCGATCGCCTGCGCCGGCGTCGCATAGCCCTGGTTGGCGTCGACGCACAGGGCGACCTTGGGCCCGACGGTATCGCGCACCCGCGACACCATCTCGACATCGCGGTCGGGATCGACGCCGACCTTGATCTTGAAGGTGCGGATGCCTTCCTTCGCCGCCTGTGCGACTTCGCGCTCGGCCTCCGCGAAGCCGATCAGCCCGATCGAATGGGTCACCGCAATGCGCCGCCGCAGCACGCCGCCGAGCAGGCGGGCGCTCGGCACGTTCATCTGCAGGCCGGCGAGATCATAGGCCGCGATCTCGACCGCCGCCTTGGCATAAGGATGCCCCTTGAGCGCGCGGTCCATTCGCGCATGCAGCTCGGTGATGTCGCCGGGCAGGCACCCTGCGACGGCCGGCGCCAGATATTGCGTCACCACCGCGCGGACGGTGCCCGGGCTCTCGCCGAAATAGCGCCCGAACTCGCCGCCCCAGTCCTTGAGCACCGGCGCTTCGCCCCAGCCGACGAGGCCCGCGGCGTCGGTCATCTTGAGAATGACGTAACCGCCGATCGGCTCCTGCAGCCCGGTCCATTTGTGCTCGCGCCGCGTCGGCAGGCCGATGTGGAAAAGCTCGATGTCGGCAATGGGGGAATCGCTCATCGGAAAATTCAAATCCCCCGGGGTCAATTCACGATGATCAGTCTGTCGGTGTCGGTGACGTCCGACAAGAGCTCGCAGCCGCGTTCGGTCACCAGCACCATGTCCTTGTTCTGCATGCCGAAGCCAAATCCGGTCTGGTAGATCAGGGGCTCGATGCCCAGCACCATGCCGGGTTCGAGCGGCTGGTCCGCGGTCGGCCCGAGATAGGGGTCTTCGTGCAGATGCAGGCCGATGCCGTGGCCGACGAAGGAGATGCGGGGCAGATTCAGCTCCTCGGTCTTGCCGAGATAAAGCTCGTAGATGGCCCGGCTCGAAGCGCCGGGCTTGATGGCGTCGAGCAGCATGTGCTTGCAGGCAGTGAGATTGGCCCAGATGCGTTCGGCGTGCGGCGGCGCCGCTTCGACCGCTGCGGTGCGGCAGACGCCGGCATGATAGCCGGCGATGACGGGGAAGATTTCGACGCGGCAGACATCGCCGCGCCGGAGCACCCGCGCGGTCGGGCCGACATTGGGAAAAACGCTGCGTTCGCCGGTCGCCACAATCATCAACTTGAAATATTCCGCGCCCTGCTCGTAGATGCCGCGGGTGAGCACGGCGGCGAGATCCATCTCGGTCGCCCCCGCCGTGACGGCGCCATAGGCCGAAGCGATGGAGCGATCGGCGATGCGGGACAGCTTGCGCAGGATGCCGATCTCTTCCGCCGTCTTGAGCTGACGCAGTCGCGCCAGCAGCGCCTGCGCGGGAACGAGTTTCGCCGCCGGGAGCAGCGCGCCGAGATCGGCGAAATCCGCCGCCGGCAGGTAGTCGAGCTCGAGGCCGATGCGGGCTGCAGCGAGCCCGTGCCGCTTGACGAGATCGGCCAGCACCGCCATCGCCTCGAAGGCGAATTCACGCCACACCGCGACTTCGATGCCTTCGCCCACCCTGGCCCGGATCGTGCTCGCCTCCATGTCGACGACCACGAGCGCCGCGTTGCCGTCGGCAGTGACCAGCGCCATGGCGTGACGCCAGCGCATCAGCGGCTGGGTCGGCGACAGGAAACCCGTGACGTAAGCGAAGTTCTCGGGAGAGCACGACAGGATGGCGTCGAGGCCCACCGCCTTCATGGCGCGAACCTGCCGGTTGATGACGTCCTGGCGCATTCCTGATTTCCGCCGGAGATTTTCGATCTTCAGAGCGCTGTCCATTCAGGTTGAATCAGATAGCGCTCTAAGAGCATGATCTTCGTCCGAAAAGTCTGCAACTTTTCGGGATCATGCTCTAGCACTTCGTTTTCAGGAATGCCGGCCGGCACCGGCGTATTCACTTTGGAGAGGTCTAAACTGAGATCAAACAATTGTGATCACAGCCCCTGTGTGATCAACAGCGGCCGCGAGGTCGCGCAATATATGCGCGTAATTGCATATGTCGGGTGTCCCTGCCCGCGATAGTTTTCCCGCCGATGTTTACGTCTCGCCCCACTCCGGATTTTCCGGCGCCCACCGGCGATATTGCTCGGGGCCGTCGACGTCGAAGGCGAGGCTGGGCGCGCTCACGGTCCTCACCTCGAAGCCGGCGGCGCGAGCAACCGCGCAATGCGCGGCATAGCTGTGCGGGCCGAACGCGAACCGGAATCGGGGCAGCGCGCGCGGTCCCAGCCGCAGCACATTGGTGCCCTCCATCGCCTCGTCGGGGACGATGACCACGTCCTGGGGCGCGCCCGCGATTGCGCCGAGCGTCGCCGGCGTCGCCAGGGGCAGGTCGATCGGCAGCACCAGCCCGGCGCAGTCGCCGATATCGGCGAGGATGCGGCGCCGGCCGCATTCGAGCGCGCCGTTGAGGTTGCCTTCGCGATCGGCAATGACGCCGACCCCATATTCGCCGGCGATGGCGCGAACCCGCGGGTCGGAGGTCACGACGCGCACATGGGCGGGCGATACCGTCGCGGTCGCGACATCAAGGGTGCGGCAAAGGAAGAACTCGCACAGCGCCCGGCGCGAACGCGGCGTGAGACACGCAGCGAGGCGCGATTTGCCGCGGTCGAGGTCCTTGCAGGGGATGAGGATGACGGGTGTCATCGGCACCGCCCGTCGGCGATCTCGCCGGCGAAGGCGAGGCAGACGCGCGCGAGTGCAACACGGTCCTCGGTGCTGGACATGACGCTGCGCGAGACCCGCACCCTTATGCCTTCCGCGACGATTTCGTTTGCGAGGCCGGCATCGGCCTCGTCGATGACGAGGCCGTCGATGAGGCCGCGGTAATGCCGTGCGATCCCCACCGCGGATACCGCAGCACCGAGCTCCGCCATGATCTTGGCGGCGGGGCCCTTGATCGCGGCGCCGCCGACGATGGGCGACACGGCGACGATCGGGCGGCCTTGCGCACGAAGCCACTCCCGCATGCCCGGCACCGCGAGGATGGGATCGACGCTCAGATAGGGGTTCGAGGGACAGATGATGATCGCGCCGAGGTCCGGCCGCTCGCCGAGCGCGGCCAGCGCAGGATTGATCCGCGCCGTCTTTGCCCCTTCAAAACGGATGCCCCGCACCGGCACCGCGCAGGCGAGCCGGACGAAATAATCCTGGAACGGCAACTCGCCGCCGTCGCTGCGGATCATGGTCCGCACGAGATCGTCGCTCATGGGCAGGAGCGCGGCGGCGACCCCCAGCGACCGGCACAGCCCTGCAGTGACGGCGGAAAGCGTTTCCCCCTCCGCGAGGCGCTCGGTGCGCAGCACGTGGGTCGCGAGATCGCGGTCGCCGAGCCGAAACCAGGCGGGGCCGCCGAGCCGCTCGATCTGGGCCATGAATTCCCAGGTCTCGCCGACAATGCCCCAGCCGGCCTTCGGGTTGGCGATGCCGGCGAGGGTGTACATGACGGTGTCGAGGTCGGGCGAGACGTGCAGGCCGAGATGCGTGAAATCGTCTCCGGTGTTGACGACGACCGTGAGCCGTTCGCCGAACAGCCGCGCCAGCCCGTCGGCGAGCTTCGCCCCGCCGACCCCGCCGGCGAGCGCGATGATGGTTCCGGCGGACTCGCTCGTCATGTTGCGTGCGGCTCGCTCATGTACCGCACGAACGCCGGCAACGGCTTGCGCGGGCGGTCGCGGCCCTGGTCGGCGGCGACGCCGAGCGTGACCAGTCCCTGCGGCTGCCAGTGCGCGGGCACATCGAGGCTCGCGCGCACCACGTCGGCGCAGAACAGGGGCGCGCACATCCAGCACGCGGCGAGACCCTCCGCATGGGCGCCGAGCAGCAGGTTCTGCGTGGCCATCGCCGTGCTCTGCACCGCCATCAGGAACTCCGCCTGGGCGCGCGCGCCATCGGGATACACGTCGGCCTCTTCGAGCGTCAGGCAGACCAGGATCACCACCGGCGCGCCGGTGATCCGCGCGTAGGAGCGCGCGACGTCGCGGGCGATCGCGTCCGCCGCATCGCCGTCGCGGCGGCGGTCGGCGTCGAGCCGCTCCCCCATAGCGCGCGCCAGCGCCTGCTTTTCCGCGGCATCCTCGACCACGAGGTAACGCCAGGGCTGCCGGTTGTGCGCGGACGGCGCCATGGCCGCGCTGAGGAAGAGCCGGTCGAGCACGTCGCGGCCGACAGGGTCGGCACGGTAGCGCCGGATCGACCGGCGTTCGTGCATAATCCGATGCAAGCCCGCCGCGGATACGATCGCTGCGGAAGCTGCCACCGATAGTCCCGTCATCGGAACAAATCCTTCTCCCGCGCGCGGACCAACTCCTGCGCCGTGCCGTCGCGACGGCCATAGCCCAAGCCGCGCGCCAGCACCACCGGCCTGCCCTCGCCTGCCTGCCCCATGACCAGCGACGCCGCCGCGGCCAGCTCGTCGGCGAGGCCGACCTCGGTGGTCTCGAGCGCGCGTCCGAACAGGTCGGGCGTCCCCCGCAGGTCGAGCAGGCCCGGCAGCCCGCTCACGCCGATGGCGGTGCCGATGGTCCCGTTGCGCCAGGCACGCCCGATGCTGTCGACGATCACCACGCCGACATCGACGCCGGTTGCAGCATTGATGGCGCGCCGCAACTCGGCGCAGGAGCGGTCGGGGTCACGCGGCAGCAGCAGCACGTTTTCGTCCCCGGCATTCGAGCGGTCGACATTGGAACGGTCGATGCCGGCATTGGCGAGGACGATACCGAGCCGGTGGGCCACGATCAGCACGCCGGGACGATGACGCAGCACTTCGGTCGACTCCGCGAGGATCAGTTCGACGATGCGGGGATCCTTCTGCGTCTCTTTCGCAAGCGCGACGGCGCGCGGCGACGGGGTGACGGTGCGCAGATCGACCATGCGACCTTCGGCCTTGGACACGATCTTCTGGGCCAGCACCAGCACGTCGCCGGCGGCGAGCGTGCGACCGGAGTGCTCGAGCGCCGCC
>Ga0302326_10027284_pt1 | contig 11518 bp, 13 predicted proteins | sample Palsa_T0_3_FD_202264 | JGI IMG/M metagenome (GOLD analysis project Ga0302326, IMG submission 202264) | Peat permafrost microbial communities from Stordalen Mire near Abisko, Sweden - Palsa_T0_3 | ecosystem: Environmental > Terrestrial > Soil > Palsa > Peat permafrost | place: Sweden: Abisko...
CGCGAATTTGATGTCGTCGACGAGCGAATTTGCTATAATTGACAAGTGATTCACGCTGATGAGACGCGGTCGAATTGACGAACCCGACGGGTGAAGCGAAAAACGGCGTCTTGCGGCCGGATTTTGAACGGCGGCTGATGATTCACTTTCGGGGTTCCGTCGTTACCTCGGATGCAGGTCTGCTCGCGTATCGCGAACTCGATGACGCACTTGGATTGAGCGAATCGGCGAACGAGCGGCTTGCCGACGCACGCACGGGCAAGAACGGCCGGCACGCGTTGGTCGGGATGCTTCGTCAATCCGTCTTCGGACGGCTCGCCGGGTATGAAGACGTGAATGACGCTGTACGGTTGCGGCACGATCCGGCGATGCGCTGGATCATCGGCGGTAAGGCCGCGAAAGGCAAAGGTGCATCACCGAGCCAGATGGGCCGTTTCGAGACGCGCTGGCTGGCGCAATCGGAAAACCTCGCAGCACTTACCGATCTCTCGGGTCTTTGGATCGACCGTGTTGCCAAACATCGGCGCGGCGATCGCATCGTGCTCGATTTGGATTCGAGCGTCAGCCCGACGCATGGCGAGCAAGAAAACAGCGTTTGGAACGGGCACTTCGGCTGCACCTGTTACCATCCGCTCTTTCTCTTCAACCAGCATGGCGATTTGGAGCGCAGCGTACTCCGCCCCGGGAACGTCCATAGCGCTGATGGCTGGGAAGGCGTTCTCAAACCCGTCGTCACGCGCTACCAGCGTATTGGCAAAACCGTCGCCTTTCGCGGCGATGCGGCCTTCGCGCAACCCAGCATGTACGAGTACCTCGAGTCGTTGGGAATCGAGTATGCAATCCGGCTGCCGGCTAATCAAATTCTCCAAGCGCGGATTGCCGATCTACTCACACGACCGGTCGGTCGCCCACCGCACTACGTCTTGCGATTCTATCGGAGTTTTCGCTACGGAGCAAAGAGTTGGTTCCGTCCGCGACGCGTCATTGCCAAAGTAGAGTGGCATCCGGGGGAACTCTTCCCCCGGGTTGGCTTCATCATCACGAATCTGGCGATATCCAGCAAGAACGTGGTCGCCTTTTACAACAAACGTGGCACCGCGGAGCAGTGGATCAAGGAAGGCAAGGGTGCGATCAAATGGACGCGGCTTTCGTGTCGCACGTTCAACGCAAACGCCGTTCGTCTGCAGCTTCATGCGCTCGCGTACAACCTCGGGAACTTTCTGCGCACGCTTGCGACGCCGGAGGCGATTGCGAGTTGGTCGCTCACGTCGTTGCGTGAGAAGCTGATCAAGATCGGCGCCAGGGTCGTCAGCCATGGGCGCTACGTCACATTTCAGATGGCCGAAGTCGCGATCCCGCGTACCGTGTTCGCCGAGATCCTCAACCGGATATCTGCCCTGCGTTCACCGCCGCTAACCGCGCCATGAACGTCCTGGTCGAGCGAACGTCGCCGGCGATAAAGACGGGAGATTTGTGCCCTGATGACTCTGACAATTGCCGTTTTCACCCGCTCTGGCGCTATGCGCGGCTTGCGCCCCCGGAAAACTCGCTTCGCGCCCACCCGACCACCCGAGAGCGGCCGGATTCGGGCGACTCTGACTCGAAAAGGAGAACCATATGGGGAATCCCAGCTGATGGCGATTTTGAGCTCTATTTGCCGAGCGGCAATGCGTCGCAAGACATTCCGACGACGTTCGCCGATTCCGCTGGGCTTTACAACGTGCTCTCCAATGCGCAGCTGAGTAACTACGGCGTCTTAGCGGTGGATAATCAATCGGCAACGAGCGGGGGAGCATCTACCGGCATCATCGCGGCGGTCTATAAGAGCGGCGCAAACGGGTGGGTCGAGCTGCCGGCTCTACAAGATAGCTGCAGCGAACACTATCCGCTTTCAATGAATAATGTAGGCGAAGTACTCGGAGAAGAGACTGATTGCAGCGATCAAAGTGATTCGGGGTATTGGACTTGGGATCCAACGAACGGCGTACAGCCCGTCACCATGCCGCAAACATCGGCCTATACAGGCTCCCAGCTCCTCGGTGTGAACGATAACGCTCAGCTACTCGCATCGCTTGATGCAAACAATGGGACGGTTCACTGGGGAACCTTCGATCCGGTCTCCGGCTCGTCGGGCGCGATTCGGCGGACCGGCGCCGGAGCGACGCAGCGCGTTCACGCACTTCGCTAATGGCCGTGCGAGGTCGGGGCAGGCTCGTAGGCGATCCGTTCGGCTCGACGCAGGTAGACAAGGTCTTCATTGCGGACGCAGGATCAGGCGTAGCGCCGCCCGTCGAAATCGAGGAAGCCATCTTCGTGATGACCGGAAGGGTCGTGGTGCGTCCAATGGACGAGCGGGCCGTGGCTCGCATCCGGAATCAGTTCGCCCTGCACGCCGATGCGATCGCCGACGGCCACGGGAACCCGCGGGGCGAGCTTCACGTTGTCGACGATCTCGACGTCGTGGCCGTCGTCGCTGCGGACCTCGAACGCTTCGTGCATGGCCTGCGTGTTCTTCCCGAAGAAGAAGTGCGGCTGCGACGTTACGGTGCCGGAAAAAGCGACTTCGCTCGGCGCGTGCGAACCGAGCCCGGCCGCAAGCGAGGCCGGTGCGGGGAAGTTCGAGGCCACAGGAGTCATAGCGTGCGAACAGTCACGCGTTTGCTCATGAATCGCTAGGCGTGCTGACAAAGAATCCGCGCGGTCGCCCGGCGAAGGCAGCCGAATGAGCGAAGCATATCTCTGCGACGGTATACGAACGCCGATCGGGAAATTCGGCGGGGCGCTTTCGGCAACGCGTCCCGACGATCTCGCAGCCCACGTGCTGCGCGCCCTGCGGGAACGCAATCCCGGCCTCGATTGGGAAGCGGTCGACGACGTGACCTTCGGCTGTGCGAACCAAGCGGGCGAAGATAATCGCAACGTGGCGCGGATGGCCGTGCTCCTGGCCGGCCTGCCGGAGCGCACGCCCGCCTCCACGGTAAACCGCCTCTGCGGCTCGGGCCTCGAAGCGGTCGGCTCTGCGGCGCGCGCAATTCGGGCCGGCGATGCCGACCTGTGCCTGGCGGGCGGGGTCGAGAGCATGACGCGCGCGCCGTTTGTGATGCCGAAGGCGGCCGCGGCCTTCGCGCGCGAAAACGTGGTGTACGATACCACGATTGGCTGGCGTTTCATCAATCCCGCGCTCAAGGCGCAGTACGGCGTGGACAGCATGCCGGAGACGGCGGAAAACGTCGCGGCGGATTTCGGGGTTTCGCGCGCCGACCAAGATGCGTTCGCGTTGCGTTCGCAGCAGCGCGCCGCCGCGGCGTACGCAAGCGGACGACTTTCGGAAGAGATCGTCGCGGTGACGACGACCGCCTCGAAGAAGGCGGCGCCCGTCGTCTTCGCGGCCGACGAGCAGCCGCGCGCCGATACGACGCTCGAAAAACTCGCCGCGTTACCGACGCCGTTCCGCGCGGGCGGAAGCGTGACGGCCGGCAATTCGTCGGGCATCAATGACGGCGCGGCCGCGCTCATCGTGGCCTCCGAACGCGCGGTCGAACGTCACGGCCTCACGCCGCGAGCGCGCATCGTCGCGATGGCGAGTGCCGGCGTCGCTCCGCGCGTGATGGGGATCGGCCCCGTTCCCGCCGTGCGCGCGCTGCTCGAGCGAGCGAACCTTTCGCTCGGCGACATCGGATTGATCGAACTCAACGAAGCCTTCGCGGCGCAGTCGCTCGCCGTGCTGCGAGGGCTCGGTCTTTCCGACGACGCGGCCCACGTCAATCCTAATGGTGGTGCGATCGCTCTCGGGCACCCGCTCGGAATGAGCGGCGCGCGCCTCGCACTGAGCGCCTCGATCGACCTCCCGAAGATGAACGCCAAGTATGCGGTTGCGACGATGTGCATCGGCGTCGGCCAAGGCATCGCGATGTTGCTTGCGCGCCCGTAACCGGCGGGCGAAGGAGGGAAGCGTGCCGGACGATCGCAGAGGCTTCGAGCCGATCGAGACCGCCAGCCGCGACGAGATCGCCGCGCTGCAGCTCGAACGCATGCGCGTTTCCATGCGCCGAGCGTTCGACAACGTTCCGCACTACCGGGCGAGCTTCGCGACGCACGGCGTGCACCCGGACGATCTGCGCGAACTCGCCGACCTCGCGAAATTTCCGTTTCTCACCAAGGCGGCTTTTCGCGAAACGTATCCGCTCGGGCTGCTAGCAGTTCCGCGTGAGGATGTCGTGCGGCTGCACGCATCGAGCGGAACGACGGGCAAACCGACAGTCGTCGCGTACACGCGGAACGATATCGATATGTGGGCGACCGTCGTCGCGCGCAGTCTCCACGCGGCCGGCGTGCGCAAAGGCGATGTCGTGCACGTCGCATACGGCTACGGGCTCTTCACCGGGGGGCTCGGAGCGCATTACGGAGCGGAGCGCCTCGGTTGCACCGTCGTCCCGATGTCGGGCGGCCAAACGGAGAAACAGGTCCAGTTGATTAGCGATCTCGCGCCGCGTGCGATTTTGGTAACGCCGAGTTACATGGTCGCGCTGCTCGACGAGATGGAACGCGCGAACGTCGATGCGAAGGCGTGCAGCCTCGAAATCGGCGTCTTCGGTGCCGAACCATGGACGGACGAACTGCGCGCGCACATCGAGGCGCGCGCCGGCATCGATGCCGTCGATATCTACGGGCTGTCCGAAGTGATCGGCCCCGGCGTCGCGCAAGAATGCCGCGAAACCAAGGACGGCCTGCACGTCTGGGAAGATCACTTCTATCCGGAGATCGTCGATCCCGTGACGGGGGCGGTGCTGCCGGACGGCGAGTTCGGCGAACTCGTGTTCACGTCGCTCACGAAAGAGGCGATGCCGGTCGTGCGCTACCGCACACGCGATCTCACCCGCTTGCTGCCCGGCACGGCGCGCACGATGCGCCGCATGGAGCGCATCTCCGGCCGCAGCGACGACATGCTCATCGTACGCGGTGTCAACGTGTTCCCAACACAGATCGAAGAACTCGTGCTGCGCGAGGCCGCGCTCGCGCCAAGCTACCGGATCGAACTCGATCGCAGGGGAGCCCTCGACGAGATGATGGTGATCGTGGAACCAGCCGCCGTCGCGGACGCGGCAAGAACGCAAGCCGCCGCCGTAAGCCTACGCGAGCGCATTAAAACTTTCGTCGGTGTCAGTGTGCGCATCGAAGTCGCGCCGCCGGGAACGATCGAGCCCTCCGCCGGAAAAGCCAAGCGTGTCATCGACCGCCGCCCGAAGAATTAGGCGTCGAAGATCGCTTCGAAATCGAGAGACAGGCCGCTCGGTGAGGTTCCGCGCTCGTAGATACGCGGCTCTTTTGGGTCGACGGCGACGGCGTAACGAGCCCCATTTCGTTCGAAGCGATCGATCTTCTCGGTGAGCGCGCCCCACGCGTCCCACTCCGACATCACCTCGACCACAACATCGGGGCACACGCGCCGAAACGCAGGCTCCTTGTCCTCCGTCGACAGGGCGGCAAGACGCTCAGGCGAGATCCAGGACGCATCGGGCCCAAGCAGTCAATTGTCGCCGAGGCGAAAACCCGCCGCCGCGCGGAAAGCTTTGCCGCCCACCGCACGGGCAAAGAGCGCAAGCTGCACCGCAGACTCCAACCCGTTCGGAATTACATCACGTCCGGACCGCCGCCTTATTGCCGCTTCGCGACGAAAATGCTACCGAACTCTCAAAAGAACTCCCGAACGGGCTGCCGAAGGCGAAAAACATGTCCATTCAACACCGTCCCGAAGTCGTAGCCCTACAGGATCGCCTGCGCGCGTTCATGCGCGATGTGGTGGAACCCGGCGAGCGCCTCTACTGGGAACAGCATCAGGGTCTCGCGAGCCGCTGGGAGATTCCACCGGTTCTCGATGAGCTCAAAGCGAAAGCGCGCGCGGCGGGGCTCTGGAACCTGTTCCTTCCCGAGAGCGAATACGGCGCGGGGCTTTCGAATCGCGAGTACGCGTCGCTGTGCGAGATCATGGGCCGCTCGAAGATCGGTCCTGAGGTGTTCAACTGTAACGCACCCGATACGGGCAACATGGAAGTGCTCGTGCGCTACGGTTCCGCCGAGCAGAAGAAGCAATGGCTCGAGCCGCTGCTCGCGGGTGAGATCCGCTCGGCCTTTGCGATGACGGAGCCCGATGTGGCATCTTCGGACGCCACGAACATTCAAGCGCGCATCGAACGCGACGGCGATCACTACGTTATCAACGCGCGCAAGTGGTGGACGAGCGGAGCGATGGACCCGCGCTGCAAGATCCTCATCTTCATGGGCAAGACGGATCCCACCGCACCGAAACACCTTCAGCAGTCGATGATCCTCGTGCCGATGGAAACACCGGGCGTCAAGGTTCTGCGTCCGCTCAGCGTGTTCGGATACGACGACGCGCCGCACGGGCATGCCGAGATGCGCTTTGAGAACGTGCGCGTTCCGCTTACGAACGTGCTGCTGGGAGAAGGGCGCGGCTTCGAGATCGCGCAGGGCCGCCTCGGGCCCGGACGCATCCACCATTGCATGCGGTTGATCGGCGCGGCCGAGCGAGCGCTCGAGAAGATGTGCGAGCGCGTAACCTCGCGGATCGCGTTCGGGAAGCCGCTCTCGGAGCAGGGCGTCGTTCAGGAGTGGATCGCCGATTCACGCATCGAGATCGATCAAGCGCGTTTGCTGACGATGCACGCCGCCGACGTGATGGACCGCGAGGGCAACAAGGCCGCGCGCGCCGAGATCGCGATGATCAAGGTGGTCGCGCCGAACATGGCCCTACGCGTGATCGATCGTGCGATCCAAGCCTTCGGCGGTGCCGGCGTTCACGAAGATGCCGGCCTCGCGCACGCGTGGGCGGGATCGCGCACGCTGCGCTTGGCGGACGGGCCGGACGAAGTGCATCGTGTGACCGTTGCGAAGATCGAACTCGCGAAGCATTCCGCGGCCCACAAAGGGAACGGCCGCACGCCCGCGGCCGTTGCAGGTTCATGAAGACGTGCTCTAACGCTCGGCTCGCTCGCTCGCTACCCCTCTTGGCGTTCGCAGCTGCGTTCGCGCTCGCGCCACAGGCGGCGTTCGCCGACGCGATCCCCCAAGGCGCCACGATTTCCGGAAACCTGTCGACCGCACTCGATACCGGGAAGGCGCAGGTCGGTGACGGCTTCTCGCTGCAGGTCGTGCGTCCGTACCCGAGCGGCGATCCCACCTACGCCGGGGCCTTCGTTCGAGGGCACGTGGCGCGGGTGATTCGCGCGGGCCAGGGCCGCAAACCTGAAATCGATCTCGCCTTCGATAGCATCGTGCTCGCGGATGGCGAATCGTCGCCGCTTACGGGACACGTGCTGGCCGTCCAGCCGAAGAAGAAGAGTGCCGTCCTCCAGCAGGCGGCCGGCGCCGGCGTCGGCATGCTCGTCGGCAACTTCATCGGCAAGAAGCTCGGCACGAACCTCGGCGGCGCCGCGGGTGCGACCGGCGGGTTCTTATACGCCAACAATCGCAAAACGGATTTTGTGGTTCCGAAGGACTCGGTCGTGACCTTGCAGACCGATCAGGAAGTCCAGCGCCCGCAAGCCCGGCAATAAAAATTTAACCCCGCCTGAAGCATGAGAATCCGGCGGTTGGGGAAAGACGGGCACATGAAATCCTTACTGCTTCCCGCGGCATTCATTGCGTTTGCCGCCACGTCCATTGGCCCCAGTCTCGCAGCCGATAGCATGGGCACGGATTCCACCGCCGGAGCGAAAGTCTATATGCTCTCGGCGCAAAACGGCTCCGGTGAAAACGGCACCGTCGCGCTCGTACCGCAAGGCGACAAGACCGTGGTCGAGGTTGCGCTCGTCGGCGCTCCGAGCGGCGTCACCCAGCCGGCTCACATCCACGTCGGTCCCTGCGCGAAGCTCGATCCGATGCCGAAGTATCCCCTCGCGCCGCTGAAAGACGGGGTCTCCGAGACGACGGTCGACCTCCCCATCTCGAAGCTCGTCGATGCCGGCTTCGCGGTGAACGTCCACAAATCGGGCGAAGAGATCAAGACCTACGTGGCGTGCGGTAATCTCGGATCTTAGCGCGCGGCCAAGTTAAAAACGAGGCCGTGCGGGTCGCGCAGGTAGCAGCGCGGGATCGCCGGGTTTTCATCGACGATCACGCAGCCGTGCTCGAGTAAGCGCGCCTTCGTCGCGGCGAAATCGTCGCACTCGAAGTCGAACACCGGGCCCGGCGCGCCGCCGGGCTCAACGAACAATTGAAAGTTGCCGGTTTCGAAGCCAACCATTCGCTCCCGCACGATCGTCGGCGCGAAGCCGAGAACGTTGCGATAAAAAGCAACGGCTTCATCGAACCGCGTGCTTTGAATGATAACGTCACGTGTGGAGTCCATGCTGGATGCTCCGCTGTGTTCTTGCGCGCTCCCTTTCAGGCCGGCGGACGGCGTGCTTGCCAGGTGCCTTCGGTCATGCCGTACAGGGAGAGATCGCGATAGCGCCCGTGCAGAAAATATGCTTCCGCGAGCGTGCCTTCGTGGGTGTAGCCGAGGCGTTCCGCCACGGCGCGGCTGCGCGCGTTTTCCACGACGCAGCGGATCTCGAGGCGATGTGCGTCGTGCCGCGCGAACCCGAGTGACGTGATGGTGGCGGCGGCGCGGGTCGCGATGCCGCGGCCGCTCGCCTCCGGGGATACCCAGTAACCGATCTGGGCGCTGCGATGTGCCCAATCGATCCCGTGAATACCGATTGCTCCCACGATCTCGCCTCGGGCACGTATGGTGTAGTCGAAGGCGACGCGGCTTTCAAATTGTACTTGGGCGAATTGAGCGTAGCGCCGCGCGTCGCCCAGCGTTCGGGTGGCATCGATCCACGTGAGCCACTCCCCAAGCGCGGTCCGATGCCGTTCGACGAGCGCGAATACTCCGGGCGCATCCGATGGATGCCGCGGCGCCAGCGAGAGTTCGTCGTCGATGCGGACGAGATGCTGTTCCACCATCTCTAGCGCTCCACTTTAGCGTTCCGCACCTTCATTCATGCACGCCCTCGCGCTGGAGCATCTCGCGGTAGATGCGTTCCACGTCGGCGAGCGTATCGATTTGGCTCGGGTCTTTGTCGGGGCGCAAGCGAGCGATACGCGGAAAGCGGAGCGCGAAACCGCTGGCATGCAGCGAACTCTTCTGGATGATATCAAAGGCCACTTCGATCACTATTTGGGGCTCGACCGCCAGCCTCCGCCCGCTCGGCGGCGACGACGTGTGCGCGAGGAACCAAGTAGTCATCTCGGCAATCTCGGCATCCGTGAGACCGCTATAGGCCTTTCCGATGGGCAGCAACTCGCCGTCGCCCGCGGAGCGCCGTACCGCGAACGTGTAGTCGGACAGCACGCGGTTCCGTTTACCGTGTCCCCACTCGACGGCGAGCACCACGACGTCGAGCGTGGCAAGCTCGCGCTTGAGTTTGACCCACCATTTCCCGCGACGGCCCGGGATATACGGTCCGTCGGCGCGCTTGAGCACGAGGCCCTCGTTGCCGCGCCCCCGCGACGCTTCGAAGAGGCTCTCGATGGCTGCGGGCGTCGCGCCCGGTTCGAGCGTTTGCCAGGGAGCGGGAGCGAACGTCTCGCCCGGCAGCATCAGCGACGCACCGGCGGAGCGCCGTTCGAGCAACGGTTCGTCCAACAGGAAACGGTCGCCGAGCGCGAGCACGTCGAAGGCAACGTAACGCACCGGAATTTCGGCGATCAGCTCGGGCGACGGATCGACGCGCTGCAAGCGCGGCTGCAGGTAGCGAAAAGGAAGCACTGTTCCATCGCGCTGCGCCACGATTTCGCCGTCGAAGATCGCGTCGCCCGGGAAGGCGCGCAGCACCGCGATGATTTCAGGAAACGCGCGCGAGATATCGTTGAGCGTCCGCGAGAAGAGGCGCGCTTCACCGCCGCGCACGTGTGCCTGCGCGCGCATGCCGTCGAACTTGTCCTCGACGAGCCAAGTGCCTTCGGCGAGTTCGCGATACGACGAGCCGAAGGCGACCGGGGTCGCGAGCATCGCGGCGATCGGCGCGAAGTAGCGAACCGCGATCTCGTCGAGCGTCTTCGCACGCGCCGCGACGGCGACTTCGCCGATATCGCCGGCGGCCGTTGCGGCGCGCCGAACGGTCGCCGCATCGCACGCGGACGCCGCCGCGATCGCCTCGAGCACGAGCCCTTCGCGTAAGCCGATGCGCAGATCGCCCGTCAGAATCTTCGCGACATACGCGGCCTCGCGCGGCGTCGCGCAGGCACGAAATACTCGCTCGCACAGCGCTTCCCGGCGACGAGCCACGGCTTTGCCTTCGGCGGACGCGAGGCCGTCGAGAAGCGCGGCAAACATGGCCGGCCCCAGGGTCTCGGCGAAGAGCCCAGGGGCGGCCGCCGCGCCGAACACGCTTGCGATTGCCTCGCCGAGGTCGCCTTTCGCACGATAACCGGCTGAAAACGCTGCCTCATCGAAGGCCCAGACCTTCCGTGCGGCGGCGAGCAGTGTGCGATAGCCGATGGCCAAACGCCGGTCGTCGCGGGCCGCGAGCGGGTTGCCCGTCACGAAGCGTGCCGCCGCGCGTAGATCCGCCGGGGCGAGTGTCCGAAAATACGTTGCGAGGCGGTCGATTTTCGCGAGCTTTGCGGGCGTGCTCGCGATGTCGTCGCAGGCGCGGGCGAACTCGATCACGCGAGCGAAGCCACATGCGTATGATTACCGCGTTCGTGATGTTTACGATTCGCCCCGGGCTCGTGAAGCCGTATGCGGAGCGGCTGCTCGAGGTTCCGGGGGTTACCGAAGTCTATAGCGTCTCGGGTCCCTTCGATCTCGTGGCGATCGTGCGCGTTCGGGAACATGCGGATCTCGCCGATCTCGTCACCGAGCACATCGCCGACCTCGAAGGCGTCGTCCGCACTGAGACCCTGATCGCGTTTCGCGCCTACTCCAAACGCGATCCCGGACTCACCTGGGATGTCGGCGGCTGAGGCTTCAGAAGAGCGCAAGCTGCGCGTTGCTGTCGAGATATTCCGCATCGATGCCGAGTTTCTTGAGACGATAGACGAAATCTCGCCAGCCGTGATTGAGCAGCACTTTGCGCGGTTGGGCCAGTTCGACATACCGCAGCAGCGACGGAAAATCCGCGTGGTCGGAGAGCGGGAAGCCGACATCGGTGCGCTGCCAGTTGTTCGTCTTCCCGATCACCCAACCGGTCAACGCCGCGGTGCGCACGGCTTTGCCGCGCACGGCGGCCGGCAACGCCCGCCCGGACGGGGGCCAGATCAACGCGCGCAGCCCATCGAACGTGCGCGCATCGTAGCGCTCGTACGGCGGCAAGTCGACGCCGGCTTCGACGTACACGTCGGACATCGAGGCAACGGCGCCGTGGGCTGCGAGTGGAATCCCACCCGCTCCTAGGATCGCTTTCGCTTCCTGCGCCTTCCCGAGGGAATACGCGAAGAAGATCGGCACGACCCCATCTTCGAGCGCCTTGCGCGCCCATGCGACCATCGCGGCCGCGACTTCGGCGCG
>Ga0302326_10027285_pt1 | contig 11518 bp, 9 predicted proteins | sample Palsa_T0_3_FD_202264 | JGI IMG/M metagenome (GOLD analysis project Ga0302326, IMG submission 202264) | Peat permafrost microbial communities from Stordalen Mire near Abisko, Sweden - Palsa_T0_3 | ecosystem: Environmental > Terrestrial > Soil > Palsa > Peat permafrost | place: Sweden: Abisko...
GAAGGGCTCCTTGCCGATGCCGATCACGTAACTGACCAGCTTATCCTTTTCCGGCATGATGAAGTCGCAGAATTTCTCGCTGGTCTGCTTCTGCCACACGCCACCGTCCTCATCCTGCATTGAGAACATCCAATCGAGATTCCATTTGATCTCGTTAAGCATGTCGGGCAGGCCGTTGCCGGACTCGGGAAGGGCCAAATTCACGGTCTTCAGGCGCGAGCCATACATTTCGTATGTCCAGAGAAGCGTCCCGGTGGAGATCCCCGAGTTCACCACGTACCGGCCGTAATCGCCGGCATCGTGCCAGCCGCCGGAAGCAGGCTTCGGTCCGGTTTTGCCCGAGGAGGGGTGGTAAGCGCCTTCCAGGTGACAGACAGGGTGTTTATAGCCGGGAAATTCCGGCCCCAGGTCGACGGCGATGCCGCAGCGCTGGCCGTAGTAGGAGCGCATGGCGAGGCGCCATGTTTTGGCATAAACGTCCGGCGCAATGTCGAAATCCCAGCTTCGTCCCACGCCCGGAACGTCGAGGTAGTATTGCCCGGGTTTGATCCACTTGCTGAAATCCGCCATTTGCACGCGGTCGCCGGAATCGAAGTCGTCGCGGGGGGCGGAGAGCGTTCCGTGGGCCGCTACCTTACCGTCTTTCGACTGATTTACGGTGAACTCCGTGGCGGGGTTCTTGGAGACCACCAGCGCGATCTTCGCGGCGGTGGGGAGATAGCCTACCTGATCGACCTTGATTTCCACGGTCGGATTGGCCGCGAACAACGGTGCGGCAAGGATCAATACAGCAATCGATTTCATATATGTTCATCGGCCGGGCAAATGCCGTAGGTGGCCGGATCTTGCGCCCAATCGACGACCTTCCGGTCACCCACCGTCCGGCCCGCGATTTATTGGCTTGCTACCACATCTACCAGTTCTGTGACTTCTTGTCGACTGTCGCCCTATTGGCACGCTGTGCCGGCCAGGCGCTCACTTCGAGTCCGCCCGTATAGTAACTCCCGGCGAGTCGGATGTCAGGGATGAAATTCCGGGCCGTGCGCTAAAGTTGTCGCCATCCGCGCCGATAGAGCTTTTGTAGAGCTTTGCTAGGAGGAGAAAAGACTTGCTGCAATCGAAGATGACAATTGGGCGGAAATTCGCCTTGACGGGCGCGTTTCTCATTCTCATGACAATCATTCTGGGGGCCGTCAGTCTGGTCGAGCTCTCCAGTGTCCAGCGCCAGGCCGCTCAAAGCACTGCCTGGATTTGGATAATTCTGCTGGTGTCAGTTTTCGGCGGGGCGGGAATGGTGTTTGCGATAGTGCGCGGCGTCAGCCAGGCATTAATTGGGGCCGTATCCGAGGTGAGCAGCGGGGCCGTGCAGGTGGCCAGCGCCGCCACGCAGATTGCTTCCTCCAGCCAGGCGCTAGCCCAGGGATCTTCGGAGCAGGCCGCCTCTCTCGAAGAGACCTCTTCCTCGAGCGAGGAAATCAATTCCATGGCGCGCAAGAATACCGAGAACACGCGTGCCGCGGCGGAGTTGGCCGGGCGTCTAAAGGCTGCGTTTTCGCAAACCAACCGCCTTCTGGACGATACCGTCGGGGCCATGCAGGAACTGACCGGCTCCAGCGAGAAAATCTCCAAGATCATCAAGGTGATTGACGAAATTGCCTTCCAGACGAACATCCTGGCTCTGAATGCTGCCGTGGAAGCGGCGCGTGCAGGCGAGGCGGGGATGGGGTTCGCAGTGGTGGCCGACGAGGTACGCAATCTGGCGCAGCGGTCCGCACAGGCCGCTAGAGACACGTCGTCGCTGATTGAGGATTCGATTGCCCGGTCGCGCGACGGTAAGGCGAAGGTCGATGGCGTGGCTGCGGCGATTCGCGCGATAGCCGCCGATTCCAATCAGATTCAGGTGCTCGTGGATGAGGTCAACGTGGCGAGCCAGGAACAATCTCGTGGGATTGAGCAGGTGGCGAAGGCAGTCACGCAGATGGAAGGTCTCACGCAAAGGGCTGCCGCCAGCGCCGAGGAAAGCGCGTCCGCGTCCACCGAACTCACGGCGCAGGCCTCTGGTTTGAAAGACGTTGTGGAACGGCTGAGCGAGATGGTAGGCATTCAGACGCACGGGACGGGTTCCCATAGCGCACCGCCTGCGAGCCGGGGGCTTGCAGCGACGGTGGCCACCAGCCGCTCGGCGAGCCGAAAAGAGTTCCCGCTGCACGAGGGCGAGTCGGACTTCTAGGGGCGGCGAACAGACTCCGAACTCCGGAAGTCGCCCCACAGTCGAGGAGTAGAGGAAATTGACTTGAGCCAGTCTTAGCATCACGCATACCGCTACATTTGGTCACGGCTCGGAAACGCAACGTGCCGATACTGAGCCGTGACCAGAGGGAGCGGAGTGCGGGCTCATGTCAAATTCCACGGCTTCGGGAGATCAGAGTCTCGACTGCGGTTGGATGGCCACCGCGGCGTCGCTCATATCGCTGCGATATACCACGTCAACTTTTCTCGATCGACGAATCGGGTGTTGGACCCGAAGTGGATCACGGAGAGCGGCTTACTAAAGGCGTGTCCCGCGAACACCGGCTTGGATTCGCCGGTAATTTCGGGCAACCTTGTCATGGCCGGATTCAACTCGATAGAGGTTCCAGCATCGATACATAACGCCAATTCGTCTCAATGTGCCGTACGCCGCAAGTGCGGTTCTAATCAGACGGAATCGACTTTCTTGGCATCGGCACGCATTTTCATTGCATGCACCGCATGATGCGGCGCGAAGTCGATTGCTCATCGCGAATGCGTTCCAGCGTCCAGCCCGAACGGGCAAAATGAGCTCCGCCGGTTAATTCTCCTGCGTTACTCTCTGGGGCGCCCAAGGTTCATGCGTCTCACGGAGGAAACAGATGTTACGACTCTTGACGGCCTTGGTACTGTGCGCTGCGGCGGAAGCAGGCACCCTGAATGTCAATCTGACGATTAACGCCACTCTCACGGCGAACAGTTCTTTTACGGCTTACGTGGCCTCGGGGACGGCCACGTTGACCGGCGGAATTGCAGACACCGGAACGTTCAGCGCTACCCTGAGTGTCGAAGACTTGGGCACGGGCGGCAGCACGCCCTATACGCTTACCCTTTCGAAAGGGACTATGGCCGGAGCGATTACCATTCCGTCCAGCGCGTTCCAGACGATTCTATCGGGCTCGGGGTCCGCATCCGGAATTTCGGCAACTGTCACCAGCGCCGGTGGTAACTATTCCGGGGATACGGGCACGTTTCCTTCAATGTCGGGGTCCGGAGGGTTCGGAGCCACGGGTGCGATCACGCTGACCATCACGGGCGCCGGCACGATTACCACCGGCGGAACAGTAACGAATCCGCCTCCGACCGTCACGGATGTCCTGGACGCCGGCAGCTACACCGCGAATATCGCACAGGGGAGTATCTTCGTGGTAAAGGGGACCAACCTGAGCGCCAGTGGATACACCAAGCTGTCCTACCCGCTGCCGACATCCTCGGCGGGAACATCCATCACGTTCACGCCTGCCGCCGGCGGGAGTGGGACCAGTCCATACCTGATTTATACGTACAACCAAAGCGGCGTGAATCAGCTTGCCGCTGTGCTTCCTTCCACGTTGGCCCCAGGTAGTTACAATGTCACCGTCACGTACAACAGCGCCACCAGCACGCCGCTTCCCGTCCAGATAGTGACGAGCAAGCCTGGCATCATTACGCAGGATTCCACGGGCAGTGGATTAGCCGTGGCGCAGAATATCGTATCGGCAACCGAATACGATTTGAATCGCCTGACCACCGGGACGGTGAATGGCTACACTATTTCGCCGGCTAAACCGGGACAAACGTTGGTGCTTTATCTGACCGGATTGGGGCCGTACACGGGCGCCGACAACGCAGCGGAATCGGCCCTCAATTTCCTGACGAGCGGTGTCAGTATCCAGGTTTTGGTGGGTGGGACCGCCATCACGCCGTCGTATGCCGGCCGCACCCCGGGTTTCTCCGGGCTCGATCAGATTAATTTCACTCTGCCCGCGAACATATCGACGGGATGTACGGTGGTGCTGCAGGTAGTGGAAGGGAACACAACGAGCGCCGCCACCACGCTTTCGATCGCTCCGAACGCAGGTACGGCCGATTGTGTCCTCGAAGGGTTCACCTCCTCGCAGCTATCGTTCCTGGATGGCGGGGGAACAATTAACCACGGCGGGTTCTTAATGTCGCAGAGCGGCTTCTCGGGCGCCGGCAGTGGCACAATCACGGACGCTTCCATCTCCGGAGGGTTTTCGCAAGTTAACGGGCTCGAACTGCCATCGGTGGCTACCGGCGGTTCGGCGACCGTTACCTCGACAACCATTGGCAATTGCACCGTTAGCCAGGTGACGTTTAGCGGCAACAACACTACGCCGGCGCCCTCGGCGGGCGGGTTGTCGACAGCGTTGGATGCCGGCGCGGTCACACTCAGCGGGCCGGCCGTCTCCAACCTTAGCAATACAGCTCTGAGCGATTCGAACGGTGCTTACTCGCTTACCATCGGAGAGAGCGGCCTCGGACTCCCGAACGCCCCTACAGGAACGCTCGGGGCGGGAACTTATACGTTGACCGCCGCCGGTGGGACTGGCGTCACCGCCTTCACCACGTCGATCGCCCTGGGGGCTCCCTTGACCATCAATGGCGGCTTGCCCACAACGGTAGTGCGAAGCTCCGGCCTGCCGCTTACCTGGACCGGTGGAAATTCCACCGATGTGGTGACGATCCTCGGTTACTCGGGGACGACCTCGGGATCGGGCGCAAACACGGTAACAACGGCGACCGGATTCACCTGTATCACCACGGCGGGCGCGGGAGGAGATACCATTTCTTCGCAGGTCCTGAACCTGTTGCCTGCTACACTTTCGTCCACCGAGGGAGGCACAGGATACCTGTCGGTGGCTTCCGGGCCGGCGCCGGTGCAGTTCTCCACCACTCTGACTGCGTCCCCGTCAACGAGCATAGCCGCCAGCTTCTCCGCGTCGGTAGGGACAGCCGGATTGGTCACTTACCAATAGTCCAAACCATAAGTTGTTCGCGCGCGAAGCGCTCCGGCGGATGGGGTCGAGGTTTCTGCCGGGCGTTACCCGCAATTGAAGTTGCCAAGCCCAAGATTAGTCGCCGCTATCGGCCGAAGGCAGCACCCAGTCCGAGACATGGATTGCCAGGCGGATGTGTGCTCCAGTACAAAGCGCCGAGTTGAGATGCGCTCGAAGATCCTCCTGCGTTACACTTTCTGGGGCGACGTGCGTGGCCAACGTTTTTCCGGAGGGGGGCCAAATCCACACGATGCCTGCGCTGGAGGGGACTTTTATTTATGCGTGGACAACGGCATCTTACGGCTGGATCGAAAACGATCCTTTACGGGTTTACGTTATTTTCTTTACTGTGCGCGAGAGCGCACGCTCAAACGGTAAATACAACCATCACGATCAATGGATCGGGGACCACCAGCGGCACCAACGTCTCCGCTTCGGGAACCCTGGCTTTTTCCGGCGGTCTGACCGCGAGCGGCACTTTCAGCGCGAGTGCCCCCTTGACGAGCCTTATTTCGGGTAATGTACCGATCACTCTGACGGTCACGACGGGAAGTACGACCGGCACGCTTACCGGAACATTCACTGCCTCGGTATCGCTGTTGGCGGGAATTCTAGCAGGTAATCCCAGCGATAGCGGCCCCGGCACCATCGCCATTACGAGCGGAACGGGAGGGTTTGCAAATACCACCGGCAACTTTACCGTGACCGCCTCGGGAACAGGCACGGGCACCACAACGTCCGGTTCCGCCACTTTCATGATCACCGGCCCCGGCACACTGACCATTGCGGGAGGCACCACCGGTCCACCGGCGCCGGCAGTCTCTGCGGTAATCAACAACTATAGCTTCACCCCTGCAGGGTTCCCAAATTCAGGTGTTGCCCCAGGCAGCATTATCCTGATCAAGGGTACCGGATTGGCCGACGCGGCCGCACAGCCAGTTCTGCAGTCCAGCGCCGGTCCCAACGGCATCCCGCTCACGCTGAACGGCGCCAGCATATCCGTCACAGTCGGAAGCACCACCGTGCATCTCGGAATCTACTACGCCATAGCCACTCAAATCGCTGCTGAACTTCCCTCCAATACGCCCACCGGGACAGCGACCATGACTGTGAGTTATAACAACACGCCCAGCGCGTCCTTCACCTTTCAGGTGGTGCCGTCGGCCCTGGGAATCGGCGTATACAATGGACTGGCAATTGCCACCAACGCCACCAACTACTCCCTGTACAGCTACACCCAGTCGGCCAAACCTGGCGACGTTCTGGTGCTCTGGGGCTCCGGACTGGGGGCCATCGCTGGCGACAGCGATACTGTCTACACGTCGTCTCCCCACGCCATCGGTGTGACGCCGACGATCTATATCGGCGGTGTTCAAGCGACTGTCCTTTATGCCGGTGATTCCGGCTACCCCGGCCTAAACCAGATCGACGTCGTTGTTCCAGCAACTGTGACGCCAGGCTGCCAGGTATCGTTGATCGCGGTAAGCGGCTCCGGCTCCAACCTTGTCCCCAGCAACCAGACGGCAATTGCGGTCGACCCGTCGGGTGCTGCCTGCTCGGACTCGATATTCGGAATCACCGGCAGCACGCTAACCACGCTCCTGGGACAAACCAACGTCAGTGTCGGCAGCGTATCGATGTTCCAAACTGTGACACCGGCGACTTCCGGAGGAACCCAAACCAACGATTACGCTAGTGCGCTGTTTCAATCGACGACCACCGGGTCTTACAATTTCGCCGGCTTGACATCGGTCGGAAGCTGTTCTGTCACACAAACTGTGGGGACTTCCACCAGCACCCCCACCCCTACGCCACTCGATGCGGGAACCATCACCGTCACCGGGCCTGCCGGAAGCACCACCCTCTTGTCTGGCACTACAGTCGGCGTCGCGTTCGCGCAACTGGCAGCGGGGTTCCTCCCCAGCTCGGGCGGGACCTTCACCTTCAAAGGGACCGGCGGCGCTAACGTCGGGAGTTTTACCGCGACCCTGACTTTCCCGGCCCCCTTCCTTGCCTGGACCAACCAATCCGCGGACGCGACGGTCACGCGCGCAAACGGGTTTGATGTCACCTGGACGGGCGGCGGCGCCGGTACCTTCGTGGAGATTACCGGAACCTCCGCAAACGCCACCAGCGGTCTAGTGGGCGGCTATACCTGCTTTGCTCCCGTCGCCGCCGGTACTTTCCACGTTCCGAACGCGGTCACCTTAAGCTTGCCGGCCGGGACAGGAAGCGTCCAGGTCGGTAATAACACTCCGTTCAGCACCTTTACCGCAACGGGTCTGAATTTTGGCTATGCCTTGGGCGTAACGGCAACGAGTATCAACGCCACTTACAATTAATTCCGCACCAATGGGAGATCGCGAGGGGGAGATCGCGTATCGCGGTCTCCCTTTTCGTTTAAGGCTCGCAAGGCTGATTTTTCGCGGATTGCGGCGGTCTGAAAGAGAGGCTGCCAGGCTGGTCAATTTGGAACTGATGGAGATGCTTATCGCCTGACTGCTGTCAGAAGCAGCGTGCGTAAGCGTACGCCGGATCTTCGGGCGGCCACACTCTTATCTCGCGCACTCGCAAATCACCGCCTGCAAAAAAGCTACCGCGAAGTTGCTACAGTAGGCCAAGGACCCTATGGCCACCGGATTCGACCCGGATGTTCGCTACTGTTCGCAGTGCGGGCAGCCATCGCCACTCGATCAACTCGCCCGCTTCGGCGATACGTTGGTCTGCCCCAATTGCAAAAACAGTTTCGTTCAAAAACTGCGCGAAGGGGTGTCGCCGGTGCAGCCGGTTTTCCAATACGGCGGCTTCTGGATCCGCTTCGTGGCCGCTTTGATCGACGGGATCATTATGACCGTCACATCGAGCGCCGTACAATTGCTGCTACTGGGCAGCGCCTATCGGCCATTCGCCAATATGCGCGAACCTATGCCGCCCGATCAGGCGCTGGCAGCTTTCGGGGCCATAATGGGAACCTTGGCGCTCAGCATGCTAATCGGGATGGCCATAGGCGCGTCGTATGAAGGATTCTTCGTCAGCCGCGTGGGCGCCACTCCCGGCAAGATGGCGCTCGGACTGAAAGTAGTGCGGCCGAATGGAGCCCCCGTGAGTCTCGGCCGGGCCTTTGCGCGCTACTTCGCCAAATGGCTGAGCTCCCTGACCTTCGGTATCGGATACATCATCGCTGGCTTCGATGCGGAAAAGCGCGCCATGCACGACATGATCGTAGACACCCGGGTAATAAAGGTCGACAGCGCCGCCCTCGTCCCACAGCCGCCACGGATCTGACGAGCGATGCCCGTACCTTGCGCCCGTTGCGACTCGCCGCTGCCCTTGTGGGAGTTGGCCTCCGCCGATGCGGCCGTATGCACTTCGTGCGGCTCCCGCAATACCGTCCGCGTATTTCCAGCGCTCTTCGCCGCCCCGAGCGCGCCTGCCATACCGGAGAGCGCTCTCGATGGCGAAGCTGCCTGCTTCGACCATCCTTCGAAACGCGCCGTGGCGGCCTGCCACCGGTGCGGCCGCTTCGTGTGCCAGCTCTGCTCGGTGGAATTCGGCGATCAGGTATGGTGCCCGTCGTGCGTCGCCGGAGGCAAGGGCCAAAGCAAGGCAGTCTATCTGGAACCCTCGCGCACGTTGTACGATTCCATCGCGCTCGCGGTGCCTCTGGCCTCGCTGATTTTCTGGCCGCTCACCATAATTACGGGCCCCGGCACGGTGGTGTTTGCCGCGATGACCTGGAAGCGCCCGTTGAGTCTGGTGCGCAAGTGGCGCTGGCGATTCGTGCTGGCGATACTGATCGGCATGGCGGAGACTGCCGGCTGGATCTGGTTGGTCATCTTTTGGTGGGAGCAGTTCAGAATGGGGCTCAATGGCAGCCGTTGAGGAGCAGTATCGCCGATTGCGGGGGCGGCGCAGGGGTGTGATCTCCGGCGCCAGTCTTTGGATGGGCTCCGACCACATCCTGCTGGTGAAAACGGCATGGTTCCGCGAAGAATATAAGCGCTTCTATCTGCGCGACATTCAGGCGATCGTGGTTGCCCGTGGGCCGTGTTTTTACTTCTCGATGCCGATGCTCATTTTTTCGGTTGTCTGGCTGTTCTCGGGACTGTTTATGGGAACCTGGCCACGCATCGTTGCGATCGGTTGGATCGCGGGCACGGTAGCGATGCTAGTTGCGTGGTCGGTGATTTCGGTTACCGCAGGGTGCCGTTGCCGCCTCTACACGGCGGTGAGCAGAGACGATCTACCCTCGCTTTTCCGCACCTGGACGGCGCGGAGATTTCTGCGCCAGGTGCAGCCGCGAATCGAGCAGGTGCAGGGGGCGATTGACCCAGGTTGGATTCAGGCGGAACGCGGCAAGGCCGGCCCGGCCGTGGCGGCTATGGCTCCGGCCCAAGCTCCGCGCAATGCCACCGCTGCCGGCAGTACTCCGGCGTCCGGTCTTTTCCTGCTCATCCTGGTGGTCAGCGCCATAGTGGGCCTCGCCACCGCGAATTCCCCGGAAGTCTTTTGGAATCGAGTAAATACCGGCTTGAACCTGCTGCAACTCGCCGGCGCGGTGGTGGTGCTGGTGCAGCATTCCCGCGGTATTTTGGGCAGGGCGATACAACGGGTCGCGATCGCCTCCATGCTGCTGACCGGCGTCATGTTCTACGTGCAGACTTTTTCCTTCGCTTTCATAAATGGCGTGCGGATGGGAGCTGGCCTGGGGCAAGCGTCCGCCGTCCGTCCCTTTGTGGTGGCGCACCAGGTAACTTATGGGCTGGACTTACTGCTCGGATTGATTGGCGCTATCATCACGCTGCGAAGCAGTTACGGAGACGACCCGGATATGATAAAGGACTGACCGCCGATGAGCCCGGCCCTTCAACAAACTTGCTGGAACCACCCGGAGCGCGAGGCGTCCTGCCGGTGCCCGCATTGCGTGCGGTCGTTTTGCCGCGAGTGCGTCACCGAGCATCAGTCGCAATTGCTGTGCGCCGGGTGTCTGGAAGCGGCGGCGCGGGAGCGCCCGTCGGCTCGCCGAAGTCTCCGCCGCTTCCTTCCGGCCGCCATGGCGCTGGCAGGTTTTGTGTTCGCCTGGTTCGTCTTCTACGGCGTAGGGCAGGCATTTCTGGAGTCTATGTCGCGCCCGGAGCCTACATGGCAGGATCGCTAGAAGGCCCGCCGACCGTGTCCATGGGCCTGCTTGCCTGGGCGAGCTTGGCTCGCCTCTCGAAATGGGCGAGCTTGGCTCGCCTCTCGAAATGGGCGAGCTTGGCTCGCCTCTGGAATTGGGCGAGCTTCGCTCGCCTCTGGAATTGGGCGAGCTTCGCTCGCCTGGACAAGCTAAAGCTTATCCCACAAATTGCCGCTGTTTGCAGTTGTGGGGCATGCTTTAGCTTGCCTGCCGGGCGACAGCCCGGCCTGTGCCGGTGGAGCCACGATGATCCCCGGAGCCTCACATGCGCGTAGCGCCCGGAGCCATCCAGATGTTGGAAGAGGCGGTGCACTTACTTCGCCGCACGCCCCGGACCGCGCTAGTCTGTCACGTGCTGGGCGCGACGCCGTTCGCCCTCGCGCTCCTGCTCTTTTGGAACGACGTCAACAATCCGCACACATCGGACGCCACTGTTGGCCGCGAATCGATAGTGCTGGCGCTGCTGCTGGTGTGGATGAGTTGCTGGCGCGCCATCTTCGCCGGACGTCTCTGCCGCCAGTTGACCGCCTCCCCCGAAACGCCATGGACCTGGCAGCGGGCGTGGAATCTGGTCGCCGGCCAGGCTTTCCTGGGCGCCACCAAATTAGTAGTGCTGCCGCTCGCGTTACTGACGCTGTTCGGCTTTTCATGGACGGTCGCCTTCTATCGCAGCGCCACCGCCCTCGCCGACCGCGACGATCTCGACCCCATGCAGCTCATCGCCCGCGCACGTCACATGGCGGGATTCGATCGCCGGCAAAGCTGGCTCCTGTTGCCCATCATCGGGTTTTTATGGCTCCTGGTCACCTTTAATTTAGGACTCGCCCTGGCTGTGCTGCCACAATTGATCCACACCCTCACCGGCTATGAATCGCAATTCAGCCGTAGCGGCGGATATTACATCTTCACGCCGCTATTCCTCTGGGCGACCTTGGCAATTTCCTGGATACTCTTCGATCCCTTCATACAGGCCGTGTATTGCCTGCGCGGGTTCTATGCGGAATCGGTCGCCACTGGGGAAGACATCCGCGCCGGCCTGCGGATGCTCACCTCCGCGGCCGCAATTCTGCTGGTGATCCTGCCGCTCCACGCCTTCGCCGATGTGCCTCCGCAAAAACTGCAGGACGCAGTCCGCCAGACCATGCAGTCTTCGGAGTACGATTGGCGTTTGCCGGCAAGGTCCGAGGCGGCGCAGACGGGCGTTCCCTGGGTGGTGCGCGTCACCGAACGGCTGATCGGCGGGCTCAAATCCATCTGGCACGCTATCGGC
>Ga0302326_10027286_pt1 | contig 11517 bp, 7 predicted proteins | sample Palsa_T0_3_FD_202264 | JGI IMG/M metagenome (GOLD analysis project Ga0302326, IMG submission 202264) | Peat permafrost microbial communities from Stordalen Mire near Abisko, Sweden - Palsa_T0_3 | ecosystem: Environmental > Terrestrial > Soil > Palsa > Peat permafrost | place: Sweden: Abisko...
CCATCCACTCGGCGATACGGGGATGCTTGAGGGAATCGACATTGTCCTGCGGACAATAGAGACACAATGTCTCGTCGAGCTGAAACGGGCTCTGGATCTTCAGCGCCGATTCGAGCACGCGTTTGGACCGATCCTCAACGCTTACCATGTTATTCCCCGGGACTTCTGACAGGTTCGGCTTCGACATCGGGCCTGCGGTCGGGACCGACGTCGCTTCGGACGGCAGCCGCCGGGTCCAGTTCCTGCTCGTCATAGTCGCGCAGCGACTGCAGATGGGTATCGGCGTCTTCGACGAACAGTGCGCGACCGATCCCTGCGGCGATCCGGTCTACGCCAAATTTGAGCGCGGAAATGCCGGCCGAGCAGGCGAGGCTGGGCATGGCCGCAAAAGTGTAGCTGAAGATATTAGCCAGAAAGGGCGCCGATCCCGCGGCCTTTTCGGTGAATTGAAAATTCGGCGACAGATAGGGATAGCTGCCCAGCAGCGGATGTTGCTCGCTATCCGCGGGAGAATAGCGATCGGACCAGCGCGCGATCTTGTCGTGGAAGCGTGCCAATTCCGGCCGCACGGCGAGATCGACGGCAAATCCCGTCCCCGCGATCAAAAAATCGAACGCCTCGGTTCCCTGCGACGTGGTCAGGAGAATCTTCTGATCCGCGAATTCGACGCGTTCGAGCGGAGCGCCGAGCCGTATCGAGAAATTGTCGTGACGGACGCATCGGTCGAAGGTGTCCTGTGGAGGAGGCTGGTTCATGTCGAAAATGATCTTCATGAAGCGCCATTTCCGCGCGTCGTCCAGATCGCCGAAATGGCGCAGAAAGCCGGCAAACTCCATCCAGCGGTTCGGATTGACGGTCGGAAGCCGCTTCCTGCGGACGAAGAGCTGGACCGCCGCCGCGCCGCTTTCGAGCGCCATGGCGGCATTGTCGAATGCTGACGCGCCGGCGCCGATCACGGCGACTGTCTTTCCCACCAGCGCCGGAAAATCGATCGGCTCGGAGGTGTGGGCATAGGATTTGCGGGGCAGCGCCTGCGTGATCGCCGAAGGGACCACCCAGCGGCCGCATCCTTCGATCCCGGTCGCCAGCACGACTTTACGGGTGAGGAATTTTTGCGAAGCACCGCCGACGGTGGCGTGGACCGCGAGCAGACTGTCGTCCAGCGGCTCGATGTCGGTGACCTCGGCCTCGTTGCTCACATCGATGCCGACCGTCTTGCGGACCCACAACAGATAGGACTGCCATTCCTCGCGCGGTATCCTGTTCAATCCTTGCCAGGATGGCTCGCCGAAACGCGCCTGCCACCAGGCGCGGGCCGACAGGCTGGGGATGCCGAGATCCGGTCCGGTTACAATTTTCGGCGTGCGCAGCGAATGCATGCGGGCGAATGTCAGCCAAGGTCCTTCGAGACCTTCCGGATTCCTGTCAAGCACGCGCAGATTGGTGATCCGCTCGCGCAACAGCCGGAACGCAATCGATATTCCGCTCTGGCCGCCACCGACAATGACGACGTCATGCACGGTCGTGCCTTCGCGGGTGCCGGCGACCGTCCACGGCCGCGCCGGGTAGCCGAGACAATCCAGTTCAAAACGAACGCGCTGCTCCAGTTCGGCGAGGCCGGAATTGGTCGGCGGTGTGAGCATGAGGTTACGTCCGCCCAGGCCTGATGTGCCGCTCGATCGCCAGCGGCTCGTCGGACATCGATTGCGCAAAGGCCACGACATGCGGCTCGAGCTGGCCGGCGAGCGCCCGCGCCTGGCCCGTCGCCGCGGACAGCCTTGCCACACTGTCGCGAACGCGGCCGCGCAGCTCAATCAGGTCGACCGAAACGACCTTGCGATCGCGAACCCTGAACACGCCGCCAACCATCACGTCCGTCACCGATGCCGAATCGGCGCAGGTCACCAGTTGGTTGACGGGATCGGTGTCGGGAACGAAATCGACATGGCCGAGATCGAACAGTGCGAGATCGGCGCAAGCCCCCTGTTCCATTCGACCGCAGGACTCCAGTCCCAATATTTTCGCGCCACCTTGCGTCGCGAGCCTGATGACCTCGGCCGCATGCAGCCAGTCGTTGCGCGGGCCGGTAAATATCCGGGCGCCAAAGGAGGCCAGCCGCATCGCCTGCAGCATGCTCAGCGAATCCGAGGAATTGGCGCCGTCGGTTGCGAGGCCGACATTGATATCGCGCGCGAGCATGGGCCTGACATGAGCGACACCGGATCCCAGCCTGAAATTGCTGGCGGGGATGTGGGCGACGGAGCAGCCATGTCGCGCCAGCAGATCGAGGTCGCGGTCGTCGAGCCACACACCATGGGCTGCGGTGAAGCGCGGCCGCAGCATGCCGAGGTCGGCCAGATAGCGAACCGCGGAGCGGCCGTAGGTCTTGCTGGCGACGACCGCCTGCAGCCGGGACTCCGCGATATGCGAGTGGATCGGAAGTCCATGACGATCCGCGATGTCGATGCAGTCCCTCAGGAAGCGTTCCGAGCAGTGATGCGGAATCGTGGGCGCGATGGCGACGGTGACGGCCTGCGGCATTTCAGACCGTGCGGCCGCGATAGCTTCCACGGCTGCGATGGTTTGCTCACCGCTTGCCAGGTCGAACTTGCCGACGGTATCGCGCAAATGCTGTGGCAGCGCGGCGGCCAATCCCGGGATCGACTGAAACAGGGTTTGATCGGCGACCATCGGCGCCAGCACCGCGCGCATGCCGGCATCGACGTAAGCTTTTGCCGCGGCCTTGAAGCCTTCCTTGGTCGGCCGCGGAAACTCGTAGACGAGGTCGAAGCAGGCGGTGCAGCCCTTCGACAGCATGTCCACGGCGCCGAGCAGCGTGGATAGATAGATGGTTTCGGGATCGCGCGTCCCGGCCAGCCACGGGCCGTTGGTGAGCGAGGCTTCGAGGGTCCATGCTTCGGCAACGCCTTTCATGAGGTTGGCGTGGCCATGGGTGTGGGCGTTGACGAGGCCGGGAAGGATCAGGCGATCACGGGCGTCATGCCGTCTGGCGTGGGGGGCATCCAGCGTGCCGGGCGCGCCGATCCCGGAGATCCTGCCGCCTTCGATCAACAGATCCTTGCGGTCGGCCTTCCCTGACGAGGGATCGACGACAAGCCCTCCGGTCAGCAGCAGGCCGTCATCAGCCGTCATCGATGCCGCTCCGGGGGATGCGTTTCGATCCAGTGGCGGGCAATGTCGGTGCGGCTGGCGAACCAGATGCCTTGATGCTGCGCGGCGAAATCGAGAAACCGCATGATCGCCTCGAATCTCGCTGGTTGTCCCGAAACCCGGCTGTGCAGGCTGACCGTCATCATGCGGGGGCTGTCAGCACCCTCCGCGTAGAGCACGCGCAGCGCCGAGCAGAGATGATCGTGGAAATCGTTGGCGGTGCCGAGTTTGGCGGTGGCGAGCCGGTTGTCATTGTTCGTGAAGCTGTGGGGAATGACGAGATGCGGCCGTCCGCCGACCTCGACCCAATAGGGCCAGTCATCGGCATAGCTGTCCGAATCATAAAGCAGGCCGCCATGTTCGACCAGCAGCGCGCGGGTATGGCGGCTCGGCGAGTAGCGGCTTTGCCAGCCGGACGGCGGGCGTCCGGTGGTCTGTTCGAGGCCGGCGATGGCGCGCGCGATGGCGTTCCGTTCTTCCGGTTCGGTCAGCAAGAAGTGCCGGATGAAGCGGTCGCCATGGCAGCAAAGGTCGAACCCATGCTGCCTGATCGATTCCGCGATTTGCGGATTGCGCGCCAGCGCCTTCGCGCAGGCATTGACCGTGAGCGGGATGCCGCGTTCCGTCATCAGCTTGACGATCCGCCAGAAGCCTACCCGCGAGCCATATTCGAACAGCGATTCGGCAACGAAATCCCGGCTTCCCGCGGGCACCTCTTCGCGAATACCATCGGTCAGGGCCGTTTCGGTGGCAGCGTCGCCGTCAGGGATGGAGGGCTCCGCGCCCTCTTCGACATTGAGGACGATCACGAGCGCGAGGCGCGCGCCGTTCGGCCAGCGCGGATCGGGCGGTTGGCTGCCATAGCCGATGAAGTCCCGTTCGTTATTGGCCCTCATGTTGCGTGCGCAGCCACAGATGAGATATTTCCGATCTTTTCGGCGAGGTCGAGCAGAAGCTGGTCTCCGCGCGGGCCGGCGATGAGAGACAGGCCGACCGGGCAACCATCGACCAATACGGCCGGGATATTGATCTGCGGCAGCCGGCACAGGCTCGCCACGCAGGTGAGCGCGAGGGTCTTCTCGCGGAACTCGATCTGTGCGGATACCGGCGCATCGCGCAGCGGTGGAAGATCGTGCGCGGTCGGCAGGATCAGTACGCCGTCGTCGCCGAGTAGCGCCACCAGCCGATCGGTAAGGGCTTCACGTCTGATGACGGCGGCCGCAAATTTTGCGGGATCGACGTGCGACGAGAGTTCGATTCGCTCCGCCACCGCGAGGCTGAGGGTGCGCCCCGGCATCTTGCCCCAGGCGCCAAGTGTCGACCAGAGATCATGGAGCTGGAGCGGTCTGAAGGTGTCGAGCCAGTGGTCGACGCCCTCCTTGAAAAGATTAACCTTCGTCATATGGCCCAGCGATTGCGCGACCGGGAGAAGCGCTTCGCCGATCGGATGCGTCGGGATATCGAACGCGTCGCCGGCCAGCAGGAAACGTGCGGGCCTCGAATCTGCGATCGGACCAAAGTAAATTTCGCCGACGCGCTTGAGGGTTTTCGCATCGCGCGCGAGCCAGCCAACGGTGTCGAAGCTCGGCGCCATCGCCATGATGCCCGCCACCGACAAGCGACCATGCGTCGTGCGCAAGCCGTAGAGCCCGCAGAAACTTGCGGGAACGCGGATCGATCCGCCGGTGTCGGTGCCGAGTGCAAAATCGCACAGCCTGGCGGCCACGGCGGAGGCAGAGCCGCTCGAAGAGCCACCGGGAACACGGGTGGGGGCCTTCGGATTGACCGGCGTGCCGAAATGCGGATTCATTCCGAACATTCCGCACGCGACCTCGTCGGTATGGGTCTTTCCGATCAGATGGGCGCCGGCCATCAACGGCACCAGCACGGCAGGCGCGGTGGTCACGGCCGGTTCGGCATCGCGCAACCGATCCGGATTGCCCCAGGCCGATTTGTACCCGGCAATATCCATCAGGTCTTTCGCCGCAAATAACAGGCCGGCGAGCGGCCCGTCCTGGACCAGCCGCAACGAAGCGGGACCGTGCTCGACAAACGCCAAACGCCTGATTTCATCGACACTGTACATGATGCCAACTACTCGGCCGCGTTGGGAAGTTTTCGACGGGCTTCCGGCAGGTCGTAGGAACTCATGAATTGGTCGACGGGGTCCTTGACGCCGTCCCAATCGAAAAACCGGAATGAATTTCCGCGCGTCACGAACGGCGCGCCGGAGTAGAACATTTCATATTGCAGATGACGCGAGCCGAATTCCGAGCCGACGGCGTCCCATGCGAGCTTCATCAGCTTGACGCGCTGTTCGGAGCTCGCCACCGGAGAGCGCTGCGTCTTGTGAATGATGGCATTGGTTTCCGGCGTGGCGAAATCGGCATAGGACGAGGGCACCATGATCATGCCGCCGCCTGACAGCGAGCGAATGGCTTCAGTGATCTCGGGATAGGTGGTCTGCGCGATGACCTGGGCCGCGCATAGCATGGCCCGGTCCGGGACGTAGAATTCCCCGAAATTCTCGCCCTTGATCTCCATCGCGATCACCAGCGCTTCGATGTTGCTGACCTTCGCGGCCATCAGGCCCAGGGTTTCGCGCACCTGGGGATAGTTGATGATGTTGTTGGTCTCGGCGATCTTGCGCGCGAGTCCGAGCATGAACCTCAGCTTCACCATCAGGCGGACGATGCTTTGATAGTTCTGGAACACATGGGCCCGGCTGTCGTGCCACTGGGCCTGCGCCATCTTCAGGTCCTTGAAGACGAAAACGCGGTCCCAGGGAATCTTGACGTCGTCGAAGTGAACCATGGCGTCGTTCTCGTCGAAGCGCGACGACAGCGGGTAATCGAACACCGATGTCGCGTTGTGTTCGTAACTGCGCCTCGACATCAAAGAGAGGCCCTTGGCGCCGAGCGGGACCACGGCGGTGAAGGCGTAGGCTTCGTCGCCCGCCTGCAAGGCCTGGAAACCCGACACCAGCAGTTCGTTCGCCATCACACCGCTGGTCGCCAGCATTTTCGCGCCACGGATCGTGATGCCTTCGCTGTCCTCGTCGACGACGGAGGCCACGAGATGCGGATCGGGTTGTCCTCCCGCCGATTTGGCCTTGTCCGATTGCGGGTTGATGATGACGTAGGACAGGAACAGATCGTTGTCGCGGGCGTATTGAAAATAGGATTCCAGCGCGGCCGCGCGAGCCGGATCGTAATCGCGGAAGGCCGCGAGGCCCATTCGGAAACCGGCCAGCGTGGAGGCGACATGATCCGGCGAACGGCCGATCATGCCGCATGACAGCTCCGACCATTTTTCGATGGCCTGACGGCGCCGGACCAGATCGCCATAGGTTTTGGGAAGCTGCCAGGCCAGATTGACCCGCTCGCCGCTGGTCGGCGACTGGAACGTCATCTGTTCGAGATTTTCCGGTGCGGCCTGATAATCATAAAGGCTGGCGGCGGTGCCGACGACGCCGCGAAAGCAATCGTCGGTCGTCACATCGGCAACCCTGCGGCCATCGATATAGATGGAACGCTTGTCGCGCAGGCTTGAAAGATAGGCTTTTCCGTCTTTGGCCATGGAGGACTCCGCAAAAATGCTGGAATCCGACGCCAGGCATTTACCCATTGCAGCCGGAATTGTCGGGAAGATTATGGTCGAGCGGGAAACCCGGTCAAGCCAATCCATTGAGCAGCACGAATGCGCTCGCTATTGACTTTTTGGACCTCGGTGTGACCGTGTGACTAGCGATTGAGCAGAAATATTTCAAAATTAGGCAGTTCCAGGCCGCAGCTCTATTGGCCCGATCGGACATCCCGCATCGAAGCTAAGTGCCGGTGATCAAGGCGGAAATCGTCTGGCTAGGGTCGCGAATCCGGGCCGCGATCCCGGATCAGGTTGCCTTCTTGTGTGCGAGCCAACGGCCTGACTCCGCCGCGAAAAACAGCTCGGCCAGTGCGGCATTGAACGCGGCAGGCTCTTCGCTGGTGACGTTGTGGCCGGTACGCGGAAGGACCAGAAGTGCTGCGGTCGGCGCCACGCGTTTCAGAAAGAAACTGCCTTCGAGGCACGGCTCGTCGTCGTCGCCGACGATGACGAGCAATGGAGGCCTGAAGCGCCGGAGCTCAGCCTCCATTTCCCCCAGCGTCGGGCGCTTGAGCTGCACGCCGAACATGGTGAGCGAATGGCCCAGCGCGGAATGCTCTCCGAGCATGCGTGCGAATTCGGACCAGCCCCGGGGATCCTTGTTCTTGTGCGCTTGACGCATCGGCGCGTCGGCGTATTTCGCGGCGGCCGACTTGATGCCTTCCTCGGCAAACATCTTGCCGGTTTCGGCGGCCTGCAGCTTCATGGCCTTGGACCGCTCGGCATCCGGCAACGAACCCCAGCCGCATCCGGCCGCCACTACCGATATGCAGCGTTGCGGCGCATGAATGCCGAAATGCAGCGCGGTGTAGCCGCCCATCGAATGACCGACGATGTGAGCCTTCTCGATCGCCAAACCATCGAGCAGGGCGGTGATATCGTCGCGCGCGATATCCTGGCTGTAGCGCGCGGGGTCTTCCGGCACGTCAGAGGGCGGATAGCCGCGCTGACTGAAGGTGATGCAGCGGTGCGAGCGCGCGAAATGTCTGAGCTGCGGTTCCCAGGTCCGGTAGTCGCCGGCAAATTCGTGGACGAAAACGACAGCGCTCCCTGTTCCGACCTCTTCGTAATAAAGTTGGGTGCCGTCAAGCGCCTGGACGTAGGGCATTCCGTCTCCTCAGCCCTAAGATATTTCCGGGCAGACCCAAACTCTAATGATCGTGTTCCGGTTCTGCAACAATTGAAGCGCGAGGCGATATCGCGAAACCCTGGTCAGCCGCGACGACGATCGCCGCGGCCCGCATTCGTCTCATCTCCGCAATCGCGAGCTAGGCCGTTCGAAGGATTCAAAAATTGAAACCGATGAAACAGCAAGCTTGTTACGCGGTTGATCAATGGCCGCTGCATCTTGTCCAAGAGAGAAATCACTTTGTCTCGGAGAGAAATGTCGGCTGTCGCGTCTGGCCCGCAGCTGCTCGATGCCCGGTCTTCCGCACTTGCGCGATGTCGGGCGTGGTCCTAGGTTCAACTCCGGCGTGGAGTTCGCGCCAAACCTTGGAGGATGGAATGACCTGGAAGACTCCTAAAATTGTCGAAGTACCGGTGGGCATGGAAATCAACATGTACGCCTGCGCAGCGCGCAAATAGACTGCATCAAAACCAAGGCCCGGCTCGATCGGCAATTTTCGCATCGAGCCGCGGCCGGCGTCCTGCCAGCGGCTTCGAAATATCAAAACTTCAAAATTTCAAAACATTGCACCGACGCCAAACCGTCCCTATGCGGGGCGCGCGCGTTACGAAACTGCGGTTTGGCCTAATGGTGTTCTTGAGTTCGTGCGCCCAGATCTTGACGCGTGCGAATCTGCGCCGGCAAGCGCGCGCGACCAATATCTGATCGAGGCTGATATCTGCTCGTCGCGCCGAAGCGGAACTTCTATTCGCACGGAAAGTCCGGGGACAGGACCCCCTGCTGCGCTTTGTGAATCGCAGACGGAACAACTCCGAAATATTCCCGGAACACGCGGCTGAAGTGCGACGAACTCGAAAAGCCCCATGAAAACGCGACGTCGGTGACGGTTTTTCCGGGCTGGGCCTCCAGCTCCTGACGGCAATTCTGCAATCTTGCGTGCCGGATGTAGTCGCTGATGGTAGTGCCCCTGTCGCTGAACAACATATGCAGATAGCGCTTGGTGCAGTGCAGCGCGGCCGAAATCTGGTCGATCGAAAGATCCGGGTCGCGCAGATGTTCGCGGATGAAGAATTGCGCCCGGATATACATCGCCTCGGGCCCGACACGATCGAACATCGCCTCGGGCTCGCGGAGCGGCAAAAGCAAGAGGTCGATCAGCGAATCGGCCACTCCGATTGCGTTGTTCGGCGACAGCTTGGTCGCTTCGTCGAACGCGGCATGGACAAAGTCATAGGCGATCCGGCCGGTGCCGGTGCGCGCCGAGAGTTTGCAGGCCGACATCTTCGCCGAGCGGAAGCCGCGTTCCTGCAGCAGTTCCTTCGGCACGATGACGACATCGTGTCGCGTCAGCGTTGGGCTGACGATCGTGTGCGGACAGGAGACGTCGTAGGCAAGACAGTCACCGGGCGCCAGCTCGATGCGGCGGCCGCTCTGCTCGAAATGCGAGATCCCGTAAGTCTGAAAATGTATCTTGACGAACGGATGGCCGCCCAGTTTCGCGCGCGAAGCGGTATGCGCGAGCCGATGCTGGCTGGCCTCGATCTGACAGAGCTTCAGCTTCGAAACCGTTGTGTAGTTGATGCGGCCTTCGAATGACGAGGCCTCCATCGGATCGATGTCGAATTGGCCGCATAGATCGGTCAGTGCATCTGACCAACATTGGATCTGCTTCTTCGGCGCCAATCCGGAAGTGTTAAGTGAGCGGACCGTGTCGGACATTATCCAGCCACCGATTCGAGATCAAAAACATGACCGCTTGCCGCGAGGCATCGAGTCATGATGGAGCGAGTTTTACCTCAAATTAAGGCGGTCATTGGGATTTGAGCAGCAGGCTTTCTAACATCCCTTTGATAATCCTCCGACTTAGTTTCAGCGCCGTCAAGGGAAACCTCAACCAACGGGTCGCGCGTTGTCGGCCGATAGAATGAGGCAAGATGTCTGACGCATCGCAGCATGGAGGCGCGCCACCTGCGAAAATCTCGGGCGCCGGCCAAAAAGTTCGCTGTGTTTCGCTTTCGCGCAAACGCACTTCTCTCTTAGGCAAGTTTCCTAATCCGGAAGCGGGTAGGAGTACGGATGAACACAACTGAAAAGTGGACCGTTTTGACGGAACCGCTTCGTTCACAAATGGGAGGATTCACTATGCGCAAGGTGCTACTCGCTACCGGTGTCAGCCTCATAGCTTTGCATGGATCGGCGCTGCGAGCCGACGAAGCATTGGACAGACTGGCCAAGGATCCCAAGCAATGGGTGATGCAGCAGGGCGACGACGCCAACACGCGTTTCTCCAAGCTCAATCAGATCAACGCCTCCAACGTCCGGAAATTGCAGGTGGCCTGGACGTTCTCGACCGGCGTGCTGCGCGGTCACGAGGGCGGCCCGCTGGTGGTCGGCGATACCATGTACGTCCATACGCCGTTTCCCAATACGGTCTATGCGCTGGACCTGAAGAATGAAGGCAAGATCCTCTGGAAATATGAGCCCAGGCAGGATCCGAACGTGATCCCGATCATGTGCTGCGACACCGTCAACCGCGGCGTCGCCTATGCCGACGGCAAGATCTTCCTGCATCAGGCCGATACCACGCTGGTGGCGCTCGACGCCAAGACGGGGGCCAAGGTCTGGTCGGTGATGGACGGCGAGGCCGGCAAGGGCCAATCCGGCACCGACGCGCCGTTTGTCTACAAGGACAAGGTCCTGATCGGCGTCTCCGGCGGCGAGTTCGGTGTTCGCGGCTGGGTCAGCGCCTACAACATCAAGGACGGCAAGCTGGCCTGGCGCGGCTTCTCGGAAGGGCCGGATGCGGACACGCTGATCGACCCGGTCAAGACCACCTCGCTCGGCAAGCCGGTCGGGCCCGATTCGTCGACCTCCACCTGGCAGGGCGACCAGTGGAAGATCGGCGGCGGCGCCACCTGGGGCTGGTACTCCTACGATCCCGCGCTGAACCTGGTCTATTACGGTTCGGGCAATCCCTCGACCTGGAACCCGGTGCAACGCCCCGGTGACAACAGGTGGTCGATGTCGATCTGGGCGCGCGACCTCGACACCGGCGCGGTCAAATGGATCTACCAGATGACGCCGCATGATGAATGGGACTTCGACGGCGTCAACGAGATGATCCTGACCGATCAGACCATTGGCGGCCAGCCGAGGAAGCTGCTCACCCATTTCGACCGCAACGGCTTCGGCTACACGCTGGATCGGGCCACCGGCGAACTGCTGGTCGCGGAAAAATACGATCCGGTGGTGAACTGGGCCAGCAAGGTCGACATGGACAAGTCGTCCAAGACCTATGGCCGTCCGCTGGTGGTCGACGCCTATTCGACCCAGCACCAGGGCGAAGACACCAACTCGAAGGGTATCTGCCCGGCGGCGCTGGGCACCAAGGACGAGCAGCCTGCGGCCTACAGCCCGGAGACGCAGCTGTTCTATGTCCCGACCAACCATGTCTGCATGGACTATGAGCCTTACAAGGTCGCCTACACGGCCGGTCAGGCCTATGTCGGTGCCGCGGTGGCGATGTATCCGCCCAAGGGCGATACCAACATGGGCAACTTCATTGCCTGGGA
>Ga0302326_10027290_pt1 | contig 11515 bp, 9 predicted proteins | sample Palsa_T0_3_FD_202264 | JGI IMG/M metagenome (GOLD analysis project Ga0302326, IMG submission 202264) | Peat permafrost microbial communities from Stordalen Mire near Abisko, Sweden - Palsa_T0_3 | ecosystem: Environmental > Terrestrial > Soil > Palsa > Peat permafrost | place: Sweden: Abisko...
TGGAACCGTCTGGCATATAGGCGCAGGTCATGGCGCGTCTTTGGCGGTTGGTCATGTTTGCCCCGGCGCCGTGGGCGGTTAACCCGTTGTGGAAGACGGCTGACCCGGCCGGGCAGGGGCAGGCGACCGGTGCGATCTCCTTCCATTCTGGATAGATGCGGAAGAGGTCGGCCATGTTTTCGCCGATCCCGGCGTTCTCGAACCGCGCCGTTTTGTGGCTGCCGGGGACGTACCACATGCATCCGTTTGAGAGGGTGGCGTCATCCAGGGCGACCCACATGCTGATGGCATCCTTGGAATAAAACGACCAGTAGGGGTTGTCCAGGTGCCAGCCGGTGGGATTGCCGAAGGGAGGCTTGATCAGGGCCTGATCGTGCCAGACGCGGATGCCATCCACCCCGGCGAGCTGGCTGAGCATTTCGCCCAGCGCCGGGTTCAGCATGTACCGCTTTACCGTCGGGTTGATCCGCCAGAGGTTGAGCCGCTGCTTGAAAACCCGGTTGTAGTAGTCGTCGGCATCCTTCATCGCGTCGTTGCCGACGGAAAGCTTCCGGTTGCCCATCGAGGCCACGGCCTCGTCGACCGCGCCGCGCAGCTCCTCGAGCTCCGCCGGCGTGAGAAAGTTTTCGAGCGCGAGAAAACCATCGCGCTGGTAGGTTTCGATCTGTTGGGGGGTGACTTTGGTGTTCATGACTGGAAAGTTAGTTCAAACGAGCACATTTTAGGCGATGGCGGAAGGTCAAACTCCACGAAACCGTCCTTCACGGCCGCAACCAGCGTGTTGGGGGCAACCCGCTCCACCTTTGCGGCGGAGGCATGAAGCCGCGCACAGACTTTCTGGGGCGCCGGCCCCGTGTACGTGCCGGTGAGGGACCGGTCGGTGAAATGAAATTCCAGCGTCCGCCCGGCCCAGGCGAGCTTCTGGCCGAAGCCTTCCCTCCAGAAACTTTCCGGCACGGTTGGCGCGAGCCAGAGGGATCCGTCCAGGCCGTATTCGATCCCGAGCAGGAACCGGTTCACGACACGGATCAGGCAGGCGGGATACTCCACATACCGCTCCATCTTGAACAGGCCGATAAAACCGGTGCGCTCCGAATAGTATCGCTCGTGCCAGGACCAGGCGTTGCCGCGTCCCTTTTCCGCCACCTTGCGCAGCGACACCACCAGGCCGGCGCCATCGCCCATCTCCGCGCGCGCCCAGGCTTCGAGATACCACACCCGTCCCATTGCGGCGATGTCGTGCCGATCGGAGGTGAGCTCCCAATCCGCATACGTTTCGGGCCTGGTCGCGATGCCGGTCGGAATCCCGTCATAGGCAAAATCCGGTTCATCCCGGAGCCGCGGCCAGACAGCCTTGACCTGTTCCGGACTGGCGGTGCGGGTGCCGACGGCGATCCAGTCGACATCGGTCAGGCCGTGGCTCGATATCGGGTTCCCCTTGGGGTCGATGTATTCGACGCATTGGTCGCCGGCCCAGAAGTAGCGGCGAAAGGCTGCGGTGAGCCGGTCGGCGAGACCGCGGCAGCGGGCGCCTTGGGCGTCGTCGCCGACACGCTCGAACAGGGCGGCAGCAAGGCCGTAAGCGTGCGCATTGTAGCATTGGGCGACCCCGTCGTGATCGTGCCGGGGAGGGCGCTCAAGATAGTAGCCGCCGCCGACGACCAAGCCCTGTTCGTTGACCGTGCGCTCGAGCCAGTCGACGGCGAGTTTGAGACTGCCGGCCTGCTGGCGCAGCCAGGACTCGTCCCCAGTGTGGCGAAAAAAAGCGTCGGCCACCTGAAGGTACGTGACCAGTGCCAGGGTGCGAAACGGATTGCCCGGTTCCCAGTGAACGTAAGCGGCCCCGCGCGAATCGCAGGTCAGCGGGGTGCCCAGGATAAAAAAGGTCGTGCCGGCATGGCTCGGCAAGATTGCGAATGGCAGCAAACCGTCCTCGCGCTGAAACGACTTCACATACTCCCAGCTCGCGCGGACGACGTCATCCCGCCCCAGCCAGAGCAAAGCCTCGGCCGACTGGCCCCAGTCCAGTCCGGGGAAAGTCGTGTCGCCGCCATGGCCCTTGCCATCCGCGCAAACCGAAAAATAACCGAAGAACACCTTGTCGTTCAACGCCGCCAGCACGCTGTGCGACGCCGACTGATCGTAAGCCGCTGTCAGCAGCGCATCGGGCAATTGCGGTACGGCATAGCCGGCTGTATTTCCCATGAGCGGAGAACAGCCGGAAAAGCGGAAGTCGGAAAGCGAAAAGCGGAAATTCGATCACCCGGTTCAACCTCAATGCCCGTAGGGATTCATTTGATTGTTGGATTGCACGGGCGAGGTTTGGGTCCCTCCCGAGACTCCCATGTTCTGGCCGGAGTTCTGCCAGTTCTGCATGTCCCGCGACTGTTCCTCCACCGACGGGTTGGCGTTGGCGGCCTGGGTTTTGGTGGCGTCGTTGGCAAAAATCGGGCTGTCAGTCGTGCATCCACAAAAAGCGAGCGCCGCGCCCGCGAGAACAATCGGGGTGATAATTTTCATCGTGTTGGAGGGTTAATAACTTTCCGTCGCGCAGATGGTTAATACCCTTCCGCGCGAAAATCAAATGCAGAAAGCTCTCCGGGGTGGCGTTCTCGACTATTGCCCGGCAGCCGGTGCCGCGGACGGGGGTGGGTCGGGTCGCAAGTACGGGGTGCCGACCACGACATGGCCCATGGGAACCGCCGCGGTCTGGATCATCTGGGGACCGGTTTCCCGCCCAAACATGGGAGCGCCCCGCGCAATCAGCGTGGGCAGCGCCTCATCGAGGTAATGGCCCCAAAGTTCCGTGCTGATGCTCTCGTGCCACAGCTTGGTCGCTTTATGATACTTATGCCAGTCATTGAAATCCGCGGCCACGATCGACATGTACCAACGGGGTGTCCGCGCCGACTCGACGACCTCCAATTTCCTGGGACCAATGGGCCAGGGCGTATCTATCGTTTTGCCGCCGACGAGCTCCCACATCTGCGGCTCGTTCACAAACACGTCCCCGATGATGATCGGCGCCATGTAGCCCCATCGAAACATGAGGATGAGCGAGGGAGGGTTTGCCCGGGTCGCAATGAGGTAACCCTGGTCGGCGAGCGCCTTGGCGACCAAACTCTCGACCTGGGCCGCCACCGGCGGCGGCCGTTGGAAGAAAGTCATGACACTGCCGTCGGCGTCAAAACCAGCCGGGAGCGGAAAATAATAGGCGGGCTTGTCCGGCGTCGGGTGGGCGATTTTCTTGCCGGCCTCGGTCATTTCCACGACCACGTCAACTCTCATGTCGTCGCTGACCGCGAAGGCGGCGCGCGCCGGAAATAAGGCGCCCAGGCCGAAGGCGAGGCGGGTCGATAGTGGTATGAGGGTTCGGCTCATTGGTTTTCGCCCTACAGTTGCCGCCAAGCTAACCAGACGGACAATAAACCGCAAACATCACTGCGGATTCGTCAAAGTAACCCTGACCGATTCGCCGGCTCCCACGGTGGCCGTGCCGAGCACCTGTTCGGTCATTGGCACGACACTATTGGCCTGAAACTTCGCGGGAACGTCCCACGTCAGCGAACAGGACAGCAGGTACTGCCCGGGAGGGAGGCCTCTGAACACGAAGTTCCCCATGTAATTTGTGACAGTCGTCCGCGTGTATTGGGACAGTCCCGGGTCCGGCGGCTCGATCGACCTTCCTTTTTCAGCGATGGAATAGCGCTCCAGCGTATAAGGCGTCGCCGGCGTCAATTCCACCTGATAGCCGCCTCCGGAAATCACCCGGTCATCGCCGCCATCCAGAAAGACGTGTCCGGATATCTCAGCCGATCCATAGCCTCGGAAACTTTGAAAATCGCGATCGTTGAATGCCTGGGTCGGCTGGGCCGGGATGACGCACCCGCCGACAGCCATTGAGCCAAGGAGGGCAGCCAAAAGGATTGGTCTCATGCCCATTAGGTAGCCACCGGTTTGGATACCGAACAGCTTTTTCGTCCTCAGTGGCCGTAGGGATTCATTTGCATGGATTGCACCGGGGCGTTGCCTCCGCCCTGTCCTAAATCTGCGGGGGTGGACGAGTTCGGCGTTCCGTTCCCAGCGTTATTGCCCGAGCTCATGTAGCTGTTGATGTCTCTCGCCTGTTCATCCACCGAACGCTGGGCGTTCACACCGGTGGCTTTGGTGGCGTCGGAGGAAAAAATCGGGCCGTCGGCCGAGGTGCATCCACAAAAAGCGAGCGCGAGGCCCGCGAGTATAATCGGGGTTATGGTTTTCATAGTGGCTATAGGTAGCCGCTGCTGAAAAAACCGGACACGGTTTTTTAAACTCCATATCCTATTCTCCGGTAGGTGGATGCAGAAGCGCTGCAATCACCGGATCGTTCCGGTTTTCCGGGGTCACCAGGACGACGTCGGTTTTGACGACGCGCGGGACCGGTTGGCCCTGCAGGACGGCCATCACTGTTTTTACCCCGAGATAACCCATCTTGAAGGGGTCCTGGACGACGAGCCCCTGGAGGTCGCCGGCGGCGAGCCCGGCGATGAGGGTCTCGCCGGCGTCGAAGCCGACGAACTTCACTTTTCCGCCGGCCAGTCCGGCGTCGCGAAGCGCCAGCAGCATGGCGGCCGAGGACGACTCGTTGGAGGTGAAGATTCCATTTACTTCGCCGCCGAAGCGATTGAGCAGGTTTTCCGCGGCGCGCCGGGCGGTGTCGCGCGTGGCGCCGGCGTGCTGGTTGGTCGAAAGCAATTCGACTCCGGGGAAATCCTTCTGCATGACTTCAAGAAAGCCTGCCTCGCGTTCCTCGGTGCTGGCCGATCCGGACTGGCAGCGGAGCATGATCGCCTTGCCGGTGCCGCCGAGAAGCCCACCCAACCGGCGGGCGGCGATGCGGCCGCCCTCGCGGTTATCGGTCGCGATGAAGCTGGAGGGAGCCTGCGAATTGAGGGCCGAATCGACGATGACGACCGGAATATGCGCGCCCACCGCCTCCTCGACCGGTCCCACGAGCGCATGATTGTCGAGCGGCGCGAGCACGATCCCGCTCACCTGCCGGCCGATAAAATTCTCGACGACCTGGATCTGCTGGTCGCGATCGTCCTCGCGCAGCGGCCCTTTCCAGATGACCACCACCGGCACGCCGGCGGCATTCAGCTCGCGCTCGGCCTTCAAGGCACCCGCGTGGATCGATTTCCAGTATTCGTGCGTGTTCCCCATCGGGATCACGGCAATGTCATAGTCGGCTCGGGCGGCGGCCAGCGGGCCGGCGAGCGCTAGAAATAGCGACAGGATTCGGAGCTTCACAGGGGTGGGGCGGCGTGTCCCTACGACGCCAGTTTGGGCAGAGTCGAAGCAGGCGTCGCGGGGACGCGCCGCCCCACCTGGTTCGGAGTGCGGGCTACTTTACGGGAACTCATAGATCTCGACCAGGGCGATCCCCGTGGTGCTGCCGACGCCGCTGACCTCGGCGGTGTAGTCGCCGGGAGGAAGCGTGGCGATCATCGCACAGTCGGCCGATCCGGCGGTCAGGGGCGAGGCGCCCACACTGGTCATCTCGGTGGCGGTGGCGGGCTGGATTCCTGCCTGGACGGGCGAGACGCCGAGCGTCGGGTTGCTGCCCCAGCCGATGTTGGTGGCGATGATCTCCGGGGCCGATTCTCCCGACAGATTGCCACCGTCGAACAAATTGAGCTGAGGGACGGAGAGCGTGCCGCTGAGCACTGCGGACAGGCCCGGGCCCACGGCGCGAATCAGGACGGTCTCGGGGGTCGTCCCCGCAATGACGAATCCGCCGATGAGAATATTGGCCCCGACCCCCACGTCGGCCCGGGCGGAGATGTTGACCAGGCGCGCCGTGGCCGTGACCGCATCGGCATCGTAAATTTCGGCGAGGGCGACCCCGGTGGTGCCGCCCACCCCGGTTATTTCACAGGAGTAGTCGCCGGCAGTCGGGGTGACTTTCAGGGCGGAGTCGGCCGAGCCGGAGTTCAAGGGGAAGGCGCCGACGCTGTTCATGAACGCGGCGGTGGCAGACTGGGGGCTGACCTGGACCGAGGAAGGACCCAGGGTGAAAGCATTGCCCCAGCCTGTGTTGGAGACAATGGCCTCGGGGGCCGATTCGCCCGGGGCGGACCCGCTGTCGAACAAGGTGAGCTGCGGATGCGCGAGGGCGTTGGCGATGTAAAAGGGCCCGAAGGTCAGTTGCGGACCCACCCCGCGGAGGAGCAAATTCTTTGAACCCGTGCCGCCAATGCCAAAACCGGAAATCAGGATATTTCCGCCGGTGCCGACATTCGCGCGGGAGGAAAGATTAACGAGGCGGGCGGAGTAATTCACGGTCAGGAGCGCATTGCTGGAGATGGCGGCGCCGGCGCCGTTGGAAACGCCCACCGAGTAGTAGCCGCCTTGTTCGGTGCCCACATTCGCAAGGGCCAGGGTGGAGGTGGTCGCGTTGGCGATGCTTGCTCCGTTAAAATACCACTGGTAGGCGAGGCTGCCGCCGGTGGCGGTGACGCTGAAGGTCACGGTTGCGCCCGCGTTGACGGTCTGGCTGGCGGGATTGGAGACGGTGGGCGGAGAGGCGATGGTAAGCGTGGCCGGGTTGCTCGTGATCGTTCCACCGCTGGTGACCACGACCGTATAAGTGCCGGTGTTCCCAGACCCGACCGGGCTGACCGTATAGCTTGACGAGGTGGCGCCGGCGATCGCCCCGCCATTGAATTGCCACTGATAGCTGATTGACGAGGGACCGGTAGCGACCACGGTGAAGGTGACGCTCCCGCCGGCGATGGCGCTTTGGCTCTTGGGCTGGGTCGTGATCGTCACGGTGGACGACGTCCCGGACCCCACGGCTTTACGAATCGTGGCATTGGCGGTGTCGGCGATATAGACATTGCCCGAGCTATCCACCGTGATGCCGAAAGGTTCATAAAACTCGGCGGCTCCTCCGGTGCCGTCCTGGGAGCCGGTCACCTGAACCTGGCCCGCCAGGGTGCTCACGACCCCGCCGAGCGTGACCTTCCGAATCGTGTCGTTAAACGTGTCGGCCACATAGATATTATCCGCGCTGTCCACGGCGATGCCAATCGGCGTGTAGAACCGCGCCGCGCTGCCGGTGCCGTCGGCGCTGCCATAGGGACTTGAGGCCAATCCCGCGAGCGTGGTGACAACCCCGGCCGGGGTGATCATCCGAATCGTGTTATTTCCCGTATCGGCGACAAAAATATTGCCCGAGCTGTCCACGGCCACCCCTTCCGGTTCGTTGAATTGGGCGCCGGTTCCCGTGCCGTTGGCCGAGCCGGTGACGTCGACGGTTCCGGCAAAAGTGGTGACGACGCCCGCCGAGGTTACCTTGCGGATCGTTCGGTTGCCCTCATCGGCCACGTAAATATTGCCCGAGCTGTCCACGCCGATGCCTTGGGGCCCTGAAAAAGATGCCGCGGTGCCCGTGCCGTCGGCATGCCCCGGAGAAACCGTCCCGGCCAGGGTCGTCACGGCCCAGGTGGTCGATCCGCCCGACACCGTCGGCGTGATTTTCCGGATCATATTGTTTGAGGTGTCGGCGACGTAAACGTTGCCCGAGCTGTCCACCGCGATCCCGGTCGGATAATTGAACAGGGCCGATGCGGCGGGGCCGTTGGCGCTGCCCGAGACGAGGGCCGTCCCGGACAGGGTGCTGACGGCGCCGGCGGTCGTAATTTCCCGAATCATGTCATTTTCCGTGTCGGCGACATAAACGTTGCCCGAACTGTCCACGGCCACGCCCTCGGGATACCCGAACTGGGCGATACCGCCGGTGCCATTGGTGGCCCCCGGGTCCCCGGCGTCGCCGGCAAACGTGGTGGCCGTATACGGTGTGGTATAGGAACTCTGCGCCATGGCGCCAGCCGCCGCGCCCACGACAAGGCACCCCACAACGAGGCGCCGCAGAAAATGAGGATGGTCGATCATGAACCGTTGAGTCTCTCCGAATGGACTACCAAGTAAAGAATAGACCTGAACTGGCGCTCAAGCATCGCGCCAGCAGGGGCTTAATTTCAGGTTTCGGGGTCTTTTGAAAAGAAATGTCTCGGCAATGTTCCGCGAATTTGGGAGACTTGGCGGTTGCTATTATTCCATCGATGTCAATTTGGGCCTACAAGGTAATCACCAGCGGCAGGGGCGGCTTCGCGACGCCGGCGCTCCTGGAAACATTTCTCAACCAGCTTGGCGCGGATGGATGGGAGATCATCCATTATCAAACGCAGCTCGACAACGCGCTGGCCTTCACCGGCCTGGCCCGGCGTCCCACGCAGCGCGATTGGACGCTGGAAGACGCCGCGGCGGCGGCGGCCCGGACGGAAGTCGACAAGCTCCGCGCGGAGTTCGAGGCAAAATTCAAGGGGGCGGTCGCGTCCGCCGGCGAAGAAAAACCGGAAAGCATAGCGGGCGAGAAAGCGGGAGCGGACGACGGGCTGCGCCGGCTGCGCGACACGGAGAGCGACCTCGACGCCGATGCCGCCGACGAAGGGGGGGAACCGGACGACTGGCAGAAGCTCGCCAAGGAGGACGAACTGCCGACTTTCTTCGAGGCCATCCAGCCTCTGATGCGCCGCAACCAGCGCGGCGAGGGGCTTTCGGTCGGCGTGGACCACCTGGCGAAGAAATGGGGGATGTCGGAGGACGATGTGCTGGGGGCGCTGAAGGAGTGCGGCTTTACTCTGCCTGAAGACGAGGACGCCCGGCCCGCGTACGTCGAATACGACGGCGATCTTTATTGGGTGAATGTGAATCGCCGGGGCGAATTGTGGATCAATACGAAGGAGAAGTCCCGTCCGGTCTTTCGCGTGGTGCCGGCGACGCCGGTCCAGGGGGCGGCGGGCGAGGCGAACGGCGAGGCGGCTCCCGCTGCGCGGATCGAGTCCCCGGCCGCCGTCGCGGCCCCGGCCGCGCCCCGCGCTTCGCAGGCGGCGGATCCCGAGCCGGGCGCGCCGCTTCAGGCCGGCCCTGAGCTGCTCGAAAAAATCCGGCCGCTCATGCGCCGCAACCGGCGCGGGCCGGGCGGATCGGGCAGCCTCAGTTTTCTGGCGCGCGCGTTGAAATGCAGCGAACCCGACCTGCTGGCGGGTTTCGGCGCCCTCGGCCTGGTGTTGTCCGCTTCGCCGGAGGGAACGCCGGTCTTTGTCGAAATCGGCGGCGAGGAGTGGTGGCTCAATCGGGACCAGCGCGGCGGCGTGTGGATAAATGGGGAGAAGAAAAGCGGAAATCGAAAAGCGGAAAGCGGAAACCCGGCGGATGAAAAGCCGGATCGGTCTTCGCCTTCTTCCTCGGATTCGGTTTTTTCGGCGGTGCGGCTATTGCTGAAGCCGACGAAGACGGGGACGCTGGCGGGCTTGGTCGATCGGCTGGCCGAGACGCTGGGGAAGAGTCCCGAGGAATTCCTGGCGGCGTTGACGAACCTGGGGCTTAAGATTCCTGAAAAGCCGCGCGAAAAACCCGTCTTCGTCGAGCATGCGAGCGAAATTTTCTGGCTGAACAAAAACACCAAGGACGAGCTTTGGCTGAACGCCAAAGCCTCAAAGTTCGCCGTCGACGAAGATCCTCCGAAGAAGAAAGGGCGGCTTTCGATTGCGGCCAAGTGGTTTGGTGCTAAGGAAGAAGAACCGTGAGTTTGATCTCGACCTGCTGAAACGCGTCGGCGCCGTCCGGCGCCGCGGTGATGGCGAGGCTGTCGATGGTCACGCCGGGCTCGGCGCAGAGAGTCCTGATCGTCTCCACGATGTCCGGCCACGAACTCATCCTGGGATGATCGTAAGCCAGCCCGTAGTGCCGCGTCTCCAGATCGGCGGAGGGCTCGGCGGAATGCGTTTCGACGATCCAGTTTCGGCCCGCGGCTTGCATCCAGGCATCAAAGGCTCCCGCGGGCGGCAGCCGGGCCCGCGCGCCGGCCAGCCGGGTCTCCAACAGGGAAACGACTTCCGGAGTCGCGTGCGCCAGGGCGGCCGCCTGTTTTTCCAAGGGGGTGTCCTCCGGGACGATCGCAGCCGGCGAGGGGAGTGAGGGCCTCCCCGACCCGGGCTGAAACGATCCCCTCAGCGTAAAATCGGCCTCGCCTGTCGTCGTCGGCGCGTCCTCGAGATGCCAGGGAGCATCGGGGGCGGCGAGCTCACGCCAAAACCGGGGCAGCGTGTCGGGCCGATCGGCATCCTCGTAAATGTGTCCTTTGATGGCAAAGGCGCGGTCCTGGATCTTCAGCGCTTGAAGCGCGATGGTCTTGGGCGTCGCCCGGTCCAGGGCCGCCAGGAGTTCGTAATGGGGCTGGGGCGCGCCTTGGATGCGGCTGACCGCTTGCTCGAGCTCGTCGATTTTGCCTTCGATGGTGGCCCGGCTGGCCACCCATTCCTGCAGGTGGGCATGCTGCTCTCTCGAGGCCGCGACCTGCCGCAGCGAGGATTCCCGATCCTGCCGGGCGGCCCAGGCAAACCAGGCGGAGGCCACCATCAGGATCAGGCCGGCCCATGCCATCATTTGCCGGGGAGCCGGCAAGCGGTCAAAAAAGGGTTTGTGACCAAGAAAGTCGGAAAAACCGCCCGCGGGCAAAATCCGGGCATGACCAAGAAATGCGGCCAGTGACATTTCGTTCAGCGCTGGCGCGGGCATCGGGACCTTGAAAGCGCCGGCGTGAGGGCTCTCTTCGACGATCATCAGCCCTGGCGGCACGGCGTCCTCTTCGAACCTCGCGAGAACGGTCCCCATCTCGGCAATCGCGGCGTCGGCAAATTCATGGCCCTCAAAAAACCTCACGGAACGGTCGCCGGACGGGCCGGCGGAGGAGACCAGGGCCCGGCCGCCCAGGACCACCAGGCTGAGGAAACCATCTTCGGCCATGGCGCAGGGCGGCGTGACCTCAACCAGGGATTGCAGGGGCCAGACCCCCTCGACCGGCAGGCCGCGTTCGGCCAGTCCTTCCAGGAGGCGCGGCAGACGCGAGTGTTTATCTATATAGAGCACCGTGGCATACCCCTTCAGCCCCCGGCGGATCGGTTCGGCGCTCCAGACGGCGTCCGGCGCGGCCAGGGCGCGAAATTCGCGCACGAGTATCTTGCGCAAGCGGGACCGGCTGGTGTTTGGGCAGGAGATATCATGGGTATCCAGGGTTTCCGGATGATAAATAATCCGGAGGGGTTGCGCCGCGACGCAGGACTCCCCGGCCATCCGCAGGATTGCCGGGACGGGATCCTCCGCCCCCTCCAGGGTGAGGCGGGACGTTTTCCCGTTGCCGGCGAGGATGCGGATGTCCGCGCCCCACCATAGAATGACAGCTGACTCCGGCATCAGATGTTGGTCAGGTAATAGTAGACATCGACAAATCCTATCGTCGTCGCGTCTTTGGCATAGGCGACCGGCCCTTGCGACTGATCGTTGAAGGCGGGGCTGGCCAGGGTGTTTTGGGTGAGATTCGGACCGTCGACATCCAAGGCCAGTTGATAGGCGTCGGCATCCGGCACGTTCTTGATAATCAGGTAGGCCACGCGGCTCCCGCTGGTGATCG
>Ga0302326_10027292_pt1 | contig 11515 bp, 10 predicted proteins | sample Palsa_T0_3_FD_202264 | JGI IMG/M metagenome (GOLD analysis project Ga0302326, IMG submission 202264) | Peat permafrost microbial communities from Stordalen Mire near Abisko, Sweden - Palsa_T0_3 | ecosystem: Environmental > Terrestrial > Soil > Palsa > Peat permafrost | place: Sweden: Abisko...
CTCCGGACTGGGACGAGTCGCGTCAGCGTCAACAACGCCTTCTTCAGCGAATGTTCGCCCACGGTGCTCAGACGGGTTGCGCACCACAGGCTACCGCTGGCACTGCGCAGTGCAGCGGCGGCACGGCAGACTTGATGGGCACGGGCTTCTATGATCTGAACGACATGAGCAACCCGTAGTCGTGCAACACGAGTGAGACGGGTGGGGCATGACGGGGTGGCTAACTACGCAAGCTCCCGTGCAGCCGTGGGAGACGATGACGATCGACCTCCTCATCTGGGACACGGGCGACCAGTACTATGACTCGTCGGTCATCCTCGATGACTGGCAGTGGAAGCCATCGTCAGTGACCGTCAACACGCAGCCAAACTGAGACTACTTCGAGACCGTTGCGACGACGACGATATCCAACACCGAGGGGTTACCCGTCTAACTGACGCTCGACGGCCCATACTTCTACTGGTCAACGGGCAAGAGAGCGTCAAACGCGTCCTTACGGCGCGGCGATCGACAAAGGATTGAAGCGCGAGACCATCGTGCAGAAGGCCGCGCAGCGTATGATCGAGGAGCGCGATCGCAACGCCCGTACCCCATGCACTCGGCCCCCGCTGTTCGCCTTCCCCTCTTACGAGAGTGGCAATTCGAACAGCAGGTCCTCGGTTACAGCGGCGGCACCGCGTCGGCTTTGCACCGACTTCCCTACGACTTCGACACCACGCAGATAGCACCACCGTGATCGGGCGCCAAGCGCAGTGAGCTACCTCGAGTGGAGGAGGCGGACACGACTCGCGACGAACGCACCGTGGTCATGATGCCAAGCGGACGCGGGCGGAATTGGCAGGTGACCGCATCCACGTTCCACATCGTCAACAGGGTCGCGGGACGATCCCGCGGTAGCGCACCTCGTCGAACGTCACTTTCACGCCGGATGAAGACTCCTCGGCGAGCTTCTCTGCGCCGTCGGCGAGCCATCCGGCTTTCTCGTAGAAATGGCGTGCGCGAGCGTTTCCGCGGAGGACCCAGAGCAGCCCTTCGGTGTGCCCGAGTGCCGCAAGCGCAGCCGTCGCGTGTGTAAGGAGCGGTTGCGCCACACCGGTTCCCCATGCATCCGGATCGACGTAGAGAGCGTAGACTTCGCCCACGCCGACGTCGTCCCTGTCCGGTCCGACGAACGCGAAGCCGACGACGACAGCACTCCGCCGAGCGATGAGAAACTTCTTCGTTTTATCCATGCGGGTCTCGAGAAGCTCGCGCCATCGCTCCCCACGCGCACGTTCGTCGAGTGCATCGAGGTAAGCGTCGGCCACGAGCCCGCGATACGCAGCGCGCCACGCACCGACGTGCACGCGCCCGATCGCATTGGCGTCTTCGCTCCGCGCGTCGAGCACGCTGACCGTCATCAAGCTCCCCAATCTACTGCGAGAGGACGTCAACGGGCTACGGACGATCGCCACACACAGACTCGAGCAAACTATGATGCACGGCGAGATGCTCCCGGAGTTTGGCAGGCGACCATTCATGGTCGGTGCGTTGCTTGGTGCCGTCGCCTGCACCCAGCAGCGACCTGCTCTCGCGACTCTGCCCGCGCTCGAGTCGCAGGTCGGCGGCCGCTTCGGTGTTGCTGCTCTCGACACGCGCACCGGCGCTCGCGTGTCCCATCGCGGCGGCGAGCGCTTCGCGATGTGCTCGACTTTCAAGTGGCTGCTCGCCGCCGCCGCGCTCTCGCGCATCGACGCGGAGCGCGAGATCCCGTACTCGTCTGCCGATCTGCTCGACTATTCCGACGTGACGCGGGCCCACGTCGCGGACGGCCACATGTCCGTGGGCGCGCTGTGCGACGCGGCGGTCGAGGTGAGCGACAATGCCGCGGCGAACCTTCTCCTCCACACGCTCGGCGACCCGCCGGTGCTGACCGCGTTTCTCCGCGGGCTCGGCGACCACGTGACGCGGCTCGATCGGTTTGAGCCCGAGCTGAACGTGAACGCGCTGGGCGACGAGCGCGACACGACCACGCCCGATGCGATGCTCGAGACGATGCACCGCGCCCTCGGCGGCGATGCGCTGCCAGCGTCCGCGCGGGAGCGCGTCGCCTCTGCGATGAAGCGCTGCCGAACGGGGCTCAAGCGCCTCCGCGCGGGAGTGCCGAGCGGCTGGGTCGTGGCGGACAAGACCGGGACGGGCGAGCGAGGCGCTGTGAACGACGTCGCGATCGTGTGGCCGCCCGAGAGGCCGCCGATCCTGATCGCCAGCTACCTCAGCGACTCAAACGCGGACACCGAGGCGCTCGAGGCCGTCCATGCGCGCGTGGCGCGGGCTGTTCTTCGGGAATTTGGGTGGACGTGACGCGTGTTCCGAGCGTAGCAATTCACCGAATCCACGTCATGGCTTCGCAAGCGATATCCAATACTGGCGCTTTGCGACCAGATCCTCGGGACGAGAGGCCGAGCCCTCGTACACGCCGCCACACCTCTCGATCGTTCGGCGCGAAGCGACGTTGTCCTCGTCGCAGGTGACAAGCACCTTCTCCATGCCCTTCGAGCTGGCGAGATGGAGACCTTGCCTCAGCATCTCCGTAGCGTAACCAAGCCGACGATGTCCCGGCACGACTACAAAACCGATGTTGCCACCAATGCGACGTAGGAAGTCGTTGAGCGAGTGCCTGAGCATCAATCGGCCGACGATCTCCGCATCGACGAAGCCGAAGAGCAAGGTGCTGGGTACGTGCCCGTCAGGCAACCTGATGCCCGCTTCCGCATCTGCGAGGATGTGGAGGAACGTCGCGAACGCAAGCTCTGTGCGGTAGTAGTGCGCGAAGTTCGGGTCGCTCACGGCGGTCAATGTGAGTGCTCGAAGAAACGCCTCCTCGTCGTTCGACGCTAGCTTCCGAAGCACGAGGGGCATCTCACCAGTGTACTGCTGGAGCCGAATCGGTTGCTCTGCCAACGCCGGGCGCGCGTGCCGCGTGGTTCGCGCGCTCGGAAGCGGGACGCGCTCAGTTCGGGCACAAGGCGCGGGTGCTTCCTTCCCGAGCGCTGCTCGTTCGATGTGCTGCGTGCTGTTTGAGTCGGCAGAGAGAACGTAGCGTACAATCCAGGGCTCACGCGATGATGATGCACACAGCGTTGCAGAGGGCGATTGACGCAAAGACTCGAGGCGCTGCCGTCGTCAACGTCGCTCACGTCATTCGTTCAGCATGACTCAGCATGACTGAAAACGCGGACCATTTGGAATCCGGGAGGGTTCAACGAGGGACGCCGCGAACGGCCAAGGCGCTTTGGTCGTCCCATGTTTGGTGTCGGGTCGCTGGGCTGCTAGCACACGCTTCCGAGGACAACGTAACCGGTAGAATCGCTGCAATGAAAGTCTCCCTCGCCACAAGTCGGGCAACAAACGATCCCGGGGTATCCGGCATCCTTGAGGCAGGCGCATGTGTGACAGCCGGGCGGCAACGGGCGGCAATAAGAGGCGAGCGGCGCGTCCGGCAGATCACCGATGTCGTCCTGCTCGCAATACTGCGTGGCCGACTGGCAGAAACCGGCATCACCGCATGAGAACGGAATGTTCGCTACGTCGTCTGACGATGTATCCGGCACTGACGCCGCGTCGGATGACGCCTCTGTAGACGCATCGGATGACGCCTGCATTTGTGCGCGACAGTCGATTCTAGTGCGGGGTCTCGAAAGTGTCATCGCGTGAGGCAAGCAGTCGGCGAACGTGTTTGTTCGCGGCTGCCAGGGTGCCTCGACGTTTGGCACCAACTCGTGACGATTCGATCCGGGCGAAATCACGATTCCAGCCAAATCGCAGAGCGGGAGAAGGGATTCGAACCCTCGACGTCCACCTTGGCAAGGTGGCACTCTACCACTGAGTTACTCCCGCGAAGGGCCGGTGCATACCACCCGTCCCGATCTAGAACAAGTGTTCCACCCAGGTGCGGGGGGTCCGCTCGTTGCGGATTTCGAGGGGGAGATTGTAGCGGAACGGCCGGGTGCCGCGGGTGCGGACGAAGTCGATGAGCTGGCGGAGGCCCTCTTCGAGGTTCGTGTGCGTGGCGTAGCCGAGCCTCGCGCGCGCCTTGTCAGCGGAGCACGTGGCGAGGTGGACCTCTTGCGGGCGGGCTGGGACGAACACCGGCGCGATGTCGAACCCGATGAGCTTGGCGATCGCGCGGGCGAGGTCGAGGACGGATACGAACTCTTCGTCGGGGCCCAAATTCCACGTTTCGCCGACGACGTCGGCGTCGAATCCAAGGCGTGCCAAGCAAGGGACGACGTCACCGACGAAGCTGAACGAGCGACGCTGCGTCCCATCCCCGTAGATGAACGGCTGGCGCCCTTGCAGCATGAGGTTGACCATGATGGCCGGCGCCGCGCGGTAGGGATCGTCGTACATCTGCCGCGGCCCGTAGATGTTGTGGGGCACGGCGATGGCGTGCTCGATGCCGTGCACCTCGGAGAGATTGCGGAGCATCATTTCGGCCGCGACCTTGCCGATGCCGTAAGGGTCGACGGGTTTCGGCGCCATGTCCTCGGTGAACGGCACGGTCTGCGCGCCGTAGCGAGCCATCGACGAGCAGTAGACGATGCGGCGCACGCGCTGAGCGATGGCAGCGCTGAAGACGCCCGACGATGCCGTGACGATGTTCTGCGTGATGAAGTGAGGGCTGAACACGCTCGCGCCCTCATAGGCGGTCGCCGCTGCGTGGTAGACGACGTCGACGCCGCGCAACAGCGCGAACATCTGGTCCCAATCGTTGCAGTCGACACGGTGGAACTGGACACCTTCGGGGATGTTGTCCTCGTAGCCGCCGATGAGGTTGTCGCAGCCGGCGACGGTGTGCCCCTCCGCGAGGAGGTGGCTTGCCAAATGGCTGCCGAGGAAGCCCGCCACTCCGGTGATGAAGACCAACCGACCCGCCATGCTCTGCCCTGTGGGCCACCGTAACACAAGCGCGCTACGCTGCGCCGCCATGCTCGATGACCAACGGGTCGCCGTCGTTCTGCCGGGGTACAACGTAGCCGTCACGCTGGAGCGCACGCTCATGGCCCTGCCCAAGGGGGTGGCCGATGACGTCATCTTCGTCGACGACGGCAGCCGGGACGATTCCTCGAAGCTCGCGCGCTCGCTTGGCGCTCGGGTCTTCGTTCACGAGCGGAACCTCGGCTACGGCGCCGCGCAGAAGACCGGGTACCGCGAAGCGCTGCGATCCGGCGCTGACGTGGTGGTGATGGTCCACCCCGACTTTCAGTACAAGCCCGAGCTCATGCTCGCGATGGCCTCGATGGTCGTCCACGGGGGCTACGACCTCGTGCTCGGCTCGCGGGTGCTCGTGAAGGGCGCACGGAAAGGAGGGATGCCGCGTTGGAAGATCATCGGCAACCGCGGGCTCACCGGCGTCGAGAACGCGCTCATCGGTGCAGGCCTCTCCGAGTACCACACCGGCTACCGCGCTTTCTCCCGCGCGCTGCTCCTCGCGCTGCCGCTCGCCGAGAACCGCGACGACTACGTGTTCGACAACGAGCTCATCGCGCAGACCGTGCATTTCGGCTTTGGCATCGGCGAGATCTCGTGCCCTGCGTACTACTTCGACGAGATGCAGACCATCGCGTTCCGCGGCGCCATCACGTACGGGCTCGGGTGTCTCGGTGTGGCGTCTCGCTTCGTGCTGCACCGCTCTGGCCTGCGGCGGTCGCCCGTATTCAATCGCGAAGGCAAAGGCCTTGCGGCGTGGACCTCCGGAGCCCCATTCGCGTAGTCGCGGATCAGGGCCCCCAAAGCTCGATCGCCGCTCCGCCCTCCTCCTTGCGATCGAGCCGCCAGAACCCGCGCTCCCGAGCCGCGCGCTGCAAGCGCTCGAAGCTCCCGAGCCCCTCCACCGCGATGACGCGATCGATGCGTGGCGGGTGTCCAGCGTCGTCCGCGCCGATGTGCACGCACTCGAACGGCCGACTGACCCAGCCAAGGAACGGCTCGCGGAGCGCGTCCGTCACGGGCCAGTCGGTCAGCACGACGGGGTTCTGCGACGTGGCCTCGAGCCGTGAGTAAAGCGCACGATACGCGTGGACCGCGTGGAGGTAGCGAAAGGTCGTCTCGCCGCTCGCCATGTCCGACCCCGCGCTCCTTCGCGACAGCGCAATCCCGATCGACAAGAGCGCGGCTGCGAGACCCGGCATGTGTGCGCGCACGGTCGCGCCGGCTGGTGCCAGCAGGCCGCCGAGCACGATGACGACGACCACGTGCACCGGCAGCACGTAGCGCTCGAGGAAGAACATCTTGGCGAAGAACCCGAGGTTCATGATCGTGTAGAGGCCGAACGCCGTGAGCACGTCGCGATGGCGCGTCTCCCACGAACCGAGCGCAGTCCTCCTTCGCCACACCAGGAGCGCGATCGCTCCGAGCACCGCGGCGATGCGGCCGTCCGTGACCAGGATGGATTGGGCGACGCGCGCGAGCTGCTCGATGAGCGAGTGGCGTTCATGAAAGAGGCCGCTGTGGTACGGCAACACGAACCAGCCCTCCGCGCGTTTCTGAGCCACGAAGAAGGCTGCCAGCGCGACGACGGGAAGAAGAGCAATCCCTGTGCGTCGCGTCCCCTCGCGAGGGGAGCGCTCGATGATGCTCTCAATCCCCGCAGCTCCGGCGATGGCGAGCGGGCAGGCAACGCCGGTCTCCTTCACGAGCACGAGGAGCGTGCCCCACACGGCGCACTCCACCATCTGCCCGCGCGCGAAGGCATAGAACGATGCAGCGGTCAGCGCGGTCAGCGCCATCTCGGGCAAGGCCTCCGACGACATCGTGAGAAAAAGCGGTGCCGAGAGCAGCAACGCCGCTGCGAGCGCGCCCGCGGGCCATCCAAAGAGCCGCCTCCCGAGCGCGTACGTCAGAAGCACGGCCATCCACGCGAAACCGAACGTGAGCGCGTGCCCGGCGACGGGGCCCGCGCCGAGGACGCGAAACGCGAAAGCGAGCACGAGATAGAAGAGCGGTGTGTGCCCACGCGAGAGATCGCTCGGGAAGACCCCCGGCCGAGCGTCGAAACCGTGGTCGAGCAGCCACTTCGCGCCCGGTGCATACACGGCTCCTGCGTCCCACCAATAGGGCGTCGAGAGTGGAGCGACGAGAAGAGCCAGCAGCGCGAATGCAGCGATGCCCACGCCGAACAGCTCGAGACGTTCGCGCTTCATGGCAAGAGCGCCGCAATGGGAGCGCGCAGGCTCGTCGCAAAGAGGGTGTGGGCGCGAGCGTTGGGATGCATGTCGACGGCGTGCACCCAAAGAGCTTCGGCGTCTTCACCTTTGATGGCGTCGGCCAAGTCGACGAACCCGATGTTCGACTCCGAGCAGGCGCGGCGAATCTCGGCCGCGGGCTTCGCGAACAGATACGGTCCGCGCCCTTTGACGAGGAGCGGCAGGAGGGCCACGAGGAAGCGCCCGTCGTGAGCAGCCATCTCGCCCTGCATCGTCGTGAGATAATGCTGCGTCGCGTCCCAGCCCGCCTGGTTCGCGGGTCCGTACATGTCGATGTACCACCGCGTCGTTGCGGCGCCGACGTGCATGGCTTCGAGCCGATCGTGGGCCAGCGCCCAGAGTCGCAGGCCCGGGACGTCACCACCGGGGTCATCGCTCGCGAGCATGCGACGGCGGTCGAGGATCCAGTCGTTCACGAACGGCTGCTGCGCGCGAAACTCCGGGCTCTGTACGGCGTCGTTCAACACCATCGCGTAGAGCACGATCGTCGGCTGATACGCCGCGGTCAGCTCGACGAACGCGTCGTAGAGGGCGGGGAAGTCACGGCCACGCTCGCCGCAGTTGAGCACCTCGACGTGGCGCCCCTCCGCGCGCAGCAAGCGCTCGAGCTTGCGAGAGAACGTGTCGTCTTCGCGGACACCCTCCCCCTCGGTGAACGAATCGCCGAGCACGAGAATGCGCGTGATCCCTTCGGTCACGGGGCCCGGCTCGCGGTCGCGGCAGCGATGCGCGTTGTAGTGGAGCTCGACTGCATACGGTGACCGCTTGGCAATGTTGCCGACGTCGAGCCCGAGCGTGGCGAGGCGCGCACGCACGGCAGCATCACGGAGATCGAGATCGAAATCACCGCGCGGGTTCGTCGGGTACGCGTCGACGGCGACGGTCTTGTCAGCGTTCTCGAGGTTCCGCGGGTGAGGAAAGCGTTCAGGCGCGATGCCCGCGATGCGGACCGCGCACTCCGCAAAGGCCAGCGCGACGAAGACGCCCGCGATGACGAGCGCGACGCGGCCGACGCCGCCACGCAGACGCACGGTTCAGAAGACCGTGTAGATGAACGGCGCGAGCGGGGTCGCCGAGAGGTAGACCATGACCACGAGCGAGAGCGTGACCACGAGCATGGGGATGAGCCACCACTTCTTGTTCTCGAGCGCGAAGCGAACGAGATCGCGTGCTACGCGCAGCCCGTGATGCCGGCGAGCCATCGCGCGCGACGCTAGCAGAGGGCGGTCACCCTATCAATCGGGTGCGATTCGAGCGCGCCAGTCCTCTTCGCGCCACGGTGGTTGCTCGCGCTTGTCGAGCAGTCGGTCTTCGAGGACGAGGTAGTCGATCTCGGTGCGCATGAAGCACGCGTAGGCCTCCCGCGGGGTGCAGACGATGGGCTCCCCGCGCACGTTGAAGCTCGTGTTGACGAGCACTGGGCACTCGGTGCGGCGGCGAAAGGCTTCGAGCAGATCGTAGAAGGGCGCATTCGCGTCGCGCGAAACCGTCTGCACGCGCGCCGAGCCGTCGACGTGCGTGATGGCCGGCAACGTCGAGCGCTGGACGCGCAAGAGATCGAGCCCCGTCTTCTGCGCGTCCGCGGGCGCGGGCTTGAGAAGGTGCGCGGCGTTCACCTGTGCCGTGATCAGCATGTAGGGGGAGTCCCCCACGAGATCGAAGTAACGCGCGGCGTGCTCGGCGAGCACCGCGGGAGCGAACGGGCGGAACGACTCGCGGAACTTGATCTTGAGGTTCATCCTACGTTGCATCGTGGGATCGCGCGGATCGCCGAGGATGGATCGGGCTCCGAGCGCGCGGGGCCCGAACTCCATGCGGCCCTGGAACCACGCGATGATGTTGCCCTCGGCGAGCAGCTCGGCGACGCGATCGTAGAGTGCAGCCCTCGCGTGAACCACGGCTCGAGCCGCAACCTCGTTCAGCGCGGCTTCGATCTGCTCCGTGTCGAAGCTCGGGCCGAGCAGCGCACCGTTCATCGCGTCGCGTCCCTCGCGCGGTGCCCGCGGCTGCTCCAAGTGCGCATGCCACACGGAGAGCGCTGCCCCGACCGCGCCTCCCGCGTCACCCGCGGCGGGCTGCACCCAGATGCGTCGAAAGCCAGTCCCGCTGTCGATGATCTTGCCGTTCGCGACGCAGTTGAGCGCGACGCCACCCGCGAGGCAGAGATCCGTCTCGCCTGTCCTCTTTTGGAGATCGCAGCAGATGCGGAGCACCGCGTCTTCGGTGACGCTCTGGATGCTCGCGGCGAGATCCATCTCACGCTCCGTGAGCGGCCCTTCGGCGTTGCGCGGCGGTCCTCCGAAGAGCGCGTCGAAGCGACGGTTGGTCATCCGCAAGCCGGAGGCGAAATCGAAGTAGTCGAGGTTGAGGCGGAACGAGCCGTCGTCCTTCAGATCCACGAGCTCGCGCAGGATCGCGTCGCGGAAGCGCGCCTTGCCGTAGGGCGCGAGACCCATGAGCTTGTACTCGCCGGAGTTGACCTTGAAGCCAGCGTGGTACGTGAACGCCGAGTAGAGCAGCCCGAGCGAATGCGGGAAGTGGATCTCGCGGTGGAGCTCGAGCGTTCGGTCGTGGCCGACGCCGGCGGAGGTGGTGGCCCACTCGCCGACTCCGTCGAGGGTCAAGACGGCGGCGGAGTCGAACGGCGACGGGAAGAACGCGCTCGCGGCGTGGGCCTGGTGGTGCTCCGTGAAGAGCACCTCCCCACGGACCGATCCGAGCGCTTGCTCCACTTCGCGCGCCGTCCACAGCTTCTCGCGCAGCCAGAGCGGCATGGCCATGAGGAACGTGCGCGCGCCGAAGGGCGCGACGGCGAGGTGCGACTCGAGGATCCGCGCGAACTTACGAACGGGCTTGTCGTAGAAGCACACGTGATCCAGGCGGTCGGCCTGGATGCCGGCTTCTCGAAGGCAGTATTCGACGGCGGCGGTCGGGAATGCGGCGTCGTGCCTCTTGCGGGTGAACCGCTCCTCCTGCGCGGCTGCCACGATGACGCCGTCGCGCACGAGGCACGCCGCGCTGTCGTGGTAGTAGGCCGAGAGCCCAAGGATGTAGACGGTCATGCGCGCTACGACAGACGCTCGAAGTCCGCGGGTTCGAACGTTCGCCGCTTCCGCTCGACCCAGTAGGTCGACGCGCTCGCATCGCGGCGCAGCTTGAGGACGTCCTTCCCGAGCGCGCGCATGAAGAGCCCGAGCGGCACGACGACGGCGGCGAAGACGATCGCGAGCACGATGGGCGTGGTCACGCGACCGAGCAGGTGCCCGAGATCGGCCCACGCTTCAGCGAGCGGAGAAACGATCGCGGGACGCACGATCGCGAAGGCCGAGAGGAGCACCCCACACGCGGCCGGAACGATCGCCACGGGCAACGTCACGCCACGACGAAACGCGACCACGCTGACGAGGGACAACGCGATCAACATGAAGACCCCGAAGTCGCGGGCCTGATGCGGCACGGGTCTCGCGAGACGTTGTTGCTCGGAGGCGCGGCCACGCATCATCATCTCGATCATCCCGACGCCGAGGAGCACCAGCGAGAGGGCGGCGGATAGGCGGCTCTCGCGCAGGATCGCGACGGGCGCGAACGCGTCCCACTCGATGGTGGAGAGCACGAACACGCCGTACACCGCCCCAGCGACCCAAGCGACGAGCTTCACGCCACGCGCGAACGACGCGCCACCGAGACCCAGAATCAACAAAGGAAAAGCGTTGAAGAGGTGGCGCTCGTGAGCTCCCGCGATCAGCAGGCCGACGCCCAAGTGACAAAGGCCTGCGTAGAGGAGAGCGGCCCTAGCCAGCAGGCTCGCTTGCGGCTCGCGTCGCTCGAGCATACGAACCACGGCGCGAACGAAGAGCGCCGTCACCACGATCGCGAACACTCCGAAGAGCCTGTGCCCGAGTGACTGGGCAGGCATGCCGAGCACGCGGGAGTCGAGCGATGACGCATCTGGGGCGAGGTGGGCGAAGGCGAAGATCCCGGGAGCGTTGCCGATCATGTCGGAGTGAGAGGGTCCCGTTCCGAGGAACACGAGCGCGAGGTGCGAGTGGTAGCCAGCGGGTAACGTGAGGAAGGCGTCGGGCAGGCGTAGAACGGCAAACGACGACACGAGCCCCGCGAGCCCAATCCACGCTGCCCGGCGATGCCCGGCGCGATGCCACCCGAGCAGCCCGAGAAGAAGCAACGCGATGAGGCCCGGCGCCGCGAGCACGGCGAGCTGTTTCGTGAGCAAGCTAGCCTGAAGCGCAAGGACCCCGACGACGAAGTGC
>Ga0302326_10027293_pt1 | contig 11515 bp, 4 predicted proteins | sample Palsa_T0_3_FD_202264 | JGI IMG/M metagenome (GOLD analysis project Ga0302326, IMG submission 202264) | Peat permafrost microbial communities from Stordalen Mire near Abisko, Sweden - Palsa_T0_3 | ecosystem: Environmental > Terrestrial > Soil > Palsa > Peat permafrost | place: Sweden: Abisko...
CGGACCAATGTTCTATAGGTGCGGTGGCGACATAGCCCGCGGTGGCCAGAGCGAGGGCTGCGGCGTTACTGGCTGGGCTGGAGGGGTGGGAGGAACTCGGGCGTTCATGGCTGGGCCGTGGCTCACCCGCACGACCCAGCCGTGAACCAGCGAAACCCGCAGACCCGGAGCCCGAGTGGACCTGGGCGGCGAAAGCGCCCAAGATATGTCCATGTCTAGTCAACCTGCCTCCGGGCCTGCCTCCGCGTCGACGACGGCAACCCGGGGTGCCGCCCGAGGCCCGCGGCGCCGGTCCGCCGAGATCGACGTGGACGAGGCCAGGAAGGCCTTCTTCCTGATGGTCGGGTTCATCGTGCTGATCTGGGCGCTGCAGATCCTGAACTGGGCCGATCACTACCGGCTCGACGCCAGCTACGGGATCCTGCCGCACGACGTAGCCCGGCTGCCGGATATCTTCACGGCCCCGTTCCTGCATTACTCCTGGGATCACATCGAAGGCAACTCCGGGCCGCTGTTCGTCTTCGGGCTGCTCGCGGCGTACCGCGGCGTGGTCAGGTTCCTGGGCGTGACCGTGCTGGTCGCGGTCACCAGCGGCCTGGCGGTCTGGCTGTTCCAGGGCAGCCAGACGCTGACGGTGGGGGCCAGCGGCCTGATCTTCGGCTACTTCGGCTACGTCCTGGCCCGGGGGGTCATCGACAGGAACCTCATCGACGCGCTCGCCGCGGTGGTGATGGCGCTGTCGTACGCCTACATCCTGACCGTGGCGATACCAGGTACCCCGGGGGTGAGCTGGATCGGCCACCTCGGCGGCCTGGTCGGCGGGCTGGCCGCGGGCTGGATCTTCCGGGCCAGGCGCGGTGCCCGGGGCCCGGGCCAGAAGGGGAGTCCCGGCGATTCCGGCCGCGGATCGCCGGGCAAAACCGTGGCCGTGCCCGTGAGCCCGGGCCATCCGCGGGCCGGCCTGTACAAGGAACTGGGCGACCTGGGCCTCTAGCCGCCGGCCGGCAGGTCCGGAATGTACCGGCCGAAGCGCCCCGGCCTATTTCTTGTTACGCATCTTTGGCCACATCGTTAATGCTATGGTCCACTCGCCGCATTAGCCTGGATTGCTAATTTTCGGGGGATGGCCATGCGTAGGGCTTTCGGGGTTTCCGGGTTCTTCGGGGTTCCCGGGTCCAGGACTATGGGCGCGGTCACGGTCGGCGTCGCGGTGATCGCTACCGCCGCGGCGGGGCTGGCGCTCAGCGGGCCGGTTTCGCCGGACCCCGCGCGTGCGGGGGCCGGCGTGGTCATCCGGCCGGGAACGGTGCAGCTTGAACGGGAGACCAGGACCGGACCGTCCGATACGCTGCAGTGCCAGCGCGCCCTGCGGATCGACTGTTACAACCCCAGCCAGCTCCAGCAGGCGTATGACCTGCCGTCGCTGTACGCCCGCGGGATAACCGGCCGGGGCGTGACCATCGTCATCGTCGATCCCTACGGCTCCCCGACCATCGCCAGCGACCTGCGCACCTTCGATAGCACCGAGAGCATCCCGAACCCGCCGTCGCTGCGGATCATCCGGCCGGCCGGCCGGGTTCCCTCGTTCAGCCCCGGCAGCACGACCATGGCCGGCTGGGCCAGCGAGACCACGCTGGATGTCGAGTACGCGCACACGATCGCGCCCGGCGCCAGGATCCTTCTGGTCGAGACGCCGGGCGGCGGACGCACCGGGGGCGTCAGCATGGCGCAGGTCGTCACGGCCGAGCAGTACGTGATCGCGCATCATCTCGGTGACGTGATCAGCCAGAGCTTCGTCGCGACGGAACAAGGCATCGGGTACGCCGGGATCGCGCCGCTGCGCGCCGCCTACCTCGACGCCTACCGCCACCATGTCACGGTGCTCACCGGCTCAGGTGACACCGGCGCCGCCGGGCTCGAGCCGGACGGGACCAGCTACTACACCTATCCGGTGACGGGGTGGCCGGCCAGCGACCCGCTGGTGACGGCGGTCGGCGGAACCCGGCTGCAGCTGGACGCGGCCGGCCGCCGCGACGCCGCCGACACCGTGTGGAACGACACCTACAGCTCCACCGCGAGCCGGCTGGTCGACGGGAACAACGGCCCGGACCCGCTGGCCGGGGGCGGCGGCAAGTCGGTTATCTTCGGCCGGCCTTCCTATCAGAACGTCGTCAAGGCCATCGTCGGGAACCACCGCGGCGTGCCCGACATCTCGATGAGCGCGGCCTGCACCGGGGCGGTCAACGTCTACCAGAGCTTCGCGGCGGCCCGCACCGGCTGGTACGCGCTGTGCGGCACCAGCGAGGCCACGCCCCTGTTCGCGGGCATCGTGGCGCTCGCCGACCAGGTGGCGGGCCATCCGCTCGGCCTGATCAACCCGGCCCTGTACCAGCTCGCCGCCGCGCATGCCCCGGGCATCGTGAGGGTGACCTCGGGCAAGAACACGGTGTCGTTCCGTCAAAATGATCGAATCCGAACGGTGCCTGGTTTCAGCGCCCGGCCCGGCTACAGCCTGGCCGCGGGCCTTGGCACCGTGAACGCCGCGTACTTGGTGCCGGAACTTGCCCGCCTGGCCGGCCGCTGAGGACCAGGCCCGCCGGTTACTGCCCGGCTGAGTTCTCGGCCAGCTCGGCGACGTAAGGCGTGCCGTCGCGCCAGGCGGCGATCTGCTCGGGACGGCCGTATTCGGCCAGGTAGTCGGCCACCCGGTCCTTGACGTGATCCCACACCAGGACCGGCTCGCCGTCGCAGTCCGCCACCAGCGGCGCGAACTGGGTCAGCGGCTGGATCACGGTGGTCAGCGCCGGGTAGACGAAGACCGCGGTCGACCGTCGCGTCACGGTGCCGCCCGCCACCACCCGGTGCCGGCCGGCCGGCATCCGGCCGCCGCTCCACCGGGTCAGCAGCGAGCCGGAGAACACCTGCAGCGCACCGCGGATGTGCGGCACGGCGACCCAGCTTCCGTCCGGCGCCTGGACCTGGAGCCCTTCGTGGTCACCTTCCTGCGCCAGGATGGTGATCGCCGAGTCGTCCATGTGCTCGAGCAGCAGCAGCTTGTCCTCATCCGCGGCTTCGGGGTAAGCCCAGGTCGGATAGTCGTTCACGGTCAGCCGCAGGTGCGGCGGGGTGCCCAGCACGAATGTGTCCTCGCGCAGGCCCTGGGCCTTGGCGTACAGCCAGAGCATCCGCTTGGCCAGACCGAGGGAGGCGTCGATATAGCGGAACGCCACCGCGCGCAGCTCCGGGTCATCGGCCGGCCACAAGTTGGCGTGCGCGTACAGGCCCAGATGCTCCTCGGCCAGCCCCGCCGCCCGCGCGGCCCCGATGTCGTCGTACTGGGCCACGTTGAACCGCTCGAGCTCAAGCCGCCCGAAGTCATCCGGCCACTGCCGCCAGCCGCGGTAGGGATGCGGGCTGGCCAGCTTGGCCTTTTCCGCCCGCGGCAGGCCAAGCAGCCGGTCGGTGCGGGCACTCAGGTCGCTGATCAGGTCGGGTGGCACACCGTGGTTGATCACCTGGAGGACGCCCAGTTCCTCGGTGGCGGCCCGCACCATGCCGAGCTGCGAGTTGTTGCCGGCGCTCGCGGCGCGCAGATCGATCACAGGAATGGCGTACGCCATCAACTCGTCCTCTCGATGTCTCCACAGGCTCCCGGGTGAACATCGCGTGAGATAGGAGACCGGCCCGAGACCCGCAAAAGCAGGTGCAGGCTGGTTTCACCACTGTAGCCGAAGAACGGCCGGGTAATTCCCTGTCATCGAGCAGCACGCTGCCGGAGAACCCACGGCGGCGCCTGACGCCTCTGGAGCAAGGACGCCGTATCGGCGTGTCGATGACCACGTCGCGCATGGCCGTTTCACCGCCCCCCACGCGCCGGCCCGCTGCGGCGATGAAATCCGTCCGGGCCGGACCGCGGAGTCCGAGGGCGTCGGCCAGGCGGGCCAGGGAGTCCTGGTAGGGGAACCGGGTGCGGCCGCGTTCGAGGTCGCTGAGGGCGCGGACGCTCAACCCGGACCGCTCGGCCAGGTCCTGCTGGGACATTCCGGCCGATTGACGGCACGATCGAAGCCGGGCCCCGAAGGCCGGGATTACTTGGCTCACGCTAGGCCTCACGAGCAAGGTCGTCAGTGGAACCACGGATGAAGCGCACTTTACTGGCGGGATAGCCGTTTCATCTGCGTTTTTGACGAATGTGTAGAGATTTATACCAGTTTGGCACGAATCTGAGGGTACGGGCGTGCGCTGGTGAGGCCTAAAGACACGGAAGTTTGCCGGTAAGTCTGCCTGTTCGATGCCGTCGCATCGGGCCTACGGTGGCCTTTCCATTGAGCGTCAGGACCGTCACGACGGGGAGCCACCACATGCCATCGAGGCACGCTAGCCGCTCGCCGAGGTGGCCGCTGGCGGCGGGCGCGGCCGTGGTCATGGTGGCGGCCGCCGGCCTCGCGGCCTGGGCGTGGTGGCCGCGGCCGGCCGTGGTCGTGCAGGCCAGGCAGTACCTGGATGTCTCTGCCTGCCTGCTCACCGACCCGGCCGGCATCACGCCGGGTACGCCGGCCGCACCGGTCTGGGCGGCCATGCAGTCCGCGTCGCTGGCCACCCACGTCATGGTGACCTATCTGGCTGACACCGGACCGTCCGACATCAGGCCGATGCTGAACACGCTGATCCAGCGGCAGTGCGGCGTCATCATCGCCACCGGCACCGCCACGGCGGGAGTCATCGCGGCCGGGAAAGCCAACCCGCATCAGCGCTTCCTGCTGGTCAGCGCCCCAGGCGCCGCCGCGATGGCGGGGACGCCGAACACCGCCCTCGTGCCCGTGGCCAACGCGCCCGGGCGCATCAAACAGATGATCCGTGCCCTGGCGGCGAACGCCCCGCCGCCCGGGTCCTGACCGTCCGGCCGTTCTCGATCTGATCCGCTACGTGTTGCCCTGGAGTCAAGCATGCCGGGTTGGTTGTCCGTGCCAGGCCGAGGCCGCCGCCTGATCCTCTCGCGGCCCCGGTCGCGTGCCATCGCCTTCGCGATCGTCGGGATCCTGGGCATGGGCATCTGCGCGCCGAGTGCCGCGGCCGCGCCCGGCGTGGCCGGCGGCAGCGTGCCGTCCCCGAAGATGTTCGGCTATGCGGCCGGGCCCGCGCAGCGAATCGGGACGGCGGCCGGCCGGGCGCATTACGTGCCGCCGTCTGCGACCAGAGCGCGCGCGGTCGCGGGGCGGCTGAAGGGGCACGCGGCGCCGACGCCGGCCCCGGTGCCGCCGCCGGTCGGTTCCCGCACGCTGGTCACCACCGGCTCGGCGGCGATGGCGGCCGGCCATGTCGTGGGCGGCTCGGCTTCCAGCGCCGCGGGATCCCCGCAACCCAGCGCGTCGCCCTCTCCCTCGGCCTCTCCCTCGCTCAGCCCGCCGCCGTCCCCAAGCCCGGCGGCGTCCCCCAGCGCGTCGGCATCCCTGACGGCCTTCATGGGCGGCGGTACCGACAACGCCTCCTACAGCGTGGCGTCGTCTTTCGACACGGTGCCGATGGCCGACCAGGCCGGCGAGATCGCGGTCACGCTGACCAACACGGGGACCAGCACGTGGAGCGGTTATGCCCTCGGCTCGCAGGTGTTCCCCTCCGGCGATACGAACGGGACCGGGACGCCGCTGAAGACCGGGGCCAACGTGGCGATCAGCGGCACGGTGGCGCCGGCTGGGACCGCGCCGGTGGAAAGCGTCACGCCGGCCGAGAATCCTGGCTCGTATGAGATCTGCTGGGACGTGGTGAACGCGTCGGGCGCGTATTTCTCGGCCGAGGGCGGGAACGAGTACTGCGCGCCTTACACGGTGCAGCAGTACCCGCCGCAGATCAACGAGCAGGAGCCACTGCCGGGCACCGACGTGGACTCGCAGACCCCGCAGCTGAGCGCGTCGGCGATCGTGCCAGGCGGGTACCCGGCCAGTCCGGTGTTCTCCTACGCCTTCCAGATCCTCAACGGCCCGAACCCGAGCACCGCCACGGTGCTGCAGTCGTCGGCCTGGGTGGCGGGCAGCGGCAATAGCTGGGCCCCGACCACCCCCCTGACCTGGGGAACCACCTACTACTGGCGGGTCACGGTCAGCGATGCGGTCCCCCCGCCCGCGCTGACCAGCTCCGGGATCACCTGGACGACGCCGGTCTCGTTCGTCGTGGGCAACGCCCAGGCGGCCGTCTCCGGCCGGCTCGGCGACACCTACCAGGCCGATGACGGCAACCCGATCATGACCTCGGACCTGGGCAGCACCGACTACAGCGGATCCGGTAAGACCGTCGACCCGAAGACGGGCAACCTCGCGCAGCAGGCGACCGACGCCAGCGTGGCGACGGTCGGCCCGCCGCTTTCGATCGAGCGGACCTACAACTCACTCGACCCGCGCACCTCCCAGGCGCTGGGGGCGGGCTGGTCGTCGCGGCTGGACATGTCGCTGGTCCCGGACCAGGACGGGTCCGGGGCGCTGATCCTGACCCTGGCGGACGGGCAGCAGGTGCGGTTCGCCAAGAACTCGGCCGGGGGGTACGCGCCGCCGCAGGACCTGTACGCGGTGGTGTCCACGTTGTCCGGCGGAGGCTTCGCGGTCACCGATCAGACTGGTACCACCTATAAGTTCGGGCAGGCCAGCGGGTCCTCGTGGCTGATCTCCGCGATCACGGATAACACCGGGAAATCCGAGACGTTCACCTACAGCGGCGGGACGCTGAGCACGATCACCAGCACGAGTTCCGGCCGGGCGCTCCACTTGACCTGGTCCACCCCCAGCGGGGCCGGCCACCCGCATGTCGCCACGGTGGCCACCGACCCGGTCACGGCCGGACAGCCGGCTACCGCGCTGACCTGGACCTACGGCTATAGCGGGGACCTTCTCACGAAGGTGTGCCCGCCGGGCACCAGCACCGCCTGCACCAGCTACGGGTACATCACCAACGGCTCGCACGCCCCGACGTCAGTGCTGAACTCCGACCCGACCAGCTATTACCGGCTTGACGAGCCGGCCGGCGCGACCGCGGCCGTCAACCAGATCCCGGCCGACGACCTCACCACCCTGGATCCGCCGGCGACCGAGATGAACACCACGCTCGGCGTGGCCGGCCCGGTTCCGGGCGTGACGGCGACCGGATTCAACGGGAGCAGTTCCTGGATCCCGCTGGACGGGACGTGGTGCACCACGCCGGGCCAGGAAAGCTCCTGCGCCCAGACCGGCGGCACCGGCCGGTTGCTGAACATCGGGGCTGGGAGCCTGGCGGTGAGCATCTGGTTCAAGACCAGCACCGCGTCGGGCGCGCTGCTCGGGGACTCGAACTACCTGCCCAGCGCGTCCTCGTGCAACTCCTGCACCACCATCGACACATTGCCGCTGCTCTGGATCGGCAGCGACGGCCGCCTGAACGGGATGGGCAGCATCGCCAACAGCGCGGGTTTCCCTGAGGGCTACAACTACACCGCGACGGCGCTGACGTCTCCGGCCGCGGTCGACAACGGCGCCTGGCACCAGGCGGTCCTGATCCCTGGCCAGGCGCTCTTCCTGGACGGGAAGGAAGTCGCGACGGGCAGCGCGAACGTCAGCCTGCCGACCGGCGACAGCGCGGTGCTGGGCGCCGGCCTGTTCATGACGACGCAGTGCGGCGACGGCTGCTACACGTCTTCCAGCTGGCAGTACTTCAACGGGTCGATGGCGGACGTATCGGTCTACCAGAACCAGCTGCCGAGCCTGGGCACGGTCGCCGCGCAGTACGCCGCGGAGACCGCTCCGGCCGCGGAACTGAACTCGGTCACCAGCCCGGCCGGGCGGACCGAGCTGTCCGCGACCTACGACACCGTCAACGACCGGGTGGCGACCCTGACCGACACGGACGGAGGGGCCTGGAAGTACGGCGGCCAGGTGCGGACCTCGTCCTCGGCGGCCTACGACGGCGGGGTCATGGCCAACTCGCCGCTGGACTTCTGGCCGCTGAACGACGCCGTCGGCCCGCTGGCCCACGACCTGGCCGGCGGCGCGGCCACCGCGGCCAACCCGCGGCCCCCGGCGACATACGCCAACGTCACCTTGGGGAAGGCGGGACCGACCGGGTTCCCGGACGGGACGGCGGCCAGCTTCAACGGCAGCAGTTCGCAGATCAGCATTCCGGGCGGGTACTTCGGCGGCACCGGCGCGGAATCGGCGGAGCTGTGGTTCAAGACCACGGCGCAGGGAACCTTGCTGTCCACCGGTTCGTCGTCGCAGAACGGCGGCGAGCCGATGGCGCTGTGGATCCCGTCCGGAACCGAATGCATGGAAGGGATGATCGGCAGCACGCTGCTGAACGTCAACAGCTTCTTCGGTACCTGCCTCACCGGCGATGTCACCGACGGGAACTGGCATCAGGCGGTCCTCACCCTCACCCCCGGCAGCACCTGCCCCGCGGGGTCGACCACGTGCACGCCGGGCTCCTACACCCAGACCGCGACCTTGTACCAAGACGGCACCGTGCTCGACACCGAGCAGATCACCAAAGCGGCCACCGCGTCGCCCACCGGGTACGTCGCCTATATCGGCAACGGCCCGAACACTGGCCAGCGCAGCACGCCGGACGGGTACTTCAACGGGTCGATCGCCGACGTTTCGCTCTACACGAGCGCGCTGAACTCAGACCAGGTCACCAGCGACCTCAATGCCCTGTCCGACCGGGTGGCCGCCCCGGTCACCGGCCCCCCGGGGTTCGGCGGCACGCCCACGGTGACGCTGCCGACGCTGAACACCCAGACGATCACGGTGACCGACCCGAACGGCAAGAACGCCGTCTACATGTACGCCAGCGGCGCACTGGTGCGGGCCACCAGCGTGCTCGGCGGGGTGAGCTCCTACGGGTACGACACATCCCTGCGGGCCTCGACGATCACCGACGCCGACGGCGACACCACGTACATGACCTACGACGCGCACAACAACGTGACCTCCACCACCTCGTGCGCGGCGATAAACAACTGCCAGACCTCCTACACCGCGTACTACGAGAATCTGTCCAACCCGCTTGACCCGCGGAACGACAAACCGACCGACTCCCGTGACGCCCGCTCATCCTCACCCACCGACCCGACCTACGACACGGTGACCACGTACACCCCGGCGGCGCAGCTGGCGACGAGGACGACACCCGCCAGGCCGGCCTGCCCGGCCGGCTGCAAGACCTCCTACGCCTACACCGCGGGGACGGAGGCGGCGGTCGGCGGGGGAACCGAGCCGGCCGGCCTGCTCGCGTCCGTCACGGCGCCGGGCGGCGGGGTGACCGGCTACGCCTACGACTCAGGCGGCGACGTGATGCAGAGCACCAACCCGCTGGGGCTGGTGACCAAGTACAGCTACGACAACCTGGGCCGCCCGCTGACGGACACTCAGATCTCCAGCACGTTCCCGGCCGGGCTGACCACCAGTTACACCTACGACGGCCAGGACCGGCTGCTCACCGAGACCGACCCGCCGGTCACCGACCGGGTGACCGGCGCGGTGCACACCAAGATGACCAGCTATTCCTACGACGCCGACGCCAAGGTGCTGACCACCACGATCAGCGACCTCACCGGCGGCGACCCGTCCCGGGTCACCACCGACACCTACAACCCGTACGGCGAGCTGGCGACCGCCAAGGACGCGCTGGGGAACACCACGTCGTACACCTACGATGCGCTGGGTGACCGGATCAGCCAGACCAATCCCGCCGGGGTGACCACCGCCTACGCCTATGACGACGCGGGGAACCTGCTGACGACCACGTTGCAGGGGTACACCGGCAATCCGGGCAACCCATCGTCCCCCGCCAGCCTGGTGCTCGAATCACGGGCCTACGACCCCGCCGGACGGCTGGCGTCGGTCACCAACGTCAAAGGCACGCAGACCGATTACACCTACTACGGCGACAACCAGCTGGCCTCGAGCTACGTGGTCGGCAGCACCGGGCCGCAAAGCGTCAGCACCTACGGCTACGACGCGGCCGGCAACCAGATCACGCGGACCGCTCCGGGCGGCCTGGTCGTCAACACCGCCTACGACCCCGACAGCCAGGTGGTCTCGCAGACCACGGACCCGACCGGGGTCGACAGCACCGTCACGGCCAGCTATGACGCCGACGGGAACGTCCTCGGCCGGTCGCTGGCCGGCGGCGGAGTCACGCAGACCGAGGCGATGACCTACAACCTGATGGACCAGCAACTGACGCAGACCGTCAGCAACACCGGCGGGAACCTGACCACCACCGTCACCCGCGACCAAAGTGGTCTGGTGGTCTCGGAAACCGACCCCGCGGGCCATACCACCACCATCGCCAACGACGAGGCGGGACGCCCGGCCACCGAAACCGCCCCGGCCGTGCAGGCGCAGACCGGCAGCGGCGCCGCACCGGTCACCGCCAACCCGGTGACCACGACCGGCTACGACACCTTCGGCGACGAGGTGGAAAGCTCCGACGCGAACGGCAACATCACCAAGTACGCCTTCGACCAGGACGGCCAGCAGGTGTCGGTCACTGACCCGTCCTACACCCCGCCCGGCTCGAGCACCCCGGTCCAGGGCACCACCACCACGACGTACAACAACCTGGGCGAGCAGGTCAAGACCACCGACCCGCTGGGTAACGTCACCCAGGACGGCTACGACCAGCTGGGTGACCTGGCCAGTCAGACGGACCCCGACGGCGGGGTGTGGACCTACGCTTACGACCCGGCCGGCGAGCAGACCAGCGTCACCGACCCCACCGGCGCGCAGACCCAGGCCACCTACGACAACCTCGGCCGCATGATCACCAGCACCGACCTGGTCCGGCAGAACGCCTCCGCCGCCTACACCACCAGCTACGCCTATGACGACGCGGGCGACCAGATCTCGCAGACGAGCCCCACCAACGTCAAGACCACCGCGGCCTACAACGCGGTCGGGGAGCAGGTTTCGGTCACCGACGGGGCCGGGAACACTACCGGCTACTCCTATGACCTGGACGGCAATCCGGTCAAGGTAACGCTGCCGGACGGCACCGCGACTACCGCCGCCTACGACCTGGCGGGCCGCCAGACCTCGCTGTCGGACCTGAGCAGCACCGGGACGGTCCTGCGCACCGAATCGGCCAGCTATAACCCCGACGGTCAGATCACCTCGGGGGTCGACTTCCGCGGCAACACCACCACATCGGTCTACGACGCGACCGGGATGCTCACCTCGCAGACCCAGCCGGTGTCCGCTGGCAACACCATCACGGTCAGCTACGGTTATGACCTGGCCGGGAACCAGACCGCGCTGACCGACGGGAACGGCAACACCACCTACACCACCTACAACTCCCGGAGCCTCCCGCAGGCCATCACCGAGCCGGCCACGGCGGCGCACAGCAGCAGCGCCGACTCGGTCACCACCGACCTCTACGACGCCGACGGCAACCTGGTCACCCAGAACCTGCCCGGCGGCGTGCAGGTCGCCAGCACCTACGACACGATGGGCGACCTGACCGGCCAGTCCGGCAGCGGCGCGGCGGCGCC
>Ga0302326_10027294_pt1 | contig 11514 bp, 9 predicted proteins | sample Palsa_T0_3_FD_202264 | JGI IMG/M metagenome (GOLD analysis project Ga0302326, IMG submission 202264) | Peat permafrost microbial communities from Stordalen Mire near Abisko, Sweden - Palsa_T0_3 | ecosystem: Environmental > Terrestrial > Soil > Palsa > Peat permafrost | place: Sweden: Abisko...
TGACTGAATTTCTTCATTGCGGCGAGAACCGCCCCCGCGACTGGCCTCAAACTGTTCGGGCGGCCAGTTGCGACAACGCTCGCGTCCGATACATCATCAGTTCGCGTTACAAGTTTGCCCAGCCGGCGCGTTATTCACGCCTCCCAACCGCGTGGAATTTCGCGCTTGTGTAACTCGCACGAAGGAGCTCTCGAAAATGAAATCAATCAAAATTGGGTTGGCCGGGGTGTGCCTGCTGATTGCGTTCGCAGGCCGCGCGGCGCATGCGCAGGGATGTGCTTCGGGACAAGATGCGGCCGTGGAATGTTTCATCGGTAATGCGGTACATACAAATCTCGTTACGATTCAGAGCGGCATGACCATGGCGCAATTTAAACAATATGGGGTTTCAGTATCCAGGATCGTCCAGGCCCAACCGACATCGCTCGCCGCCATCGGATTGGCAAGCGCGGTGGCTGACGCTCTCCCGCCGACGAACGCGGACGGAACGGCAAATCTCGCGGCGCAGAGCACGGCCATGAACTCGATCGTGGACGCGGGAGTCGCGAATAGTTTCTTGAGCCTTCCAGCGGAAACGACCGCGCAGGATCTGAAATGGTTCTCGCTCGATCTGGTGCGCGTGATGAATGTGAATAACGGGATACTGCTTTCGCCAGGAAGTATGCTGCGGGCGATCGACTCCTATGTCGTGACCTCAACGACGAATGGCACGGTGAACTGGACAGAAGCAAATTCGGGCATCGCTGCGATGATGAGCAGTCTGGCCAGCGCGGGGTTATTGAAATTACCGGCGGCGATCACCCCGGCCGAGGCGACGCAGTTCGCGCAGGCGTTGGCGCAGATTACATACACTTATCGCAGCGCGACGGGCCGTTCGTCACTGTAGTGAAACAGGAAAAAAAGCGATATTGATGGTTCAGAACCACCTGTTGGACAACCAGTAGGCTTCAGTCCGGCGCGATGCGAGGAAACGTCATTCACTTTCGCCATCGTGGCCTCTTGCCTTGACCGTCTCTCCGCGCGCCAGTAAGCTACTTGTTTCCACCAGTAACGAAAGGCTGCCATGAGTCCGGAAACAATTCAGATTACGCTGCCTGATGGGGCGACTCGCGAGGTTCCGCGCGGCACAACCGCCGCGCAGATCGCGCACCAAATTTCGCCGCGCCTGGCGAAAGAAGCGCTGGTGGCGCGCGCCGACGATCAACTCGTCGATCTTTCGCGGCCACTCGAACAAGACACAAGAGTCGCGATTCTGACGCCGAAGGATGCGGACGCGGTGCAGGTGTTTCGGCATTCCGCGTCGCATTTGCTGGCTGCCGCGGTGCTTGAACTGTATCCGAACGTGAAGCTGGGTATCGGGCCGCCCACGGAAACCGGATTTTTCTACGAATTCGTGCGCGAAGAACCGTTTACTCCGGAAGATTTGGAAAAGATCGAAGCAAAGATGCACGAGCTGGCGGCGAAGGATATTCCGAACGAGCGCAAGCTGATTCCCAAGCCCGAAGCGCTCGAGTTGTACCGCAACAACAAACAGCAATTCAAGTGCGAGCTGGTGGAGGAAAAAGCGACTGAACCGATGGTGTCGTTCTACACCACTGGGAAATTCGTGGATTTCTGCCGCGGGCCGCACATCCCTTCCATGGGACGCGTGAAGGCGTTCAAATTGATGAACGTCGCCGGCGCGTACTGGAAGGGGCAAGAGGGAAATCCGCAGATGCAGCGGATTTACGGGGCGTGCTTCGTCGAGCAGAAAGATCTGGACGAATATTTGCACAAACTGGAAGAGGCGAAGCGGCGCGACCATCGCCGGATCGGCGCGGACCTGGATCTGTTCAGTATTCAGGATGAAGCCGGGCCGGGACTGATTTTCTGGCATCCGAAGGGCGGTGTCATTCGGCGCGCGATGGAAGATTGGCTGCGGACGGAATTGACCAAGCGCGGGTACGAATTAGTTTTCACGCCACACATTATGCTGCGTGAGCTGTGGAGCACCAGCGGGCACACGGGTTTTTACAGCGACAGCATGTTCGGTCCGATCGAAGTGGAAAAAGCCGACTATCAGTTGAAGCCCATGAATTGCCCGGGTCACATTTTGATTTACAAAACTCATTTGCGCAGTTATCGCGAATTGCCGGTGCGTTTGGCGGAACTGGGAACGGTGTATCGCTACGAACGCTCCGGCGTGCTGCATGGATTGCTGCGCGTGCGCGGGTTTACGCAGGACGACGCGCACATTTTCTGCATGCCGGATCAAATCGAAAAAGAAGTGCAGGACTGCGTCGAGTTTGCGTGGGAAGTGTTGCGCGTCTTTGGATTCGACCGCTACGAAGTGGAACTTTCCGGCGGCGATCCTTCGCGTCCGCAAGATTACGCGGGAACGCCGGAAGAGTGGCAACGCGCCGAAGCGGCGCTGGTCAATACGCTGAAGCGCATGAACGTGCCGTACAAATATATTCCGGGCGAGGCGGCGTTTTACGGGCCCAAGATCGACGTGAAGCTAGTGGACGCGATCGGGCGGCCGTGGCAGCTCACCACCGTGCAATTCGATTTCAATCTGCCGCGGCGATTCAAGCTGGAGTATGTGGGAGAAGATGGCGCGCGGCACGAACCACTGATGGTGCATCGCGCGTTGTTCGGCTCGATCGAGCGGTTTTTCGGCGTGCTCATCGAGCACTATGCGGGAGCGTTTCCGGCGTGGCTCGCGCCAGTGCAGGTGGGCGTGCTGCCGGTCAGTGGAAAATTCTCCGAGTACGCGGAGAAAGTTACCAAACACCTGAAGGACGCGGGATTCCGCGTTCACAATGATGACCGCAACGAAAAGTTGCAGGCGAAAATCCGCGACGCGCAGATGCAGAAAATTCCCTACATGCTGATCATCGGCGGAAAAGAAGCCGAAGCCGGGACGGTTTCGGTGCGGCATCGCGCCAAGGGCGATCTGGGCCCGAGGCCGCTGGAACAATTCAGCAGCGATCTCCGGCAGGAAATCGACGACCACGCAATTGTTTAATTTCTTACCAGATTACCGAGCGGTCGATGGCGGCGATGGAAGTTCGGCCGGCGAGGGCCATGGCGGCTTCGAATTCGGTGCGCAGGATTTCGATTACGTTTCGCACGCCATCCGCGCCGCCGATGCCGAGACCGTAAAGGATTGGTCGGCCGAGCAAAATCGCGGTTGCGCCATTCGCAAGAGCCTTCAACACGTCGGTGCCGCGACGGATTCCGCTATCCATCAGGATTGGAATTCTTCCCGCGATTTTGCCGGCGACCGCGGGCAGGGCGTCGATCGACGCGGGAACCGTGTCGAGGCTGCGCCCTCCGTGGTTTGAAACGATGAGGGCGGAAGCGCCGGATTGGACTGCGCGTTCGGCATCATCCGGATTTAGAATCCCCTTCAGCAGAATTGGCAACGCGCAAAACGAACGAATCCATTCGATGTCCGTCCAATTCAAATGCCGGTAGCCCCAGGTCTTTAGGCCAGTGCTGGCCGGACCGCCCTTAAATTTGATGTGGGGATAAGGCAGCTGTGGAACTTCGTGAATGATGTGCGCCTCGCGATTGCGCGCGTAAATCCACGGTAAATCCGTGGTTAGGCACAGGGCCTGGCAGCCGGCCGCTTCGGCGCGTTGAATCAAACTCTTGGTCTTGCCTCGGTCATCATCGGCATAAAGTTGAAACCAGACCGGCTGGGTAGCGGCGCGAACGATTTCTTCGATGGTGCAATTCGAGAGCGTGCTGGCAATCATGACCGCGCCGGCGGCGCCGGCACCGCGAGCGGTGGCCAATTCGCCTTCGCGATGCGCGAGAAAGTGGGAAGAAGTCGGCCCGACCATAATGGGATGCGGCATTTCGTGGTCGAAAAGTTTGACCCGCATGTCGATCCTGGTGACGTCGATCATGACGCGAGGCCGGAGGCGCATGCGAGCCAGTGATTCGATGTTCCAGCGCATGGTGTGTTCGTCGGCGGAGCCGCTATTGATGTACTCCCATGCCGGGCGGGAGAAGCGCTGCTTCGCCAGGATTTCGTAATCGGAAAGAGAAGCGGGAATAAAATTGGGGTGCCCGGGAGCGCCTAGCGATGGAGCGGCGATCGAGGGATCGTCGCCGAGAACACCGCCGGTCGATTTGGCGCGAAGGGCGCGTTTTGGCTTCGGGCGGGGGGCTTGTGTGCGCATGGAATCGAGACTTACCGTAACTGACGGCTCGCGACGGTGTCAATTCCCGTGGCTTCGATGACCACAAAAGACTTAACACGGAGGACACTGGGGGAAAGAATGAGGGCACGGAGATTTCCAGATGGGTTCGCGCATCGGTGGACGTTAGGGCTACTGGCCCCTGGGGTTTCCCCCCTTTTTTTTGGAGAGCTGAACGCATCGATGTTCGCCATAGGGAAAAGCCGTGCTATACTTTTTGGCCCGTCCCCCTATTCGGGCGTTTTGCCTGAGGGAGGCACGGGTAGCGGGCTGCAGTGAGACTTTTTAGAGCCCGAGGGGTGATTTTATCGCGGAACGAAGCAGCGGACCTCCAGGTCTTCGGGTCAACGAACGAATACGAGCGCGCGAAGTGCGCGTGGTGGATGATATTGGAACTCAGCTTGGGGTGATGACGCTGCTCGACGCCATGAAAACGGCGCGAGAGCAGGGGTTGGATGTGGTGGAAATTTCGCCGAACGCGGTGCCGCCCGTGTGCAAGTTGGTGGATTACGGAAAGTTTCTGTACGAGCAAAGCAAGAAAGCGCACGAGGCGAAGAAGCACCAGAAAAGCTCGCACATCAAGGAAGTGAAGTTTCGGCCTTCGACCGCCGAGCACGATTATCAGGTTCGCAAGAACCAGATCATCCGGTTCCTCGGCGAAGGCTATAAAGTGAAGGCGATGATTTTCCATCGCGGCCGCGAAATGGCGCACCAGGAAGTAGGCCGGAAAAAGATGGATCGCCTGATGAAAGAAATCATGGATCATGCGCAGATCGAGTTCGGGCCGCGCATGGAGGCGAATATCCTGCTCGCGCTACTGGCGCCGAAAAAAGGCGCGACGGCTGCTGCTCCGACGGCGCAGAAAAGCGCGGAAGGCGCGGCGTCGTAAGAGTTTTGTCCCGGAAGAGTTTTTCAGTTTGCAGGTATTTGTAAAATTTGAAATCGCATGCACAGCGTAACCTCGCGCGAGCGCGGGGAATTGAAAGCAGCTGGCAGTGAAACAGAAGAGGAAATCGTGAAGAAGAATAAGAAACTGAAAGCGAAGACGCATCGCGGAGCGGCCAAGCGTTTCAAAATTACATCGACCGGAAAAGTAATGCGCTGGCGTTCGGGCAAGCGACATTTACTCGGAACCAAGAAGCCGCGGCGCATGCGCAGGCTCTTGAATAAGGTTCAGGTTAGTCCCGCGGACGTGAAGAACGTGCGTCTGGCGCTGCCGTACGGTTTGTAAAAAGTTTTTCCGCGCTAGCAGAGCGTAACGGGTGCCTGCCAGCCGGTTGTTTCGCCCGCTTGATTTTTCAGGCTTGGGTGGAACGCAAAAATAGCTCTTCGAGACAAACCCGTCCTGCTGCTTGTGTGTTCTGCTTTGCGCGGAGCGACGCAAGCGATTGGGCCGCGTTTGTCTCCTTGCACGAAATCGAATTCAATTCGAATTTGCACCGGGAGAATGAACGATGCCTCGAGTTAAACGTGGAACCAAACGCCGGGCCCGCCGTAAAAAACTGCTGAAACACGCGAAGGGTTTTTTCCTGACCAAGGGAAAGCTCTACCGCTCCGCAAAGGAAGCCGTCAATCGCTCGCTGCGCTATACGTACCGCGACCGGCGCGTGCGCAAGCGCGACTATCGAACATTGTGGATCCAGCGCATTGGAGCGGCCGCGCGCAATAACGGTACGACCTACAGCCAATTGATTCACGCGCTGAAGACCGGCGGAATCGATCTGGACCGCAAGATTTTGGCGGATATGGCGGTGCATGATGCGGATGGATTTGCGGTGCTGGTTGGTTCGGTGAAGCAGCACATGCCGAAGGCCGGCGCGGCAAAGACAACTGCCGCTGCTGCGAAGAGAGACGCCGCAGTTAAGGCGCCCGTAGTTCGTCATCACGAAGAAGGCTAAGCGCGCGCGTTTCTGTTTCGCCGAGGGCGGGTCTTCGACCCGCCCTGGAATCGAAACCATTTCGTCTCCGTAATATCTATCTGCCATGTAATGATGTTGGCGTCTCGCCGGCGCTTACGCGTTTTCTATGACGACGAACGATCCCACAACCCAGACCCTCGCACAGATTGAGGCAACAAAACCCGAAGCAATTGCTTCGCGATTTGCCGAGGTGCGCTTTCGATTTAACGAAGAAGTTGCGGCAAATTCCTCGAACCTCGAAAGCTGGCGGATTTTCGTGCTGAAGTGGACGGGCCGGAAGTCGGGCGTCCTTACGGCAATTACGGAGAACTGGCTGAAACCTGCGTCGCCGGATTTGAAGCGCGTGGTCGGCCAGGAACTCAACCAGCTAAAGGGCCATATCGAATTTGTGATCGCGGAACGGCAAAAGGCGATCGAAGCGGCCGCTGAAGAGTCGGTTGCGGCACGAGAGAAAATCGATCTGTCGCTGCCTGGCATTGAACGCGCGATCGGGACGCGGCATCTCGTGCGGCAGACCTACCAGGAACTGCTGCGCATTTTTACCGCCATTGGATTCAGCGTGGTGGAAGGCCCGGAAATTGAAACGCCCTATTACAATTTTGAGGCGCTGAATATTCCGGAGCATCATCCGGCGCGCGACAACATGGATACGTTTTATATCGAAGGCGCGCGCGCCAGCGAACTGCTGCGCACGCATACCTCGCCGATGCAAATTCGCACCATGGAGAAGCAGAAACCGCCGGTGCGGATTGTGGTGCCGGGGAAGGTGTATCGCCGGGACAATCCCGATGCGACGCACGGTTATATGTTCCACCAGATCGAGGGCCTCGCGGTGGATACGGACATCACGTTCTGTGATTTTCGCGGCACGGTGGAATATTTCGCGCGTGAATTTCTGGGACCGAAGACCAAGACGCGCCTGCGCCCCAGCTATTTTCCCTTCACGGAACCCTCGGCGGAAGTGGATGCGACCTGCCATGTATGCGGCGGATCGGGCTGCCGGGTGTGCAAGCAATCCGGCTGGATCGAACTCTTTGGCGCGGGCATGGTGAATCCTGCGGTTTATGGATTCGTTGGCTACGATCCTGAGAAATATTCGGGATTCGCGTTCGGCATGGGTGTGGACCGACTGGCGATGATGAAATACGGGGTCACCGAAGTGCCGCTGCTGTTCCAGAACGACGTGCGATTCCTGCAGCAATTTCCGTAGCTGCAAACAAGTCGAGCTGCCACAAGAATGAAAGTTGTCTACAACTGGCTGAAAGAATTCCTGGAGGTCAAGGCGGCGCCGGACGATTTGCGCGCGCGGATGTCGCTCGCGGGCATTGCGGTGGATTCGATTGTGGAAACTGCGGCTGGTCCGGTGCTGGATGCGGAAATCACCGCAAATCGACCGGACTGCCTGGGCCATCTGGGAATTGCGCGCGAAGTGGCCGCGATTTACCGGCTTCCCCTGAAACCGCTGCGCCCGAACCTGAAGGAAATTCCCGAAAAGACTCGTGACGCTACGCGCGTGGAAATCGAAGCTCCGGAACTTTGCGGGCGGTTCACGGCGCGCGTGATTCGCGGGGTGAAGGTGCAGCCCTCGCCGGACTGGCTGCGGCAACGGCTGGAAGCGATCGGCGAGAAGTCCATCAACAACGTGGTGGACGTGACGAACTACGTGATGTTCGAGCTGGGCCACCCGCTGCATGCGTTCGATTTCGACAAACTGGCCGAGCATCGCCTGATCGTGCGGCGAGCTCAGCCTGGTGAAAAGCTTAAGACGCTGGATGGCGGCGAGCAGAAGCTCAGCAAAGATATGTGCGTCATTGCCGACGCACAGCGGATAGTGAGCATCGGCGGGGTGATGGGTGGCGCGAATTCCGAGATTTCATTCAGCACGCGCAACATTCTGATCGAATGCGCCTGGTTCGATCCCATTTCGATTCGACGGACTTCAAAGGCTCTCGGATTGCGCACAGAAGCGTCGTACCGCTTCGAGCGCGGCGCCGATCCGGAAATGGCGGAACTTGCCTCGCGGCGCGCGGCGGAGTTGATTCAGCAAGTCGGCGGCGGCGAAATTCTCGCGGGCGTCGTGGATGTGTATCCACATCGCCAGCCCGAAAAGAAAATCGAGTTGTCGCGCAAGGAGCTTTTGCGCGTGATGGGCGCGGATGTTCCGGACCGCGACATCGAAGCAATCCTGAGCGCGCTTGGATTTCATCCCGTACGCGTCGATGCAAATCGCGGAAGCGATGGTTCGATTGCGGCGGTGTGGGAATGCCAGACCGTTTCGTGGCGCGACGATGTGACGCGTGGAATCGACCTGATCGAAGAAGTCGCGCGGCATTACGGCTACGACAAATTTCCGCCGCGTCTGCCCGCCGCGAAGCTGCCCACGCACCGCCTGCCCCACGCTGAGGCGCAAGATCGCCTGCGCGAACGAATCGTCGCGCTGGGGTACCAGGAAATTGTGGAGATTCCGATTGTCGATACAAAGCGTGACGAGATTTTCCGCCCCGAAGGGCTCGTTCCGGCGATCATCGGCAATCCACTGGCCGAAGATGCGTCGGTGATGCGCTCGAGCGGCACGGTGAGCATGCTGCGCGCGATCGAATGGAATTTGAATCATGGACAACGCAACCTGAAACTGTTTGAAATCGGGAAGACGTATGAATTGCGCAACGGCGAGCCGTTTGAAACTCCAGTGCTGACGCTGGGCGCGACGGGACTGGCGCGCGAAAAAACGATTCATGAAGTGGCGCAAGAATTCGAGTTTGCGGACATGAAAGGCGACCTCGACAAAATCGGCCGGTTAACCGACGGTCTGGTTTGGGAATCGGGCGCTCCGCAATGGCTGAGCGGCGCGTGCGCGGCGCGGCTTTCCTTGAAACACGGGGCCGGCCAGCCGACTCCCTTAGGCTCGGTTGGACAAATCGCCCGGCGCATCGCGGATCAGTTCAAATTTCGCCAGGATGTTTTTGTCGCGGAATTGAAGCTCGAACCTTTGTTGACGAGCTTCGAGAGGGCCGCGGCGGCTCTACGATTCAAACCGCTGCCGCGATTTCCCGCGGTGGAAAGAGATTTTTCGCTGGTCCTTGCGGACGGAGTGGAATTCGCTCAAGTCGCCATGACGATTCGATCGCTGGGAATCGCGGAATTGCAAAATATCGAGGCGCTGGATTTATTTCGCGGCGGCCAAATCCCAGCGGGGAAGTATTCACTGATGATTCGCGTTACGTTCCAAAGCGCCGAGGCGACGTTTACAGAAGCCCAACTCAATGACTTCTCGGTGCGCATCGTGACGACGCTGGAGGGGAAACTGGGCGCGGCGTTGCGCGCGAATTGACCGTCATCGTCCGGTGCGCGAACGAAAGCATCGGGACCAGAATTCCCTGGTGATACCGCTCGCGCACTGGGGACGATGAGTTCTTGGTTTGGCAGGCCATCGGCTGCGGTTAGCGATTTGCGGCTAGCGATTCGCTGACCGCCTGGCGATAGCCTTCCGTGAAAGAAACACGATCCGCTTCAAGGTTCCAGCGTCCGATTGCCGGGACGGCGTTTACCCCACGTTTCGCGGCGAGTTTGCCCTCGTACAGGCCGTCGCGGAAAGCAACATTGCTGGCCTGTTCGCTGTCCTCACGAAAGACGATTTCCGCCGCACGAATCATGGCTTCGTCCTGTGTGGATATGGTGATCGCGCTAACCGCGTAAACGGTTGCGGTGGCGCTGCTGAGGGCCAAAGCGCCGATGGCCAAATACATTGGAATGCGTTTCATGCTGATGTCGTTCATTGAGCCCCCTTGTGAGCCTGCCTGAAGTTAGGGCAGGTTCGCAGTAGCAAGGGCACGCGGAGCACCACGCGGAGACATGGACGAGGTACGCGTTAAACTCCTTATTTTTATGTACTTGTTGGCACGGAAAAGATGAGGGGCTTCGAAAGTGTCGAAGATGTCGAGGTAAGTTTCGACATTTGTCGAAGGCTTACGACATTTTTTTGGGGTCAATTCCGAGCTTTGTCATCCGCGAAATCAAGGTGGTTCGTTTCAGTCCAAGTCGCTCGGCCGCACCCTGCGGGCCTGATACGCGGCCACGCGTTTCCTTTAGCGCCCGGATAATACGCTCACGTTCGGCCACGTGTCCAGGCGCGGCAGAGGGCCCTGCGGCGACCGATAGCGACCAGGCGCTCAACTCGGCGATGGGAAGATTGAGCACGCTTCCCGGGGTGAGGATCACGGCGCGTTCGATGAAGTTTTCGAGTTCGCGGACATTTCCGGGCCAATGCCATTTCGCCAGGGTCTTCAGGGCGCTCGCGGGAATCGTTTCGATTTTCTTCTCGAGGCGCTCGGCAAAGCGTTTGGTGAAATGGCGCACCAGCGGCGGAATATCCTCGGGACGTTCACGCAGAGGCGGCACGCGAATCGGAAAAACATTGAGACGGTAGAACAAATCGCTGCGAAAAGTTCCGTCGTCGATCATTTGGGCCAGATCGCGGTGGGTTGCAGCGATGAGCCGCACGTCTACTTTCTTAGTTTGATTGCTGCCCAGGCGTTCGAACTCACGCTCCTGCAGAACGCGAAGCAGTTTGGGCTGCAGTTCCAGGGGGATGTCGCCAACCTCATCGAGAAACAGGGTGCCGCGATCGGCCAGTTCGACCCGGCCGACTTTTCGAGCGATGGCGCCGGTAAAGGCACCTCGTTCGTGGCCGAACAGTTCGCTTTCGAGCAGACCCGTGGGAATCGCGGCGCAGTTCAATTTCACGAAGGTGCGATCGCTGCGCCGGCTGCGGCGGTGGATAGCGCGCGCGATTAATTCTTTTCCGCTGCCGGTCTCGCCCAGCAGCAAGACCGTGGAGTCGGTGGCGGCCACGGTTTCGACTTGTTGCAGCGCGCGGCGCAAGGTGGGCCCTTCGCCAACGATGTCCTCGAAATTGATCTCGCTGCGAATCTCTTCCTCGAGGTACAGCTTTTCTTCGGTGAGTTTCTCCTTCAGTTCTGCGATCTGGGTGTAAGCGAGCGCGTTATCGATGGCGAGGGCAATTTGATCGGCGACCAGGGACAAAAAGCGCACCTCGTCCTCGGAGTATGCTTCGGGCTGCTCGCTGCCGATCGCCAATACGCCCAATCGGCGATTGGCGGTCGTCAACGGCAGGGTGCAGTGAGACTGAATCCGGAATTCCCTGACCAGCCGCGTCATGCGTGGAAATCGCGTCTCGATCATCTCCGCCGATAGAATCAGGGGTTCCTGGTGCTGATAAACCCACCAGGCAGGATATTCATCGGGCGGAAACTCAGGAGGGACGGCCAGCGCGAGCGGTTCGCGGACGAAGGCCCGCAGGACGTGCCGGGATTCTTCGTAAAGAAAAACTCGCAAGAGATTGAAGCTGACGATGGGATGCAGCTCGTCGGCCAGAATGTCGAATA
>Ga0302326_10027295_pt1 | contig 11514 bp, 10 predicted proteins | sample Palsa_T0_3_FD_202264 | JGI IMG/M metagenome (GOLD analysis project Ga0302326, IMG submission 202264) | Peat permafrost microbial communities from Stordalen Mire near Abisko, Sweden - Palsa_T0_3 | ecosystem: Environmental > Terrestrial > Soil > Palsa > Peat permafrost | place: Sweden: Abisko...
GGCGATCACCATGGGCGATGTCCGAGATCGGGTGGTGGTCTCAACCGGTCGACGCAACACTTGGAGCAGCTGGAAATAAATAACGATGACTGCTTGTCAAACTGCTCGCCCAAATGCTTGCAGCGAGTCCTTCCGCAACCAGCTATCCCATAACGTGATTTGCTCTGCCGCCCTCGTACGAGCTCTCTGACTTATCAGCCAATAATCGATCTTTGCCCTCTAAGGGAAAGTGTTGCGTCGACCGGTTGAGCCGGCAGGGTGAAGAACGGACATAACAGCGACGCCTCCAAAACGTTGTTGGTGTCGAGTCGCGCGGAGGATTTTCACCTCCGCGCGCTCCCAGAACCGTGCGTGAACCTCTCGATTCACACGGCTCCCGATGTTCGGCCGTTGCCATAGCATAGCTGCCAATGAGCGAAGAGTGTCGGTGTGGCGCGGCGGAGCCGGCCAAACCAATCTCTGGCGCCTCTAGTCCGATGGCGAAGCCGCTTGAACTTGCGGCGCGCCCAGCGGATGACATAGGCATCGATCCTCGCCAGGATGGGACGCAACTGCGTGTGATAGAATTGGCCGTAGTAGTTGATCCAGCCGCGAATGCACGGATTGCACATTGCAGCCAGGTCTTGCAGGGACTTGTCGCTGCGATGATGAAGCGCCCAGCGCCGGATTGTTCGGCTCATGGACTTCAGCGCCGCCGGACTCGCCGCGGGCATAAAGCCGTGCGCGTGGATATGCCCTTGCCAGACCGTTTTCCTCGCTCGGAATGTGAACCCGAGAAAATCAAACGACTGGTTCGAGAAATCGTCGCGCCGGTTTGCATCCTTGCAGTAGACGACCTTTGTCTTCTCGGGATGCAAAATCAGCTTGCAGGCCGCGAAGCGATCTGTAAGCGCGTTCCATAATACCCGCGCCTCGTCGGCGCTTTTGCAGTGACAAATGATATCGTCCGCGTATCGCTCGAATGGAACGTGCGGATAGGTTCGCGCCATCCAGGTGTCGAACGCATAATGCAGGAACAAATTCGCTAGGAGGGGACTAATCACCCCTCCCTGCGGCGTTCCTGCTGTGCGCGGAACAACGCCGCCGTCCTCCATCTGCTCCGGGGCCTTTAGCCAACGTTCGATGTAGAGCAATGCCCATGGACAATCCGTATGGTGTCGGACTGCCTTGAGCAGTAACTCCCAATCGATGCTGTCAAAATAACTCCGGACATCAATGTCGAGCACCCAATCGTAACGCCAGCACCGCTGACGCGCCGTGCGCACGGCATCGAGGGCAGATCGGCCGGGCCTGTAACCATAGGAATCGGCGTGGAACACCGGCTCCAGACGTGGTTCCAGGAAACGACGAGCGACGTCCTGGGCGATGCGATCCGCTACCGTCGGAATGCCCAACGGGCGCGTGCCGCCATTCGCTTTTGGAATATCCACCCGTCGCACCGGCGGAGGAAAGTAGCTCCCTGAGGTCAACCGATTCCAAAGCTTGTAGAGGTTGTTCGAAAGCTCGGCCTCGAACTCCGCAATCGATTGCCCGTCTACTCCGGCCGCTCCCTGGTTGGCCTTCACATGTTTGAAGGCCTCCCACACTTCCCGTTTCGGGATGTCGAACGGCTTTGCCTTGTTCACGGGTTCCTCCCGTTGCCGGTTGGCCCACGAGCTCGGCTGAACAACGCAGCTCCTTCGGTCCGGCTCCATTACAGAGCCCTCATCCCTATTACGAGCTGCTCCGCCCCTGTGCTCCGCATCGGTACTCTGATCCTTGCAGTGTGCGCCACTTGGATCTCTCCCTTGGCATCAGAGCGACAGGTTCTCACGTTCCGTACAAGAGCCTGGTTGAGCTTCGCGCCGCCTACATGCCGGATGACGCTTGGGCAGTGTCAGGGCATCCCCCAAGCTGATCCCGGAGGAAGGGTCACCCCCCGGTTTTGCCATCGTCTAATCTCTTTTCGACACTTCATCAGCGGTTTGCTTGCGCTCGCCTCGCTCAACCTTGCCGGCCAGAATCATGTCCTGGCGTTTCCGCGACGCTCACCACCATTGCTTTTAACAACGGCAGCTCGCGGTGGCTTGAGATCAGCACCTGACTGCCGAACCCAGAGGGCCCTCCTCCATCTCTCCTACAGTTGCGCGTCGCCGTTTGGACCGGCGATACTCGTGACACACGACCCGAAAGCGACATTGGCTGTGCATGGCGCCATGGATTTGATGTCGGTTTCAGCTCCTATCGAAGTGCTCGTTTGAGCAGCTAAGACGCCGTTTCATTAGCTTGGGGCGAGCATGAGGCGCTGGGAATTTATTATAAGACTGATCACTTACAGCAATTATTGATTGTGGAACGGAGCGCTGACAGCAACGTTGTCTGCGACAGGTGACTGCCAATCTCTCGAATGCGGTCACGCGACCAGCGAGAGGCTGCTATGAGCACAAAAACTCCAAATACCGTGCCGCCGATGTCTGGCTCGGAACTCTTCATTCATAACGTCGACTCCGCGCCCGCCTATTGGTGGCTAGATACCCTGTGGATCGTCCTGGCGGAAGCCAAGGACACGGGCAGTCGCTTCTCCATGATGGAAGAGTTAGCGCGGAAGGACTCGGGCCCAGGCCCGCATAAACACACCTGGTCCGACGAAACCTTCTACATGCTCGACGGTGAGATTACCTTCCTGATCGGCGATGAAATCAAGACGGCGCGAACCGGTGACTTCCTCATGGTACCGCGCAATACACGGCATGCCTTCCGAGTTACCAGTGAAACCGCGCGTTTCCTCAACGGTTACACGCCCGCCAGCCTTGAGGCGGCCCTGGTGGAGTTCGCGACGCCGGCAACCGAACGCGTTCTCCCGCCGAAGAATGCTTCCGCGATTATCAAGATGACCCCTGAACTTCTGAGCAGGTATGGCATGGACATGTTGCCTGGCCCCGATCCTCTGCGTCCTGAGGGGGCCGTCCTAGCCGCCTGATCAGAACACCTGATCTGATTTCGGAGAGACCGCCGCGTTGGCGATCTTACTTTTTGCACCGATAATGTTGCGGTGCGTCGGTCGCTAATGGCCCCAAACCGTCGAGCAGCGATGTCTGCTTATATGTCAGCAATTGGGTGACGAACGGTCATGTTGCGGATAGCGAAATTCCGTAGCGAATGTCGAGTCGCGCGGAGGAATTTCACCTCCGCGCGCTCCCAGAACCGTGCATGACCCTCTCAAGTCACACGGCTCCCGATGTTCGGCCGTTGCCATGACATAGGGACCAATGAGCGAGGAGCGTTGGGTTGGCGCGGCGGAACCGGTCAAACCAATTTTCTTCGCCTTTGGTCTGGTGGCGCATCGGCTTGAACTTGCGGCGCGCCCACCGGATGACATAGGCATCGATCCGCTTCAGCATCGGACGCAACTGCGTCTTGTAGAAGTGGCCGTAGTAGTTGATCCAGCCGCGAATGCACGGGTTGTACATCTGGGCCAAATCAGTCAGGGACTTGTCGCTACGGTGATGCAACGCCCAGCCTCGAATCTCTCGGCCGATGCGTTTCAACGCCTTCGGGCTGGCGGCAGGCTGGAAACTGTGCGCGAAGATGCGTCTATCGCTCTTCAACCACATTGTCTTCCTGGCTCGAAACTGGAAGCCGAGAAAGTCGAAGTGGATGTCGGGAAAGTCGCCCTGCCGATTTGCATCCTTGCAGTAGACGATCTTTGTCTTCTGCGGATGCAGCACCAGCTTGCAGACCGTGAAGCGGTCGGCAATCGCGCCCCAGAGTACTCGTGCCTCCTCGGCGCTGTTGCAATGACAAATAATGTCGTCGGCATACCGATCGAACGGGATGTGCGCGAACATCCGCGCCATCCACGCGTCGAACGCGTAATGCAGGAATAAGTTCGCCAACAAGGGTGAGATCACCCCACCCTGCGGCGTTCCCGCCACGCGCGGCACGATACTGCCATCCTCCATCTGCACCGGCGCCTTCGTCGCCAGCAATTGAAAATTCGACGTCCGCGCTGAAGAGTTTTGCGATCTGATCGGTGTCTGCCCCTTGCCCCATCTCGGCGAGAAGCTGCTGCGCAATGCGGCGGTTTTGTTCTTGGCTCATCTATCTGGCGAGTATCCGTGCCGCTTAACAGGGGTCACGATCGTGAAGGAATTAAATCGTGGCCCGTTATGCCATACAATCGTGCGTGGCGATATTGCGGGCCATGGAATTAAGACGATGCTCCTCTCGTCTCCTCGCGCAGCTGTTCGATTTCCGCTTCCAATGTTTTGATGCGTTTATCGCGCTCGGCCAACGCGGACGCGACATCGGCTGTTTCAAAGCGCTGCGGAATATGCTGTGAGCAGTTTTCGTCCCAAGCAGAAACAGTAAAGAGGATTACTTGTTCAGGACGGGCCTTGTAGCCGTCGGGCATTAGCTTCTCAATCAATTGCTCGTCGCCTTCGATGACGCGCGCATTGCCCCAAATCTTGATGCGGCGCTGGTGAGCATAATCGATCAAGAAGAGGTGTGCTTAGGGTTATCCGCAAGATTACCCTGCGTGATGTATTGCCGGTTCCCGGAATAATCGACAAAGCCAATGGTCCTCTCGTCGAGTACCCGAAGAAAACCAGGCGGTCCGCCCCGATGCTGAATATAGGGTTGTCCTTCAGCATTGATTGTGGCGAGAAAAACGCTTGTTTGCGCCCCAATAAATGCAGCGAGATCAGGGGTGATACGGGTCTGCCAGGAGCCTCGCTCTTCCACGCGATGGTATGCATTGCGGGAGCCCTTACGGGTTTGCACTGCCTTAATAGTCGGGTGAAGGCTATGTCGCTTGAATATTTTCGCGAAGTTTCCATCGTCGTATCATTCAACTCCAATCTGCTTAGGAGGTGGATGGTCGTCTGGCCGAAAATCCTTGTTTGTACGAAGCCACTCCAGCAAGCGTTGATAATTTGATGCCCGAAATGAGCAAAGGTCCAGATCGAAGTAGGCCCGACGCCTCGCGGACGGCTAATGTTTCTCGTTTCATTTTATTCCCCACGCGCCAGCAATTCGGCGGATGAGATAATAAATTCACCGTGGCTGCTCACTCGACCTGGACTTGCACCCGCGCGCCAAGTTTGTCCGCAGTCCCCGTAACAATCACTAGACAGCGGCGCTGTGCGCTATTGGCGTTTTCTACGATCTGACGGATCGGTCCCACGGCATTTACGATCGCCGATCCCGCCGGATTGGTGATGAAAGCCGCGAGCGGCTCGATCGATCCTCCGCCGTCTGCCTTCGTGGCGAGCGCGAGCACATAGGGCTGCCTCGGGAGCAATCCTGATACAGATGCTTCGAGAACTTGGGAAAGACCCTGATCGAATAACGCCACGCTCGTCGGTTCCTTGCCCGCAGTCTTGGCGGACCCGGCCGGCGCGAGGGTCAGATGCGCCGCTTGGCCAGCAACTCCGAGCGGCTCCAGATTCTGCATTCCGTCACCCTCGGGCACGGCATTGGAGACGTAGGCGAGAGCCTGCGGCGCCTGGCCGATCGGGATGGTAGCGATGACCTTATTGGTCAACGTGTCTATGGCGGTGAGACCATCACCATTCTCAAGCCCGACATACACCCGCGTTCCATCGCCCGACGGCCAGATGCCATGGGGTAGATTTCCAACTGGAATGGTCGCAACCTGCTCGAAGGTATCGGTGCGGAAAACCTTGATCTCGTTCAGCGCACCAATCGTCACATACGCAAAAGCACCGTTTGCGTTGTTGACAAAGTTGACGTGATTTGTGATCGGGCCGGTATCAAAGGCCTTCAGCACGGCGAACGGAGGCCGCGCGTCGAACACCTGGACCCTGCCAGTGTCCTTCAGCGTCATCCACACCTGCTTTCCATCCGGCGTAGCGGCGATGTTGGGACAGAACGGACTATCCTGCTTCACATGGCCGACGATCTGATGGTCCGCGACTGTGATCACTACCGTTTCGGGATTGAACGACGAGCAGAGATAGCCGTACATCCCGTCCGGCGAAAAGATCTGCATACCGGGTCCAGCCGGAACCTTGATCCGGGTCTTTTCCTCGAAGGTGTGCGCATCAAGCACTGCGACGTAGTCCTCGCCTCGCACGGTGACCCAAACCTCGTTGCCGTCGGGCGTGAAGAAGGCTTCGTGCGGCGCTCGCCCTACATAGGTAACGTGCCTCATGGCATTCGTGGCTGTGTCTATAAATGTAACGGAGTTGCTGGCAATCGAGACGACTGCGATGGTCTTATGATCGGGCGAATATCCCATGCCATGCACAAGCACCTGGCCGTGATACAGCGGACTCATGTTGCCCGGCTGCGGTTCGCCCAACCGAATGACGCCGAGAAGCCTGTTGTCGACGGGGTCGGTGACCGAGACTGTGTTGGAGAACTGCTCGGCAACATAGACGCGGTCATGATGGCTCACCGGCACATCGGGGTCTGACGCCTTGCTCGGAGCCTGACCGGCGCGCGCGAAACCCGAGGCAGCGAACAGAGTGCTCGCAAACAAAGCCGCTTTGAAGAACGTGGATTTCATGTCTGGCTCCTGTTTCATATTGGTGCCGAGGGGACCTTGGCATCGATCGGCGTGGCATCGATTATCGGGTGTCCGAAACCCCCTGGGCAGAAAGCTGCGTCGGTGACGGAACGGAAGACGGTAGAGGCTCACTGACAGCGAGCCGCATGGCGGCGATCTCCTGCTGTTGAGTTACGATGATCTCCTGGGCCATGCGTCTCAGTCGCTCGTTGCGGCCGAAACGGAGTTCCGCGATGGCCATGTCGATCGCGCCTTGATGGTGCGGTACCATCATCGCGACGAAATCATTGTCGACATCCCCGGTCGGTCGAACGCCCATGTCGATCATCATCTTCGTCATCGCGCTGACGCTCTCGGTCAGGAACGGAGCTTCCTCAGCAGACGCGGAACGAAACGGGGCCGCACAAATCGCAGAGATATAATCGGCGAGCGACTTCCGTTCCTCGGAGCATGCCGCTATCGCAAGTGCCACCGCGCCCAACGTGATTAAATGACGAGCTATCGAGTTCATTTGGTCGCCTATTGAGTTGCGCTGTGAATCCGCCTCTTCAGAAGCCGTATCAGGCAACGAGTCACCCCTAACCAGGTCGCGCGCGACCGCGTGACCGATTACACGCCTTCGTAAACTAACCTGGTGAAAAAGCCGGGATCGATGACGAAGTTGCCAAACTTCGCGTCAAAAGCAGCGGTCGGTTTTGCCGCGACCGCCTCATCTTTTGACCGTCCCTGCTTTTTGAGCGCAGCAACGTTCTCCCTGATCGCGACGAGCATGTCGCGGAATTCCCTTAGCTCGGCTCTATTGCTGACCGGCTTCCCGTGGCCCGGAATGATGATGGTCTTGTCGGTTGCTGCCGCAAGGTTGGCGTCGGAGGCCGCGATCATGCCGTCGATGCTGCCACCGGTCGAATAATCGATGAACGGATAGATGCCGTTCCAGAACGTGTCAGCCACATGCAGGATGTCCGCTTCGCCGAACGTGACGGAGATATCGCTGTCAGTGTGCGCAGGGCGGTAACGTTTTAAGTCGATCGACAATCCATTGAGTCGTAAATTCCGCTCATCCGCAAAGACTTCGCTGGGAATTCCGCCCGAGGGCAATGGAAGGAAATTGTAATCCCATTCCTCGACGCGCTGAACCTCCGAAAGATATTTGCGAGTATTTTCTTGTGCAATGATCTTTGCACCCGCCAAATTCAGCCACGTATTGCCGTCTGTATGGTCAAAGTGCCAGTGCGTGTTGATCAGGTGCGTAATGGGATCGGCGCTGAGGTCGGCAAGAGCTTTGGCCATCTGAGGGCGCGATACGCCGATGCCGGCGTCGATCAGCACCTGGCCGTCCGGACCAGTTAATACGGCAACATTTCCCCCGGAGCCTTCAAGGACGCTGACATTATTTCGTAGTTTGTGCGTGACGATGGGCGAGGTCGCTGCGCTATCCTTGATCAGACTAACGATGCCTCGCGCCTCGGCGAAGGCCTCGCGAGGCGTAAGCCAGCCGTTCGCAGCGATGGCGGCGCCACTAATGCAGCAGAGGCAAAAGCCACGTCGCGACATAAAATGCCTTTTGGAGTGCTCCATGGGGTGCTCCTATTGGGCTGCCCGGTGACGACGGTTGTTAGGGATCTCAAAGCTGACGGGTTTCGCCGCACCATCCTTCGATGTATTTGGAGGTTGGGCAGCATCGTCAGGCACGCAGAAAGGCCAATAGATCGGCGTTGATCGTGTCCGCCTGCGTGGTCGGCATGCCGTGCGGAAAGTCCTTGTAGGTCTTCAGCGTTCCGTTCTTCAAAAGCTTTGCCGACAGCGGTCCAGCGGCGACGTAGGGAACGATCTGGTCGTCTTCGCTATGCATCACCAGCACCGGCACGGTGATCTTCTTGAGGTCCTCGGTGAAGTCGGTCTGCGAGAAGGCGACGATGCCGTCGTAATGCGCCTTGGCGCCGCCCATCATGCCCTGCCGCCACCAGTTGGCGATGATGGCCTCCGAGGGTTTTGCGCCCGGCCGATTGTAGCCATAGAACGGACCTTCCGGGAGCGCGCGATAAAATTGCGAGCGATTGGCCGCGAGTTGCGCCTGCAAATCGTCGAATACCGCTTTGGGAAGACCGTTTGGATTGGCCGCCGTCTTCAACATCAGCGGCGGTACCGCGCTGATCAGCGCCGCCTTTGCCACCCGGCTTTCGCCGTGCCGTCCCAGATAGTGCGTAACCTCGCCGCCGCCGGTGGAATGGCCGACGTGAATGGCCTTCTTCAGATCGAGATGCGCCGTCAAAGCTGCGAGATCGTCTGCATAGTGATCCATGTCATGGTCGTGGCCTATCTGGGTCGATCGACCGTGGCCGCGGCGGTCATGGGCTATGACGCGATAGCCCTGATTCAGGAAGAACAGCATTTGATTGTCCCAGTCATCGGCCGACAGCGGCCAGCCATGGCTGAACACAATGGGCTGACCTTTGCCCCAGTCCTTATAGTAGATCTCAACGCCGTCTTTTGTCGTTACGATGCCCACAGCGATATCCTTTCGTTGATCAGATGCAGTTGTTGAGAGGTACTTTATGTGGCTGCTTGCGCTCGCGGGTATCAATGGGACGCGAGATGGCGGTCAAGAAAGCTATGGATCAGTGGCGCCATCTCATCAAGCTTGTCTTCCAGCGCGAAATGTCCGGTATCGAGCAGGTGCAGTTCCGCGTTCGGTAGGTCGCGAAGGTAGGGGCCAGCGCCGTCTGCGGGAAAAATCTTGTCGTTCTTCCCCCAAACAATCAGCGTTGGCGGCTGGTATTGACGAAAGAACGCCTGAAATTGCGGATACAGAGGAACGTTCGAGCCATAGTCGTGGAACAGGTCGAGCTGAATGTCCCGATTGCCCGGACGATCGAGCAGCACCTGATCGTGAGCCCAGTTGTCAGGATCTATACGCGATAAATCCTGTACCCCGTCGGTGTATTGGAATTTGGTCGTCTCCGGCGCCACTAGGAAATTTAGCGCTTCTCGGTGTGCCGGCGAGCCATCGGCCCAATAGACCTTGATCGGATCCCAGAACGCCTTGAGCCCTTCGCTATAGGCATTGCCGTTCTGAACGATCAGAGCGCTGACTCGCTCGGGGTGTTTCAGTGCTAGGCGATAGCCAACCGGTGCGCCGTAGTCCATCACGTACATCGCGTATCGTTGCACCTTAAGCTGTTGCAACAATCCGTCGACCAAGTCAGCGTAATGACCAAAGCTGTAGGTGAACTGCGTGTGATCTGCCGCGTCACTCTGTCCAAAGCCGGGATAGTCGGGTGCGATAACGTGGTAGCGATCGGCCAGAAGTGGGATCAGGTTTCTGAACATGTGCGACGAGGTCGGGAACCCATGCAGCAACAGAACGACCGGACTGTTTTCCGGACCAGCCTCCCGATAGAAAATACTGACACCGTCGACTGTCGTAGCTCGATAATGGGTTACGGCAACAGTGACATGAGTGCTTGTTTCTTTTGACTCAGCAACGACGGGAGCGGTGGCCACTGACGTCAGCATTAGGAGGGCCAAGAAAGCGGGAAATCCAAGAGTTTTCATGATCCGTGCTCCTTGTGGCCCGCTGATCCATTGCGCACAAACGTCTTGCACGCCGATGTCTCGCAGACGGGAAAGAACGTGTTGTATGACAGTCATGCTCATTGCTTTCTCCTGTCGCGATCATTCGCCGCGAAACCAATACCCTGAACCCCCCGCCAGCTAAGGCTGTTTCCGGGGTGATTGGTATTACACGATGGTGTCGTCGATACCTTTGTATGGGTCGGCACGATGAAGGCATCGTCCGCTCGTGCCAACCGATACAATTGTTGCGAGGCACTTTTAGCTGTCCGAAACGACGCTGAAAACGAAGCATAAAATCTCTCGGCATACCGACCGTCCAAAGGTATCGACGACACCATAGTGCAATAGATAGACCTTCACGCTTGCCGTATTCCTCTATTGGACAGGATTGAAACGGATGAGCGCAGCGACCGAACCAACGAAATTCACCAGTGCGCGCGGCCCTGGCGGCTTCATAGGGCTCCGCACATCTCCACACCTATAGGCAACGCACGAGTTTGGGAGGGGGCCTTGACTGATAATTTGGCTTTTCAAGAATTCGACTTTCCCGCTCCCCGGCCAGATTGTTTGGAGCTGCGCGAGATGGATGAATTCTTATTGTTAAGGGAGATGCACCACCGCTTCGCCAACACCCTTACGATCCTGACGAGTGTGCTCCGGCGCGAGTTTGCCCGATCAGCATCGCCAGAACTTCAGGACTCGCTCGCTCGATGCGAGGCAAGGATCATTGCTTTCAGCAATTTGCACAGATCTCTCGTAGTCGGTGCCGCAAGCGATTCGGTCTCTGTTCAGTGTTACATCGAGCGTCTGTGCCAAGCTCTATCGGAAGTGCTTCTAAATCCGCTGGGCATCCGCTGCGAAGTCTTTGCCGACACGGGCAAATTGCCGAGCAATCGTTGTGAGCGATTGGGCCTCTTGATCACGGAGCTTGTGACGAATGCGGCCAAGCACGCGTTTCATGGGCGTGATGACGGCCTGGTACGAGTTGAGCTTATCAACAAGATCGACTCCTGGGTCTGCATCGTCTCGGACAATGGCGTCGGGACGGCGATGGCGCCGCTCGGAATCGGATCAAAACTTCTCAAACAGTTAGTAGGTGCGTTGAGCGGCACTATTGTTAGAAAGTCGGAACGTAGCGGCACCTCGGTTGTTATCACCTGCCAAATGTAGCCCCACTCTTGTCTGCCGCGCGCCAGAGCGAAGACGCCTCAGCTCAGGATCGTTGATAAGCACCGGGCGAGGGTGTGGCGGCGCATGTCAACCAGACGGCAAGTCGCTGATAATGTTGCTTTGGGTCGATTTTGTTGAAGAAGTCGGTGAACAATTCGAGATGAATCAGCCGGGTCATTCGAAGGACGCCGATTGCGAGCCGCTGATGGTCTCAGGCTGGGTGAGGGCTTGGCATCGGTATCAGCTTGGCCAGC
>Ga0302326_10027296_pt1 | contig 11513 bp, 12 predicted proteins | sample Palsa_T0_3_FD_202264 | JGI IMG/M metagenome (GOLD analysis project Ga0302326, IMG submission 202264) | Peat permafrost microbial communities from Stordalen Mire near Abisko, Sweden - Palsa_T0_3 | ecosystem: Environmental > Terrestrial > Soil > Palsa > Peat permafrost | place: Sweden: Abisko...
AAACCAGCAGGCTGCCAAACAGCTTGGTGAAAGTCTCCATCGGTCGTCTCCCCCTGTTCTCGTCTCGACAACAAGATCATCGGACAAGACGACCGGTGGTTTCAAATTTCAAATATGTTTGGTTAGCCATTAGTCGAGTTTTGGGGGTCATAGGATTATTCCGTATTCCGCGTTACCAGGGGGGAAGCAGAACCCCGGGGCGGTCCAAGGGTCCTTTTCTGTGCTGGCCTGTTGATGAGATCTTCTTCTCAATAGCTCAGCACGGTCTTAGCGGTCTTGCGTTGCTGAGGCGGCGACGCTGGCTGTTTTTTCGGCGTTTGCTGAACTTTGGGCATGCGGATCTATACCTGTGCAAAGCCGCCATCCACGCACAGCTCGGCCCCCGTGATGTAGCTGCTGTCGTCACTTGCGAGAAATACCGTGGCCTTCGCGATGTCATCGGATGTGCCGAGCCTGCCGATAGGAATACTTTGGATCATCCTCTTCCGCAACTCGGCCGCTTCTGCTGAAGAGGAAGCCAGCAGGGCACTCAGTCCGGGGGTGTCGGTTACTCCAGCACTCACTGCGTTCACGCGAATGTGACGATCCTTTAAGTCCGATGTCCATGTTCGGGCGAAGGACCGCACGGCCGCTTTGGTGGCGCTATAAACACCATTCGCCGGCCGCCCTTTATTGCCCCCCACCGAGGCGTTCAGGATGATCGTCGCACCGTCCGGAAGCAGCGGAAGCGCCTTCTGCACCGTGAAAAGCAAGCCTTTGACATTTATGTCGAAGATCGAGTGGTAGAACTCCTCAGTGATGGTTCCCAAAGGAGCAAATTTCGCGATTCCGGCATTTGCGAACACGATATCCAGCTTGCCCTTCTCCTTTTTGATTTGTGCGAAGAGGCGATCCAGGTCCTCAAGTTTCGATACATCTCCTAGAACGCCGGTCACGTTTCTTCCGATCTCCTCGATTGCCGCAGTGAGCTCCGAATTGCGGCGCCCGGTGATGAAGACGTAGGCGCCTTCTCCGACAAATCGCTTCGCCGTAGCCCGGCCGATGCCACTATTGCCTCCGGTGATAAGGGCAATTTTCCCGTCAAGCTTTCCCATGTGCCTCCTTGAATCGATCCTCTTAGCGCTTTGGATACCATGCGACCGATGGGTCGCACTCAACGCGAACCAGCCACCTGGTTGTCGAGATATTGGTTCAAATGCGATTGAACCCTTCGAAGTGCTTCGTCGTTCCGTTGCAATCGGCTCATCATCAGAGCGCCTTCGAGTGACGCCACAATCAACGTGGACACTACCTTCGGATCAACCCCCGGGCGAGTTTCGCCCGACCCCTGGGCTTGTTCCACTATCGCCTGGAGGCGGGTCAACCACGATCGAAGGGCCTTTGCGGCGCGGGCCCGCAGGACGGCATTGCCGTCGTCGGCATCGGTTGCGGTATTCAGAATTGGGCACCCGCCCGCAACCGGCGACTTATAGTCCACGAAATTCGCGATGAGCTGCTTGAGCTTTGCGATTCCGCTCGTTTTTTCATCGACATGCAGGAGTCGAGCGTTCCAAGCGGCCTCCCAGGTGTAATCGAAGGCCTCGGCGGCAAGTTCCTCTTTACTTGAGAAATGACGGTAGATGCCGCCCTTCTTTAGGCCGGTGGCTTCCATTAAGTCATTGAGAGAACTGCCTTCGTAGCCGTGCTGATTGAATATCGGGGCTGCAGCTTCCACGATCTTTTTGCGCGTTTGTTCGCCTTTGGTCATCATAACTTCCCATTCTATTGATGTGGCTAGAGACCAAACGGTCTCAAGATACGAAAAGGTCCACAAAAAAGATGCGACCGAACGGTCTCATTCACATCAAACCGCACAGAAGGACTGGCTGATGCGATCGAAATTGGCGGGTACAGCGTTTCTGATGGCGGCAGGTTTGGTTGCGAGCGGACAGACGCCTGGTCCTCTGGGCTACTCGATCGCCACGCCACGCCCGATCAACCCGGCGGAGGGGACCACCAATCCCAGCGCGCAGGCCATACAAAGTCAGAACCCATACCTGGGTAGCGTGCCTTCCAAGAACACCGGTGCAAGGATTGAGCTGTCCTTCAGGGATGCCCTTAATCGGGGCCTCCGCTACAACCTTGGGCTGATCGAGGCAAATCAGGCGAGCGCCGACATACGCGCCGAACGTTTGCGGGTACTCTCTACACTGTTGCCGCAACTCTCGGCGGACGGCCGTCAGGGGTACCAAAACCTCAGCTATAAAGAGATCGGCCTGAAGCTGCCTCCGATCCCCGGATTGCCAACCCTGCCCTCGACGAGCGGCGCTTTCGGATACCAGGATGCCCGCGTCAGCCTGACACAGTCGCTCTATAACGGCGAGCTTCGAAATCGATATCACGCCCGCAAGAGCGACGAACAAGCGTCGGCGCTGAACATCCAGGATTCGCGCGACGTAGTGGTTTTCGCGGTGGGAACCGCTTACATGCAAGTGATCGCGAGCGCCGCCCGCGTTGAGACCGCGCGAGCGCAGTTGGCTTCGATGGCCGAGCTAGAGCGGCAAACAGCCAATCGCGTCAAGAATGAAGTCTCGCCCGAGATCGACGCCATCCGGGCACAGGTGGAACGCCAATCCGCGGATCAGCGGCTGACGAACGCGACCAATCAGCTCGCAAAGGACAAACTGACGCTTGGGCGGATCATCGGGCTGGCCATCGATCAGGATTTCGAATTGAGCGACCCACTCGGGTACCATCCCCTTTCCGGAATTACCAGCGAGACCGCTACCGACGTTGCACTGCGGACCAGGTCCGATCTTCGCAGCGCCGAAGCGAGCGTACAGGCTGCGGCGTTCACTGTTCGGGCGCAGAAGGCTCAGCGCCTGCCGGTCGTCTCCGTCAGCGCGGATTATGGCGGTGGCGGTGCGAATATTGGGAATTTCAATCAGGTTTATACGGTGGCCGGTAACATCTCGGTTCCGATTTATACCGGCGGACGAATCCATGCGGTTATCGAACAGGCGCAGGCGGATCTCACTCGCCGCCAAGCCGAGTACGAAGACTTGAAGGGCCGCGTCGCTTACGACGTGCGGATTGCCTGGCTGGATCTGAGCGCGTCGGATTCAAGCGCGAAGATCGCGCTCGGTAACAAGTCGCTCGCTGAACGAGCGCTCGTGGAATCGCAGGACAGGTACACGAACGGCGTTACCAATTTCCTGGAAGTTGTTCAGGCCCAGGAAGCAGTTACCGCCGCCAGTGAGAACTACATCGAGAGCCTTTTCTCATACAACGTGGCGATGATTTCCTTTGCTCGCGCCATTGGCGGCGCGGAGACAAGGCTCCCCGAACTTTTAGGAGGTAAGTGAACATGGCACGGACCGTCGAAACAGAAGTAGTGGACTTGTCGCGAGAAGTTGAAGAAGACAATGAGGGTGAGAAGACCATCAGTAAGGCTTCTGGCAGAAACCTCTCGCGGTGGATTCTCGGAGCGGTTTTCGCGATCGCTATCGCGGGCGCGTCGCTTTGGTGGTTGCACTCGCAGAACTACGAGTCCACCGACGACGCGGAGATCGAGGGGCATTTGGACCTGGTCAGCGCTCGCATCAGTGGAACCGTGACGTATATCAATCCACGAGTCGAAGACAACCAGCTGATTGAGGCGGGTAGCCTGCTCATGGAGCTTGATCCGCGGGATTACGCCGCCGAACTGGAACATGCGAAGGCCAATCTTGACACCACCAGCGCGGAAGCTCGGGCCGCGCAGGTGACGGTTCCCATCGTAAACGCAAGCGCGTTCGGCGAACTCCATTCCGCGGAGGCGGCCAAAGAGCAAGCGCTGGCAAGCGTGGAGTCCGAGCAGGCCAACCTGGTTGCCGCGCAGCATAAGCTGCAACAGGACGATGCGATCTATGCCCGCGCCGAACGCGACCGGATTCGATATCAGGCGCTGGTCGAAAAGCGCGAGATCTCGCGGTCCGATTACGACGCTCGTGAAACGGAGGCCACTGCGGCCGCACAGACGGTGGAAGCCGATCGCGCAGCGATTACCGCGCGGGAGCAAAATATCGCCGCGGCGCGCAGCCTGGTGGTCCAGAGAGAGGCGCAGATCGAAGCCGCGCGCAGTGCTCCGCAGCAGGTGGTCGACGCTCGCGCTAAATCGGAATCGGCCGGCGGACACTTGGAGCAAGCTCGGGCCGATCTGCACACCGCGCAGCTCAATCTCAGCTACACCAAAATCTACGCGCCAGTCAGCGGTGTGATCGGACGAAAAACGGTTGAAATCGGTCATCGCGTCCAACCGGGACAGAGCCTTCTCGCGATCGTTCCCTTGGACGACATCTGGATCACGGCCAACTTCAAGGAGACGCAACTGAAGAAGATGAGACCCGGCCAATCCGTCACTGTCCGCGTTGATACCTTCGGACGAGACTATAAGGGCAAAGTGGAGAGTCTGCCAGGCGCCGCAGGCCCGCTCTTCAGCCTATTTCCTCCCGAGAATGCGACTGGGAATTACGTGAAGGTGGTGCAACGATTCCCAGTACGGATCCGCTTGGATAAGGATCAGGATTCAGAGCGCCTGTTGCGGCCAGGCATGTCCGTCGAGCCCACCGTGAATGTTCGTTGAGAGGCCCCCATGTCGAAGGGAAAACCAGCCATTAACCCGTGGTTCATCGCCGTGACCGTCACGCTTGCGACGTTTATGGAACTGCTCGACACGTCGATCGCGAATGTCGCACTCCCTTACATCGGGGGCGGTCTCGGCCGAAGCTATGACGAAGTAACCTGGATTCTCACTACATATTTGGTGGCGAATGCCGTCATCTTGCCGATGTCCGCATGGCTCAGCCGCGTCTTTGGAAGAAAGAACTATTATCTGGGATGTGTCGCGCTGTTTACCTTAACTTCACTGTTCTGTGGATTGGCGCCCTCCCTCGGAGTCATGCTTTCCAGCCGCGTGCTACAGGGCATCGCGGGAGGAGGCCTCGCGCCAGTGTCACAGGCGATTCTGGTGGACACGTTCCCTCCGGCGAAGCGCGCGTCGGCGTTCGCCCTGTACACCATCGTGATTGTGACAGCCCCAGCCATTGGCCCTGTGCTGGGTGGCTGGATCACGGACAATTACAACTGGCGTTGGATATTCTTTATCAATATTCCGATCGGCTTCCTGTCCTTATTCCTCAGTAGCAGGCTCCTGAACGATCCTCCGTCGTTCGAGGCGGAGCGAGCTTCGGTACGAACCCACGGCAAGCTGAGTATCGACGGCATCGGGATCACGCTGATCGCTTTGGCGTCGGCCACGCTCGAAGTGGCCTTGGATCGCGGCCAAATTGAAGACTGGTTCGAGAGTTCTTTCATCTGCTGGACGCTCGCCATCGGAGTGATCGGGTGGATCGCTACCGTGGTATGGGAAATGCGCGTGAAAGAGCCCGTCATCGACTTTCGATTGCTTGCCAGCCGCAACTTCGCAATCGCGGGTGTACTTTTCCTGGTGTTTGGATTCGGGTTGTTCGGTAGCACTACGCTGATCCCGCAAATTCTCCAATCTCTGTACGGCTATCGAGCCACTGACGCAGGCTTGGTATTGGGCCCGGGTGCGCTGGTGATTACATTTTTCGCCCCAATCGCAGCACAACTGATCCAACGGCAGATTGTGCCTGCCCGCGCACTGCTCCTGTTCAGCATTGTCACCGTCGGTGCTGCGATGTGGTACTACAGCACCTTCACTCTCGCCACGGATTACAGTCACTACGCCTTGGCCAGAGCATTGCAAGGGCTGGGATACGGATTTTTCTTCGTGCCTGTCAACGTGCTTGCGTATTCTCAATTGAGGCCGGACCAGAACAACAAGGCCTCCAGCCTTACCAATCTCTTCCGCAATTGGGGCGGCAGTTTTGGAATTGCGTTCATCACAACCGCGACGGAGCGCCGCCATCAATTTCATCAAGCAATTCTCGGATCGGCAAATGGAGCCACGTCCAACCAGCTAACCGACAGAATCACCGCGCTGACCGGCTATCTAATGACGAAGGGCTTTTCCGGTCCGGACGCCGCAGCCGCTGCGCCTGGTTACGTCTACCAGCAGTTGCAGCGTCAGGTGAGTCTGCTGTCCTTCATGGATTGCTTCCGCGTGATTGCGTGGCTGACCTTGGCCGCGGTCCCGTTGTTGTTCTTCATCCGCCGTTTCAAACCTGCCAGAAAAGCGCCCGCGGATCACTAAACAAATTATGGAGGATAAAGGTGACTAGAAATACAGAAGCCAGAATGCAGAATCTGGCACTGCTGATACTTTTGGCGGATGTCGCGGCTCAGGCGCTGTCGCCGCAAGTCGGCGAGAGAACTCAAGCCAAGATCGCCCGGGCGCTGTCGGCAGCGCCGGGCCGAACCGCGGGAAGTGATATTTCTTCGACGCAGCGAACTTCCGAAGGTCCAAGAAGCGGAATAATCGCCGCTCTCATAGGGAACGCCCGCGTGCTGGCGGGTGAGAGACCAACCTAAAACACCTTTGCAACACGGGGCTTGGCCAAGAGTAAGGCTCCTTGTGCTCGGCGATTGCTGAGTTTTCGGCAATTCAGCGATCGCTTTTGGCCTTAACACGCTCGCTGCGAATTCCACTCCAGAATCGAAGCCTCGAACCAAAGTGCCTTCATGATGTGCTTGCTAAAACAAGATATCCCGAAACACTGTTGCTTTCGGAGGCCGAGAATTCGGCTTTAGCTGGGCTCGTGTCAGCTGGAGCGCGCACGAACCAAGGTGAATTTGACTTATTTACGCGATGGCCACCGCATTGCAATATCGACGGCTATTGCCGAAAGAAAGACTGCCGAGGCAGGAGGGACTGGTGAACTCGATGAGTTTTGAGGAGCGACGATGAAGGCGGTCAGCAGCTACACACATGAGACTGTTCCTACAGAGTGTCTTGAAAACGGAGGGATCGCTTATGCCTATCGCCGTTTTGGAAAGCCAGGGACCGCACCTCTACTTTGTCTCGGATATTACAACAGCAACATGGATGCGTGGGACCCTGCAGTTACCAACGGCCTTGCAGCAGATAATGAGGTGATTCTGCTTGACAACGCCGGCGTCGGAGCCTCGGGGGGGCAAACGCCTCCTACGGTTGCAGGCATGGCGAGGCACGTCCTTGCCTTCTGCGAGGCACTCGACCTGAACACCGTTGACCTTGTGGGCTTCTCATTGGGCGGGATGATCGCGCAACAGTTAGCTCTGGATCGTCCCCAACTCGTCGAGCGCCTCATCTTATTGGGAACAGGTCCGCGCGGAGGTGAAGGCATGACGTTCACTGAACTATCGCCTGAAGAACAAGCGGATCCGGTTGCATTCCTCCTGGGAGCGTTCTTCTCTCCTTCCGAGGCTAGCCAAGCGGCAGGTCGCGCGTACGTGAATCGACTCGAATCTCGCAGAGACGATCGAGACCGACCCGTATCGAGAGATTCCGCCGTGGCGCAGCTTGCAGCCGTCAAAGAATGGGGAAGCATTCCGGCGAGCGGCCGTTACGCCACATTGAAGGACATCACGCATCCCACGCTTGTCGTTCATGGCAACAAAGACATCGTTGTTGCGCCAATCAACGCGCTCATCCTGGCCGAGCACCTGCCAAACGCTCAGTTGATCGTGTATTCCGATTCGAGTCACGCCGCTCATTATCAACACGCCGGATTGTTTCTGGAGCACGTGAAGCTGTTCATGCGCTCCGGTAGCTGAGCGGAATCCGTTTTGGGCGACAAAGCAACTTCAGAACATAACACGGCACGGATCAAGTCAAGGAGAACACGAACATGCCAACCACTAAGACAGCGAGCAATACAGCAGCTCCAACGCAATTCCTCGCGGTGAAGAATGAAAAATATGCCTATCGGCGCTTTGGAGGTGGCTCCCAACCGCCGCTGCTATTCTTGCAGCACTTCACAGGTACGCTCGACAATTGGGATCCGGCGGTGACCGACGCACTCGCGGAACGCGGCGAGGTCATTCTGTTTGAAAGCGCAGGTATTGGACGCTCAACCGGTAAGGTGCCGCACACAGTGGCGGGTATGGCGAGGGACGCGCTTGCTTTCCTCGATGGTCTGGGCTTGACCAAGTGCGACGTTCTCGGATTTTCTCTGGGCGGCATGGTCGCACAACAAATGGCGCAGGATCGTCCCTCGATCTTCCGAAAAATAATTCTTGTGGCAACTGCTCCGCGAGGAGGCGAGGACATCATGCACCTGGAGAAACCCAGCCTGGCAAGGTTTCTGCAGGATCCGAGCTTCAAAGGTTATACCATTTTACAGAAGATCTTTTTCGATTCAACTGAATCGAGCCAGGCAGCCGGCGAAGCCTTTGTCAATCGGCTGCAGGAGCGTAAAGAGGACCGAGAACCTGTCGCCGGAGCTGATGTTGCACAAGCTCAGAGGATGGCGTTTCGGGATTGGGAGACTTTCACGGGTAAACGCTTCGCCGATTTGGCGGCCATTCGCCAGCCGACACTCGTCGTGAACGGAATTCATGACGAGATGATTCCCATTTCAAACTCCTACTGGCTCGTCGAACACTTACCCAACGCCGTGTTGCTCGCGTATCCCGACTCCGGACACGGCTCCCTGTTCCAATTTCACGAGTCGTTCACTCAACAGGCAAAGGCCTTTCTCGCTTCGAACTCACCGTTCGCCCCTTACTGAGTTGATGCCTCTAATGTGGATGATCGTGATGGACCTTCCGACCGTAGCCCGAGAATAGTTCAAATTAGGAGAGAAAATGGGCAAGCTCGATGGGAAAGTGGCCTTGATCACTGGCGGGAGTAGTGGGATCGGTCTTGCAACTGCGCATGCGTTCGTCAGCGAAGGTGCATTTGTCTTCATTACTGGCCGCCGGGACGCGGAGTTGGCGGCAGCCGTCAGGGAGATCGGACGGAACGTAAGTAGTGTTCGAGCGGACGTTTCTAAGTCTGACGACCTCGATCTGCTGATCTCCCAGATAAAGAGTGAGAAAGGAAAGCTCGACGTCGTATTCGCAAACGCAGGTATAGCCAAATACGCACCGCTCGATGAGATCAGTGAGGAGCTTTACCAGTCGATTTTTGATGTAAACGTGAAAGGGGTTCTGTTCACTGTTCAGAAAGCCCTTTCTCTGATGCCAGACGGTGGGGCAATCGTTCTCAATGGTTCGATCGTCGGCTCCAAGGGACTGCCGTCGATTAGCATCTATAGCGCGACGAAAGCGGCGATACGCTCCTTTGCGCGGACTTGGACGACAGATTTGAAGCATCGTCACATTCGCGTGAACGCCGTGAGCCCCGGGTCGACGGATACGGCGGGTTTGAGGGAATTGTTGGGATCGTCGGAAGTTGGAGAGCAACGTTTGAAGATGATTTCCAGTTCGCTTCCCCTTGGCAGGCTCGCAGAACCTAAAGAAGTAGCTCGAGCCGTCGTCTTTCTCGCATCGGACGATAGCAGCTACATTACTGGCACGGAATTATTTGTCGATGGCGGGTTTGCCCAAGTGTAAAGCATGATGCAGTCGGAGGCCGATAAGCGATAGGTTCAATCCTGGAGGCATCTCGTCTGAAGTATCGAAGATCAGCGCGTAGTGTTGACGGTGGGATGAAAGGAATTCTCTATATGCATTTAGCAGGCATCAAGGTAGTTGATACTCCTCTCGTTCGGGACGCGATTGACCTCGCGAAGAGCTCCTCAGAACCATATCTTTTCAACCATGCGATGCGCTCGTGGCTTTTCGGCGTGATGATCGCCGAAGCCGTGAAACCTGCACCGGACCCGGAGCTCTTGGGCGTGTCGGTAGTCCTGCACGATCTGGGGCTGACGGATCGCTACTCCGCGCAGCAGCGCTTCGAGATCGACGGCGCTAACGCAGCGCGGGCCTTCCTGAAGGGGCGCGGCATTTCAGCACAGCAGATACAACTGGTCTGGGACGCTATTGCGCTTCACACAACTCGTTCCATTGCTCTGCACAAAGAGCCCGAGGTCGCGATGACCCATTCTGGAATCGCTGTGGATGTGATCGGCGCAGGGCTGGATCTAATCCCGCAGGAGAAAGTGCTCGCGGTTCTCACCGAGTTCCCTCGGTTGGCTATGAAAAGGCAATTCCAGGATTGCCTATGCAGCATCATTCGCCGGAAGCCGGCGACCAGCTATGACAACTTCCTTCGGGATATCGGCATCCGGTACGTCGAGGGCTTCACGGCGCCGTCCTTCGCCGACCTCTTCGAAAACGCGCCATTTGCCGAATAGTCATTCCGGTACAGGTCGACAAGCAGACTTTGACGACACAACGCACACGCCGTTGAGGTGGCAACCATGAACTACCAAATCCAAGGGCTATCCATTGAAGTCCCACCCACGAGTATACTTTTGGTACTTAAAATGAAGTTTCTGCCAAAAGATTTGCTGTGTACTCATGGAGATAGCGAAGACCGCCAGCTGGGGAGGTTAATAGCGAATCTCGACCGCAATGAATTGTGGGGTGCGGTGCTGTCTTTTTCTAGACCAGGCTGCGAGAATTCTTTGCGCTTTGTCTCTTAGGATGAATAGCGGTACGTCCAGCGGTAGAATCTGGGATTCTACGTCCGCGCTTTCTTTTTCTGTCAGTTCCTTTAATTGCTGTCCTTCCTGCTGTCCGTTGGTGCGCTGAACTCTGGAAGGTTGTGCGAAGTTATCCTGGATTCCCCGAGGCAGTGGGAGTGATCATCGGTGCCAATTCGGCTTCGAGCGCCTGAGTGTCGACCAGCAGATCCGCTCGGTCATTCGCTAGGTGCGCTTGCTAGTCTGCGCAGCGGATTCGCTAGTCTGGGTGCGAGTCACCCACCCACTTTCCGCGTCTGCTGACGGATACCTGCACGCCCAGTGGCGAAACCACGCGACCGCGTGGCATAGTCCTGGAAGGGATGATCGTGGCACCGCGTTCGTCGCTGCGTCAGCATAGGTCAATCGATAGGCAACAGGTCGAGGTGCCGAAACAAGAACCAAGAATTGATCACTGATTCGCCATGTCCGTGCCAGCGATACTGAGAACATTGAGTTGAATGGCGAGGTATCCGCTACGAAGAGAGCAGGCTCAGGGCTGAACCTCTCTCATTCGGAGCTGGCGGAGAGTCTCCCGATCCTGTTCGAAATCTGCGATTTCGTGCGCCTTCAGAAAGGCGTCCACCTGCATTCGCGTTTCGAAGCCAAGCAGCCGCCGAAGCTGCGCCGCGGTAAGGGCGTGAGACCGGTATGCTTCGAGCGCCAGGCTCTCGATCGCGGCGCGAGGCAGGTCCTTCCACTTGGATTCGAGTCCCTCGGCGATGTCTTCCGGCAGTTCCAACTTAATCTTCATCGGCGAACGTCCTGCAATTCATTATTTCAAGATGCGCTGTCTTCGGCTACGCGGCGCGGCAAAGGCACTCGCCTAGCTACTTTCCGGCGCAAAATTAACGAGGTAACTCCTTTGAATTCCAGAGCGTCAAGGCGAGATCGCTGCGAGAACGTACAAAAAGCGAGACAAGGCTAGCTAGGGCTCGACCGTGAGGCGGGGAGCAACGG
>Ga0302326_10027297_pt1 | contig 11513 bp, 10 predicted proteins | sample Palsa_T0_3_FD_202264 | JGI IMG/M metagenome (GOLD analysis project Ga0302326, IMG submission 202264) | Peat permafrost microbial communities from Stordalen Mire near Abisko, Sweden - Palsa_T0_3 | ecosystem: Environmental > Terrestrial > Soil > Palsa > Peat permafrost | place: Sweden: Abisko...
AAGCACCCAGGCGACCTTTTGAGCGACCACCGCACTTACCCGCAGCAGGCGAATCGTGGTCCACACGGCCAGAGCCATCAGCAGCGAACGAAAGGCAGCTTCCAGAATGAATGTCAGCATCACTTCCCCCTATTTTCGTTGGCGGGATTTTTGACAGACTGTTGCGCAGTAGCGATACGCTCGGCCAGGCGCTTGAGTTCCTCACGGTCCAGCACCGAGGAATCGACCATGCCGACCAGCAACTGCTCAACCGACCCCTCGCAGAACCACTCGAGAATGCGCTTGACGGCTCGCCCCGCGACCATCGGCGCCGGCTCGGCTGGAGAGTAGAGAAAGGTCCGGTTATCAAGCACATGCGTGAGGTAGCCCTTCTCTTCGAGGCGCCGGAGAACAGTCCGCACTGTCGAGTCCTTGAGCGGACGGTCCTGCTGATCCAGCTCTTCGCGCACCTGTTCGGCTGAAAGCGTGCCGCGCTGCCAGAGCATTTGTAGAATGCTGCGCTCCAGTTCGCCCAGTTCCGCCGGGTCGTGCCCGATCAGGTCGGCAGTCGGCTGGGTGCTCGGTTGGGCTACCGTCTTTTCGCTATCACCTGTAACGTTACTCATCATAATGCTACAGACGGTAACACATGGAGTAGGTGAGCATGCAAGAGTTTTTTTGTGAATTTTCTTTCGATCAGGGCCAGTGTTTCTGCGGCGTAGCCGAATCGGCCTTTTGCGCCAGCAATTGCCAAAACCGCTAAAATCAAGGAATGGGAGAATTTCCCGGAGGAACGTGCCTTGCCACTTTATGAATATCGCTGCACGGCGTGCGGCTACAGTTTTGAAAAGATCCAGAATTTCAGCGCCAAACCGGAAACCGAATGCCCCAAGTGCCAGGGAGTTTTGATCCGTCCAGTGACCGCGCCGGCGCTGCGCTTTGAGGGCGCAGGCTGGTATGTGAACGACTATGCCGGCAAGGGCGGAGCCAAGACGGCAGAGCCGGCCGGCGCGGGTTCGACCGAAGCGCCCGCTGCAACCGAGTCTAAGCCAGCGGTCGTGGACACGAGCACTGCCGCTGCTCCGGCAACTCCTGCGGCTGCGCCGTCCAGTGCCAGTCCGGCGACGACCGCGAGCACCTCATAAGTTTGGATTGGCGGCGCATTTTCGAGGGCGTCCGCAACTTCGCGATCCAGGAGACGAATTGGTTTTGGAAGCCGCTGTCAATGGCGGGGCTTCGGCCATTGTGACGTTCAATGAAAAGGATTTACGAGAGGCGCGGCACAGTTTTGGTATAGCCGTGATCAGACCAGGAGAAGCACTGTAAGCGATAGCAGTGTGAGGAGCAGAGCATGACGACCCGAGTTGCGACATTCCACTGCGTTTACCGGTCTCGCTGAAGGCAGCTCTTGAAACCATCGGCGATCGAGACGGAACAAGCATCAACCAATTCCTCGTGGTGGCGGCTGCGGAGAAAATAGCAGCCATGCAAACAGAGGAATTCTTCCTTGAGCGCCGTAACCGAGCCGATCGGGAGGCTTTCCTGCGGATTCTCAACCGCACTGGAGGCATCGCACCCGGCCTGGAAGACCAGTGGGACCGTTGACGCAGGGCGATGGGCTTGCGCTTTCGGATGAGCCGGAAGTATCGATTCTTGCGGGCAGAGATGGTGCAGAAGTGCTCTTCTTTGAGCTGGGCTAATTCACTTCCGTCAGTTTGAGCTGAATCTCGTAACGATCAGCTTGCGCGGGCAGTATCTCGTCGACGTCAACCCATTGGGTGGGATAGCTTCCGGTGTAGCAGGCCGTGCAGTAGCCGGTAGATTGGCCGGTGCTTTCGGTGTGTTCGCAGCACTTGAGCAGGCCGTCGAGCGAGAGATAGGCGAGCGTGTCGGCCTCGATATACTGACGGATCTCCTCGACGGATTTGTTGGCCGCAATCAGGTCCCGTTTGCTGGGCGTGTCCACGCCGTAAAAACAGGGTGAAATGGTCGGCGGGCAACTGATACGCAGGTGAACCTCTTTGGCGCCAGCGCCGCGCACCATGCGCACGATCTTTCTACTCGTGGTGCCGCGAATGATCGAGTCGTCAATGAGGATGACTCGCTTGCCTTCGAGCAGGTTGCGCACTGGGTTGAGCTTAAGCTTGACGCCGAAGTCGCGCACCTTCTGCTCGGGCTCGATGAAGGTGCGGCCGACGTAGTGATTGCGTATCAGGCCGAAGCGAAATGGCAGACCGGCTTCGGTTGCGTAGCCGAGAGCAGCGGTCACTCCCGAGTCAGGCACAGGGACAACGAGATCGGCAGGGACGCCCGACTCGCGGCACAGCTGGCGGCCCATTTCTTCGCGGCTTTCCTGAACCCAGCGGCCGTAGATGCGGCTGTCTGGACGGGCGAAGTAGACGTGCTCAAAGATGCAGCTGGTTTGCTGGAAGCCGCTTGCGTATTGGCGCGAGGTGACGCCGTCGGCTGAGACCATGACCAGTTCGCCGGGGAGCACTTCGCGCTCGTACTCTGCGCGGAGCAGGTCGAAGGCGCAGGTTTCGGAGGCGAAGACGATGGTGTCTGGTCCGTCCGCGTTCCGGATGCGACCCATCGACAGCGGTCGAAAGCCGCGCGGATCGCGGGCGGCGAAGATGCGGTCGCGGGTCATCATTACGATGGAAAACGCGCCCTCGACCTGGCCGAGCGAGTCTGCGATGGCGTCGACCAGCGAACCGGCTTTGGAGTGGGCGATGAGCTGGACGATGATTTCGGAATCCGACGTGGTCTGGAAGTAGGCTCCGGCGCGTTCGAGCTTGGCGCGGAGTGTGCCCAGGTTCACGAGGTTGCCATTGTGGGCGATGGCGATGAGGCCCTTGGTGGAATCGACGCGGATGGGCTGGGCATTCAGCAGAGCCGAGTCGCCGGTGGTGGAGTAGCGGGTGTGGCCGATGCTTAGTTCGCCGGGGAGCTTGGAGAGTACGTTTTCGGTGAAGATTTCCGAGACCAGGCCCATGCCTTTGATGTTCGAGAGGTTTTGGCCGTTGGCGGAGGCGATGCCGGCGGATTCCTGACCGCGATGCTGGAGTGCGTAGAGGCCGAGGTAGACTTGTCGGGCTGCGTCGGGGTGGCCGTAGACGGCCATTACGCCGCATTCTTCTTTTAGCTTGGGGTCTTCGGCTTCGGCGGAGATCGCTGGAACAGCAGGTCCTTCGCTGCGCTCAGGATGACAAGTGGTGGTACGAAGAGATTCGGAAATGTCGGCGATGCCTTCAACGCCTTGGTAGAGCAGCGGGGTCATGCTGTCACCTCGTCGTGGAGGGCGGATTCGAGTGAGGTGGCCCAGGGTTGGCGAAGGTCAGAGATTGTTGCGTCAATGAAGACTTTACCTGTGGAATCATGGAATCGGAATATATCGGGCGTTGTCTTGCCGATGGAATAGGCTCCGGAAGCACCGTGCCTCTTAGCTATTTCAAGTACACGATGTGTGTTCGCTGGAGCGCAAGTTACGATAACGGTACTTGGGGCCTCATACCAATAAAGAGCGGGATCGATCTCTTTCATCGGAGTGCCACCACTATTCATGTCCGACTCAAAGCCAACATTCTGTGCGAAGGTAGCCTGCGCAAGCGAAACGAATACCGCACCATCAGAAGAGTCTTTGGCTGAATGAAGAAGTTGAGTATGAGCCAATTCAATCAAGCACTGTTGCAATGCGGCTTCGTCTTTCAAGCTAAGGCTGGGAGGAGTTCCCCAAAGACTGCCCAGGATAACCTTTGCAAAGTCGCTGGAACCAAGCTGTTGATGAACTGTAGCTTTGTAGCCTGGCTCGCTGTCATCTCCATTGAAAATTAGGAGAAGGACATCATCGCCGGCTCGCTGGAAGCTTGCAGGAACTGCTTTGGTCACGTCGTCCAAAATTCCGACTATTCCTATAACCGGCGTTGGGAAGATGCCTTCGCCTTTGGTTTCGTTGTAGAGGGAGACGTTACCGCCAGTGATAGGGGTTCCGAGCGCGGTACAAGCTTCGGCGATACCGTCGATGGCCGCAGAAAGCTGAGCCATGATCTCCGGCTTTTGGGGGTTGCCGAAGTTGAGGCAATTGGTAGCGGCTACCGGAGTTGCTCCGGTGCAGGCTACCTTGCGGCAGGCTTCGGCTACGGCGTGCATTGCGCCCAGCTTGGGATCGAGATAACACCAGCGGCCGTTGCCGTCCAAGGCCATGGCCAAGCCGCGCTCGTGGCCGGGAGTGCCCGTTCCTTTGATGCGCATCACACCGGCTTCGCCGCCTGGGCCCTGCACCGTGTTGGTCTGGACCATGGTGTCGTACTGCTCGTGGACCCAGCGCTTGCTGCAAATATTCGAACTCGCCAGGAGTTTTTTCAGGTCGGCGGTGTAGTCGCGCGGCTTGCCTTCCAGTCCGTTCAGTTCGGCGAGGACTTCTTCGGGAGGGTCCAGCGGGACTGGGGCTTTCCAGATGCCGACAGGGCGGTTGTAGAGAGGAGCGTCGTCGGTCAGCGACTCATTTGGGATGTCTGCAACGAGAATGCCGTGATGGCGAATGCGAAGGCGCGGTTCCGGCTTGACTGTGCCGACGATGACCGCGTCCAGGCCCCACTTGGCGAAGACGTTGAGGACTTCGTGTTCTCGGCCGGCTTCGGCGACGAGCAACATGCGCTCCTGGCTTTCCGAAAGCATGATTTCGTAGGAGTTCATGCCGGTTTCGCGCTGGGGAACGTTGTCGAGCTCGACGTCGAGGCCGACGCCGCCGCGCGCGCCCATTTCGCAGGTGGAGCAGGTAAGACCGGCTGCGCCCATGTCCTGAATGCCGACGATGGCGCCCGTCTTCATGGCTTCAAGGCAGGCTTCGAGGAGCAGCTTTTCCATGAAGGGGTCGCCGACCTGGACGTTGGGCCGCTTGGCTTCCGTGCCTTCGTGGAACTCTTCGGAGGCCATGGTGGCCCCGTGGATGCCGTCGCGGCCGGTTTTTGCGCCTACATAAATCACCGGATTGCCGACGCCGGCGGCTTTGCCATAGAAGATTTCGTCGATTCTGACCAGGCCGAGAGCGAAGGCGTTGACCAGCGGATTGCCGCTGTAACAGGCTTCGAATTTGGTTTCGCCGCCGAGGTTAGGGACTCCGAAGCAGTTGCCATAGCTGGCCACGCCGCTGACGACGCCCTCGACGATGGAGTGGTTCTTGCTGACGAGTTCGGGGTCGTCGCCGCCGGGTTCAATCGGGCCGAATCGCAGCGAATCCATGACAGCCAGCGGGCGCGCGCCCATGGTAAAGATGTCGCGCAGAATGCCGCCGACGCCAGTGGCCGCGCCCTGATGCGGCTCAATGTAGCTGGGGTGGTTGTGGCTCTCGATCTTGAAGGCGCAAGCCCAGCCGTCGCCGACGTCGATGATGCCGGCGTTTTCGCCTGGTCCCTGGACTACACGATCACTTTTCGTGGGCAGCCGTTTCAGGTGGACTTTGGAGGATTTGTAGGAGCAGTGCTCGCTCCACATGACGGAGTAAATGCCCAGTTCTGTGAGCGAAGGGGTACGCCCCAGCGCTGCAAGAATGCGGGCATACTCGTCGGAGGTGATGCTGTGCAGGGCCAGCAGTTCGGGGGTAACCGATACAGGCGCTGGTACCTCTTTCCCGCTGGGTTTATCGGGCACGTCAGAGGCCGAAGTAGGGCTCTGACCGGGTCCAGGAAAAGGGGACGTTGTCATCACGGTCACAGTGTAATTGTCGCACGGCTGTAACGTGGAAAACAGGACCTGCGTCCCGCCACGCGCGCCGGACACGCCTGACTCACCGATGCGTGAGCGAAATGGGGCTGAGGGCTGAGGTACATCTGGACCGGGTTTGTGTTGGGTTTGGGCTGGGTTCGGGCTGGGTTCGGGCTGGGCCAAGCGCTTCACAAGCGCAAGTTCGCGGGATTTGCAAGGGTGACTTGGCTACCGAACCTATGCGATACTGTCCGCTAAAGCCTACCCAGAGCCGGGATGGCGGAACTGGCAGACGCAGCGGACTCAAAATCCGCCGAGGGCAACCTCGTGGGGGTTCAACCCCCCCTCCCGGCACCAATTAAATCAATGATTTACCAAATCAACGCATCTTCGGATGCGTTTTTATGTGCCCAAACTGTGCCCAAACTTTCATCCTCCCATGGCCGCGCGAAAAGAAGCTCGGCTAAACTTTGCTCGATATGCCTAACGAGATGGATGAATTCATGAAGCGTGCTTCCTGCCACGAAGCGGGGCACATCATCGTCGCGTTCAAACTCGGCATCCCGGTCGAGGCCGTCCGCGTGGAAAACCGTCTCATCCTGACCGACGTATGGAAGGATGATCTCGATTCAACGGCACGGCCAGCGATAGATCGCTATGCATTCTTAGCGGGAGGGATCGCTGGCGAGCAACTCGTCTTTGGGGATTACGACCCCGTTGCGATGCGGAACGACCAGGCGAAAGTTACTCAACGAAATGGGGTCGAGATCGAGACCTATCTCCCCGATGCTCTTGCAATCGTGTCGGCAGGCAAATTCTGCTTGGATCATGTCAGAAGGCAGTTGTACCTCAATTGGATCACGGCGCGCGCTGAAGCCCAGTTTTGCTCTGATTCCGACTCTTACACAGTTCTGTCGAGGTCAGATCTCGATGACATCTTGAGGGCTTGCTAGAGCCAGCAACATATAGTGACGCTGCTGCCAAGTTGCAACGCTGATTGCGTTTAGTTTGGATAGAGCGGCCTCCTCGTTGAGACCGGGTTTCGCCCTGATGCGGATGGTAAACTTGCCGAAATACAAGGAGATCTTCAAGAATGGTCTGCCATGAGTGCCGAAGGGAAACGGCGGACGGATTCAGCTTTTGCCCGCACTGTGGCGCGGTCCTCCCCGCAGGATCGCCAGTCGTCGAATCGCCGACTCCGCCATTGGAAGTAAAGGTCGCCACGGAAGTCGTGACCGAAGTTCCCGAGCCAACGCCCAGCGTCGCAAGCGATGGAAGAAACGAGATTGGCACCTATGTGTTTGGGGCATTCGCTCTCATCTCTTTGCTGGTGTCGCTAATCAAAGGTGTGGTTCCGATTTATCTTATAGAATCAGCCATCTGGGCTGGAGCCGCCTGGTACTGGCATCGAACCAAAACGCATAGCGAAGTTGGCAAGGCAATCGTAATTGTTATCGCTGTGTTGATAGCCATCGGCGAGGTCATCCACATCGCCTCACAATCCAATTTTCAGTCGGAACGTATACCCCCAGCTATTCCGGAATATAGCCCCACCCCGCCCACACCCCAGAGTTCGATCATCACAGCGGATTCTCAGGGCACAGCGAACACGCCAGAGCCTCTGCTCAAGTCAGAACCGCAATCGAGGAAAGAGGCGCTCACCGGCCTTTCAGCGACTGTATCCTGTGACGTTGTGGCATACGACCGTGACAAGTATGGTGATGGCAATCCACAAGCAATCGCCACCTTGCACGAGGGAGACACCGTCCCATACATCGGGCATGTGACGATCGGCGACGAAGACATTATTCGAGTTCATGGGCGCAGGGGATATGTCAGTGGCTGCGTCGATGTGAAGATGGTCCAGGACGCAACCAGTAGCGACCCAAAATCAGAGCCTAAGCCGAACAAATCGACACGCGGCGGCGGTCTTGAAGCGACCATAACCTGCGATGCAATCGTGTGGGACCGTGACAAGTATGGAGATGGCGATCCAGTAGCGATCGCTAGCGTGCATCAAGGCGACACTGTTCCATATGTCGGGCATGTGACGATCGGCGACCAGGAGATTATCCGAGTCCATGGACGTAGGGGATACGTCAGTGGCTGCGTCGATGTGAAGCAGTGAAATAATTCCCGAGGCAGCGCGTTCTTGGTGCACGTTGTTGGGCGATGAAATCAGCGATTTACAAAATTACCGGATCTTCAAAAGCGTCTTTCTCTGCGCAACCTGATACGGGCGGCCACGCCAAGCCCCCAATCGATAGTCCTTGGTGATCGCCTGTAATTAGCGTCAAGATTTGCGGTATCTTGAACGCACTCCTCATTTGCCGTCAGACGCCGTTTAGAGTAAGGGACGTATATGCCTAACGAAATGCCAGACCCCGATGCCGTAACACAGGTCAAGCAACTCTGTATTCTTGGGCAAATTGACCGTGCCGTTCGACTATGCAAACGGGCGTCTATCGACCCAATAGCTTTATCAAACGTTTTTCAGGACAGCATGCGCAAGATGTTCAACAAGGGGCGCAGCAGCGAACTGCTTAGCTTTTTGTTCAAGAATGAGGACTTGAGCTTTCTATGTCCCATAGCGGTGCCTGATCTTCTGCGACAGTCGTATAACGGGCGAGATTATGCTGGCTTTCTCAAGCAGGTATACCGATTCCAGCTTGCAGCGGAGTTGAGAAATGAGATTGATGACGCTATCAACTGCCTTCTAGACTCAGGGCAGATTGAAACAGCTAATGCATATCGTCTGAAGTTTTCGAGGCTATCGGAAGATTCGGATGTTGATAAACTCACGAATCACCAACGCGGGACGGACGCCAGTTGTCTATTGTGCGACGCAGCGTTCGCGGCACTCAAGAGAATTGCGAAAGGCGGGGCTCGAAGGAAGATGAGGCACTGCTGCGAACTCTCGGTCGGCAGCGCTACCTCGGCATCTGTGTATCACCATGGGGAAGGAATCAAGGTATACATTCATTGTCCAAGCGATCAGATCGAATGCCTCATGGAGATGGCGGAATTTGGACAAATCCGGACTATCAAGCGAAGCGATCCTGATGCTGTAAGAAAATCCAAGAGGCCGATCATCGCGCTCGCATATTGCAAGACAGACGTAGAGCTAGTTATGCCGCTGGCCGCATTCTCGAATTCGTTGACTTCACCTTTCACTGGAACGACACGGGGCTTCGCGAGTAAAACATCTACAGATCATCTTGACCATGAGGGTCCACATATCGAGGGTGCACGACGCAAGCGCGTTGCAACATCGGTCGAACGCAATCCAAAGGCGCGGGCCGCGTGCATTGCTATCCATGGAACGCGTTGTCATGTCTGCGAAATAGACTTTGAAGAGGTTTATGGAATCTTGGGTAGAGGATTTATCCATGTTCATCACCTGATGCCTCTTGCGACAGCAGATGAAGCACGTCTCGTTGATCCGGTTCAAGATCTACGTCCTGTCTGCCCCAACTGTCATGCGATGCTTCATCGCCGCACCCCTCCGTACAGCATCACCGAGCTTCAACGAATTAGAAGACTGTCTTTGCGTTTGCGACCGTCAGAAAACGAGCTCAGCGCTGCGGAGTAGAGCGGCGGACGTTTCTTCATAGCAAATTTAGGTGCGCGCCTTTGTTCGCAATCAGGACGCATAATTACAACCGGCCTAAATCCTCTCACAAGGCGATCGGTGGAATTACCCATGAAAATCCGTCTTTAGTCACATTGGCTACATGTACATATCCGCCAAACGATGCACAATCACTGACTGTATCTCGGTTGTCGACGCAGTCTTGCGCGTATCTCCCGGCATTAGACGTGGCAATCTGCAAACTAGTATTTCCTGGCCCCTGAAACGCCCTGAAAAGGGTTGCTGATCCGCTGAGGAGAAGAAAATCATTTGCGACGGGATCGTAACTGCGCAAATCAACGGACTGAACCTTCCCATCTCGGTGCGAGAACGTACCGATCATTTGGATCGGATTCGATCCAATGTATCCAGCCAGCAATACTTGCGCAATCGTTTCAGGAAGAGTCACGCTCGAAAGCGCAGGGTCTATTCCTTCAAGAAAACACCTTAATCGCCGATGTATCCCCCCGACGAAGTTCTGAAGCAAGTTTGTCATGGGTGCGTCGCTCTGGCCTTTGCTGATTTCACTAAAGACAAATCGAGACACAGTAGGGAAATCCAGGCATACAGTGTCCCCTTCCAGACGAGTATTGCCGCACCAGCCGTAGGCAATTGCAAACTTCCCGGGGGATACCGCAGGCCAAATCTTCTGAGCGTTATCGTTCATGTATTCGCCTTTGATCGACACCCGGCGACCATCGGCAGCTATAGCAAATCCTTCGGGGGAGGAAGCAGCGAGAAGAACTGTCATAGCGCAAAATTCCACCTTGATCCGCGTAGGCTGAACGATTGGCAGCCGAGGCATCGATCTGACCTAGCTTGCCTCGAGCTTCTTCAGGGCGTCAGCAATATCCGTTTGGGAGACAATAGCATAACGTTCAAAGACACTGCGGGTGGCAATATCTTCGCCACATGCGATGACTCGTGGCTTATTGAATGTTGGAAGCCGCATGGCCTGGGCTTTGTAGAACTCAGGGTTCTGAAAAGCCGCCAGTCGTAGGAGCCGATTCAACATCGCGGAAGGTAGTCCATTTTTCTCTACATATACAAAATTCGACCGGACAATCTGTACCAGCGCTGGGAAAGGTCCAGGGATTTCACGTTCCGCCCTTGCCTTTGACGGAGGCAACGCCCAAGGATCAACGTCCTCATCTTCGGCATTGTTGATTCTGACACCGAGGAGGTCTCCGCGCTTTTGCGCTTCCAGCACTACAGACTCAACGGCGTCAGCAGACATTCTCTTGACGCTTGCCAAAAACTCCCATTGATCGGGATATGGCCGGAACTCTGCATCAACAAAGACGCTGTTCTTGTTTGCGCGTGGAATCTTTTGCAGCGGAAGAGCTATCAGATTGCCAAACCCGCCTTTGGGCATGGTGTCCTGGTTGGGAAACAAGCGATCATAAGAATCTAGCCCTAGCTGGTGGCGAGATTCCATCGTTCGAGTGAGGATTACGCAGCCAAGTTTTCTCGCGGTTGAAGCGGGGATTGCTCGTTCAAAGAATATCCAAACATGGCCACCCTTCCCTGATCGTGAGCGTTCCAATGCTGCTGGCACGCTCAGTTCGCTGCAGGCGGTTAGAAACGCAGCGGTGTCTTCCTGCCATGCCTTCTTGTCGAAATCAACCGCTAGCAGCCAGCATGTCTCATCCTGCAGAAGCGGATAGATCCCAACCGTCTGTTCACCGACAAGATGCCCGTGAATAACATCATCAGTGAGCGGCCAATATGTTCGCGTCAGGCGATCGACCTTCTTGCGGTCTTCATCTTTCGCACTCAGATAGGACTTCCAGTCGCGATCCGCTTTGGGCATATATCCAGATCGCCCGTCGTTATTCTCCCAACGAATGGCATAGATATCTTCACGGCCACGAAAGAGGCTGCGAAATAAAGCGATTCGCTGCTCCGCTGTGGCTAATCCAGGCTTCCGGACCAAGGGGGCAGAATTCGACGCTTGAGAAGGATGCAAAGTCGGTTGTGCTGCCTCTGGAATTGGGATGCTATGCGCAATCAAGAGGCTTCGCAAACGAGCGTTCTCTTCCAGCAGCCGACGAACCTCCACAGCGGAAGCAACTGAACTCGGTAGTTTTTGATCGACTGAGTTCATGCTGGGCTCCGTTCAGATGCTCTCGTGTATTGACAGCAAAATGATCGCACATTGCCGGAAACGTCTACGCTCTTCACCGACACAGCTGTGAGT
>Ga0302326_10027298_pt1 | contig 11513 bp, 7 predicted proteins | sample Palsa_T0_3_FD_202264 | JGI IMG/M metagenome (GOLD analysis project Ga0302326, IMG submission 202264) | Peat permafrost microbial communities from Stordalen Mire near Abisko, Sweden - Palsa_T0_3 | ecosystem: Environmental > Terrestrial > Soil > Palsa > Peat permafrost | place: Sweden: Abisko...
GCGGCGCGGATGCATTCTGCAGCAGCCCTATGACATTGAAGTCGGCGCCGGAACAATGCACCCGGAAACGTTTCTGCGCGTTTTGGGTCCCAGTCCGTATCGAGTGGTTTACGTCCAGCCGAGCCGCCGGCCTACCGATGGGCGCTACGGCGAAAACCCCAACCGCCTCTACAAGCATACCCAGCTTCAAGTGATACTCAAGCCTTCTCCCGTCGACATCCAGGACCTTTATCTCGAGAGCCTGGGCGCTGTCGGAATCAATCTGAAGGAGCACGACATTAAATTTGAAGAGGACAACTGGGAGTCGCCAACGCTCGGCGCCTGGGGAATTGGATGGCAGGTGATGCTCGACGGTCTAGAGATCACCCAGTTCACCTATTTTCAGCAGTGCGGTGGAATCGATCTCGATCCCATTTCCGTCGAGCTGACGTATGGGCTGGACCGCATCGCGGCGTACCTGCAGGGAGTGAACAACGTCTACGATGTGCGCTGGTCCGATACGATGACGTATGGCCAGGTGCGGCTTGCCGAGGAGCAGCAATTTTCGGCGTACAGCTTCGATTACGCGGATGCGGTTTCCACGCGGAAGCAGTTCGACCTGATCGAGGCCGAGGCGAGCCGTCTGCTGGCGGAATATGACAGCTTGAAAGGGAAGGCCGGGAAGCGATTCCCGGTACTGCAGATTTACGATCTCTGCCTCAAGTGTTCGCACCTCTTCAATCTCCTGGATGCGCGCGGAGCAATTTCGGTGACAGAGCGCGCCGCGATGATCGGGCGGGTGCGGAAGCTTGCCACTCATGTGGCGCGCGCGTGGCTGAGCCAGCAGACTCCTGTATCTCAAGAGATGGTTGAGGTGAGCGCATGACGCCGGCCATCGTAAAAAAGGGGAAGCGCGGCGCAGGCGCAAAGAAAGCGGGAAAGAGTTCGTTGGAAAAGACGAGCGGCAAAAAATTGTTTGGCGAATTCCTCTTCGAGATCGGCTGCGAGGAAATCCCGGCGGGAATGATTGAGAGGGCTTTGCACGAACTTCAGGAATTACTTTCGAAGCATATGGTTGCTGCCGGTCTGATCGCCGACAGTTCAAGCAATACTTCCCCCGAATCTTCCATTGAAACATTCGGTGCACCGCGAAGGCTTGTTGCAATTGCGCGCCGCGTGCGCTTGAGACAAGAAGATGTAACGCGCGAAGTGATCGGTCCTCCGAAATCGGTGGCCTTTGATAATGTCGGCGAGCCGACCAGGGCGGCGATCAGTTTCGCGGAAAAGCAGGGCGTTCCTCTGTCGCAAATTTCTATTGTGAATACTCCGAAGGGCGAGTGCCTGGCGGTGAAGCAGACGGTGGTCGGGAAGCCCGCCGCGCAGGTGCTTGAGAAGATTCTGCCGCAGGTGATCGGCGAAATTACCTGGCCGCGTTCGATGTATTGGACAGGGGCCAAGGGCTCGCGCTTCATCCGCCCCATTCGCTGGATCGTGGCGCTGCTGGATGGCAAGGTGATTCCAGTGTCGTTTGCCGAAGTGTATTCGGGAAATCGCACCGAGGGGCACCGGTTTCTGGGGAAGAAGGCCATTCTGGTCGCGAGCCCGGCGGACTACGAGTCGCGGCTAAAGAACAATTTCGTATTGTTCCGCCCCGAGGAGCGCCGCACGAAAATCGAAACGGAGCTGCGGTCGCTCGCTTCGCGCAAGAACCTGCGAGCGCATGAGGATTCGGGCCTTCTCGACGTGGTGACCTATCTCAACGAATATCCCTCGGTAATCATGGGTAATTTCGATTCCGGCTTTCTGGACCTGCCCGAGGAAATCCTGATCACGGTAATGCGCGGGCACCAGAAATATTTCGCGGTGGAGAACCGCGACGGGGAACTGGTACCGAATTTTCTGGCGGTGATCAACCTGCCGGGCGATCCCAAGGGCTTCATCCGGGCGGGGCATGAGCGCGTGATCCGGGCGCGATTTGCCGATGCCCAATTCTTCTGGACGGCCGATCAGAAGATCAAGCTGGGGGAATACCTCCCGAAACTGGCGACGGTAACCTACGAGCGGCGCCTCGGAAGCTACGGCGACAAAGTCGAGCGCATGCGCTCTCTGGGGCGCTGGCTGGCCGAGCAGTGGTTCAGCGCGGGCGTCGCCAAGGCTGACGTAACGGGGTCGGATCGTGCCGCGGAGCTGGCCAAGTGCGATCTGGTGACGGAAATGGTGCGCGAGTTTCCCGAGTTGCAGGGAGTTGTCGGGGGCCTCTACGCGCGCGCACAGGGAGAGCCGGAAGAAATCGCCTGGGCGGTCTACGATCAGTACAAGCCGATTGGCCTCGACGACCCGTTGCCGAGAAATCTTACCGGCTGTGCCGTCGCGCTGGCAGACAAACTCGATTCGGTGGTGGCTTGCTTCGCGGTGGGCGCAATTCCCACAGGCTCAAGCGATCCCTTTGCTTTGCGTCGAGCTGCGATCGGAATAGTTAAGATAATACTTGAATATAAATTGCCGCTTTCACTTTCGGCGGCAATATCCGCAGCGACAAAATTCCTCAAGGAGCATCGCCCCAACATAGGAGCGTCCGAGGCTTCCCAGAAGCAGGTTCTCGAATTTCTGCTGGAGCGGGCGCGGTACATACTGAAAGAGCGCCGCGGCTTTGCCTCGGATGAAATCAATGCGGCATTTGCGGCGGGGTCCGACGACCTTGTTGACGCGGTTGACCGCGTGGCTGCGCTGCAGACGATTCGCGGCAGCAAGAACTTCGCTCCCCTGGCCGCTTCGTTCAAGCGCATCCGCAACATATTGGAGAAGTCGGCCGGGAAGGGCGATAAGGTTCAGGGGGCCGTGAATCAGGAATTACTGCGGGAGCCGGCGGAGCAGCAGTTGCAGATGGTGGCGCAGAGGGTGGGCGCGGAGGCGTCGCGCAAGAAGAAGGAAAAGAAATATCGAGCGGCACTGGAAGAAATCTCGGAGCTTCGCCCCGCCGTCGATTTTTTCTTCGACAAGGTTATGGTGATGGTTGAAGACGAGGACGTTCGCAGGAACCGTATCGCGCTGCTCGGGGGGTTGTTGAAGGAGTTCTCGACGATTGCGGACTTCTCTGAATTGAGCTCAGAAGAAGCTCAGGCCAAGAATTAGATTTTTTGCCCTTGTTTTGTTGAGGCGATTCTTTAGTTGTGGGCGCGCCGACAAATTTTAAAATTAAAAATTTAAAGTGAAAGTTAGAGGAGAGAGATGAAATACGTTTATTTCTTTGGAGCTGGTAAGGCGGACGGCAATGGCGAGATGAAAGAGATTCTGGGAGGCAAGGGCGCGGGTCTGGCAGAGATGACCCGAATCGGATTGCCCGTACCGGCCGGCTTCACGATTACTACCGAGACCTGCGACTACTATCTGACGCACGGGAAGAAATATCCCAAGGAATTGCGCGCGGAAGTGTCGAAAAACATCGCGCACCTGGAGAAGCTGACCGGTAAGAAGCTCGGCGATGCCAAGGATCCTCTGCTCGTGAGCGTGCGCTCGGGATCGGCGAAGTCCATGCCGGGGATGATGGAGACGATTCTGAACCTGGGCTTGAATGACAAGTCCGTGGAAGGGCTGGCCAAGGCCACCGGTAATCCGCGCTTTGCCTACGATGCCTACCGCCGCTTCGTGCAGATGTATTCGAGCGTTGTGATCGGCCTGCCCAAGGAAGACCTCGAGACCCGCCTGCGCAATTTGAAGAAATATCTGAAAGTTACCGACGACACGCAGGTGACGGCCGAGGGCTGGCGCCAACTGGTGGGCGAATATAAGGCCTATTTCAAGGAAAAGACGGGCCGCGATTTCCCCGAGGATCCGGAAGAGCAGCTGTGGGGCGCGATTGGCGCGGTGTTCGAGTCCTGGATGGGCGAGAAGGCTGTTACGTACCGGCGCGTCGAGAAGATTACCGGTCTGCTGGGCACGGCGGTGAACGTGGTGCAAATGGTGTTTGGCAATACCGGCGAGGAATCGGGGACTGGAGTTTGCTTTACGCGCGACCCGTCCACTGGTGAAAAGAAGTTCTTCGGGGATTTTTTGCTGAACGCGCAGGGCGAAGATGTTGTCGCGGGAATTCGCACGCCGCTTCACTTGAGCGAGCTCAAGAACCTGATGCCGAAGGTTTACAAACAGCTCGAGCGCGTGCGCGAGAAACTCGAGAAACATTACCGCGACATGCAAGACATGGAATTCACCGTCGAGACCGGCACGCTCTACATGCTCCAAACGCGCAACGGGAAGCGTTCGCCGGGAGCGGCCTTTCAGATTGCCGTCGACATGGCCAATGAAGGACTGATCACAGTTGAAGAAGCACTTGAAAGAATCAAGGCGGAAGATGTGGAGCGGCTCTTCTATCCCGTGCTTGATGCAAAGCTCGCGCGGGCGGAGTTGGCCAGCAGGAAGATCGCGAGCGGCATCAATGCGGTGCCGGGGGCGGCGGTCGGCAAGGCTGTGTTCAGCGCCGAGGATGCGGAACACTGGGCCGCCAAGGGCGAGAAAGTGATTCTCGTGCGGCGCGAGACCAGCCCCGAGGATGTGGGCGGGATGTATGTGGCGCAGGGAATTCTCACCGCCACGGGCGGCAAGACCAGCCACGCGGCGGTGGTCGCGCGCGGGTGGGGGAAGTGCTGCATCGTCGGGGCGGAAAAGCTTGATATCGATGCTGACGCCAAGACGATGAGCGTCGGCGGGCACGTCGTACGCGAGGGGGACTGGATCACTCTTGATGGGGGGGACGGCACCGTGTACAGCGGGCAGTTCGATCTGGTGCGTCCGGAGCCACCCAAGGCGTATGCAACCTTGATGAAATGGGCCGATAAACACAGGAAAATCGGGGTTCGCACGAATGCCGACACCCCGCACGACGCCCGCCTGGCGCGCGAAATGGGCGCCGAGGGAATCGGTCTCTGCCGCACCGAGCACATGTTCTTCAAGGATTTCGAGCATCCCGAGAAGAGCGCCGACCGCCAGCTGGCCATCCAGGAAATGATCCTCGCGGATAATTCCGAGGCGCGGCGCAAGGCGCTCGACAAACTGCTGCCGTTCCAGCGGCGCGATTTTATCGGTATTTTCGAAGCGATGGCCGGGCTGCCGGTGACGATCCGGCTGATTGATCCCCCGCTGCACGAGTTTGTCCCGCACGATGAGGCCAAGCAGGTCGAGCTGGCGCGGAAAATCGGAATATCGCCGGAGGCTGTGGCGCGGCGCGTGGAGCAGTTGCACGAAGCCAACCCCATGCTGGGGCACCGCGGCTGCCGGCTCGCCATCACCTATCCGGAAATTCTCGAAATGCAGGTGCGGGCGATCATCGAGGCGGCCATCGATTGCCAGAAGCGGAAAATTAAAGTTCTACCTGAGATCATGATTCCGCTGACTCTGGACAAAAAAGAGCTCAAGATCCTCGATACAGCGACGAGAAATGTCGCCGACGCGATCATTAAGGAGTCTAAGGTAAAGCTTGAATATCTGGTGGGAACCATGATCGAGCTTCCGCGGGCCGCGCTGCTTGCGGATCAGATCGCCGAGGTGGCTGAATTCTTCTCGTTCGGCACCAACGACCTCACCCAGACCACCATGGGCCTTTCCCGCGACGATGCCGGGCGCTTCCTGCCGGAATACGTCGACCAGAGCAAAGCCGCCATCTTTAAGGATGACCCGTTCCAGTCGATCGACGTCGAGGGCGTGGGGATGCTGATCAAGTGGGCCATCGAGAAGGGGCGAAAGACCCGGCCCAAGCTCAAGATCGGGATCTGCGGCGAGCATGGCGGCGACGCCGAGAGCGTGAAGTTCTGCCACAACGTAGGCATGAACTACGTGAGCGCGTCGCCTTACCGCGTGCCAATCGCCCGTCTGGCGGCAGCGCAGGCGGTAATTGAGGGCAAGAAGAAGAGGAAGTAGAGGAGGCAAAGGAAGCGGAGGAGTAAGGCTAAAACCTCCTCCGCTTTGTCACCGCCAGAGCTCCCTGCCAGGCTTTCAAGTCGTTTCGCCTTCTTGCACGCGCGTTGGTACAGCACTATCATCGGTCCTCGCAATCTGGAGGGCCGGTCATGCGTCGTCAACCCACCGTTTCATCTCGAACTTTCCTCAAGCTGTTCCTAATCCTTGTCGCATTAGCCTCCGCCATTGTTGTCCCGCGCCTTGCTCTTCGCGGGCAGAGTCTCGCTGCGAGCCCGGCGTTTTCTGCCGAACGGCTTATGGCCGAGATTCGCACGCTTTCGTCGGATGAGTTTCAGGGGCGCGGACCAGGGACCAAGGGTGAAGAGTTGTCGATCGCCTATATCCAAAAACAGTTTCGGGAGGCGGGGCTGGAGCCGGGCAATCCCGACGGCAGCTATCTGCAGGCGGTGCCTCTGGTAGGGACTCGTCCCGATCCGAATATGACGCTTACGTTTGCCGGGCGCGGCAAGACGATGAAGCTGGCGTTCGAGAAGGATTTTGTGGCGCAGACGCGGCGAACGGTGGATTCCGTCCACCTGGACGCGGACATGATTTTCGCCGGATACGGCGTGCAGGCGCCTGAATACAAATGGGATGATTTCAAGGGCGTAGACGTGCGGGGCAAGGTGATCGTGGTGCTGATCAACGATCCACCGGTGCCGGACGAGCGGATGTTTGGCGGCAAGGCGATGACGTACTACGGGCGATGGACGTACAAGTACGAGAAAGCCGCGGAGCTGGGCGTGGCGGGCTGCCTGATCGTGCACGAAACCGATCCTGCGGGATACCCGTGGGAAGTGGTGCGCGACAGCTGGAGCGGCGAGGCTTTCAATCTGGTGGCGCCGGACAAGAACATGCATCGCGCGGCGGTGGAGGGATGGATCACCCACGAGCAGGCGCAGGAATTGTTCCGCGCGGCAGGGCTTGATTACGAGACGGAGAAGAAAAAAGCGGTGAGCGCCGACTTTCGTCCGGTGCCGCTGGGGATGAAGGCGCAGCTCGATATTCACAACACGCTGCGCACGATCCAATCGCACAACGTGATCGCCAAGCGCACCGGAAGCGATCCCGCGCTGAAGAATCAATACGTGATCTACTCGGCGCACTGGGACCATTTCGGCATCGGTCCAGAGGTGAACGGCGACACGATTTATCACGGCGCGCGCGACAATGCTTCGGGAACCGCGGCGCTGATCGAGATTGCCCGGGCCTACGCGCAGCTGAAGCGGGAAAACGTGCCCAAGAGAACGATCTTGTTTCTCTCCGTAACAGCCGAAGAACAGGGGTTGCTCGGCTCGGAATACTACGCGGAGCATCCGTTATATCCCGTGTCGCGCACGGCGGCCAATATCAACATGGACGCGATGAACGTGTGGGGCAAGACGCGCGACATCACCGAAATCGGGAAAGGGAAGTCGACCCTCGATGAGGTAGTGGCTGACGTCGCCGAGCAGCAGGGACGAACGGTGCGCTCTGATCCTGAGCCGGAGAAGGGGTCTTATTATCGATCCGACCACTTCAGCTTCGCCAAGGTGGGCATTCCGGCCTTCGATCCCGATCCCGGGATCGATTTCGTGGGAAAGCCCGCCGGGTGGGGAATCGCCAAGCGGCAGGAATACACGGCGAACGATTATCACAAGCCGAGCGATGTGATTAAGCCGGACTGGGACCTGAGCGGAGAGGCGCAGGATTGTCAGCTCTATTTCCTGGTGGGATTGCGCGTGGCCGATATGCCGAAGGTGCCCGAATGGAAGCCGGATGCGGAATTCAAGGCGATCCGCGAAGCGTCTCTCAAGAGCGGAAAGTAGCGACGCCGATTCGCCGCGTTGTCCGGTGTTCGCGTCGCCGTCTCACCCGGCGACGAACGGCTTCACAAAAGTTTGTATTGGTGAGAAAATGCCGCCCGTGTAACCGCCCTGAGGTGGGGTCCATCTAAATAGCACAATTGTTTTTCGTCCGGTTGGCTGTGCTACGGAACGAATTTGTTTGCCCGCGCAAACGCCGGCTGTGGAGGCTGGCACGCGGAGCGGCGACAGCGAGCAGCAACAATGAGCAACACTAAGGGGATCTCGCAAATGAGGAAGCGCGTATCGCGAATGCTTGCGGTTTCGATGCTGGGGGCCTTGGCGTTCTCAGCAGGGTTGGCCGCTCAATCCGGGCCGCCGCCGGTAGCGCCCGGAACGGGAATGGATCATGACCTGACGGGAGTGTGGGGTCTCTCCAGGGGCGTGCGTGACCAAGTGAACGGAATGCGGCGCGCCGAGCCCGCCGCTCCGATGACGCCCGAGGGGCAAGCGAAGTTCGATTACAACACGCACGAGCTCAAGGACGGCGGTCCGATCACTATCGACCCGGCCTACACGTGCCATTGGCCGGGACTGCCGCACATCTACTTCAGCGGCGCCTACGCGTTCGAGTTCGTGCAAACCCCTCAGCGGATTTTTATCTTCTACGAAAATACCCACCAGTGGCGGGAGATCTGGATGGACGGCCGCAAGATTCCCGAGGACTCCGATCCGCTGTGGATGGGCTATTCGGTGGGGCACTGGGACGGGAACGACCTGGTGGTCGAAAGCGGAAGCTTCAACGACAAGAGCTGGCTCGACGTTCGGGGGCATCCGCACAGCGACGCCTTGAAGCTGACGGAGCGGTACCATCGCCCGGATCACGATCACATGCAAATTTCGTTTATCATCGACGATCCCAAAATGTACAAGGGGACGTGGGAGATGAAGAACAATTTCGATTTCAAGCCGACCTGGCAAATCGGCGAGGCCTTCTGCGTGGTGGAGGATCAGGCGCAATTTTTCCACCAGGCTCTTCAAAACCCGGAGAAGGTGGCACCGGATAAGGCGAAGCAGTAAAAGGCGAACGTCGCAGCCTGGCAGTGGAAACAACAAGGAGGAATTTGTGGTGAACGCGAAACTGGTGGCGGTACTTGCGGCGGTGATTGGGCTGGCGGCGGTTTCGTCGTCCGCATGGGCGCATCACGGGACTTCGTCGTACGATCTGACGAAAACCATCTCGACGAAGGCGACCGTGACGAGCCTGCAGTGGGAGAATCCGCACTGCGTGCTGAATTTCGATACCAAGGATGACAAGGGCGTCGTGACGCACTGGTCGGTGGAAATGTACAACCCCTTGTACATGAGCCGCGCGGGCTGGAACCGGAACATCCTGAAGGCCGGAGATGAGATTGACATCACGTTCCATCCGGCCAAGAACGGCACCGGCGCCGGATATGTGCGCGACGGCGACGGCAAGATCGTCTTCAACGGCAAGCAGATGAGCCTGGCCGAGGAGCAGTAACAGATTTAACGCGAACGTGAGGGTAGGCGTCGCTCGGGACTGACGCCGCGGCGCCGGAATTGCAGTATGATGGCGCCGCCCTTAGCTCCTCTACATGGGGCCGGTCGAAGTAATCTTGCGTTGGACAATTTAGAAGGAGGCACGAATGGCGAAAGCGATGTTGCAGATCTTTGCCGCGCTGCTGGTGTTTTCGGCCGCTGCCGCGGGCCAGACAAACGCCCCGGCGGGCGCTCCGGCGGATGCTGCTGCCGCGAATGATTCCGCTGCGTACATAACGGCGGATCAGATCCAGGACGTGGCGAAGCAACTCTCGGCTGTCACCAAGGGAACCGCGTTTCGCATCGTGGATGTTGGGAATGCTTACGTAGGCGTGGCCCTGCAGAACCGGCTGAAAATCGCACCCGGCGGACGCGTGCCCGGCCCCATCCTGCACACCAATGTCACCGAGGTGTACTACGTGCTGTCGGGTTCGGCGACGATGGCAACCGGCGGCGTGATGACAGACCAGAAACCCCGCAAGGCCGGCAGCGAAGAGGGAACCGGGCCGGGATTCGACGGCACCGTTGCCAAGCCCAACGACGTTCGTAAAATCAAGGCGGGCGACGTGGTCATCATTCCCAAGAACATGGCGCACTGGTTCAGTGAAGTCCCGGAGGATATCACGTATCTGGTGGTGCGGATCGACCCGGAAAAGTCCATCGGCCTGAAATAAGCAGCGAGCGCGATTCCCGGAAAGAGACAGGAGAAAAAATGACGCGAGCGATACTGAAGATTTGTGCGGCCCTGTTGATTGTGTCCGCAGGGGCGGCGGCGCAAACGAACGATTCGGCCGTTTACGTGACGAACGAGCAGATCCAGGCGGCGACGAAGAATATCGCGTTTCGCATCGTGGATGTGGGGAACGCCTACGTCGGCGTGGCGATACAGCATCGCCCGAAAGCGCCGGGAGGCCAGGCGGGCCGGCCTCTCGTACACAGCACCGTTACAGAAGTGTATATCGTCACCGCAGGCTCGGCGAAAATGGCGACGGGCGGGATGATGGTCAATACAGGCACCTGGCCGGCGGACAATAAAGACAACGGCGAAGGAATCGGGCTGGGGTTCACCGGCACGGTGGCCAAGCCGAATGACGTCCGCTCGATAAAAACCGGCGACGTGATCATTATTCCGAGAGGCATGCCGCACTGGTTTACCGACGTGCCCGAGGACCTCACGTACCTTGTGGTGCGAATCGACCCTGCCAAGACGATCGTACCGAAATAGTACGGGCGCGCTTCAGCGCGCTCATCACACCCTTCTCGATCCTTCCTACAGTGCCTGGGCCCAAGCGGGGCCCAGGCTGTTGACACATCCCCCCGGCGAACGTATTGTTCTGCGCAGAAATCGAGTAGGGAACAGAACTCAGTCGAATCGCTCCCGGATGCGCAGGCGGCTGTGATTGCAGTCACAGACAGGAGTATCGATCCGCTAGTAGGTTTGCCGGTTGCAAACGAACAGGGAACGATCGGGAGGTTTTCAGATGCAATCACACCTGGCGGCCAAGCGTAGCGGTGCGTCCATCACTCAGCGCCGTCTGCTTGCATGTCTGGCTGCGCTAGCCGCGCTGGCGCTTTTGCTGCCCTCGGCCCGGGCGCAGGTGCCCGGGCAATACGCGCCGGCCGATATCGCATTCGGTTCGCAGATATTCGCCACGCAATGCACGCCGTGCCACGGCGCCAACGGCGATTCGGTCGCCGGCGTGAATTTTCGGGCCGGACAGTTTCGCGTGCCCGTCACTTCCGATTTCGACCTGCGCACGATCATTACCACTGGCGTGGCCGGAACGGCCATGCCGCCATTCGTTTTCGACACCGCAGAGTTGACCGAGATCATTGCGTACCTGCGCAACATGAGCACGTTCGACGCGCGCGGCGTGACGATGGGAGACGCCGGGCGCGGCCAGGAACTATTCGAAGGCAAGGGCAATTGTGCGAGTTGCCATCGGGTGAACGGGAACGGCCCGCGCGTGGCCCCGGATTTGAGCGATGTGGGGTCGACACGCACTGCCGACCTTCTTGAGAGAACGCTGCTGGACCCGACTGCCGCGATGCTGCCCATGAACCGTTCTGTGCGCGCAGTCACCCGCGACGGCAAGGTGATTACCGGGCGGCGGCTCAACGAAGACACCTACACTGTCGAGCTGATCGACGAACACGAAAACCTGGTGTCGCTCGAGAAATCCAGCCTCCGCGAGTACACGGTGAGCAAGACCTCGCCCATGCCTTCTTACAAGGACA
>Ga0302326_10027299_pt1 | contig 11513 bp, 6 predicted proteins | sample Palsa_T0_3_FD_202264 | JGI IMG/M metagenome (GOLD analysis project Ga0302326, IMG submission 202264) | Peat permafrost microbial communities from Stordalen Mire near Abisko, Sweden - Palsa_T0_3 | ecosystem: Environmental > Terrestrial > Soil > Palsa > Peat permafrost | place: Sweden: Abisko...
TTGACTACTCAGCCAGGATGACGGTGGGTGGCTTGAGCCTTGGGTGGTTTGTGCTCGAAGCTCTGCCGCTGCCAAGGCGATCAGCCGCGCTGTCGTCGCTCGCGAATTTCGCGATTCGACTCACCTGCAACCATGAAGTCATGTCGCCGTTCTGGATGGGTCTGCGCGCGTCCCACGGCCAGCGCGAGGCTTGGCGTGAGTCGTGGGCGGTAACTCGTGCTGAAAGGGTCCGCTTGCGATCCGCAATCGACGCAATCGTCGCGGTTCTCTATGGCATGTCCCGCGAGGATATGCGGTGGATTCTGCGTGATTGCGACCATCCCCGGAAGCGTCTCGCCGAGAAGGCATTCTCCCGCACGCTCGACGCCAAGGGTTTCTGGCGCGTGGATAAGGCCGAGGATCCCGAGCTTCGCCACCCGGTGCTCACACTCGTCGCCTTTGATGCGCTCGAGACGCTCATTCTTGAGCACGGCGGCGATCGCGACGCCGGTATCGCCGCCTTCTGCTCGCTGAACGACGGCGAGGGCTGGATGCTGCCCGACACGCTCCGGCTCGCCGACCATGGGCTCGCGCACGACGAGCGCGCCGAGGAGGCACAGCCAGTCGCGAGCCGCTTCGGTCCGCGCTTCCTCGATTGGCAGCTCGCGCAAACGCTTGAGGAGAGCTGGGCGGAGTGCGAGCGGCACGCGCGCGTGATTCTCGGCGAAGCCGAGTTTGAGCGGCGGTTCGGCGGTGTGCAGCCTGCACCTCGCGCCCCGATCACCGGACGAGGCGACGTAACGCTCGGCCCTGTGACGGCGACCAGTAGCGTCACGTCCACACCGCCGCAGCTTTCCCTCTTCGTATCTCGACCGGCGGCGGGCGCCGCGATCACGGAGCCTCTTCCCATGACCATCTCTCAGATCCGCCTGCTCAACTTCCGGAACTGGACCGAGGAACATTGGCAAGCAGGCGTGGCGTTGAAGCCGGTCACGCTTGTGCTCGGTCGCAACTCGGCGGGCAAGACCAGCATCCTGCAGCCCCTGCGAATGCTGAAGCAGACCATCGAGGCGACAGATGCCGGCACGCACCTCCTCCTGAACGCGGGCGCGACCGATGGCGCGAACCTCGGCGCGTTCAACGACGTGGTCAATGGTCACGACGCGAAGCGTGAGCTCGGCGTCGGCTTTGACCTCGTCGAGAAGGGTATCTCCGTCGACGTGCGTTTCCGTCAGGTCGACGAGCGTCCGATCATCGACTCGCTGACCTACAAGATTCGCGACGAGAAGGTTGACGTCACTCGGACGCCCAACGCCTACCAGCTGGCGAGCCCCCGCTTCCGCCTGCCGAACTGGGATGGCGTGCGCGACGTGCACGAGGCCAAGAAGGGCTACGAGCCGGGTCGCGCGATCGAACTCTCCGAGCAGGCGCTCGGCGACCTCGGACCGACCCTGGGCCCCCAGGTGCGCGCGGCGATGGTCACGGTGAAGGAGGCCTTCAAGTCCTTCCATTATCTTGGCCCCATGCGGCCGCCGCCTGCGCGCGAGGTCACGTGGTCCCAGCAAGATCCAACTCGCCTCGGCTCGACCGGCAGCGAGACCGTGCAAGCGCTGATCGGCAACGAAACCGGGAAGAACAAGGGGGCGTTGAAGCAGGCCGTTTCTGAGTGCCTGAAGAGGCTCGATCTTGCCGATGGGCTCGAGATCACGCGCGTCGGCAAGACTCTGCTCTATCAGATCGAGGTGCTGCGCGGCGCCAACCGCTCGAACCTCGTCGACGTCGGCTACGGCGTCTCGCAGGTGCTGCCCGTCATCGTGCTCCTCCACTTCGTGCCCGAGGGCTCGGTCATCCTCTGCGAGGATCCCGAGGCGCACCTCCACCCGATGGCCCAGGCGGGCCTCGCCGATCTGTTCGTGGAGGTGGCCAAGCAGAGAAAGCTCCAAATTCTGCTCGAGACGCACTCGGAGCACCTCTTCCGGCGGCTCCAGTACCTCATCGCCGCGGGCACCGCGCGCAACGAGGACTGTGCGCTCTACTATGTCGAACGAGACGAGCCGTCGGCGAAGATCATCACGCTCGCGGCGAACGAGTTCGGGCAGATCGCGAACTGGCCCGACCACTTTTTCGGTGACGCCATGGGCGAGACCGAACGGCAGGTTCGCAAGATCATCGAGCGCAAGCGCTCACCGAAGGACGGCGGCACGCGTGGCTGACCACCTCGTCGACACGAACGTGCTCATCGTCGGTAGCGCAGCCGTAGAGCCGAAGTACACCGACGTGAGCGTCGATGCGGACGGCATCGAGGTGGTCTTCAAGTGGCTCGCTGCGTTTCGTGATGATGCGGCACGGAAGCTCGTGCTCGATGACCTGTGGAAGATCTGGGACGAGTACAACCACAAGCTGAACGGCCAGCACTTCGGCTTGCAGGTTGTGCATCACAAGCTCCAGGCGTGTTTGCGAACGGAGCCGGTCCAGTACGACGGCAACGGCTACGGCGTGGTGCCCCCTGCGCTGTCCGCCGTGGACAGCTCCGACAAGAAGTTCGTCGCTGCAGCACTCAACGACCCCACGAGCATCCACATCGTGAACGCGGCCGACAGCGACTGGAAGCAGCACCAGGCAGTGCTCCAACAGCACGGCGTGCTCGTCGTGGAGCTGCTCCCATGACTGCCTTCTTCCGCTTCCCTCACACCCCACACCTGGCCTGGCTCGGCGAGGGCCAGCCGCGCGACGACAAAGTGCTCGCCCCGCACGATGCGGGCGAGCTGCTCTCGCAGGAGGTCGTAGTGGAGGAGAAGGTCGACGGCGCGAACCTCGGCTTCTCGGTGGATGAGCACGGCGCGCTGCGCGCGCAGAACCGCGGGACGTATCTCTCCCTGGAGGGTGGCCACGGCCAGTGGAAGCCGCTGAGGCGCTGGGTTCAGGCCCGAACCCACGCGCTCGCGGAGGCCCTCTTCCCCGACCTCATACTCTTCGGCGAGTGGTGCTACGCGGTGCACAGCATCCGGTACACGCGCCTGCCCGACTGGTTCCTCGCGTTCGATGTCTATGACCGCGCGAGCGGCGAGTTTTGGAGCATCGATCGGCGAGACGCGCTCGCCTCGGGGCTTGGGTTGGCGGTGGTTCCGCGACTTGGTGCTGGCCGGTTCGATCTACCGCAGCTCGAGGCCCTTCCTTGCGGCTCGCGACTCGCCGATGGCCCGGCAGAAGGGCTCTACGTTCGACACGACGCGGGCGAGCGCCTGGCCGCGCGCGCGAAGCTCGTGCGGCGGGAGTTCGTGCAGGCCATCGACGAGCACTGGTCCAAGAAAGCGCTCGTGCCGAACGCGCTCGACGGCAACGGAGGGGGAGAGGGCTCATGGCACTGAATCCGATTTCGTTCACGGAGCACGTGGTCTCCGACTTCCTGCGCTACCAGCTCACGACCTACCCGCTTGCTGACAGCGATCTGCACGCGCAGATGCGGGCGCTGCTCCGCCTAGATGAGAGCCGTTCGACGCCGCTGCGGCAAGGTCCTTTTATCAGCCTCTCTCGCCCGTTCAAAAGTGGCGCGACGATCGCAGACCTCGTTCGCGAGGGCGTGCTCCACGACGGGATGCGCGCGGTCGCCTCATACCCCAGCGTGCGCAAGCACCAGGAGACCGCCATCCGCGCCATCTGCGACGGCAAGACCACACTCGTGGCGACCGGCACCGGCTCGGGCAAGACCGAGTCGTTTCTCTACCCGATCATCAGTCGCTGCCTCGAGCTGGCGGACGCTGGTACGCCTCCCGGCATCGTCGCCGTGCTCGTGTATCCGATGAACGCGCTGGCGGAGGACCAGCTCGACCGTCTGCGCGGGCTACTCGCCGGGCGCGGCATCCCCTTCGGGATGTACGTGGGCAAGACCCCCGATGAGGAGGCCGGGGTGCGTGGCGAGCGCCTGCCACAGGGGTCGTCGAACGCTGACTATCGAGCACGCCTGCTCCAGATGCGCGAGGCCGGTGAGTCAGCGACGCTGCTGCCGCCGGAAGAGCGCGCGAGCCGTGTGGCGATGCGCAAGGACGGTGGACAGCCTCGCATCTTGCTCACGAACGTGAAGCAGCTCGAGCTCCTTCTAACGCGCGGCAAGGACATCGGCCTCTTCGCCAACGCGCCCCTCGAGTTCTTGGTGTTCGACGAGGCGCACACTTTTCGTGGCGCGCAGGGCGCGGAGACGGCGTGTCTAATTCGTCGCCTGCGCTCTTTCTGCGGCAAAGAGGCCCATGAAGTCACCTGTGTGGCGACCTCGGCCACGATGGCGGACCCTGAGCGCGGGCCCGAGGCCGCGGCGGACTTTGCGCGTCGCTTCTTCGGCGTGGATGCCGGGCGTGTCGAGATCGTGGGCGAAGTCTACGACGAGCTGCGCTGGAACGAGCGACGCGCGATGCCCGCGGGCGTTGCGATGGATCCCGCAGGGGTGCTCAGCCGGCTCCTCTCCTCGGTCGATGCGCCGGACGAGACGGTTGCAGAGGCGCTTTCCGCGTGTCTCACCGAGCTCGGCGGCGCCCGTCTTCCCAAGCTCGACTGGCAGCGCGCACTCGCGTCTCAGCTCGCGAGCAACGAGCTCGTCTACCAGCTCTCCGAGCTGCTCCGCACACCGCGTGCCCTCGAGGACCTGCCTGCCCTCCTGCGGGAAGCACTGGCGGTCGAAGGAGCGCGCCGGGATGTATCGCAGCACGAGATCCTTTGCTGGCTGGCACTCGGCGTCGCGTGCGGTCGCGATGCGCATGACCCGCTGCTGCGTCCCGTCGTCCATAGCTTCATCCGGGGGGTCGGTGGCGCCGTCGTCACCCTTTCGAATCCCGGTAGCGCCGCGCGCCTCTGGCTGGTGGGAGAGGAAGCGGATGAGGAGCTCGGCGCAGCCTGGCGCCGCTTCCCCCTCCTGACCTGCACGACCTGTGGCCAGCACTACTACGAGACCTGGGTGAAGGACTTTCGGCTGATCGCCGGCAAGCGAGCAGCCCCTGAGGGAGGCGACCTCGTCGGCGCGACACGCGTCTGGGAGCATCTCTCGCAGGAGCTTGGTGGTGTGCGTGCGCTCCTCGTCGACCGGCTCGTCGTGCAGCCTGACGAGGACGACGACGCGGACAGCCTTGACGAAGACGGCAACGTGGAAGCCGAAGCGGCAGTGTTGCCGTCGGGGCACGAGTACGACCATCGGCGTCTCCACCCGCTTTGGGTTTGTGCTCACTGCGGCGCCCTGCACGAGCAGGCCGGCACGTCCTGCGCCGCTTGCCACGCGACCGGTGCGCTTACCGCGGTGCAGGTTGTTCGCTGCAAAGAGGACCTGCCCGGTGTCCTTCACTCGTGCGTCGCCTGCCAGGCGCCGGGGCGGCGGCCGGGCGGTGGCCGGTACCGTGAACCCGCCCGCCCCGTCCGGGCGGTCTCGGTCTCCGATGTCCACGTTCTCGCGCAGTCGATGCTGCACCTTTCGGAGCGACCGCGCCTCTTGGTCTTCGCCGACAATCGCCAGGACGCCGCCTTCCAGGCAGGCTGGATGCGGGACCACGCGCGTCGCTTCCGTCTGCGCGCCCTGATGTCCCAGGCGATCCCTGTTTCGGGCGCCTCGATCGGGGACGTTGCGCAGCGCCTCGATGCCGTCCTGGAGGCGGACCGCGAGCTGTCGCGGGCCCTCATCCCGGAGGTCTGGCAGGTCGCCCCCCAAGAGGACGCGGGCGTCAAGCACCGCGAGGAGCGCCTCTACTTCCTGCGTCTCCAAGTGCTCCGCGAGATCGCGACGGGCGTGAAGCAGCGCCTCGGCCTCGAGCCCTGGGGCCGCGTTCGTGTGGAGTACGTCGGACTCGATGCGGGCCACGACGTCATCGCGCGCTGGGCGGAACGCCTCGGCTTCGAGCCACCGGCACTCGCGGAGGGCGTTGCTGCACTCCTCGACCACGTTCGCCGAACGCGGGTACTCCACGACGAGCCGACGCGGCTCTTCGGCAAGCTCTGGCGCGACGGCGACAAGGAGATCCAGTACGGGTACCTGCCGGCGTTCTCGGGTGGACCACGAGGCGCAAAGCTCTCGCGCACGCCATCTGACTCGCCAGCTCGCGTCACCCAGTGGATCGGCACGCGTCCGACCCAGGTGTGGAATGCCGTGTCGACGTGGCGTATCGACGAGAACGACCTCGAGGACTTCTTGCGTGAGCTCTGGGCCATGCTCACGTCGGTCAAGCTGTTGGTACCTGTAACGCTTGAGGGGTGGGGCAAGCCGCTGCCCGGGAGCGCGGGGACATTCCAGGTCGACGCGACCAAACTTCGCGTCCTGCCGCACCGTGGGCGATGGCGCTGCGAAAAGTGCCGGCGCACAACGGTGCGCCGGGGACCGACGAGCACGTGCCTCGCATGGAGGTGCGCCGGGAAGCTCGCATGGGAGGAGAGCGATCCGGATGACTTCGACCTGCACGTCCTCGACGGCAACTACGCCATGCTGCGCGTCGCCGAGCACTCCGCCCAGGTGCCGGCAGACGTTCGCGAGCGAATCGAGAACCAGTTCAAGGGCCAGAGCGAGCACCTGAACGCGCTCGTCTGCACGCCAACGCTCGAGCTCGGCGTCGACATCGGCGCGCTCGACGCGGTACTGATGCGGAACGTTCCCCCGAGCGCAGCGAACTACTGGCAACGCGCAGGGCGAGCTGGTCGCCGCCATCGCATGGCGGTCGACATTACCTACGCACAGGCCACTGGTTTCGATCAGTCCTACTTTCGCGAGCCGCTCAAGCTCCTCGGAGGGCTCGTTGAGCCGCCACGCTTTAACCTTAAGAACGAGGTGATGCTTCGAAAACACGTGCATGCAACCGTGCTCACGGCGCTTCACGGGCTCGGCCGCCGCAGTCCCGAGGGGCTCCGCGCGAGGGTGGAAGAGGTGCTCGCGCGTTGCTTCCCGTCGACGCTGAAGTCGTACCTGTTCACACCGGGCGGCGAAGTCCGAAAGGAAATCCTCGACGTCTCGGAGCTCGGGCTGCTCATTCGGGAGCAGCGCCGCTTCGTCCTCGACGAGGTGTCGCGAACGTTCACCCGCGCGTGGCCGGCGGAGGACGCGGTAGCGGTGGAGCCCGAGCGCCTGGCATCCATTGTCGATCGGATGTCAGACTCGCTTTCGGAGGTGCTGCGTCGATTCAAACGGAGGTTGGATTGGGCGCGCGGGGAGCTTGCCAGGCTGGCGCAGGAGGAGGCCCACAAGGGAGTACTGGATCCGGAAGACCAGGCGCACCGACGTCGCTGCCAGCGCGTGATCGAGCGACTCAAGGGCCAGGCCATACGCACGCGCTCGCAAGCGCAGGGCGGAGGCGACGATTCCGATACGATGGGCGCGCTCGCCCGCGAGGGCTTTCTGCCTGGCTACGGCCTCGAGGCGGGAAGCATTATCGGAACGGCCGAGCCGCCGCGCATGACTTACGGTCTTGCCGAGTTCGACCTGCCGCGCGCGCCCACCATCGCGCTGCGCGAGTACGTGCCTGGCAACGCCATCTATGCGAACGGATTTCGCTTCGTCCCGCGCCGGTTCCAGCTCGTGCCGGATGAGACCATGCGCTTCCGGATCGACGCCGAGAGGCAGGTAGTGCAGGAGCTCGGCACGAACGCCGCCGCAGCGGTGCTCGGAGAGCAGGAGATTCGCGCAGTGCCGGTCTGCGACGTGATCCTGCCGTCGCAGTCGCAGATCTCGGACGAAGAGGACTTCCGCTTTCAGATGCCGGTCGCTGTCTACGCGACTGAGCGAGGGTTCCACCGCGGGGGCTCCGCCTGGTCCTGGGGCGAGCTCGACCTTCGGTCTCGTCGCGCGCTTCAGCTTCGGATGGTGAACGTAGGCCCTCGTGCAGAAGTGACGAAGGGTAACCTCGGGTACCTGCTCTGCCTTGCCTGTGGCCAGTCGCACTCTCCGTATGCCTCGGCGCGCTCGCGTGAGGAGTTCGTCAAAAAGCACCAAGAACGCTGCTCGCACCGGGTAGATGCCACCGGATTCTTCGCAGACGTCGAAGTCGACGTGCTGGGGCTCCACGACGTGGATGACCGCGTCCTCGCATTCAGCTTCGTCGAGTCGCTCCGCATGGGAGCTGCGCGTGTGCTCGACATGGAGGTCGAGGACCTGCAGATCCTCGCGCTTGGACACGCGGGCGAGGAGCGTGTCGATCTCCTACTCTACGACCCGATGCCTGGAGGCTCCGGCCTGCTCGAGCAGCTCGTGCAGCGCTGGGAGGAGGTTCGCGCCGCTGCGATCGAGCTGGTCGAGTCTTGCCCCGGAGCCTGCGAGCGCTCGTGCGTCGATTGCCTGCAGACCTACCGCAACCGCTTCTATCACGAACATCTCGACCGCCATCGAGCCGCCGAGGTGCTCAAGGGAGCGACGGGGCCTCTCGTGCTGGTCCACCCGATCCCGGAGAACTTACCCAAGACGTCAACGACCGCGGGGCAGCCGCAGACGGTCATCGAGCAGCGCTTCAAGAGGCTCCTGGCGGAAGCTGGCCTTCCAACACCCCTCGCGCAGCAGCGCCTCGAGCTGGGCGCGAACCTCTACACGGTGCCGGACTTCTCCTTCGCTGGAGACGAGAACGATGAGCCGGGGATTGCGATCTACCTCGACGGGATGGCCGGCCACATCCATGGCAACCCGGAACAAGCGGAGAAGGATCGATTCCTGCGAGAGACCCTTCGTGCTCGCGGCTACGAGGTCGTGGAGGTGAGATCCTTCGAGCTCGACGACAAGAACGCCATGGTCGCCTCTGTCGCGCGCATCGCCAAGTACCTCATTGGAAAGGCCAAGCAGCGGGCACTACGCGACGACACTGCGTGGTTCGATCGAGCCGCAGGCCCGGGGCCGCGCGTTGGACGCGTGCTGCGCTTCGTGCGGCTGCCAACTGGCGGTGCGGCCGCCATCCCGGTCGTCGATCTGAAGGTTGCGGCGGGAGCGTTTTCGGAGAGCCAGTTGCCAGAAGCTATCGGCCACGCGACCGTGGAAGGAATACCGCCGAAGGTCGGCTACTTCATCGCGCAGGTGGTTGGCGACTCGATGAACGAAATTGTCAAGGCGGGCTCGTGGTGTCTGTGGGAGCACCTCGGCACGCCTGGTGCGGCGCCCCCAGCCCCCGGCCAGAATCTCCTGGTACGCCGGCCCGATGGGAACGATTCCGAGTTCGGGGAGTTCACCTTCAAGCACCTCGCGGAGGGACCAAACGGACGGTACCTCGCGCCGCGGAGCACGAATCCGCTTCACGAGCGGCTCCCGCTTGCCGAGGGCGCGAGTGTTGACGCGATCGCTCGCTTCGTGGCGGTTTTGGAGGAAGGTGGCGAGTACGGGTAGGCCATCCGTCCTCGCGACCTACGCTATTGCATTGGGAAAGGCCGCCTACATTCTGGACGGCGCGAGGGAGCCGTCCGAGCTGGCGCAGTGATTTATCGAGCGATTGGCACCGCGAGTGGAGTCCGAGGCTCGACCCGTCCTGAAGACGGTGCCCTCAACTTGGTCCGAGGCGACATGACCGACCGCGTTGAACACGTCGACGCCGGTCATGCGCGGCATTGATGCAGTTGCGAGGTACAGCCTCGAGCTCACGCAACTCGGCTGCCGAATGCGGTGATTGCCTTCCACGCGAGTTCCTCACTCATTCGCTTCCAAGCAGTGGCCTTAGATTCGTCAACAAAGATCGACTCGCTGAAGAGCTTGGCTCGATGATCGGACTTTGCGTGAACCACCGAATTGCGGAAGTCATAGACCGCGTTTGTCAGTGCGTTCGCAGTGGCCTCCCCGATTAGACCCGAATCGCGAGCGCGCGTCAGCATCGGCGTATCAGCGACCAGAGCCATCATGCGACCCAGCGTTGTCTTCTCGTCGCGGCCTACAAGCTGGTGAACGTCGAGAAGAAACTGCCTGGTCGAGAGTCCGTGATCTGAGCGCATCGCAGCCACCTGCGTCTCAAGCGTCAGGACCGAATAGTATTCGAGGATCCGGTACAGCTGGAGGAAGGCCGACTCCGGGTCGCGTTCCTGCCGGCCACGAAATAGCATGCGTAGTGGCTCGACGTCCGAGAAAGGGTTGGGGAACTCGAGCTCCTTCTCCTCGCCCGTGTACGCCTCCTCCTCGGGCCACTCGGCGTTTCCCACTGGGAAGACCTCACACGTTAGCCCGTGCTGCTTCTCGAGGAACACGACTGCGCTGATGAGTGCTGCCTCCGCGTTGTGCTTGGTGCAGCCGAACAGGCGGATCGATTGGTATGCGGAGAATTCACCCTCCAGGTCGTCATCATGCCCGTAGTGATAAAGCAGGTGCGCGAGTGGCGTAACCTGACCGAAGGATCCTTCGATCGTTCCCATTGTGAACGAGACGGGGTTCGGCTCCCTGCCGGCATAGACGAAGAACTCGCTGAACGGACCGACCGAATATCCATGGTGGCCATGGAATGCGAGCTGCGGGGTACACGCCGACACCTCCGCGCGATCGGGCGCCACCTTCCACTTCTCGGTCGGCTTCGGGTAATAGATCGAGACTCCCGCGAGCGGCCAATGCGCTTCCATCACGCCGTGGTCCTCGGAGAAACGGAGATGCTGTTCCCAGTCATGCGGGTTGAATGCGGAGGGAATGCGCGGCATCGCCTGTCAGTGTATCCGAGCGTCGGGCATCAGGGGCGTGGTGGGTTGCGCGCGTCGGCGGCTTCGGAAGAGGTGCGCATGCCCGTACAGCCCTCTTCACTTCCCAACGTCGACCACAACCGGACCGTGATCGCTCCACCGGCGGTGGTCTTCACTGGAGATGATGGCCCATGATCCGCCGTTCGCGGCGCGCTTGGTCGCGGCGTCGACGAACACATGATCGTCTTGGATGATCGCCGTGGAACCTCGTCCCCAATAGCTTCGGACTTCGTGGGCGTAAGGCCTCGCGTCTTCGAAACCAGCCTTACGCATCGGCTCGAAGAACCATTCCTTGTACTCGGGCCAGTGAACGGACGCATTGAAATCACCGGCGACGATGCATCGACCGTCGGCCACCAGCTCAGCGAGTCTGGTCACGAAGCTTCCGAGCGCCCGTCTCTGCCGCCCCCGGTGCTCTCGATCGTCGGTCAGCACGTGCGCGCTCACGAGAAGAAAGTCCGCGTCGACGATCTGGGCCCTTGCGGCGGCGACGAGCGCGCCGTCGATCTGGATGGTGAGGGGCTCGAGGCGCCGCGATCGGGCGATCACGGCATTGCCGGTGCGCGCGCTCGGCGATGTGGGGAGACAGTGAACCCTCGCGCCCTCCCAAGAGATGACCCTCGCGAGCTCGACCTCCTGTAGGAGTGCAACGTCGGGGTTCTGCGCATGCAGCCATTCGAGGGCCGCTTCGTGGTGCCTGCCGTAACCGGCCGCGGCAGGGCGTGGATTGCGCTCGGATCTCATGACTCATGCGACCTCCGCGGTCTGGACGTTCGCAGCGTAGGCCTTGGTAAGGGGGAACGCCCCGTTCCCTGTTGAACTTCGGGTAGTAGCGGCGGTTCGAATGGATTCCTACGCGACCTTCTTCTCGGACGCCACCGACGAGG
>Ga0302326_10027300_pt1 | contig 11513 bp, 10 predicted proteins | sample Palsa_T0_3_FD_202264 | JGI IMG/M metagenome (GOLD analysis project Ga0302326, IMG submission 202264) | Peat permafrost microbial communities from Stordalen Mire near Abisko, Sweden - Palsa_T0_3 | ecosystem: Environmental > Terrestrial > Soil > Palsa > Peat permafrost | place: Sweden: Abisko...
TCGTCAGGTTGTTCACCACTCCCATCGCACCGTGCGCCCAGCGAATGGAAATCAAGTCCGCGCCAAAGACATTGCGCTGCGCGAAGCCGGCGTTCTTCACGATCTTGCCCAGCTTCATATCGTCCAGCACTTCCATGCGCAACGCCGCATACGTGCCCACGGCTTCATACGCGCTGCGACGAATCAGGTTGAACGCGCCCACACCCATGTGATCCTGGCTCGCCGGGTCGGCCACCTTCCACGGACGGTGGCCAAAGACAAACATCATCTGAAAAAACGCAATCATCATAAACTCGCCGGGGCGCTTCATGATCATGCGCGGAAGCAGGACTAGATGATCCGCGCGCTCTGCCTCCGCGTAGGCCATTGCGCGGCGCAGCGAATCCGCTTTGAACAACACGTCGGCGTCGGTAAACAGGAGCCAGTCGCCAGTGGCTTCGCTGGTTGCAGTCCACATGGCATGAGTTTTTCCGAGCCACCCCGCGGGCAACTCGCGGTGATGAATCACGCGCAATCGTGCCTCGGGACCCGTTTTCGAAACTCTTTCCATGATCTCGCCGGTGCGGTCGGTGGAGCGGTCGTTCACCGCAATCACTTCATAGTCGTCGTAGTCAAGCGCGAGCAGCGCGCGCAACGAGGCTTCGATACTCTCTTCTTCGTTGCGCGCCGGAACAATGATCGAAACCCGCGGGCGCCCCGAATCCGTGACTGGATTGCGATCCCACTCCGGGCGCGAAATATCGGCAACGCTCGGCATACCGAGCGCCGCGTCTAGGATGCGGGAAAACCAAACCAGCGCCAGGATCGTGCCTGCGATCCAATGAAAATAATGCATCAGACCTATGTCTTCCCTGCCTCGATTTTTTCTGGCTCGGCCGCCGCGCCGATGCGCACTGCAGGTGCGAATTTCATTCCGTAAAACAGTATGGCAGAAGAAACTCCCATCGCAATCACGGGAAGAATAAACGCAGCCTGCAGCGACCTTTTATCGGCCACGTAACCCATCAGCGTAGGCGAGGGCACGTCGCCCAGAAGATGAAGCACGAAGATGTCGACGGCGAGGGCCGTAGCACGAATATGCGCGCCCACGGAGTTGATCACTGCGGCGTTCAATGGCGACGTGTTCAGCAGGAGGAAAAACGCCGCCAGGCCAATTGACGGCAACATGAGAGGCCCACGGATAAACAAGGCAACGACCATGAACGGAATGCCCAAAGCCATGCTGGCCGCCGAAACCAAGTAATAGGAACTTTTCATCCGCGGCAGCAGATAGTCGCCCAGCCACCCTCCCGCAAGCGACGCCAGAATTCCATCCACCACGATGATGATCCCGAACATGAAGTTTGCCGACTCCAAGGAGTAGCTCCGCGCACGCGAGAGGAAGGTCGGCATCCAGACCTGTATGCCGCCAAGGGCAAACGTCATCGCGGCCATGCCCAAGGTCGCAGTCCAGAACGCCGGATTGCGGGCCAAACCGACGAGCGTAGCTCGTTCGGGAGTTTCTTTCACCGAGTCGAACTGCCCGCGTTCCGGTTCCCGCAAGAATAGGACTGCCAGCGCCATCAGGAATCCCGGAACCGCCGCGATGTAGAAAGGAAATCTCCACCCATAATGCGGGCTCAGCTTGCCGCCGAGCAGATATCCTGCCGCCGTGCCCACGGGAATTGCCAGATAAAACACTCCCAGGATGCGTCCGCGCTTCTCCTCTGGAAACAGGTCGGCGACAAACGTGGGCGCGATGGTCACAAAGGTGGCTTCGCCGATGCCGACCAGGGTGTGACGAATCAATAACTCGGTGTAGGTATGAGTAACGGCGGTCAGCAGCGTGAGGCCGCTCCAAAAAATTGCGCCCAGCGCGATGATGTTTTTGCGCGAGTAACGGTCGGCGAGCGGTCCCACGAACGGCGCAGCGACCATGTAGAAAAGCAGAAACGCGCTGGTAAGATAGCCGATCTGCGTGTTGCTCAGCCGAAATTCGGTCTGCACCAGCGGCTGCACTGCGAACAGCACCGAGCGGTCGATGTAGTTCAGCAGATTCAGCGCCGTCAGCAGGGCCAGCGCGGTGCGGGGATAGAGTTTCGGTGCGGTCACGGTCGAGCGAATATAGCATGGGCATGCGGACGAAAGAGGCTCTCGTTTTTAACGATTGACGTTATTAACGGACAGCATTAATATCAGAAGGTGATCAAGAGTTTCGCCAATAAAAACACGGCGGAAATCTGGAAAAGGGGAAAGACCAAGGGTGCGCCACCGGCCAACGTGACGAGGCGGAAGCTGGCGATGCTCGACAGCGCCCTGGAACTGAACGATTTAATGTGCCCGCCCGGCAACCGGCTGGAAAAATTGAAAGGTGATCGGCTGGGAAAATACAGCATTCGTATCAACGATCAGTACCGAATTTGCTTCGCGTGGCGCGGTCGCGACGCGTTCGAGGTCGAAATCACGGACTATCACTAGCAGCTGAGAACATCGCAGTTAAATCCGAACGAGGTGACCCGACATGGGACACGAAGACATTCCAAGAAAAGGCGCGCCGGCCTGGAGAGTTCATCCTGGCGAGATTTTGCGCGAGGAATTCCTGAAGCCGCTGGGCATGTCGGTGTACGAGTTGGCGAAGCGGTTGCGTGTTCCCGCGCCTCGCATCAATGACATTGTTCTGGAACGGCGCGGAATCAGCGCCGATACCGCGGTCCGGCTGTCCCGTTTCTTTGGCACGACGGACCAGTTCTGGCTGAATTTGCAGGGTGCGCACGAAGTAAGCCGAGTAAAGGCCAAGCACGGAGCCGAGATCGAACGGATCCAGCCACGGGCGCTCGCCACTTCCCGCTGAGCGACTTGCGGCCTGCTCACCACCGCCTTCGCAGCGTTGACTTGATTGAAGCTGCCTCCTTATGATGGGCGCTCCGAAACAACGGACCGTTTCGCGCGTCCCTGATGATTGGCCAAACCATCTCGCACTACCTAATTGTCGAGAAGCTCGGCGGCGGTGGCATGGGCGTGGTCTACAAGGCCGAGGACACCGAGCTCGGCCGCTTCGTTGCCCTCAAGTTCCTTCCCGATGAAATGGCGCGAGACGCCCAGGCCTTGGAGCGCTTCCGCCGCGAGGCCCGCGCCGCTTCAGCTCTGAACCATCCCAACATCTGCACCATCTACGAGATCGGCAAGGAGGACGATCAGTCGTTTATCGCCATGGAGTTTCTGGACGGCATCACTCTGAAGCACCGCATCGCCGGTCGTCCTCTCGATACCGAGACGCTCCTCCCCTTGGCGATCGAAATCGCCGACGCGCTCGATGCCGCGCACGCCAAAGGAATCGTGCACCGCGACATCAAGCCGGCCAACATTTTTGTGACCGGGCGCGGTCACGCCAAGATTCTCGACTTCGGATTGGCCAAAGTGACGCCCGGGGCCAGTTCTTCCAGCCAGATGGCGGCGGCCAACACGCAGACCACCGTCCAGGAACAGCACCTGACCAGCCCAGGATCTGCGGTGGGCACAGTCGCCTACATGTCTCCCGAACAAGTGCGGGCGAAAGAACTTGACGCGCGCACCGATCTCTTTTCCTTTGGCGCCGTGCTCTACGAAATGGCGACCGGGGCGTTGCCGTTTCGCGGCGAGAGTTCGGGAGTGATCTTCAACGCCATTCTTGAGCGGCAACCGGTGGCGCCTGTGCGCATCAATCCCGATCTGCCCGCGGAACTGGAACGCATCATCTCTCGCGCCTTGGAAAAAGAACGCAACCTTCGCTATCAGAGCGCGGCGGAGATGCGCGCCGAACTGCAACGCCTGAAACGCGACACCGATACCCACCATTCCGGGACGATGCCGGAAGCCGTGATGGACACGCAGGGTCCGGCCTCTGGCCCAAAGCCCGCACCGGCGGCAGGCGGAAACTGGCTGCGGAGAATTGTGCCCGCGCTTTTCGCGATCGCTGCCGTCATTGCCGGCGGCATCTATTTCCATTCGCGCCGTACGCCCAAGCTCACCGACAAAGATACGATCGTGCTCGCCGATTTCGCCAATACCACCGGCGACTCTGTTTTCGACGGCACCCTGCGATTGGGACTCGCGGCACAACTGGAACAGTCGCCTTTCTTGAATCTGCTCTCGGACCAGCGTATAGCGCAGACCCTCGCCCTGATGGCCCAACCCGCAGACGCGCATGACAAAGACAACGGAAAAGACAAGAACAAAGACGTGCGCCTTACCCATCAACTGGGGCGCGAAGTCTGTCAGCGTACCGCCAGCGCCGCCGTCCTGGATGGAACTATCAGCCAGGTGGGCACACAGTATCTTCTCACCTTGAAGGCGGTGAACTGCGCCACCGGAGAAGTGCTGGCCAGCGCCAATGCCGAGGCCAAGGACAAGAACCAGGTTCTCGATGCGCTGGGAAAAGTGGCGGCGCAAATCCGCAGCAAGCTGGGCGAATCGCTGGCTTCGGTGCAGAAGTATGATGCACCCGCTGAAAATGTGACCACGCCGTCGCTCGAAGCCTTGCAGGCTTACAGCCTCGGCTATCGGGCGCAGATCGTAAAGAACGATTACGCGGCTGCGATTCCGTTGTTTCAACGCGCCATCAGCCTCGACCCGAACTTCGCCATGGCTTACGCGCGCCTCGGAGCGAACTACTTCAACCTGAACGAAACCGTGCGCGCCAGCGAAAATATCAGCAAGGCGTTTGAATTGCGCGAGCGCGTAAGCGAGCGCGAGAAGTTTTACATCGCCTCGCATTACGGGCATTTCGTTACCGGCAATCTGGAGGCGGCTCGCCAGTCCTATGAGTTGTGGGCACAGACTTATCCGCGCGACCACATTCCGTCGAACAATCTCGCAGTCATCTACAACGGTCTCGGAGACTACGACCGCGGACTTACGTTTTCCCAGCAAACCCTGAAGCTCAATCCCGCAAGCGGCACCAGCTATGGCAATCTAGTGAGCGCCTTTCTTTCCTGCAATCGCCTCGATGAAGCGCAGGCCACGGCGCAGGAGGCGCACGCCCGCAATCTCGATTCGCCGCTGAATCACGCCACCCTTTACCTGGTGGATTTTCTGCAACACGATACCGCCGGAATGCAGCGCGAGGCCGCCAGCCTAATGGGCAAGCCGGGCTACGAAGACATCGTCCTTTATTACCAGGCCGATACCGCCGCCTATGGGGGCGAGTTTGCCAAGGCGCGCGAATTGACGCGGCGCGCGGCTGAATCCGCACAGCGCGCCGACGAGAAAGAAACCGCCGCCGGTTACGATGCGGAAGCCGCTGTGCGCGATGCGCTGGTGGGCGGCACGGCTTCGGCCAAGGCGGAGGCTCAGGCCGCGCTCGCTCTTTCGAATGGCAGAGATGTGAACGCCATGGCTGCCATTGCTCTGGCGCTGGCCGGCGATTCCGCGCAGGCTGCGCGGCTTGCCGAAGAAGTCAACAAACGCCTTCCCGAAGACACCATCGCGCAGTTCGATTATCTGCCCATGATCCACGCTGCCATTGCGCTCCATGCCGGGGACGCTGGCAAAGCCATCGCGGCGCTTGCCCCATCTGCTCCCTACGAGTTGGGCGCAGCGTCGCAGAACTTGAATTTTGTTTTGTATCCGGTTTACCTGCGCGGTGAAGCCTATCTCGCGGCCAAGCAAGGCAGCGCCGCAGCCGCTGAGTTCCAGAAGATTCTCGACCACCCCGGCGTGGTCGGAAATGAGCCCATCGGCTCGCTTGCTCACCTGGGCTTGGCCCGCGCTTATGCTCTAGCGGGCGAAACCGGCAAAGCGAAAATGGCTTATCAAGATTTTCTCGCGCTTTGGAAGAACGCCGACGCAGACCTACCGTTGCTCAAACAAGCCAAGGCAGAGTACGCGAAGCTGCGCTAAGACCCGCCCGCTGTTCTTTGCGTCCTTCGCGAACCCTTAGCGATCTTCGCGGTCATCTTCGCGGTCAAGAGCTTTTCCGCGCCTGTCTTGGGGCGCGGCCAGCGCGCGAGCACCGCAGTCGAGATTCCGCCGCGCGGCCTGAACTCGCCTTTCACCTCAGCCCACACGGGCTTGGCCCACTGCACCACATCTTCCAGCACGCGGTTCACGATGTTCTCTTGAAAAATGCCGAGGTTGCGGTACGCGTGCAGGTATTCTTTCAGCGATTTCAGTTCCAGGCACAACTGATCCGGCATGTAGCGAAGCGTGATCACGCCAAAATCCGGCAAGCCGGTCTTCGGACAAACCGACGTGAACTCCGGATCTTCAATCACGATTTCGTAGCCAGGAAACTGGTTGGGCCAGGTTTCAATCTCAGGGAAATCGGCATCGAGTCCGGCAGCGGCATGTTCCGGCGTGTAGCGGCGCGGCTTCGGCATGAGAGTATTGTAGCGGGTGAGGTAGAAATTGCGCTTCGTCGGGTGGCCGGCCAACCTGTACTTCCCTTCACCTCGGCGCGGGATACGCGTTCGAGATAGAGTATCCAGCCACCCCCTAGCCGCATCTAATGGTTAACTGGCACCGAACAGCATCTATTCTTTTTGTACCACCTGGAATGGTAAATTAATGCTTACAGCTGTTCCTGCCGAATTCTAAAAGAAAATCAGTTGCCCGGAAATAATCACAATTCGCATCCGCCGGCGCGTCGGCGGTGGAGGTGGCTTGCGCTGGGCGTAGTCGCAGCCGCCGTAGTCGTCCCCGTGTCGATGCGCAAAGCGCCGCTGACAATCCGCGCCACTACCGTAGAGCGCAGCCTCATTCGCAGTTTGATTACCACCAACGGCAAGCTCGAGCCGATCCGCAATTTTGAAGCGCACGCGCCCGTGGCCACTACCGTGAAGCGCCTCCTGGTGAAAGAAGGCGACCACGTTCGGCGCGGCCAGTTGCTGCTTGCGCTTGACGACGCCAGCGCGAACAGTCAAGCCGCACGCGCCGAGGCCCAAATCAAAGCCGCTCAGTCCGATCAGAGCGTTCTGAAAATCGGGGGCACCCAGGAAGAAGTCCTCACCCTCGACGCCCAGCTCGCCAAAGCCCGCAGCGCGCGCGACACCGCGCAACGCAACTTCGATGCCTTCCAGCGCCTGCAGCAGCAAGGCGCCGCCTCCGCGGGCGAAGTCAAGCAGGCCGCCGACGCTTTGCACAGTGCTCAGACCGACGTCACTCTGCTCGAGCGGAAGAAAAAAGACCGCTACTCGCAGCCCGAGGTTGCCAAGGTCCAGGCGCAAGGCGCCGAGGCACAAGCGGCGTACGACGACGCCCACGATGTGCTTCTGAAATCCAGCGTGCGCGCGCCTTTTGATGGCATTGTTTATTCCCTGCCCGTGAAGCAGGGCGCTTACGTGCAAACCGGAGACTTGCTCCTGCAGGAAGGCGATCTTTCTCAAATGCTGGTGCGCACCTTCGTCGACGAGCCCGACATCGGACACCTCGCCCAAGGGCAGAAAATCGAAATCACCTGGGACGCAATCCCGGGCCGCACCTGGAAGGGAGCCGTCAGCTCCATTCCCTCCACCGTGAAGCTACGCGGCGCGCGCAACGTGGGCGAGGTTACCTGCGCGGTCGATAATCGCGACCTGCGGCTGCTGCCCAACGTCAATGTCGGCGTGACCATCATCACCGCTGAACATAACGCCGTGCTTACCCTGCTGCGCGAGGCCGTGCGCATGGATGACAACAAGCCCTATGTTTACCAGGTCGTCGACGGCCGTCTGCAACGCCGCGAAGTCGAGATTTCTCTGCAAAACCTGACCCGGGTCGAGATCACCTCTGGACTTTCTGAAAACGCGGTTGTAGCTTTGTCCGCAGCCGATTCCAAGCCTTTATCCGATGGCGCCCGCGTGCGGGTGGCGCCTTAACGTGAAGTGCCCTGATATGAAGTGTCTCAAAATGCTTTCGCTATTTCTGCTTGGAGCGTTGTCAGCTGCCGCCGCGGCCGATCATCTCCACGAGAATGCCCAGGCTCTGCTGTCTGCCGGGCAGGCCGACCAAGCCATTCAGACTCTGCAGAAAGAAATTCACGGAACTCCCACCGCTCAGTCTTACAATCTGCTCTGCCGCACCTATTTCGCTCTCGACGATTGGGATTCGGGCATCCCGGCATGCGAGAGGGCCGTCTCGCTCGAACCCTCCAACGGCATCTACCACCTTTGGCTGGGCCGCATCTACGGAGAAAAAGCCGCCCGCAGCAACTTTCTCGCCGCCATAGGCATGGCCAAAAAAGTTCGCGCCGAGTTCGAGCGCGCGGTAGAACTGAGTCCGCAAAGTTGGGAGGCCAGGTCCGATCTCGCCGAGTTTTATCTGGAAGCTCCCGCAATTGTAGGCGGAGGCAAAGACAAAGCCCGTGCCCAAGCCGAGCTTCTGGTGCCCTTGAATCCCGCCATGGCCCACTGGGTAAAAGGACGTCTCGCCGAAAAAAATAAAGACAACGCCGCGGCCGAGCGCGAGTATCGCGCCGCCATCGAAGCCAGCCACGACGGAGCCCAAGCCTGGCTCAACCTGGCCTTGTTTTATCGCCACACCGGCCGTCTCGACGAAATGGAAGTCGCGCTGCGCACCATGGCCACCCGCCCGACGGTTGGTTCCGCCGACCGCAACGATGATCGCAATGATGACGGCAACGCCGCCCGTCCCGATGCCCTCGTCGATGGGGCCGGCATGTTGTACAAAACCGGCCGCGATTCCGCCTTGGCCATGCAACTGTTGCGGCGATATCTGTCTTCGCCCAACATGGTCGAGGCCGCGCCCGCGTTCAAGGCGCATTATCTACTGGGTGCATTGCTGGAAAAACAAGGCGAGCGGCAAGGCGCCGCCGACGAATACCGCGCTTCCTTGGCCCTGGCACACGATTTCGGCCGAGCCCAGGAGGGCCTGGAGCGCGTCACGCGCTAGCCAACCGCCGCGCTACAAAATGGCGGAGCGGCGGCGCTCCGGCGATTCAGAATCCGCCCACTCAAAAGTGGAAGATCAGATCGCTCGCCACGGTAACCTGATTATGCTCCCGGCCGTTGTCGTAAGCCTTCCTATCCCAGGCACGATCGAAACGCAATTCCGGACGCATCTGCACCGTGGTCCCAATCCAATGACACCACATGATCGTGTTCTCTGAGTATCGGGTCGCGTAGCCCGTACGCTGGCCTTTTTTATCGTCGAGATAGTCGCCGCGCAACGACAGGAAGTCGTGCGCTGAAAATTCCTTCTGCAGGAAATTGACCACGGCATATTCCGGAGCCGTGCAACGTTGTTCCCCCGGCAGGCAATACGCGGCATTGGCGCCGGTTTCCGGCTGAATCGTGCCTCCCAGCGCGGGCACGTCGCGCTCGTACATGTACCAGGTCTCGGTTGCCATATGCCACGTCTTCGAGAACTTGTGATACCAGGTCGCGTCATACTGCTGCACATTGTTGTATGCGTACTTGCCGTTGTTGATCCCATTGGCGCAGGTGTAAAAATTGTCATTCACCGATTCGGTCGTATAGCTCAGGCAGGCCGTGCCGGATGGCTTCGCATCCGGCGTCCACAAGGCAACATCGTGGCCGCCGGTAATGCCGAGTTGCATCAGCCACTGCTCATTCAGCTTGACCGTCGCAATCAGGCCCGTGTCGGTAAACGGATCGATCGCATAAAGCAGCGAGTGGCTGAAGATGTAATTATTGGGCGCCAATTGGGCTTCGATCCCGGGCACGGAAATAAATCGGCCCACTCTCACATTCATCCCCTGCGCCACCTGCGGAATGTAAACATCCACATATTCCAGCGTAGGATCAAAGCCATACTCCCGGTGATCGTTCACCCACGCGCCGCTCAGGTAACCCTTCCCCGTGGTAAAGCGATAGTCCGTGCCGTACAGCGCGGTCAGGTGGAAGCCCCAGTCGATATGATCGCGTTGCACGGAATCCGGCAGCCGCTCGGCGTAGAGAACAAATTGGTTTAGCTCAAAGCGATTCGCGTAGACATCGTTCGCCTCCGGCGCATTGCTATGCGCGGACGTGCTGAAGTTCAGAGACGGATCGATCCATCCATCCAGCTTCGTCCGGCTCCTGGCCTGGTTAATGGCCGTCATCAGCGGATAGCTGTTCGTGTCCGGCTCGCCAATCACCGGCGAACCGCCATACGACCAGTCCGAGTTCGGAAACGGCGGCGAATCCAGTGGCGACGGAAGCCCGCGGCGTGCCGGACTTGGCGAAGACGCGGTTGGCGAAGACGCAGGTGGCGAAGACGGAGGTGGCGAAGACGCATCTGGCGCGGAAACAGCCGGCGGCGAAGCCGTCGTTGCCCACCAGTCCTTGCGGTAAAACTCCGCCCAGCGGGCAAAGAAGTTCCTCGAGTCGGCGGCGCTCGCCTTCGGAGCGTCCGCCGGCAGGTCGGTCTCGCGATCCGCCTGTTGTCCAGCAGAAAAAGCACACGATAAGAACACAACCCACACCGCGAGCAGGAGAAAGTATTGCCAAAAGTATTGACCGCGGCGTGAATGATTCCTTGGGCGCATAGAAATGGCGTTCCACCCAAGTCTACAAGCTCTTCCTCCAATCCTTGCTCGCGCCTGCCGAAATGGCCCGGCAGGAGCTGCAGGGAGGACACCGCGCAATGCAGTGGCGGCTGGTGAAACAGGCGACTGGTGGAACAATCAGCCGCTGAAACCTGGCGGCCTGTGCCCTCACGATCCCTTAAGACGGCCGATTCCTTAGCAATCGCAGCCAGGCCCGCCAGGCCAGCCGCACTCTTTCCACAGCTTCTCCCAATTCCAGATCCCGGAGGTCACCGCAATCGGCAGCGGGAATCCGAGCTGATGCGCGAGCATACAAACCTGCCCCCGATGGTGGGCTTCGTGAGCCAGCATGTAGCACAGCATTTCCACGCCAACCGGCCAAGGCCGAGCCCAGCCGTCTCTCAGAAACTTCTCGACGCGGCCTTCGTCCTTACAACCACCGAGCGCTTCCGCCAGCATCTCCGCGCAGCGTGCGGCGCTCTCGGCCAATCCCGCGCGAGCCTGCTGCGGTGTGCAGTGCACGCGGTTGAGCTGCCGTGGAACCTTCAAATGCGGAGCCGTAAGCCTCACCCACTTGCAGCGGACATTGTGCATGTGCGTGAAGATCGCCGCAATGCTGCGGGTTGTATTTTTTCGGGTCGTGCCGGGCGGTTTAGCTGTCGGTTTTGCTCTCCAGGCGGCAGAGTCAAGATGTTCGACAAGAACCTGGTTCATGCGCTGATTGGCGGCAAATATCCGCACTGCCGCTCGGCCGAGTTGAGTGTGAACCTGGGATTGACGAACCTTGTCTTGACGAACCTCGGGTTGACGCACGGTGTGTTGACGCGTGGTCACGGCTTCCTGCTCCTTAAACTATAATACTTCCGTCTTTCGCGCTGACATTCCTACTCGTTTTTCTCCGTGCCTCTGTGCCTCTGTGGTGAAATAGCTTTACCACGCCCGGCCCAGGCGCCGGGCACTGACTCATCCTTATCATTTCTCTCGCATCCAATCGCCCGTAAAATCTTCCCAGGTGCCGCAAAGGTGAGAACCATGAAGAATGAATCAATGTGGAATGAATCAATGTTGAAGA
>Ga0302326_10027303_pt1 | contig 11512 bp, 12 predicted proteins | sample Palsa_T0_3_FD_202264 | JGI IMG/M metagenome (GOLD analysis project Ga0302326, IMG submission 202264) | Peat permafrost microbial communities from Stordalen Mire near Abisko, Sweden - Palsa_T0_3 | ecosystem: Environmental > Terrestrial > Soil > Palsa > Peat permafrost | place: Sweden: Abisko...
TTGGCGGGTAGGTTACGTTCGCCTGCTCGCGATCGGACGACCGCGAGCACCCGATGGCCGCCAAACGAAAGACGAAGCGGGAAGGCAGCGAGGCGTCGAGCAGCGCGCCGCTCGGGTTCGAGGGCAAGCTCTGGCTCGCCGCCGACGTAGAACATCCCAACGACGTCGGAGAACGTCCCGACGACGTAGGAGAGCGTCCGGACGACGTCGGAGGACATCCGGACGTCGTCGGAGAACATCTGGACGACGTCGGAGAACGTCCGATGCGAGCCGCACTATGAAAACCGAGTCATTCCGGTCATCTGCTACGTCGGGTTGCCGCTTACCTTCAGCTTGCCGGAGAAAAAGGCTCCGCCCGTCTTTAGGCGTTCGCGGACGATCACCGCAGCGCCGCGCGGACGAGCGCGACGACTGCGAACACATCGCGCTCGACGAGCTCCGCGCTAACTCGCAAGAAGCGCACGCCGTATGCCGCCTCGATCACCGCTTGCCGCGCGTCGTCTCGCTCACGCGCGCCTGGCCGCATGTGAACCGCCCCGTCGACCTCGACGACCAGCCTCGCACTGGCTGCGAAGAAGTCGACCACGCAACCCACCGACAACCCCTCCTCCCCATTTTCGCGGAGCGAAAATCGGGGGAGGACCGCACGCGCGCAGGCACGCGCGCAAGCCGCGCGCAGGCCGCCCGACGATCGTCTTATGCAGCAGCGGCCGAGCTCGGCGAGGCTCCGAGCGGGTCGGCGCTTGCGCCGACTAGCCTCCGAAGGAGGCGTCGCGAAGGAGCACGCACTTCCTTACCTCGGCGCGAAGCGCCGACACAAAGACTGTGCGTGGGACGTGCCGAGCACGTGCGGAGGCGGGGCTACCTGTAGCTAAACAGCTTCTGAAGCTTCATCGCCAGCGTCGGGTTGCCGCTCACCTTCAGCTTCCCCGAGAAAAAGAGCTGCATCCCATTGGCTTGGGGGTTCTCGATGAGCTTTTGGAAGTCTTCGGCGGCGATCGTGATGGTGCAGTCGGCGGTGCCGGTGCCGGGGACGCAGGACGGGCCCGTCGACGAGACGTCGATGTACCACTCACCTTCGCCGGTGATGTTCATCTGGTACTTGGCACCGATGGTCTTGGCGTCCTCGACGTTGTTCGCGAGACCTTTGGGGAGCTGCTCGTTGAAGAGCTTCTTGACGTCGACGGTCATCGAATCCTCCTAAAAGTGGGCGGGAGGACGGGTAACACCGCGTCGTATAGCCCGTCAAGCGAGGGTGAGGATCCAAGTGATCAGTGGGGCGGTGGCGGAGGGGGTTGGCTGTCATCCCCCACGCACGACGACAGGTCGAAGAAGAGGAACTCCAGCGCCGACTCCTGCTCCGTCATTGGGGTCGTGAGCGGATCGCCGACGCACTCCGTCGGGAACGTGGCGCCGCCACCGCTGGACGACGAGACGTGGAGGTCGCTGAACACCGCGCGCCCGCACTGCGCGGTCGTCGGCGCGCCGATGGGTGTGTTGAACGAGAGGTAGGCGCTGTTGTACTGGCCGCTCAGGCTCGGGTTGCCGTAGTAAATCCACGGCGTCGCTTCGGCAGCGTTGACCTCGGCGACGTCGGTGGCCGTGTATTCAAGCTCGATCTGACCGCTCGGCGGCGGTGACGCTTGCCAGACGTTCTGGATCCACGCGTCGAGCGCGACCCCCTTCGGGATCGTGGTGTTGATGTAGAAGGGCGGCCAGGTGAGGCTGACCCCGGTGAGCCACGAGGCGGTGGTCTGGAAGTCGCTCGGCCCCGTCGGCGGCGCGAACCAGTTGTAATGGTAGTGCGTACCGAAGACGCGCCCACCACCCGAGAGATAGTCATGCATCGCCTGGTATGCGGACCCCTCGGTGTCGCGCTCGTAGGGGCTGCACTCGCACGAGTTGAGGACGATGTCGTGCTGCGCGAGCGTGGTCTCACTCGCCCAGAACGCGTACGCGTCGGTCGACCCGGGACCCGTCGAGCCACCCATGCCTTGAAAGAGGTGCACGCGGCCCGTGGCGCTGAACTCGCTGTCGGCGATCCCAATCTTGCGCATCAGGCACTCGAGCTGGTCGCAGGCTCCCGTGGCCATCGCGATCTGCGGCAGGTTGTCGACGCCGTTGCCTCCTTCGTTTTGCGTTCGCGGCAGGCGCGTCTCCGTCTCGAGCCCCATCCCGTCCGGCTGCCCGATGGGGTTGTCGACGCAGGCGTTGACCTGGGGAATGATGATCTGCCGTCTGAACTTGCCGATCTGCATCACGAGCGGGATGTTCGACCCGACGGGCACGTCGGTGACGGTGAAGTGACCGAGCGCATCGGACTGCGCCGCACCCGGAAGCGGCGAGCCCGAGGCAGGCGCCTGGCACTGCGCGCACACTGCACCCGTCGGGATCGGGTCGACGGCGGCGTTCGGAACGTAGACGTACACGTTGTAGAGCGGGTTGCGACCCGCGGGGTCGTAGACGGTACCGCTCACGGTCGTGTGGCCACCCCCGCAGCTCTGGACGTTGCACGCGAGATTGACGCACGGCCCGGAATCACCGCTCGCGTCGAAGGAGAAGAACGGGTTGCTTCCGTCGGGCCCGCCGTCCGTGCCGTCTCCGAAGAAGGAGTTGTGGGTTCCGCACCCGAAGAGCAAAAGCACGAAGGCCAGAAAGCAGCGAAGGGAGCGCGTCGTCGTCATGCCGCGGTCGGTTGCAGACGAGCGGCTCGCGCATTCAACGGCGAAGCAACATGAACGGCGGCCGTGGCGAGTGCAACGATGTCAGTCCGTCTCGTGATACGAACGCGACATGGGAATCAGCAAAGCAACGGCTCAGTGGGACGGAACGGTCAAAAACGGCAAGGGGCTGATGAAGCCAGCTCACGGTTCCGAGATACCGTTCACGTTGGCGACACGCTTCGAAGGTCAGCCCGGGAGCAACCCCGAGGAGGTCATCGGCGCAGCGCTCGCGGGATGCTTCTCGATGGCGCTCTCCGTTGGCCTCGAGAAGGCGGGCGCACCCCCGAAGACGATTCGCACGTCGGCGAGCGTGAAGCTCGATCGCGACGGCGACGGGTTCAGCATCACCGAGATCGATCTCGTCACCGAGGTGGATGCTCCGCTCGACGCGGCGAAGCTCCAGGAGGTCGCCGAGGCGACGAAGAAGGCGTGCCCGGTCTCCAAGGCGCTCGCGGGCGTCGGCAAGATCACATTGTCGGCGACGCTCGCCAAGTAAGTTAGGCCGCGCAGACGCGGTTGCGGCCGAGCGACTTTGCGCGGTAGAGGCGCTCGTCGGCGAGCGCGACCAAGAGGTCGCCCGTTGCGTGGGCGTCGCACTCCTCGAGCGACGCCACACCCACCGAAACCGTGACGCGCACGACGATGTCCCCGCACGGTATCGAAAGGTCACCGACGGTGCGACGGACGCGCTCGGCGAGAACCCTCAAGCCCTCCACGGGGATGCCACGGGCGACGAGGGCGATCTCTTCACCACCATAGCGGGCGACCACATCCTCGACACGAACGAGGCTTGCCATGCGGCGCGCGACGGTTTGAAGCACGGCGTCGCCTGTCGGGTGGCCATGGGTGTCGTTGACCTTCTTGAAGTGGTCGATGTCGAACATGAGAAAGCCGAGCTTGCCGTTGTGGCGATGGGCGAACGAGACCTCCGCCGCGAGGCGCTCGTCGAGGTACCGGCGGTTGTAGATGCCCATGAGCGCGTCGCGCGTGGACGCTTCGAAGAGCTGCTTGGTGACGCGCTCCTCGATCTCGTCGACGAGGTTGAACCGCAAGACGACGCCCTGCGACAAGACGATGCGGGCTCCGTCGTGGAGCTCTCGGCGGTCGACGCGCTCGCCGTCGACGTAGCTCCCGTTGCGCGATCCGAGGTCCTCGATGAAGTAGCGACCGCCGGAGGTGTGGACGATGCGGGCGTGCTCGCGGCTCAAGCCCTTGTCGTCGTATTGGACGTCAGCCTTGCGATCGCGACCAATGAGCGACACGGGCCCGAGGAGCACCATGCGGCCGGCCTCGAGGCCGTGGAGCACGGTGAGGGCCGCGCGACGCGGCTTGTCCTCCACCTCGCTGTCGCGCGCCCCCTGAGTCACGTCGGTGACTTCCTCGTCGTCGAAATCGAGGGGCTGCGTGGCTGGCATCTCCGGAACGGTCACTATTGGCATTGGACCGCCGGCGTTCCGTAGGGAGGCATCGCGTCGATGTCGGCTTGTTTCACCGTGCCTGTCTGGATGATGGAGGCATACGTCTGGGCGCTCGCGCGAACGGTCCGAGCCTTCGTCGTCATGTCGTAGGACGACAAGCCGAAGTGTGGGCAAAACCCATTCGCCCACTCGAAGTTGTCGACGAGCGCCCAGTGGAAATACCCGCGCAGATCAAGGCCGCGCTGGATGGCCCAGCCGGCTTGATAAAGGTGCTCTGCGATGAATCTTGCGCGCATGACGTCGCCCTCGTCGGCGATACCGTTCTCCGTGATTACGACCGGTAGGGCGTACGGCTTAACCTCGTCGAGCACTGTACCTAGGCCCTCAGGGTAGATGTCCCACCCGAAGTCGGTCTTCGGCCTTGGGGTCGGCAAGTAGGCTTCGGCGATGGCGGCGTTGATGGGAGCGGGGATGATCACGCCCCGTGACGCGCTGACGAGGGTGTCGGAGTAGTAATTGACGCCAAGATAATCGGCGCGGCCCTTCAGCGTGGGATCGATGGTGATGTCGCTGGGGACCGTGTCGCCGTCGACGTTCGGGTCCCACTCGCCGAGCGTCACGGCGTTGATGAACCAGTCGTTGAAGACGTAGCGAACGTGGTTGGCCGCGTCGATGTCCGCCTGTTGGGTCGGGTCGCTCGGATGGAACGTCCGCATGTGGGCCGCGTAGGAGACGAGCGCGGGAATGCCATCGCCGTCGGCATCCATGATGTCGGCTTGGTGGATGGCGTCGTAGCAAGCCGCGTGCGCCCGCACCTCGACCATCGCCACGTTGAGGCCTCGCGTGACTTGGAGGACGAGACCCGGCGGGAAGCTCCCCTGCACGTAGCCGCCGACGACGAGGTTGAGCGGCTCGTTGATGGTGATCCACCAGTCGACCTCGCTGCCGAAATACCCGGCGATGCGGGAGCAGAACGTCGCGAACTGGTCGACGATGCCCGGCCGCTCCCAACCTTGAGGATCGTTCGGGTCCGTCACGTCGGAGAGCCAGCTCGGGAACGCGAAGTGCTGGAGCGTGACCATCGGCGTGATGCCCGCCGCGTGGAGCGCCGCGAGCTCGTTCAGGTACGTGTCGAGCGCCGTTTGGTCCGGCGTGTTGTTCGTGAACGCGTCGAGCGTCGGGTAGATGCGGCCCCACTCGACCGAGAAGCGATAAGCGTTCTGGTTGGTCGAGACGAGCGTCGCGATGTCGTCGGGGATGTGATTGAGCGCATCGGGCCCATTGGGATCGGGGGTGTCGCCGTTCTCGATCTTGTTCGGGAGGGCGGCCCAGGCGGACCAGTCGGTGTTCGTGTCGAGGGCCTCGACTTGGAACGCGGCAGTGGCCGATCCCCAGAGAAAGCCGGCGGGAAACGTGACGGCGGCTGGACCCGGCGGACCCCCATCGCCAGCATCGCCAGCATCGGGCTGCGCTTGGGTCGATGAGCACGCCACGAGAAGGGCGATGGCTCCGGCGAACGTGCGCATCGCTTAATGTTATCAGGAGCCATGGGCTTGCTCGACGGAAAGGTCGCCATCATCACGGGCGCTGGCAACGGCATCGGCCGCTCGCATGCGCTGCTCTTTGCGCGCGAGGGCGCGAAGGTCGTCGTCAACGATCTCGGAGGCTCGCGGGACGGGTCCGCTTCGGGCGACGCGACTGCCGCAGAAAAGGTCGCCGCGGAGATCCGCACGAGCGGGGGACAAGCCGCGCCGAACCACGACAACGTCGCGACCGTGGAAGGCGCGACTGGCATCGTCAAGACCGCCATGGATGCGTTCGGTCGCGTCGACATCCTCGTCAACAACGCCGGTATCCTCCGCGACAAGACGTTCCTCAAGATGGACGAGCCGACGTTCGACAGCGTGATCGCCGTGCACCTCAAAGGCACGTTCCTCGTCAGCCAGGCCGTCTCGAAGCAGCTCGCCCTGCAGGGCGAGGGCGGGCGCATCGTCAACACGACGAGCGTGAGCGGCATGATGGGGAACTTCGGCCAGGCCAACTACGCCGCTGCCAAAGCGGGGATCTACGGCCTCACGCGGACGATGAGCATCGAGCTCCAGAAGCACCGCATCACGGTGAACGCGCTCGCCCCCATCGCGAAGACGCGCATGACGGAGGATCTGCCGATGTTCCAGCACGGCCGGGACGCGCTCACGCCCGATCACATCGCTCCCGCCGCGCTCTTCTTGGCGAGCCCTCTCGCCGCGGATCGCACGGGCTACGTCCTCGCGGTCGCCGGTGCACGCATGTACGCGTTCAAGGTGGTGGAGACCGCGGGGAAGTTCAAAGACGACGCGGCTGGCGTGTGGACGCCCGCGGAGATCGCGGACAATTGGGAAGCGATCATCAAGTAACTGCATGAAGCGCCTACTCTTCGCTTTGCTGCTCGCGAGCGCGTGCGACGCGCCAACGACGACGGTCATCCTCGACAACGACTTCGCGCCGGGTGGTCCCGTGATTTACCAGGCGTACTGGGAGGCGGTGACCTTCTCGACGCCCGTCGCGCCAGGTGCGAGCTCTCCGCCCGAGACCACGGTGTCCGCTTCCGCCAACACCGCGTACGTGGTGCTTGCTCCCGGCTCGAGCTCCATGGCACAGCCGACGAGCTTCGTCCTCTTGCAGTCGGCGGGTGGATTCGCCGTCGACCTCGGCGACACGCTGCACATCCCCGTCAACGACCAGAGCTTCAACGGCGACTGCGCCGCGGACAGCCAGCTCACGCAAGCTCAGGCTGACTTCATGACGAACATCGTCTTTCAGCACCTGTTCGAGGGCGGCCACTACGATGCCGCCACCTGCACGATGACCCTTCCACCGCAAGACGCGGGCAGCGATTAAGGCGATCGCGGCTTGTTCTTCGGCATCGAGCCGAACATCTCGACGCCGATCACCATCCGCCACTCGGGAGTGCCGAGCTCCGGGACGAGGCCGCCGCCCATCCCGAGCTTCACGCGAAACTGCGGACCCTCCGCACGCGTGCTCTCCAAGCGCGCAGTCATGAGTGCCTCGAGGCCCGTCGCGCCGGACTGGAAGAACGCCTCGAACGCCGACTCGCCCCAGAGCTCGGGCCCGACGATGACCGCGAGGGGCTCGTGACCCACGGGGATCCGTGCTCCTACCGCAGCACCGAAGAGAAGCTCGCTCCCGAGTACGCCTCCGGGCGTAGGCGAGTCGTCACGCGGACGGATGTGCACGCCGACGTGGCCGGCGTACGTGAACCAGCGCACGTCCCCGGCGACGAGGAACCGCAACATCCCTCGCACCCGGCCATCCGTGTCGTAGTCGCTGGGTTGGCCGTTCGGTACGAAGACCTGCGCGCCGGCGCCGAGCCTGAGCGGGCCTCGGGGATCACCGTAGATGCGTGCGTCGAAGCCGAAGCCCGTGTCGGAGAGCGTGTCGGGGTGAGTGCCGAGGTCGACCGCGGGCCCCGTGTACGTATAGCCGCCGAACGTCCCGCTCTGCCCGTCGATGACGAGCGGCTTGACGATGTTGATGTAGAAGCGAAAGCGGTCGTACGTGGCAGCCATGCCGACGCCAGCGAAAGCGTCGTCCGAGACGACGCGGATCTCGCTGGCCCCTGTGCCGACGCGCAAGGGGTTGTATGCGTAACCCGTCGTGAGCGAGACAGCGCCGCCAAACGTGCCGCGCGTATCGAGCGCGTCCATGACGAACCAACCGGCGCCGGGCGCGGACGGGTAGAAGCGTTCGACCAAGTAACCTTCCGCTTGTTGCGCCACAGCCCGCGGGGCGATCGTGACGACCGCGACGAAAGCGAGCGCGGCGAGCTTAGAACTCGGCATGGGCCCTCACGCCGAAGATGTGAAGGGGACCGCGGTCCTGGTTGAACCCAGGGTTCCACATGAACTGGTAGTCCGCCGAGAGCCAGAGCGCCTTGAAGAGATTGAAGCTGTAGAAGCCCTCGACCACACCCTCGGCGCCCTGACGGAGGTGACCGTCACCGACGAAGCCGTCGACGCCGCCCATCGCGAGGTACTGCGCGTGAATCGACGAGATCCAGCTGAGAGCCACGCCCGTGCCCGCCACGTCGAATGGGCGGCGCCAAAGCCCGCCCTTCATCGTCGCCCCGAACGCGAATGAGCGATCGGCAGGATTATACGCGTCGACCTCGGTCTGGCCGTCCGACGTCATCCATCGCGCGAAGACACCGAGGTCCTTCGTGACGTGCTGCTCGATGTTGATGCCGAGGCCGATCTTGTCGTTCTCCTTGCGCACCCAGCACAAGTCGGGAGCGGTCACGTTCCCGGAGCCGTAGTTGTAGAGCCCGGCGGCTGCGCAACCAGCCGCGTTCTTCGTCGGATCGTGCGCGAACGTGTTGATCGCGTCCGCGAAGCGCCCGGCGTTGACGTTGTTGCGATAGCCGAGCAAACGCACGGCGCCCGGTTGCCCGAAGAGCACGTGGTCGTGCTGGAGCTCGACCTGATCGCCGTAGTACTCCCAGATTCGGAAATCGATCGGGAGCACGTTCGGGTTCTGCGGTGACGCCGTGCGCGCGATGCGCATCGACCACTCGTCCCAGTCGAGCTCCGCGATCCCGCCCCACGTGTAGCCGCGCGCGTCCGCGTTGAAGTCCCACGACGCGTACGTCATGAACGCCATGTTGAAAAAGGTCTGGCGTGGGTCCCAGGCGACCGAGCTCCTGTCGAAGAAGTCGAGCACCGAGAAGTTGCCGAGCGTCAGCACGAGCCGACGGCTCTTCACTTTCCTCCCGAGCTGCGTCGGTTGTGATGTGTGCTCGATGAGCTTACCGCCGAGGTCGATGTTCTGCCGTATGTAGGCGCGCGACATGTAGACCTGTGGCGTCACCGACCCCGTCTTCTGCAGCTCGAAGTTCTGGATGGCCCCGCCGATGCCGTGCAGTCCGGAGAACGCCCGCTCGGAGATGACCTCGGGGACGAAGTACGCCTCTGCCCCCGGCCACAATCGAACGGCGAGGAAGACCGTGAACGAGTCGGTGAAGCTCCACTCGGGAGCCGGGAGCAACGAATTGACGCTCCCGTTGGCGTTCGTGTATGGCGCAGCGAACGACGGGTGCCAGCTCGAGATGTAGGTCGTCTGCCCGTAGAGGTTCCAGTTCTCGTGGTCCAGATCGTGAAGACCGTGGTCCGAGAGGACGTTCATCACGTCGAACGCCGTGTCCTCGTGCGCGGCGGGTGGGGCTCCCTGCGCGTGCACGCGCGTCGCGACGCACAGCGCGCCTACGACCCCCCAAACGAAGTGCCGGCGCCCGTCCACGTGCGACACCCATAGACCAGCTCGCGCAGCACGACGCGGAAAATCCGACGCTATGGCGCGTGCTCGACGTGGTTGTGATTGAAGATCTCGATGCTCGTGAGGACGCGCCACTCGGGCGCACCGAATTGCCCGTTTCCAACGCCGGCGCCGAGCTTGATGCGTATCTGGATCGTGTCGTCCCGCGTGCCTTCGAGTCGCGCCGAGAGAAGGCCTTCGAGCGCGGTCGAGGTCGGGCTGAAGAACGCGCGGAGCGCCGTAGCTCCGTAGATTTCGGGGCCAACGACGAGCGCCCAGCTCGACGTGCCGATGGGCATGATGGGGCCGGCGGCGATGCCATACAGGAGCTCGCTGCCTTTGGGGCTACCGGGCGTTTGCGACTCGTCGAACCAGCGCAAGTGCGTGCCGATGTGAGCGGCGTACGTGAAGTGGTCCGTGTTGCCGGCAAAGAGCGCGCGAAACATCGCGTGGAACGTGCCGTCGGTGTCGTAGTCCTGCGAGCGACCGCTCGGATAGAAGACCTGGGCGCCGATCCCGAAACGAAAGGGCCCGTGTGGATCTCCGAAGACGCGCATGTCGGTGCCGAGGCGCACGTCCCCGACCGGATCCGGCAGGGTGGTCGGGTCGACGTTCGGGGCGGTGAAGGTGTACCCACCCACGACGCCGCTGCTCCCGTACACGACGGCGGGCAAGTCGAAGTTCAGGTAAAAGCGCCAGCGTTTGTACCACATCGATCCACCGAAATTCGCGAAGGCCCGGTCGGACACGACCGCGAGGCGACTCGCGCCACTTCCCACGAGGAGCGGGTCTCTGTCGTAAGCAGCGGTGACCTGCATCGCGCCGCCGACGTCACCGTGGATGTCGAGGTCATCCATCACGAACCAACCCGCGCCGGGAGCCGACGGATAAAAGCGCTCGACGTTGAAGCCCTGCGCCTGCTGCGCCGCAGCCCTCGTCCCATGGAGAACGACGGTTGCGACCGCCATCACCCATCGCGCGTGGCGCCGCCTAGAACTCAGCATGGACTTTCACACCAGGAAGGAAGATGGGCCCCGGTCGATCGGCGTTGTACCCAGGGTTCCAGATCATCTGGAAGTCAGCGGCCAGCCAGATCGCTTTGAAGAGGTTCACGCTGTAGAAGGCCTCGACGAGCCCCTCGACGGCTTGCTTCAAGTGACCGTCCCCGATGAAGTCGTCGACGCCGCCCATCGCGAGATACTGGGCGTGGATGCTCGAGATCCAACTCAGCTGGAGCCCGACGCCGGTGACGTCGAACGGGCGATGCCAGAGCGCACCTTTCGCGACCGCGCCGACCGAAAAGTCCCCGTCGGCCGAGTCGTAGGCCTCCACCTCGGTCTGCCCATCGGCGACCATCGCTCGCATGAAGAGCCCGACGTCCTTGGCGACGAACTGCTCGAGGTTGATGCCAATCCCGACCTTCACGTTCTGCTTGCGCACCCAGCAGAGATCCGGCGCCGTGAAATTCCCCGAGCCATAGTTGTAGCCATTGGCGGGGCAGGCACCGGCGTTCTTCGCTGGATCGGCTTCGAAGGCTGCGATCGCGTCGGCGAAGGCGCCGCTGTAGACCTGGTTGCGATAACCGAGGAGACGCACGGCGCCGGGCAGACCCTTGATCTTGTGATCGTGCTCGAGCTCGAGCGAATCGCCGTAGTACTCCCAGAATCGAAAATCGAGCGACTGCTCGTTGGGATGTTGCGGAGGTGCGAAGCGGCCGATGCGTATCGCCCAGTCGTCCCAGTCGAGCTCCGCGGCGCCGCCGAACGTGAAGCCGCGCGCCTCGGCCGGAAAGTCGTACGCCGAGTGCGACATGAACGCCTCGTTGAAGAACGTTTGGCGCGGATCCCACGTGACGTTGTTCTTGTCGAAGACGTCGATGACGGAATAGTTGCCGAGCGTGAGGACGAGCCTGTGGCTCGTGACCGTTCGACCGACCTGCAGCGGGTTCGAGTCGAGCAGGACCTTCTTCCCGCCAAGGTCGAAGTACTGCCGGTAGAAGAGCCGCGCTCGATAAGGGACGGGCGTCTCCGATCCCGTCTTCTGGAGCTCGAAGATCTCGGT
>Ga0302326_10027304_pt1 | contig 11512 bp, 6 predicted proteins | sample Palsa_T0_3_FD_202264 | JGI IMG/M metagenome (GOLD analysis project Ga0302326, IMG submission 202264) | Peat permafrost microbial communities from Stordalen Mire near Abisko, Sweden - Palsa_T0_3 | ecosystem: Environmental > Terrestrial > Soil > Palsa > Peat permafrost | place: Sweden: Abisko...
GGTCGGAGATTCCTATCGTCTGCGTACCCGGGTGTCCGGTTCAACCCGACAACTTCATGGAGACGTTACTCTATTTGCTGCGTATGGCCACCGGGCGGGCTCCCATGATCCCTCTGGACGAATGTCTTCGCCCGACCTGGCTATTCGGTCAAACCGTCCATGAAGGGTGCGATCGGGGCGGTTACTACGAACAGGCCGAATTCGCCGCTAAGTACGGGGATATTCAATGCATCGTCAAATTGGGCTGTTGGGGACCGGTCGTCCAATGTAATGTCGGCAAACGTGGTTGGATGGCCGGTATAGGTGGATGCCCCAATATTGGCGGCATCTGTATCGGTTGCACGATGCCCGGTTTCCCGGACAAATTTATGCCGTTCATGAACCAACCTCCTGGTTCCCTGCTTTCTGCCAGCGCAGTGGCCACATACGGAAAAGCCATTCACGCACTTCGCAGGTTCACTCAGTCATCGCTGAACAAAGTGCCGGTTTGGCGAAAGAGATGAACGATGACCTGAGCATAACCTAGTATCCGGCACAACATAAGTTGGCGACTTACGATGCGTGAAAGTTCAACAATGTTTGGCCCCCACCAAGAACTTGATCCACCGTCGCAGTCGGCCCAATCGACTCTAGATCTGATCATTGCAGAGGCCACTCTAAAAGGCCTGGCTGATGTGTTCAGTCCCCATGATCCGCCAACTCTGAACTCCCTCCCTGGCCAATCGCAATCCTCCAATCCTTTCAGTGAGGAATTCAAGTATCGCTCCCTTGTAGACCGGCTCCCAGCAGTGGTCTTTATGGCTTCTCTGGAGGGTGGCATAGGGGACGCCTACGTCAGTCCACAAATCGAAGCAACGCTTGGATTCTCCCAAGGCGAATGGCTGCAAGAACCCTTACGCTGGTACCAGCACATACATCCGGACGACAAAGAAAAATGGAGTGTCGAAGCGGCGGAAATGTTTCTTTCCGGCACTCCCTTGAAATCTGTATACCGCGTCATCGCGCGTGATGGCAGGGTGGTGTGGTTTCAATGCGAAGCAAGCATGCTCCGGAGGGAAGATGGCAGGCCGTGGGCCATTCAAGGAGTAGGGTTTGATATCACCAACCTTAAAGAAAGTGAACAAGCCTTACACGAGAAAAATCAACAGCTCGAATTGCTGAAGGACGTCGCCACGACAGCTAACCAGGCGGCCACTATTGCCGAGTTAATGCAGTTCGCAGTGGATCGGATTTGTAAGTTTACTGCTTGGCCGCTGGGGCACGCCTGTATGCCCGCCGTTGATCAATCGCATCTGGGTTCCTTCCATATCTGGAGCTCAGTGCAAGACCGGCGCTTCGATGCATTCCGTGCGGCTTCTGAGGTCAACGGATTTTCAATAGCCGGGGATCTGCCAGTCAAACTCTTTACCAGTGCTCCGGCGATTTGGGTGAAAGACCTGGCCAACGATCCGTACTTCGCTCGCCGGTCGGTGGCCCAGCAAGCAGGAATAAAGTCAGCATTCGCTTTTCCTGTGCTGAGCGGAAGTGAGGTCATCGCTGTCTTAGAGTTTTTCTCCAGTGACTACTCCGACCGGGATGATGGGATTTTGGAAGTGATGACGCTTGTCGGAAATCAGCTTGGACAAGTTGCAGACCGTACCAAGACGCTCGCCACGGAGCTCAAGTTCCGGGAACTGCTGGAAGCAGCTCCAGACGCAATGATGGTGGTGGATGGGCAGGGCAGGATCGTTTTGATCAATGCACAAATGAAGACGATATTCGGATATGCGCGAGAAGAATTGCTGGGGCAGACAATGGAGATGTTGATGCCGGAACGCTTTCGTCGCGAGCACCCGGGGCACCGGGCGGCCTTTTTTGCCGATCCACGCGTGCGGCCTATGGGGGCAGGCGCAGAGCTTTACGGATTGCGAAAAGACGGTACCGAGTTTCCCATTGAGATAAGCCTCAGCCCATTGGAAACCGCTGAGGGAACCCTGGTTGTCTCCGCCCTGCGCGACATCACCATACGCAAGCAAATTGATCGTCGTCTTGAAGTGGCGGCGGCGGAGGCGCAGGCTGCCAACCGCGCTAAGACCATGTTCCTCTCAACCGTGTCCCACGAAATACGTACCCCGATGAATGCCATCCTCGGTTACGCACAGCTGATCTCGCAGGACCCGGGCTTGGGAGCGGTCGCGAAAGCGAATCTCGAAATCATCTGCCAGAGCGGCGAGCATCTGATAGGCCTCATAACTGAAATATTGGATATGTCGAAAATCGAGGCCGGCCGTACCGAGCTCAATACGGCCAGCTTCGACTTTCCCCGGCTCGTAGATAATCTCGCATCCATGTTCAGGTTATCAGCCCAGGCAAAGGCGCTGCGATTCGAAGTAGTGGTTGACGGGGAATCAGTGGTGCACCTAGTCGCAGACGAGGGTAAGGTGCGCCAGGTACTCATCAATCTTCTGGGCAACGCGATCAAGTTTACCCCCCGCGGGCTAGTCAAGCTGCACCTCACTCTGTACCGAAGGAGGGCCGATCAGCTATGGCTTTCAGCGGAAATTGAAGATACCGGTCCGGGCATTACGGAGGAGGAGCAAGGAAGGTTATTCCAGCCCTTCAGTCAAATAAAGCGTGGCCTGAAGGCACAGGAGGGAACGGGCTTGGGGTTGGCGATTGCCCGCAGTTACGCACGCCTGATGGGAGGGGATATCATAGTTACTAGCGTCCTTGGCGAGGGCTCGACATTCCGGTTCAGCATCCCAATAAAGTCTGACGACTTGCAATTCGACCCGGGGCCGTCCTCACTGACCAACGCAACCGGCTTGCGCACTGAAATGGCCGCAATACTTCCCGCCGTAAGCCCACTCAAGCTTATGGAACTGCCTGTGGAATTGATTAACGACTTGCTTGACACGGTTCAGAAAGGCGAGAAGGACCGCTTGGACGAACTGATACGTGGTCTCGGCGATTTGGACGGACAAGTAGGCGCAGCATTAAAGCAGCTCGCGGAAAACTACGAGTACGATGCCTTGATTTGTCTGTTGGAAGACGCAAAACGAGAATTACTTCCATGAAGCACAGCTAATGACGCCCAGTGAAAATCCCAACATCATGGTGGTGGACGACCAACCTGCCAATCTAAGGCTATTGGAAGATATGCTGAAGGGGCGGGGTTATAAAGTAAGGTCCTTTCCGAGGGGCCGGCTCGCACTGGCGGCTGCGGTGCAGAATCCGCCTGATCTGTTTCTGCTTGATATCAATATGCCGGAAATGAATGGCTACGAACTCTGCGAAAGTTTGAAGTCTAATCCAGAGCTTTCGACTGCGCCGGTGATTTTCCTCAGCGCGCTTAGCGCGACGGAAGATAAGGTCAAAGCGTTTCAGGCGGGTGGTGCGGATTACATAACCAAGCCATTCCAGTTGGAAGAAGTGCAGGCCCGGGTCCTAACCCATCTCAAGCTCCACCAACTGCAGCAAACATTGCGGCTGCAGAATGACCTGTTGGAAGAAGCGGTAAACCATAGAACAAAGGAGCTAAAGCAGGCCCTAAAGCAGCTGGAATCGGCTCATGACCAAACATTGCGGGCGCTGGATGCTGAAACGGAGGCCGCCAAAAAACTGCAGCAGGTGAATGTCCGGTTGTTGGCGGCGAATCAACGGGCCAACGAGATGGCGGCGCAGGCAGCCAAGGCGAGCGCCGCAAAGAGTGAATTTTTAGCCAACATGAGTCATGAAATCCGCACTCCCCTGAATGGCATCATCGGTATGACTGGCCTCGTCCTGGAGACGGAGCTGACGGCGGAGCAGAAGGAATATTTGGGAACGGTCGAGCTTTCCGCAAACGCTTTGTTGAATGTGATCAACGACATACTTGATTTCTCCAAGATCGAGGCGGGCAAGATTGAACTGGAAGAGGTGGCGTTCTCCCTGACTGATTGCGTCGAGGGCGCCATAAAAACGATGGCGCATCGAGCGAACGAGAAGGGGCTTGAACTGCTGTGCGATATAGCGGCTGAGGCGCCGCAAACGGTCAGTGGGGATCCGGGCCGCCTTCGCCAGGTCCTTCTCAATCTGGTCGGGAATGCCCTCAAGTTCACGGAAGAAGGGGAAGTGGGAGTACAGGTAGTGGCTGACGCAATCGAAGAGAAGGCCTCCATCCTGCACTTTATCGTTTTCGATTCCGGGGTGGGCATTGCTCCGGAAAAATTGGAAATGATCTTCGATTCCTTCACCCAGGCCGATGTGTCCACGACGCGGCAATTCGGAGGAACAGGCTTGGGCTTGACCATTTCGAGGCGCTTGGTTCAATTGATGGGTGGACGTGTGTGGGTGGAAAGCGAACTGGGCGCGGGGTCACGATTTCACTTCACCGTGCGTTTGAACACAGAGACGAACGAAGCTGCTGTCACAAAGAGCCCAACCTCTTCCGCGATGCTTCAAGGCGTGAAGGTCCTGATTGTCGACGACAACGAGACCAACCGCTTCATTCTTCACAAGATGGTCGAGCGGTGGGGAATGAATCCGACTTCTGTTTCAAATGGCGAGCGGGCGCTGGCTGAACTTTCAGCAGCGGAGAATGCGAACCATGCTTTCGGATTGGTCCTGACGGACATGCATATGCCTAGGATGGACGGCTTCGGTCTGGTTAGGCACTTGAAGGACAGCGTGAAGTTCTCGATGCCTACCATCATGATGCTCACTTCCGGCGGTCAACGGGGCGATGCGGCACGGTGCGAGGAGCTGGGAATCGCTGCATATCTGACCAAGCCGGTCCGCCAGGCAGAGCTGCGCGAAGCCGTCATTCGCGTATTGCACGCCAAACATGAAGTATTGCCCGTGCCTTTGACCACTCATCTCTCGTTGCCGGACAAAAGCGATCGATTGAGAGGCCTGCACATCCTTTTGGCGGAAGATAATCGCGTCAATCAAATGGTAGCGGTGCGCTTGCTTGAGAAACGTGGTCATCATGTGGTCCTTGCCGAGACCGGCGAAGAAGCGCTTGGAGCATTGGCTCAACGTTCGTTCGACCTGGTGCTGATGGACGTGCATATGCCTGGCATCGACGGCATCGAAGCGACCAAGGCGATCCGTGAGCGGGAAAAGTCCACCGGACTTCACCAAACAGTCATTGCCATGACCGCGTTAGCGATGACAGGCGATCGCGAACGTTGCCTGGCGGCTGGTATGGACGGCTACCTCTCCAAACCGATTGATCTGCGGAAACTTGACGAGATGTTAGCCGTGTATGTGAACCAGCGTTGCAACGGCGTCGACGGGACATCGGCCCAGAACTCGCCGATGCGGTGAGCATCACAGAGGACCCACCCGCCGCTTGAAGATTGGGTTGAGCGATGCCCCTTTCCAATGCCTGGGCTTGACCCATCTGGATACGAACCTGTCCCATCGTACTCGCGGGCAACGCGTTCGCGGCTCACCGTCGTCCTGCTCGCAGCCGATGCATATAGCGGAGCAGTGGTGATCCCTTTGGCGTGGCGGACCGCATGTCCTTGGTCCGCCGGTAATACCTCAACCGCCTCGCGATACATCGGGAATCGAAGGAAGGCATTTGTGGAGTGACTTGTCCGGACGTTGGATCGCTACGTCGTCTGGAAATGTAACAGATGAGGACATCAGCCAGTGCAACAGAGTGACGAACCCGGGGAGCATCTAACAATGCAACCAGCGCTGAAAGAGTTGGCTGATCAAAAGTATGCGCTCGATCAACACGCTAACAAGCAGGCGGAGCAAGCGCTACGCGCTCAGGCTGACCTGCTCGACCTGTCCCACGAAAGCATCATGATTCGTACTTTTGCAGGCAGGGTCGAATTCTGGAATCGTGGGTCGGAGCAAATGTACGGATACTCAAAGCAGCAGGCCATAGGTTCCATCACCCATGTTCTGCTGCATACAGTCTTTCCCCAACCCCTGTCCGAAATCGAAGCGCAGCTTTTGCAGAAGGGGCGCTGGGACGGAGAACTCACGCACACGGCCAAAACCGGCGCACGCATTGTGGTGGAAAGCCGCTGGGTAATGCAGCTGGATAGTAACGGACAGCCCTTGCATGTGATGGAGATCAACAATGACATCACGGTTCGTAAGCAGGCGGAGGAGGCCTCGAGACAAGCAAAACTGGAGGCCGAAGAGGCGAAGAAGGCCAAGTCGGAATTTCTAGCCAACATGAGCCATGAAATCCGTACTCCCCTAAACGGCATCATCGGTATGACTGACCTTGTGCTGGGGACGGAACTGACGGCGGAGCAGAAAGACTACTTGGAAATACTCAAGCTTTCCGCAGACGCTTTGTTGAATGTGATCAACGACATACTGGATTTCTCCACGATCGAAGCGGGCAAGATCGAACTGGAAGAGGTGGCGTTCTCCCTGACTGATTGCGTCGAGGGCGCCTTGAAGACGATGGCGCACCGGGCCAACGAAAAGGGGCTTGAACTGCTGTGTGATATAGCCCCGGAGGTGCCTCAGACGGTCAATGGGGACCCAGGTCGCCTCTGCCAAGTCCTTCTCAATCTGGTAGGGAATGCCCTCAAGTTCACGGAAAAAGGGGAAGTGGGCATACGGGTAGTGGCTGACGCAATCGAAGAGAAGGCCTCCATCCTGCACTTTATCGTTTTCGATTCCGGAGTGGGCATTGCTCCAGAGAAATTGGAAATGATCTTCGATTCCTTTAACCAGGCCGATGTGTCCACGACGCGGCAATTCGGAGGAACAGGCTTGGGCTTGACCATCTCGAGGCGCTTGGTTCAATTGATGGGCGGACGAGTGTGGGTGGAGAGTGAACTGGGCGCGGGGTCACGTTTTCACTTCACCACGCGTTTGATCACAGAGACCAGCGACGCTGCGGAGACAAAGAGCCCAACCTCTCTCGCGATACTTCGAGGTGTGAAGGTCCTGATCGTCGATGACAACGAGACCAACCGGTTTATCCTTCACCACATGGTCGAGCGCTGGGGAATGAATCCGACGTCTGTTTCAAATGGCGAGCAGGCGTTGGCTGAACTTTCAGCACCGGAGATTGTGGACCACCCTTTCGGATTGGTCCTGACGGACATGTACATGCCCCGGATGGACGGCTTCGGGCTTGTGGTTCGCCTGAAGGACAATTTGAAATTCTCGACGCCGACCATCATGATGCTCACTTCCGGCGGTCAACGGGGCGATGCGGTACGTTGCGAGGAGCTGGGAATCGCTGCATATCTGACTAAGCCGGTACGCCAAATAGAGTTACGCCAAGCCGTCATTCGCGCATTGCGCGCCAAACAGGAAGAATTGCCCGTGCCGTTGATCACTCGTTACTCGTTGCGGGATAGGGGCGATTTCTTGAGGAGCCTGCACGTCCTTTTGGCGGAAGATAATCGCATAAATCAAAAGATCGCGACTCGCTTGCTTGAAAAACGTGGTCATCATGTGGCGCTTGCCGAGAACGGCGATGAAGCGCTAGCAGCATTGGCTCAACGTTCGTTCGACCTGGTACTGATGGACGTGCATATGCCTGGCATCGACGGCATCGAAGCGACCAAGGCGATCCGTGAGCAGGAAAAGTCCACCGGACTTCACCAACCAGTCATTGCCATGACCGCGTTAGCGATGACTGGCGATCGCGAACGTTGCCTGGCGGCTGGTATGGACGGCTACCTCTCCAAACCAATCGACTTACAGAAACTTGACGAGGTGTTAGCCGTGTATGCGGACCGGCGAGTCAACCGCGTTGACGGGACGTCGGCCCACGATTCCTCGTCGCGGTAAGCGCCACAGAGTTGTGGAAGCTCCCGGGCCAGAACGAATGATGGCATAAGTTCACCGGAACAATGGAATTTCTTTTCTGCTTTGCCCTCCTGCAGTAACCCGTCGCAGTAACAATAAAACCGCTTGCCAACGCACTTCCGGAAGACCTGCATGGGATCTGGCCGCACCCTCTCAATGTCGTTACGATGAGGCACTACAACTAAAGTTCGATGAGAGAGATACTTATTTCCGACGTCAATAGCGAACCGTATGAGATCAGCGCCCGCTTCTATCAGGCCCTACAGGAAAGTGCGTTGAGGCTTGAAGACGATGCTGAGAAGGACGAGGCGTTCGCCGCCTCACTGGAACACCCGGATCATCTGCAGCGACACACTCTTCTGGTCCAGGCCCAACGTGAGAGGGCGAGGCTTTTGCGTCGCTTTCTTGCCGAGGCACGAATCCGCACAAGAGCCGGAAGTCGCGGTTGCTCCTGACCGCTTCACGCCACCCATGCGTTTCATGCCTATGTTTGGGCATGGTTCGTGAGCGTTGAGTTTTTGACCAGAGACATCAGGCCCGTCGACCGGATCGAGAGCGCCTCGGACGAAATGGAGCACATTGCCCGGTGCAGACGTCGGGAGGTCCAGGTATGGCTTTAGCTTGCGCCGAGCCTTTGCAGCAGCGCGCCTGGAATACGGCCCAGCGCAAGCACCTGATCGGCGGCGCCCAGCAGAATCGCTTCCCGAGGCATGCCGAAAACGACACAAGTCGCTTCATCCTGGGCGATGGTAAAGGCATTCGCCTGCTTCATCTCCAGCAAGCCTTTTGCGCCATCCGCGCCCATCCCCGTAAGCAGCACGCCGACCGCGTTTTTGCCCAAATGCTGAGCACAGGAGGAGAACAAAACATCCACCGAGGGCAGATGGCGATTGACCCGCTCGCCACGATAAACGCGCACAGCATATTCCATGCCACGGCGAACCACTTCCATCTGATGCCCTCCGGGCGCCAATAAGGCATGCCCGGGAAGGATGCGATCCCCATCCCGCGCCTCCTGGACGTGAATCCGGCATAACGAATTCAGGCGCTCCGAGAATGGCCGCGTGAACGCTTCCGGCATGTGCTGCACCATGACCACCCCGGGAAAGTCAGCCGGCAGCGGGCTCAGCACATCCTTCAACGCCTCGGTGCCGCCCGTGGAGGCGCCGATGGCAACCACTTTATGGGTCGCGGAGAAGTGATAGCCGGCGGGCAACGCAGGCGCGGCATCAGGCTGAGCCTTCGCTCCACGCACCTTGACCTTGGCCGCTGCCTTGATCTTGGCTACGATCTCCTCGGCCTGCTCGATGGTTCCATTGGAGACATCGAGCCTGGGCTTGGAGACATAGTCGACGGCGCCCAGTGTGAGCGCGCGCAAAGTGACCTCAGCGCCGCGCTCAGTAAGCGAGGAAATCATCACCACCGGCATCGGGTGGCCACGCATCAGCTTCTCGAGAAAGGTGAGTCCGTCCATCCTCGGCATCTCGATATCGAGGGTGAGGACATCCGGGTTGAGCGCTTTGATTTGTTCCCGGGCCTCGTAGGGGTCGCCTGCCGCGCCGACAACCTGGAGCATGGGATCGGAATTGATGATCCTGGACAGCAACTGGCGCATTAACGCCGAATCGTCCACGATCAGGACTCGCGCGGGTGCGCTCATACGGACTCCTGTCTCTCTAAGGCGAATCTGCGGGCCGATCTCAAGGCTTAAGCAGTGAGGCTCTGCAGCTCGGGCATTTCTTCGTTCTCGGCGGTGGCGTTGAACTCTTTGACCAGCACCATCAGGCCGGCGGTTTGCTGGGAGAGCGACTCGGATGTCTCCGCAAGCTTTTCGGTCTGTGCGGAGTTGGTCTGCGTAACCCGGTCGATTTGCGCGATAGCGCTGTTCACCTCTTCGACACCGGTGCTCTGCTCCGCGGACGCGGTGGCAATCTGCGCCACCATCCGGCCCACATCCTTGACCGAGTTCACGATTTCGGCCAGCGACTGGCCGGAACGATCGACCATTTGTGTTCCATTCTCCAGCTTGGCCATCGAGTCCTGAATAAGCCGCTTGATTTCCCTGGAGGCTTCGCTGGTGCGTTGCGCGAGGCTGCGTACTTCGGCAGCGACTACGGCGAAGCCGCGGCCCTCCTCGCCGGCGCGCGCCGCCTCGACCGCCGCATTCACCGCCAGCAGGTTGGTTTGAAAGGCGATCTCGTTGATGGTGGAAATGATGTCGGAGATCTTGACGGAAGCGCCATTGATTTCCCCCATCGCGGCGATTGCCTGGGAGACGATAAGACCCGCTTGCTGCGCTGCCTGCTCGCTGGACGATGCCAGCCGCCTCGCTTCGCCCGCCATCTCCGCGCTCTGGCGCACGGTGGCCGTGATTTGTTGCAGGCTGGCAGCAGTTTTTTCGAGGCTAGCGGCCTGTTTCACGGCGCCGTCGGCGATCGCCCGGGAAGAGGTGGCCAGGTCCCCCGACGCGGCGGTCAGCCCGCCAATGCCCAAGTCGGCTTGCCCGATGAACGAGCGCATGGCGTTGAAGTTTTCCTGCAGGCGGCCTCGACTATCGGACGTCTCTAACGTGCTCTTGGTCAGCATCGCCGCGAGATACCATAGGGCCGCGGCCTCGGCGACGACATAGGCCGCGTGCACGAAGACCATGTTGAGGTCAGGCTTGGCAAACACCCATATCGGATAATGGGCCGCCTGCAAATAGTTGAAGAGCAAGTGATGCCCCGCGATAAACGCCGCCGCGCCGAGAATCACTCGCCAGTCCTGGTAGATGAGCAGCAGCGATAGCAGAACGAATATCCCAAAGTGCATCTCGATCATGCCGTGAGACTGGTCGATGTTCAACGCGCAGAACACCATCAGCGCCGCGGCCACCGCCATCCTGCTGTAGAGCGCACCCGGCGCGGTGAGGATCAGTAGAATCGGCAGCGCCGCCGCCGGCAGTGCCACCAGGAAAACCAGGGTCCAGGTTCCAAACCATGGCGCCAAGCCAACCGAAAACAGTACCAGCAAGCCAAACACGGCAATGAAAAACTCATTGGCTATCGCGACATGAGGGGGCACAGTCGAAACTGGGACGTTCATCGGACTAACCTCAAGTAACTACGTTTCCGCTTATGTGAGTGTTATCGGCTGGCAACAGCGGAGCGAAAGCAAACCAATCGGCCGGGGAACCAGCAACACGGGTTTTACAGCCTGTAAAGCCGATTTCAAAATAAGGTTATGTCTCCCCCTGTATCTGCCTGGGCAAAGCTGCAGCGGTAATCGTCTTCCGCGGAAAGGATGGAAAGCAGCCGGGAACCGTCGACCGTATGGACTGTGGCCTTGCCCGTATCGGTCCGGAAATTGACCTGGACCGCTTGCTTCCCGCCCAGCCGCTGGGCCACCAGCGGTATTTTTTCCGTGGCAAGAAAGCTGCGGATGAAACTTGCGTTCAGTTCCCCAATCGTCGGCGATTGCAGACTGGAGACTACATTTCCCCCGCCAAATACCTTCGCCACCAGCCGCCGCCGGTCTCCCCCTGCGTTCACGATCGCGTTGATCAGCAGCTCCATGGCGTGCACTCCGCAGCGCGAGGGCCGAGCTTCGCCGGTGCAGCTTCCGGGAAGCAGGATGTGGTTCATGCCGCCGACGCCCGCAGCCGGGTCACGAAGACACGCCGCCACGCACGAACCCAGCAGCGTTTGCAGCAGCATGGGCGTGGCGCTGGCCACTATCTCGCCCATGTAGATACGCCTGCTCTGGGCTGGTG
>Ga0302326_10027305_pt1 | contig 11512 bp, 7 predicted proteins | sample Palsa_T0_3_FD_202264 | JGI IMG/M metagenome (GOLD analysis project Ga0302326, IMG submission 202264) | Peat permafrost microbial communities from Stordalen Mire near Abisko, Sweden - Palsa_T0_3 | ecosystem: Environmental > Terrestrial > Soil > Palsa > Peat permafrost | place: Sweden: Abisko...
TGTCGCGAAAAAACTCGCGCCGGAAAACCAAATACTACGCTATCAGCTTTTGGAGGAAAACGACAGTGTGATAAGCTCGCACTTCCCCGGGATAATCAGACAGCGCTGGCCATTTTCCACCGTCCGGGGTCGTGGGGGTCGTGGTGTGCGAGCGAGTAACTACCGCCGAGCAATCCGCACCTCACCGCGCTCTCCAACGTGCGTCGCAACCGTCCACTTTGTGATGGCTCGGTCGACAGCTTGTCTACAAGCGACTCGGGGCACGGCTACGCTCGTGTTGTTCCCAACGCAATGGCCAGCAAATCAAAGCAGCCCTTCCAGCCCTTGTCGTATGCTTCGCGCGGACCGGCAACCGGAGTTAGCTCGTGGGTCAGCACGACCTCAGTCTCCTTGCCACGCTCGAAAAATTCCACGGTCAGCAGCGTTTCGCCGCTTTCGGATGGCTGCCCTTCGACAGGCGGCACTTTCTTCCAACTCCAGGTGAATACAAGCTTTTCCGGAGGCTTGACTTCGCGGAAGACTCCGCCCAGGTCGTATTGAATGCCGTTGGGCGCGGAAATTTTCATCATATAGCGCCCGCCCGGTCTCACATCGAGCTCTGTATATTTCACGTCGTGCGTTTTTTCGTCGCGGCACATCCACTGCTCCAGCATTTCCTTCTGCGTCCAGGCTTCGAAGACTTTCGCGCGCGGCGCGGCGAATGTTCGCCGGAGCCGCAGCGTGAATTCAGAATCGGGTTGTGTCGTGGCCATGCTCGATCCTCCTCCCTTTGAGATTGCTCCAGAAAATTCGCCAGAGCGTCAAACTGCCGCTCCCAGAATCGGCGATACTCTTCGATCCACGCGGCGGCATCGCGCATTGGTTTGGCCTGCAACCGGCAGCGGTTTACACGGCCATCCTTCTGCCGCGCCAGCAGGCCGGCATCCTCCAGCACCCGGACGTGCTTCAGAATCGCTGGCAGCGAAACGTCGAACGGCGCCGCCAATCCCACGATGGATGATTCGCCCCGCGACAGCCGCGCCAAAATGGCCCGCCGCGTTGGATCGCCCAGCGCCGAAAACGTGGCATCCAGCTCCGCCGATACATAGTTAACCATATGGTTTAGTATTAGGCGAGGCCAAACCCCTGTCAAGCGAAAAGAGCAAAAGACCATTTGCAAAGGGGCAGCGACAGTGCTGTTCGGAATTCAGTGGCCCCACACTCTCGCCCAGGAGTCCGTCGTGCTTGGCGTGTTAAAGGATTAGGTTTCCAAGAGGATTGCCAATTCTATCGAGGCCGCGAGCCTCCTTTGCGCGCAAACCCAAAAGCTTACTGCCCTTGGCTTATGAGTACCCGATGAATAGCCCAGCAATGATGCCGAACTTGCAGCGCCGTTACGGAATGCTTCGTAATCGGGGATCCTGTCACTACTCCTTCTTCCTGACGTCGACGTGCTGCGCATCGGTTAAGAGCGCTGTCACAGCCTTGTCGGTGACATCGCCTATGACTCGCTCCATCGGGTACGGATTGGTGGACACCTTGCTATCGTGCTGGCGAAATTCCAGCGTTTCCCAGACTTTCTGTCCGTCCGAAACCCTAAAGAGCGAATACTGAATGCGGCATACGTTTTTCCCGCCCTTTCCGTACCACCAGCTGCCTTTCTCTTCGTCGTAGTTCAGTACATGAATCACCATTAGTCCGTCCGCGCCCGCAAGCTGCCCGATCTTCTTCATCGCCTCTGTATTGACCATGCCGGTCTGAGAGAGCAATGTTACCATCGCGGCGAAATCGCTTGTCGCCCCCTGCTGCTGCAGACGATTCGTGACTTCATCGGGAGCGAAGATGCGGAGAGCGGAGTCGCGGAGCTTGAGCTTTGTGTCGAAGAGGTCAGCGGAGAGTTGCCGGGCAGCACTTGGAACGGAATCTCCGAGTGGGAGTAGAACCGCAATTGATGTGATGCGTTGCCGGGTTAGGAAATCTGCGGATCCTTGCGGTGGGGCAGGCGCTTGAGGCGACACAACCGCGAGATACGGAAGTAGGAACAGAGCGCAAAGGGTCGATTTCATAGCATCAATCTCTGGGAGATACTACCACGCGTATGCGTCGCGGCTTGCATTCGATTGCGGGCGCGTCTCTCGCACCATGATGGTCTCGTACCCCGAAATTACAAATTCAATCCGGAGGCGGACGGTTGGCGATCATGCCAGTGACTCCTTCGCTTTCGTTGGAGGGCGACGAGCGCGGATTGCGGAGGAGGTCGGCGATGAGGACGCCCAGTTGGCGGGCGCGGTCGTCCCAGGTAGCGTGGCGCACGGCGTCCTGGCGGAGGGCGCGGTCCGACGGCGAATCATGCGCCAAAGCGTCTTCGACGGCGGCGATGAAGGAATCCGGCGAATCGTAGAAGCGAATTCCGGGCGCGCGAAGATATTCGTAAAGCGGCGCCATAACCACAGGCTTTCCCGTGGCTAGGTATTCGCGGACCTTAATGGCGCTGCCGTACCTGGTGAAATCGGAAGCGAGCCGCCAGGGCAGAACACACACATCGAAACACTCGATGTATTTCGGCAGGTCGGCGTAGGAACGGCTACCCAGAAAGTGAACATTGGGAGCGGCCACATGAATCAGGTTGGACTTCATGCCGATGAAAATCCAGTGCCAATTTGGGCGGCGTCCCGCAACCTGCCGGATTAGATCGGTGTCCATGACAAAATCCATTGCACCGAAATACCCGAGGATGGGATGGGGGATGGCGGCCACCTCCAGGGCAGTTTCGGGCGACACGGTGGCGAAATGGTCGAAATCCACCGCCTGCTCGAGAAAATAACGGTGCGCCTCGGTGGATTCTTCGTATAGCTTGCGGCCGGAATAAAGGACCACCGCCGCGGAGCGTTTCAACGTGCGGTGAAATTCGCGAATGATTTCGGCGGAGAGGCTGCTGTCCTCATTTGCGTCATATTTGTCGCTCACCTGATAGATCAGCAGTTTGGACGGAAGACTGGTGGCCACTCCGGAGGCTGTGGGAATCGCCGCCCAGATAATGGGATTGCGGATGCCGCAGAGCCGCATGGCAAGTCGCACCTGCGCTCGCAACAGAGCGCCGTTCAGCCAACGGACCCAATTGATGCCGTAGAACGGCAGGCCGACGGGCGTCATCACGTAAAGTCCTTCGGGCACTTTTCGCAGCCAGCGAAGATAACTCTTTAGCTTGCGGCGAATTTTCAGAAAGAAATCCGGATTGGAAACGGCGGGAAGTCCCATGCTGATGGAGTTGATAAAGAGCACGCGATTCTGCCGGGCAAAACGTTTCAGGATGTGATTCTTCGAGTGGGGATGGTGGTACCACCAGTCCTCGCCCGCAAAACAGATGATGTTTTCGCCGGAAATGCCGAATTCCGGAACGTCCAGATCCGGCTCACCCACCGCGGTTGTGTTCGGCGGCGCCATGTTCGACTCAGGCATATTCAAGATGGCCAGCTCACTTTAGTAGTGATGCGCAGCGGCAACTTAGTCCGCGTGAATACGCGCAGTCGCGAGGCCGGAATGGAGTTTCCATAGACCCGCGAAATGCGCGACGGCACCTCCTCCACTCGAAGCGGCGCGGACGCAGTCCATTCCAGCTTGACCGGCACGGGGCCTTGCAAGCGGCACGCGCGGTAATTTTCCGGGACGCTTTCCGCCGCAGGCAATCCCTCGATGCGCCATTCAGGGCTGACCTGGAAAAACAGCTCGACTGGAAATTCGCCGCTTCCCGACAGCTCGTCTTCGACCCACAAGCGTCCGTCGCCGAATAATTGCAGCGCGCGGGAATGTGTCACGCCGATACGTTGAAATCCCGAATGGGACGCCCGCATGCGCACGCCGCCGGGAAACTCGGAGACGGCAATGGGAGAAACGCCTGCTTCATTGCCGAGAGAGAATACTCCGAGAGGCTCGGCGGGAATCGAATTTTGCTCCAGTGAAGCGACTCGTACGGTGTTATGAGCCGCCGTGGAACGAAATTCATTGCGCGTGTTCACGTCGCGCGCATAAACGCACGTTCCTGAATCGCAGAACAGCTCGCGGGCGCCGAGGCGGAGAACGAAAGCAAGCTTGTCGTTATGCGTATGACTTCCCTTCCCGCCAATTCCGTTGGGCATGGCGTAAAAAATCAACATGGCTCCGCCGGCGCTCGCCCGCACGAGGCCGGATTCCGGGAAGATTGCCGTCACGGTGCGATCAGCAGTCGGGGCAGGCGATTCAGCGATATGCGAGTCCGGGACACGCGATGCGGGGGATTGTTTTGCGGCCGTCGCAGTGCCGAGGCCATACCAGGCGGCATCGGTGCCATCCCATTCTCTGGGCAAACCGAACAGCGCTCGTCCGACACCAAGCAGCCCACCCAGGATTAGGGAGTCGCGCTCGGGGGGAGGCAGAAGACTCCTGCGAAGGTCATCGGAAAGCAGTTCGACACGGCCGTCGTCGCAATCCCCAAGGCCGGGGAAGCGACCGCGATCATCGCAAAGCCCGGACATCCACGAATACATTTGTCCGAGGCGAGATTCAAACGCGGGGTCAACGGTAATGCCGCGGGCGCGAAAGAGTAGAAGAGAGGCGGTAAAAATCTGCGTCGCGAAGGCGTGGTAGCTCGTCGAAGCTTCAAAGTTGCCGCCGTCCGCATAGGTTTGAAGGTGAATCTCGTCCTGCAACAGCCGGGTGTAGCGGGCCAGCCGCCGAGGCATTCCGGGCCCATGAAGAAAGCAGGATAGTCCCATCAGACCGAATACATTGCTTAGGTAGTGGTTGCTGCGTATGAGGTAGGAGAATTCCGAGTGCGCCTCGACGAATAGAAGATGCTGCCATAACAGACCGGTGACGCGGTCGAGCCATCCCTGTTCGCCGGGCGAGAAAGGCCACAACAATTCCAAAAGCATGGCCAAACTCGTGGCGCGCATTGAGGCTTCAATGGCCAGTAGCCAGTTGACACTGAATCCCATCGGATTCTTCGCCAGCCAGTCGTCCACCAGCCCGGTGGCGGCGGTGCGGTAGCGCGCATCCCGCGTGAGCAGCCAGGCCTTCCCCAGCACAGGAAGGAACTGCAGGCGCGACAATTCCCAGGGAACCTTTACATCGGAACCATCAAAACGCATCACCTTCATATCGGTGCTGGGGGCGGGCGGCCAAGCGACGCCGGAGACGAAGTCCACATTCCATGTGGGAGGAAAGCCGAGCTGCGCCTCTTCGTAGCCGAAAATGGAAAACCGGCCCTCCAGCAAGCGGTTCGAGCACTCCAGAATCAGCCGCCTGGGCTCTGCGCCTATCGCGGAGATATCGGGTTTGTAGAAACCCACAGGCTTGAAAACCACCGGACAAAATCCGGCGAGCTGGGCCGGAAGACGATACATTTTCCATTTCCGGCGCGCACGCCACATTGTCTCACGCACCAAGGCAAGGGGAGATTCGGTTCTGAGGATGGAAGCAAGCGATCTCATCGGAAGAGAATTCTCAGGACGGGAGATTTCCGTTAGCGGCAGGGAGCCGCCGAACCTGGTGTATGGCAATCATAAGCACAAAGACGAAGATTAGCGCATAGCAAACCGAGGAAACCGCCGAAGCTCCGCTGATTCCAAAACGAGGGATGGCCCACACGTTGACCGCAATATTGATAATGCAAGTGATCACCCAGGCCACGATTACCGACACGGGAATGCCGATGCTGTTAAGGTATTGCACCAGGACGGTCTCCACCCCGAGAAAAAAAATGCCTGGCGTTAGAAATAGGAAGGCCCCGACGGCGGGCAGGTAGGCCGCGCCAAAGAGAATCCGTACAACCAGGCGAACCGCCAAAGCAGCAACAGCCACGGTGGGAAGAAGAATCGCAGCCGAGCCCAACGTACTTTTCTTTGCCCAGAGCAGGGAGTGCTCGGCGTCCTGGGTGCCGGAGAGTTTCGGAAATAGAATCGCGGCAATGGCTGCGGGAAGCAGAAGGAGGTAGTCCGCTAAAGTAGAGGCGATGGAGTAGTAACCCGCCTGCCGCGCGCCCAAGTAATGATTCACCATCAATAAATCCGCGCGCAACACCAGAAACGCGAAAAACGCCACCAGATAAGCCTTGGCGCCGAATCCCAGCGTTTTACGAAACAGATCCAGCGATGGAATGGGAAATCCCATGGCGAACTTCCGCAGGCGCCACAAAGCGTAGACCAGCCCCCAGGCGATGGCCATGAGCGAAACGATGACCACGCTTCGAGGCGTCACCCAATGGCAGGCGATGACCGCCGCCACCAAACCAATGGAAAAAACTCTCTTCCAGAGCTCCGTCTTGTTGTATCCAACGACATCATGAACGCCCATCAGCAGGTTCTGTACCAGCAGACATGCCAGGCTGACAGCGGCCCAAATCCAGGCCAGCACGAGCAGTGCGCCGCGCGCGGGGACAATACCCGGTCGCGTCCAAATGAGTGCACAACTGATGAGCCCGAAAACCATGGCGGCAATAAGACTAACGACGAGACTATTGCCCGCGAGAGGCGCGAGTAATCTCCTGTCCTTGGCCACGTAGAATATATTCGAGGCATGCAGGCCGAGATTTCCAAATTGCATTCCAATCATCCCCCAGGCCACTACAACCGAGTATTCTCCACGGCCAGCCGGCCCCAAGACGCGAGCGATGAGAGCGCTGGTGATAATCCCCAGGAGCACGACGAGAACCTGCGTTGAATAGGTAGCCGCCACCTTGCGAATAAAATCCGAGTGCACCGCAGTGCGGCAGACTTGCTCCAGGCGGGCCCAGCCCCGGACAGGAGGTACGGCGGCGATTTCGGAAAGCGGATCCAATTAAGCCTTTCCTCTTCGATCGACAGCGTAATCTTGCGCGGGCGCGGAACCTTCGTCCCGCAAAATTGCGGCGGCGGGCCGCTTCTCGAGCAGCCGCGCGGCGTTCTGTTTCCAGCTATGCCGTGCGACTGCGGCTTGCCTGGCACCCTCTCCCAACCGTCGGCGCAATTCCGAATTTCGCGCCAACTCCATTACCGCCGCGGCGAGGTCGTCTGCATCGCCAGGCTTAACCAGCAAGGCCGTCTCCCGATCCCGGAGAACCTCACCAATCTGATTAAGCCGGCTGGCGACAATGCCCTTGCCCATGGCCATGTATTCAAAGAGCTTCGTGGGCGATCCGAAAAAATCGCTGCCGTCCGGCATGGGCACGTGCGGAGAAACAAGTATATCCGAGGCATCCAGATAGTCCCGGATGAATTCGTGCGGAACGAGGCCCGCAAAGATCACTTTCTCCGCGAAAACTTCCCGTTCCAGTGCCGCGCGAAGTTTTGTCGACAGCGTGCCCTCGCCCACCAGTAGAAATCGGAGTCGGGGGTTCTGCCCCGAGGATGAAGTCTGCGTCAAAAGACGCTGGATGGCTTGACCCAGCACTTCCACCCCGTGCCAGGGACCGAAGGTACCTACAAACGTCACCAGAATTTCCTCGGGAACGACCCCGAGCCTGCGGCGAAATTCCGGGTCACCCGCGCCGGGGCGGAAATAATCGGGATCCACGGCGTTGGGATTCACCAGGATGCGCTCCTCGGGAATTCCGCGGCGAAGAAGTTCGTGCTTCAAAGGGTCGGATACCACGACGACGAGGGAAGCATGGGCCAGTGCAACATCCTCGCAAAGAGCGAGCCCAGTCGAAAATCTTCCGGGGTCCCAGTAACGACCCACCCAGATCTCCGAGCCATTGTATTCGAGCACCAATGGGACGGCGGTCCAACGAGCCAGCAGCGCTCCGGAGAAAATGAAGCGACCGTGCCGCTGGTAAAACGCCAACGGTCTGGCGGTCAATCGTTCGCGCACGATGCGCGCAAAGCGGAGATTATAACTGAGCAGCAGTGATTCCCAAAAAATGCTGAGCCGCCGCTGCACGCCGATTACTTGTTGCGGAAAGCCCTTCACGGGCAGGGGAGAGCTGGAATATACATCGCAGGCAATACCATTGGCCGCCAGTCCGTCGAGCACGCCCCGGACGTGGCTCATTGCGCCCCCAGCGGATACGCGGTAGATCGGACTGGCATAAAGATACGCGATGCGCGCCGCCGGCGACTGCTGCGAGTCCCAACCTCGCCACACGACCGGACGCGCGGTCCGTCGCAGCAGTGGAAGCAAGAGCCGGACCAGCGCAAACACCACGGCATCGGCGACCAAGCCGGCGGCTGTCCGCGGCCACATCCACAGCCAGTCCTGCCGGTGAACCACACGGAAATAGCCGCTGCCGTCCGCCACCGCAGTGACGCGGCAGCGATGAACCAGGCCGCTCCAGAAAATCAACTCCAACTGACGCGCATCTTCAATCGAGCCAAAGAAGAATACCAGCGCCTCACCGCGCAACTCGCGCAGAGCTTGTATCTGCCCTCGCCAGCCGCCCTGGCGCAAATCATCGTGTGAAAGGAATACGATCTCGCGTCCCGGAAAATGTTGCTCGACCGCAGCGCGAGCCTGGTCCGGATTTCCAGTCCAAACATGGATATAGATGCAGGGCGATTTCTTCATCGTCCTCGGCGGGAGCCGCGGTCGCCGTAACAGCCGACGGACGGAAGATATTTCTTACATAGGGCGACGACGCAGCTTATGGCTATCCGTGAATCCATGAACTTCTGACATGTTAATACATTTTCGCCATGTTTCAGCGTCGCGCGCTGTGGCGCAACAATTTCGGAACGAAGTTCGAGGGAAAGCGTGCATTCACCAGAGGAATATAATCATCACACATATGTGGTGTGGTCTGCGCCTGAGCGTTGCCGCTGGCCGTTAGAGAATTCCGTCGGAGACGTCACGGAGCGGTTTGGAAGGACGTAAATGAAGTATAAAACCCATTATTAATCAGAGGCCAAAGTTCCACATAGTACTTTGTATTAGGCAAGAGGTTTACGCTCGCCGACGTATTTGGAATAGTCCCGCTGTTGTACACATCCGAGCCCCCGGGGGTCGTTCCCACGTAAAGAATGAAATACTGAAGGCCAGTTACCGTGTTCCACGTGAACTGTACGGGCTTTGTCGAATCGATTCCAGTCGCACCATTAGGGGGATACGACAAACTAGGGACGGCAATACTCGTCTGAAAAGAAGCCGTCCGCGACCGCCACGTACCCTGAAATTCCGTGCTAAGTTTTGCATAATATCGCGTTTGAGGCATCAGCGACGATACGGGATACGAAATTGCGAGAATATTTCCGCTGTCCATTACATTGTAATTCCCCGGCGTGGTGCCCACCTGCAGACGATACTCCTGTGCACCGGCGATTTCCGCCCATTGAAATACCACTGGCGGACCGGTAGTAATTCCAGTTGACCCGTCCCGCGGGAACGTCACAACCGAATTGTGAATCGAAAAGAATGGAAGGGTATAAAGATGAGCGTCCGCCGGCATGGACTTGTACATCCAAGGCGAATAGAAGTTCTCATACTGTCCCACGAGCCAGGGCGATAACGTGGCGGGAACGAAGGTCTGTTCCGCCACAGGGCCGCCCACAAAGGTGTAGATAACCACCTCCTCGCTCAAGTTTCCGAATCCAACGACGTAGTACCCGTTCAGGCCCTCCAAATTGCTGGGCGGATTCCCGTCCAGGTACGGCATAGAACTGTTAACGATGGTTTGATTCTGCTGACCAAGGGGTGTGGGATTGAGAAAACACGTCAGCGGGTCCATGAAATAATTCGCCATGTAATAATCCCCCTCTGGCGTTACATATTGAATCTGCAAGTCCGCGAAGTCCATCTTCTGCACGAGGGCACTAATGTCGTCCAATGACTGGCCGACTCCCGTCGTTGGGTTCAAATAGACAACGCCGAATGTGGGATCGGCCACATTCCAACGCTGAAGATACGGATCGAAATATTCCGTGATCGCATGGCTTGATTCCTCATCCATATATGTCGCACGGGCTCTTGCCGTCACCCCGTTCGCCGCAAGAAGATCTTGAAGCGCTATTGCAAAATCGCCGCACGTCGCCCCGGTACCCCCATGCGATGTCACTACGGTGTACAGGAGTGTCCCAGGAGTAGGGTAGTTCGTAAGCCCTATGGTCATTTGGCGCACGCTTTTTGTCCACTCCTCGACGTTTGCGTAGAACTGAGCCTGCGCGGGCGATATCTCGCTCGTGGCCGTCCCTCCGGCGGGGGCGCTGCCCTGCGAACCACAAGCAGGCATGAAAAGAGGACAAATCGCGACAGCAAGGATCAAAACATTGCGCAATCTCGGCAACATTGAAAGCAAGTCTCCTTTTAACCCGGTCGCCGGACAAGTGATGAGGAGCACTTGCCGGACCTGCGCGTAGTGTACACTGGGCCGTCGTGCTTACAAAGCTGTGCAGAACCGCCCTGCGTGGCAAGATCGCGCCATCTCGCGCATTGGCTGTGAGCCGCGTTACCTCCATGGCCGCGCTTGCGGGGCTGGGAATGCTGTTTGTCGCCAACGCGCCGGCGGCGGGTGACCAGACTGCGCCCGTGACGTCTTCGGCTAATACGACCCAAACGTATCCGTTATCCGCCACTTCCGCGGCAGCGGAATGCGATGCCTCCACCATTCAGCGTTCCACCATGGACGATGTCGCTTCTGCCACCAAAGTCAAGACTCGCCTCGGCTATCGACTGATGCCGGGACGCTACCAAGGACTGTGCCTCACGCTCGTGGGACATGATGCCTCCGGACAGTCCCTTGTTGCCTTGGACAATGGGCATTTCTTTGGACCCAACTATGGTGATGACCAGGGGATTCTATGGCTGATTCCCGGTTTGATTCGCGCTTTCCATCTGACGCTGGATGAGGGAATTGATTTTTTCTTCGGCGCCGCGTTGGCTTGCTCGCTATTTCTTGGCCTCTTGGGATTCTTTCTGCTTCTCCGCGAAACGGTTAGCCGCGCCATAGCGGTAGCCGGGTTGTGCGCTTTATTCGTGGGGACCTGGATGGTCGGAGACGTTTATGTCTTCTACGTCGTTCCGGTCGTGGCACTCGTTCCTCTTTTTCTATGGTTCATCCGCACGGCCATTCCGTCCCCTGGATTTGCTGTGTTTCTCTTCGTGTCGGGTGTGGTTATCGGTATATCGGAAATCGTACGCAGCCAGTCGGGCACGGCTACGCTGATTTTCTTGGTGTTTGTCCTCTTGGCGGCAAAGCGGCTTGTGGGCAAATGGAGATTGATTCTCTGTGCGGTATTGCTGGTGGGCATGACCGTTCCCTATCTGGCCTACGAGCACGCAGTCGTCCAACGAAGCGAGTTTCTTGCCCCTCGCGAGCCGAAAGCTCTCACGCAAAAGGGACACGTCCTGTGGCATTCCGTTTACATCGGCCTGGGATTTCTGCAAAACCCCTATGTGCCGGCTTATTTGGACGAGGTGGGTTACGCGGAGGTGCACTCCATTGACCCGAGCGTATATCCCTTCAGCCCGGAATATGAAAGGATCCTCCGGCGCGAAGTTTTTCGCCTTGCGCGCGCGCATCCGGACTTCCTGCTCACAACAATGGCTGCCAAGGCAGGCGTTGTCCTTGCTTATCTGCTGATCTGCGCCA
>Ga0302326_10027307_pt1 | contig 11511 bp, 6 predicted proteins | sample Palsa_T0_3_FD_202264 | JGI IMG/M metagenome (GOLD analysis project Ga0302326, IMG submission 202264) | Peat permafrost microbial communities from Stordalen Mire near Abisko, Sweden - Palsa_T0_3 | ecosystem: Environmental > Terrestrial > Soil > Palsa > Peat permafrost | place: Sweden: Abisko...
GAGGTCCGTTATTGCATTCCCGGCGTGGGTATCGGAGTGGAATTTATCGAGCTATCGCCGAAATCGGCACGCGCCATTGCGCGCGAATTGGGCATGGCCGGCGTGGTGAAGCGCGGAGCGAAGCGCAACGCGTCGTCAAACGGCAAGTGACCGGATCTCGTTTCGCAGTCGATAGCTGGCAGATTCCCCATCCCGGCTCCTTGTAGTTTCGTGCCCTAGGAGGGCCATATGGATTCCGCACCTTCATCTCCAACAGCTGTGCCGACTGCGCCCGCGCCGCCAGCCGCCCCAGCCGCCAAAGCAAGTCCGGCCGCCGCCCCCACGGGCGCCGTGCCTACGACTCCCGAGATCATCCTGGCCATGCTGCGCGCATCGGATAACGTCAGCGATCTGATCTTTTCACCCGGCCGCGCGCCGCAAGTGGAACGCAGCGGTCAATTGATCGAGATTCAAATTCCCGGCGTTGGCAAAATGTTGCCCGCGGCGGTGCAGCGCGTGGCCATGGATTTGATGGAGCGCAGCGAATTCGCCGCGCGCAAACTCGAGCAGGATGGTTCCGCGGATTTTTCCTACAGCCTTCCGCAAGTCGCACGCTTCCGTGTAAATGCTTTCAAACAGCGTGGCACTTACGCGATCGTGATGCGCGTGATTCCGAACGTCATCCCGGATTTCGCGTCGCTGAATTTGCCCGAGCAATTGGCGGCAATCGTCCAGTTGCGAAACGGGATCGTGCTGGTCACCGGGCCAACCGGTTCGGGCAAATCTTCAACGCTGGCCGCGATCGTGAATCGCATCAATGAAGAGAAGGCCTATCACGTTCTGACCATCGAGGATCCAATCGAATTTCTGCACAATCACAAGAAATGCACGATTCATCAGCGCGAGCTCTACGCCGATACGCCAAGTTTTGCGCTCGCTCTGCGCGCCGCGCTGCGGCAAGCGCCTAAAGTGATTCTGGTGGGCGAAATGCGCGATCGGGAGACCATGGAAATCGCGCTGGAAGCCGCGGAAACCGGCCACCTGGTTTTTTCCACGTTGCATACCATTGACGCTTCCAAAACCGTGGAGCGCATCATCGGCGCCTTTCCGATGGATAACCGCCAGGCCATCCGCACGCGCCTGGGGAAGGCGTTTCGCTACATCATCTCGCAGCGGCTGATCCCGCGGGCCAGCGGCGCGGGGCGCGTGGCCGCAATTGAAATTTTGATCTCCACGATGCGCACGCGCGATTACGTGGAAAAGGGCGAGACCGAAGGCAAGTCGCTGCTGGATGCCATGCGCGATGGAGAGGTGGAGGGCATGCAGCACTTCGACGGCGAAATCGAAAAGATGGTTCGCGCCGGCACAATCACCATGGAAGTGGGCCTCGGCTTCGCCAGCAATCCAGGCAACCTGCGCCTGGAACTCGCCGATTTCACCGAGGCGGCCGCCAAGCCCGCACCGAAAAAACCAGCCGCTACCGATATCGAGATCGTCCGCTGATTCGATTCCCGCGCGCCGTTTGACCGCATCCGGACTGAGTGTTAGAGTTTTTCGTCGCAACACACGGTGGGGCCGTGGCGCAGTTGGGAGCGCGCCTCGATGGCATCGAGGAGGTCGGGGGTTCGAATCCCCCCGGCTCCACCAGCCTTCGCTCGCGCAATCCGCGAGCTACCGCGCATTCAAGCCGCGGTATCCCAATTCCTACTCATCGTTTTTCCGGGAGTCGATCTGAGCGCGCCTAAACGCGCGCCTATAATTGGAAATGGATAGCCACGACGACGTGGGCACTTGTTGGCTTGCCGTCGAGCATCGCGGGAAGGTATTTGCGTTGGCGGAGCGCCTCGAGCGCGGCTTGGCGCAGGAGCGTTGGCCCCGATAGAATCGTCATGCCCGCAACTTTCCCGTTTTCGTCCACCAGAATGTCTACCGATACGTCTCCTTGAACGTGCGCTGAGCGGGCGGCCTCTGGATACGAGGGCGAAGCGGCCGAAAGCAGCCGCGGCGATTGCACGCCGGTCGATGTCCGCACCGGTGTCGGCGCCGCAGGTCCTCTAGATGGCACGGCACCTGGAAGCATGCCCATGTCAGACGCGCCCGGGATTGATCCCGGCATTCCGGCCGTTAGATTAGGCGCCGCCTGGCTGGCGGTAGGGGTTGCAACTGTCGGTGCCGACATTTTCATGCTCGCGACGGCAGGGCCGCGAGGAGCCGGCGGCGCCGAGGCAGATTTAGTCGAGCTAGCTTTCGCGGGCGTGTTCGGCTGCGCGGTGGCCGATGAATTGGGGGCCGTCGCGTGGGTCTCTGCCGCGGAGACAGCGCCCGCCACCGGTTTGGCAGTTGATGAAATGTTGGCAGCAGGCGGGATTGCCGCTGACGCGGGGGCCGGGGCTGCCGAAACGGGTTGGTTTGACGCAGCGAGATTCTCTTTCGGCCGAGCTTTTTTCTCCCAGCGATAAACTCCGGCTCCAGCCGCCAGTACCACGGCTATAGCCGCGGCTGCGGCCAATACGCGCATTGGCGTGGGCCAGCCTCGCTTCTGATGGCTAAGCGTCGGGTCCGCCACCAACAAATTACCGCCGCTCGAGGCCTCTCCGCCCGCCAAAAGTGGGCTGCGATACAGCATTGGGGCAACCTCTGCTCCGACGCTCGGCCCAGCATGCGCTGCGGCGCGCGGCGAGGCGGGTGCAACGTGAACGGGGACTGGCGGGAGTGCCTGAACCCATTTTGCCGATTCTGCGGGCCCGGTTTCGAGCAAGCTCGCCGGAGTCGGCGTCACCGATGCGGGCGGCAAAAACGGCGATTGAGAATGTGCGGGAGCGGGCGGAGCTTGCGTCGAGGGCGCTGCGGGCGTAACGCTCTTGGGTTTCCCGCGCAGAATTGTTTCGCCGATCGGCGTCAGCGTATCCAGAAGGTCGGAAATGTAACGGCCATCGGCGGCAGGAGCGACTTTGGTTGCGTCCGCTTTCGCGGTCGCAGGCCCGGTGAGCCCGGCAGACCATGGCGCTACCGGAGGTTTCGCCGGAGCGGCGTCCTTGGCGCTGCGCGCAATTACTGGTCGCACGGGAACTTCGGGCGCGCGCAGCTTGGTTTCGCCGGGCAGCGCCAAAGTGTCCAACAGGTCGGGCAAGAACGAAAGTCCTGGGCCGGTTGCGCCATTGCCTTCCTCTGACGGCGCCGGCGTGTAACGCGCAGCGGGCGCGGGCGAAGCAGGCTTTGGCACAACGGCGGGTTTGGGGCTCTCCACAACGGCTTCGGGCGCCGCCCGAGTGGCGCTAGCCGCCTTCGACTCCGGGGATGGGAAATCCATTCCCCAGAAACCAGGCGCCGCCTGCAAAAATTCGATTTCCACGTAGCCCTTAACGTTCGGATTGGATTTCACGCTGACTATGCGGCAGGCCGCTTCCTGGTTCGAGGTGAGATGCCTCACGATCAGTATTTGGCCCGCCGCTACGGTCTCCGAAAGACGCACCACGCCACCCTGAGCAAACACGATCACAGTGGTGGTTTGCTCGAGGAATGGGTGCGAAGTTTGGCCCTCACCCGAGGCGTGAGACGATCCCTGCACGGACACGCCGATTTCCGTGCAAACCGGGCTTGGGTGCGGAAAGCTCTGCGCCCCGGCAGCTGACGAAGGTGCCGTGGTGGGAAGATCAACGGTTCGCGAGCTCATGGTCGGTTGCGTCTCCTGTGCGTGGCGATGGGCCTGGGCCTTTCGGGACGAATACCGCGCTGCCTGAGACCTTTGCCACGGCCGAATATAAGCCGGCGAGGCGCGGAGAGAGCCTAATCAAGCCCATTTTTTGCGCCTCCCACCTCCCCAGCCATGGTACTTCGGTACTAGCATGCTCTTTTTTGCAATCTCGGTCACTCCTATTACTTTTAAGGGACGGTAAATAAATAAAATCCATTTTGGGAAGCTGCACGAGACTAGTCTTGGTATCGGTACGAGTTTGCACCCGTTCGCGGACGGTGCGATTTACGACCCAATCGTTATGTCGAGGACGATAAACTCGCGCAAAATCTTGGCGCTCGCCACGTTGCTGCCAGTGGCAATGCTCATCAGCGCTAGCGTCGCGCTTGTGGTCCAGCGCCGAACGTCCCATCTGCTGGAAAGGCCCTTCCGAATCGGTTTTTACAATACGCCGGGCTCACATTTCCCCGGTCCGGACGGAAAGCCGCAGGGGGATGCGGTAGATCTTCTGAACGAGGCCGCGCGCAGGGCCGGTATCAAGCTCGAATGGGTTTATTCACCGGAAGGACCAGACGCTGCGCTGGAAACCGGGAACGTAGATCTCTGGCCGATCATTGGAGATTTGCCGGAGCGAGACGGCCATCTGTACGTATCGCCTCCGTGGACCATCACTGACTTCGGTTTGATCTCGCGAAAAAACGATCCTGTCTCGGCGGCTTCCCAATCCTATTTCCTGAAAGTCGCCGGCGTTTCCAAGCGGATTGAGTCGAAGCTTGCGCTGCGGATTTTCCCGAACGCAAAATACGTTTACGTCGATGACGTCGAGGAGCAACTCCGCGACGTCTGTGATGGACAAGCCCAGGTGGCCGTTGTAACTCAGACGCAAAGCTTCGATCAATTCACGATGCCGGAAGCTTGCCGGAACGTTGGACTGCAATTGGTTGGCGCCCCGGACCTTTCCATCCGATTCGGCATAGGCGCCACCTATACCCGGCCCGGCGCGGTGCAGGCGGCGAATAAACTTCAAAGTGAATTGGGCGGGATGACTAAGGACGGCACGCTGGAAAGCATCGAATTCCAGTGGCTTGACCCATCGTTGCCGCAGACCCGTGCGGTGTTCTACCTGCTTGCCGCGGAGCGCAGCGAGCGCCTTCTGGCCGCAGCGGCAATGGTGCTGGCGATCATCCTCGTGGTGCTGGCATGGCTGGTGACCGATCGCAAGCGCGCGGAGGAGAAGCTTTTTGAAGAGCGCCGCCTGCTGCGCACCTTGATCGATTCCATGCCTGACCGAATTTACTTGAAGGACGATAAAAGCCGCTGGGTGGTGGCCAATCGCGCGCTTGCCAAGCTGGTGGGAGAGAATAATCCTGACGAATTGCTGGGAAAGACGGACTTCGATTACTTTCCGCACAAACTTGCTGAGGCGTTTTATTCCGATGAACAGGCCATCATCCGCTCCGGTGAACCGATCCTGAATCAAGAGGAGCAGGCAACGGACACGGACGGAAATAAGAGGTGGACCGCAACGACCAAGGTCCCGTGGCGCGACCGGCTGGGCAATGTGATCGGCGTCATGGGAATCGGCCGCGACATCACCGAACGCAAAAGCGCAGAAGAGAATTTCTATCTAGCGTTCAACGCTAGCCCGGAGCCGATTACCATTGCTACCTTGGCCCAGGGCCGCTATCTGGACGTCAACGAAAGCTTTCTGAAGGCCACTGGGTACCAGCGCGAAGAGGTGATCGGCCACACCTCGCTCGAGCTCAAAATTTGGGATAGCTCGGAAGACCGCGCACGGCTGCTGGAGCATCTTCGCGATCACGGCTCGGTGCGCGATTTCCAAGTTACGTTCCGCGCGAAGTCCGGCGAACAGCGCGTGTGGCTGCACTCGGTCAACCGCATCGAATTTGCCGGGGAAGAGTGCCTGATCAGCAGCCAGAAGGACATCACCAGCCAGAAAATTCTGGAAACGCAGCTGCGTCAATCGCAAAAGATGGAAGCCGTCGGTCAGCTGACCGGCGGAATCGCTCACGACTTCAACAATCTTCTGGGCATTATCATTGGCTACAGCGAACTCCTCGAAGAGGGTCTGGGCGAGAACGAGAAACTTTGCAAAAACGCCGGCGAAATCAAAAAGGCCGGCCAGCGTGCGGCCTCATTGACCCGCCAGTTGCTGGCCTTCAGCCGCCAGCAAGTGCTCGAACCCAAGGTGCTCAACCTCAATCACATCGTGGCCGAAACGCAGAAGATGCTGCGCCGCCTGATTGGCGAGCACATCGAGTTGAGCACCTGCTTGGCTGCGGATCTCGGCCAGGTAAAAGCGGATCAGGGACAGATCGACCAGGTCATCTTGAATCTAGCTGTAAACGCTCGCGATGCCATGCCGGACGGCGGAAAATTGTTGATCGAAACCAGCAACGTCGAATTGAATGAGACGTTCGCTGTGCGCCATCCTCCTACAGTTCCCGGCAGTTACGTGGCGCTGGTGGTCACCGACTCCGGCATCGGCATGGACGCTGAGACCCAGGCGCATATGTTCGAGCCATTTTTCACCACCAAGGAAGTGGGTAAGGGAACCGGCCTGGGGTTGGCCACGGTCTACGGCGTCGTGAAGCAAAGCGGCGGCTACATTTGGGTTTACAGCGAGCTTGGCCTGGGCACAACGTTCAGAATTTATTTGCCGCGTGTCGATGAACCGGTGGAGCGCCGCACCTCGAACGCCGCCGGGCCCGCTCTGGAACGCAGGTCAGAGACGATTCTGCTGGTCGAGGACGAAGAACTGCTGCGCACGCTGACGCGCACACTGCTTGAGCACGGCGGATACAAAGTGCTCGAGGCCAGCGACGGCGCCGAAGCCATCGAGATTGCTCGCAGTCATCGTGAACCGATTGGCCTGATGCTCACCGATATGGTTATGCCGGGAATGAGCGGGCCGGAAGTCGCTCAGAGCTTCGCTCCAATGCATCCGGAAGCCAAGGTCGTCTTCATGTCGGGCTACACAAACTTCACCGGCCGGGCGATTTTGGCGGCCGACGCAAACTTCATTCAGAAGCCCTTTACGCGCGAGGTCTTGCTGGCCAAGCTGCGCCATGTCCTCGAATTGCAGAATCAACCGCAAACGATTTAGATCCCAGCCAGCTCATTGAATGCGCGACAGTCCTGCCCGGCGCTGCTTTCTTCGCGACGCGACTAGGCGTGATGCGCACACTTCCCCGGGCCCGACGGGCGCGTGAAGGGCCCAACTCTGCCGTAAAGACGAACGCCTTCGCGCTCCGGAAGCCCAGTCCAGTACCGGGCCCGCTGTACCATTGATATCCTGCTGTCGACGGAGAGAGAATGGGGGCCGGAGCGGGAAACTATTTCGCTCGCGCCGGTGTCTAAGACTTAGGGGCGAAAAGTAGCCAGGTGGCTGCTCGACGCGTCTTTGGGTCTTGGCAGCCGGCCGAATGAGCAAGGCCCAAAAATCGGCAGCTCCGTTGGCGAAGCCGAAGGGCAGAAGGCGGCAAGCGTGTCGGACTTGGCGCACGTCCTTTCCTGGCCGCAGGACGAAGCCGACCTGGTAAACGAGCTGCAAGGCGGCTCGGAGTCGGCATTCGATTGGCTGGTGACGCACTATCACGGCCCGGTGTTCGGGCTGATCGCCGGACTTGTTGGCGATTCATCCGAAGCGGCGGATATCACACAGGAAGTTTTTCTGAAGGCGTTTCGCGGACTGGGCAATTTTCGCCGCGGCAGTTCGCTGCGCACCTGGCTTTACCGCATCGCCGTGCGCGAGGCGCTCAATGCGCGGCGCTGGTGGTGGCGGCATCACCGAAAGCAGACCTCGCTCGAATCCGATATCGAGGGCGGCGAGCAGAAAATTGAGATTAAGGATCCTTCGGAATCGCCGCTCGACATGGCAGAGAGCGCTGAAACGCAACGATTCGTCCGGCGCGGCTTGTTTCAGGTGCCGGAAGTTTTTCGCGGAGCGGTGATCCTGCGCGATATCGAAGGCCTGAGCTACGAAGAGGTGGCCGAAGTACTGGATGTTTCCGTAGGCACGGTGAAATCGAGAATTCTGCGCGGGCGCCAAGCGTTGCGCGAAATTCTTGCGCCGCTAATCGATCGGCCGCAGCGCGCTCCGTCGCCGCGGCCCATGGCTCCCTCGAGCGCGCCGATAGCGGCGCAGTCTTTTCTTTCTGGCGAAATTGCACGGAGGCCGATCCCTGCCATGCGTTGCACACAGCCCGTCGATGCCATGCGCGGCGCGCAGAGCGGGCCGCGTGCGTTCGCGTGTGCGCTCCGGGGCGCGAACTTCGCGGGAGTTCCGCTTCGCCGCGAGCGTGGCGCGGCGCTGGATTGCGCGGGCGTGAGCAGGGCGGGTTCGCCGCGGCGGGAACCGCCGGTGGGAGGCGCCCGATGAAGTGCGCGGAAGTGCGCGGACTTTTGGCGGGCTATCTGGATGATGCCTGGCCGGCGTCGCGCGCGAACGATCACGGGATGGTAGGCCATCACTTGGAATCGTGCGCTGGTTGCAGGGAAGAGCTGGAGCGCTATCGGCAACTTTCAGCGACGGTCGCGCGCGTCGAACGCACGGCCCCGCCCGCCGCTTTGGCGGCGCGCATTCGAGCGCGCATCGGAGAGGCGCGAGCGCAAACGCAATCGCGCTGGGAAGCGGAGGCCGCGCGGGCCAGCCTGTTCGCCGGCGCCGGCTCTCAACTGCGCCGCGTGCGCGACCACGGCATGATCGTGCTGAAGAATATCCTCGAGCCGCTGGCGCTGCCGGTCACCGGCGGCCTGGTCACCGCGCTCACGGTTTTCGCGATCGTCTGCCAGGTGCTCGGATTGGGTGCGCCGCTGCAAGCGGTCACCAACGATTCGCCGACCAGCTTGTTGCAGCCGGCAAGCCTGGAATCGCTCGCTCCGTTCCCGATGACCGGGATTGAGGACGCGAGCCACGGCGCTTCGCACGTGCTGTTGGTCGAAGCCACGGTGAATGCCGATGGCGAAGCGGCTAGCTATCAAATTCTTTCCGGTCCTACCAGCGAGGCGCTGCGCCGCGAACTCGATCAAGTGATGTTGTTCTCGCGCTTTCGCCCGGAGCTGAGCTTTGGACGTCCCACCACCGGTGGTCACGTGGTCTTGAGCTTCAGCGAAATTCGCGTCCGCGGCTAGCGCGGCTGCGCTCCTCGAAATTGCGACCGATTTCTCGTAAAAACGCAGCCGTACGTTTCTTGACTGGCGCTTGCGGGGCTTGTAAAGTGGCAGACCGGGGCGCGGACATGGCAACGGCTTGGTAGTCCCTACCTTCAGCATGCAATTCAATTCCAAATCGATCTTCATCGCCGTGGCTTTCTGCCTCGTGGCGGCCGGAGCGAATGCGCGCGCGCAGGCTCCGCCTCCGAAAGCTGCGCCCGTGCCCGACGCGTCTATCACGCCCGCTGCGCCGGGCGCGCAATTGGCGCCGCAAGGGCCGGTGAGCATCCAGCCCAATCTCCAGCTCTTTGCCACGATGTGCGCGCTGGACGCGGCCGGTTTCGATCCCGGCGGGGGCGGCACGCCGGCGCGCATGCAGCTGCGAGCGCAGATGGAGCATTTGCAGGGTCCGGCGGTGGATGCGATACGAAAGTTCTATCAGAATCACGAGTTAGGCGATTCCGGCGCGACGCTTTCGCGCTACATCATCTACGCTCTCGAGATGGGGCCGCCGCCGGATTTCGATATTCAGGTTCACCGCGAAGACGTTTCGCCCGACGCGCTGGCGCTCGAAGGATTTGGCGCGCTGCTCTCGAATTTTTACGCTGAGGCGCACATCGAAGAGATCTGGTCTCAGGTCGAGCCGCAGTACGAGCGCGCCGCGACGAACATCGCCGGGCCCGTTTCGGACGTTGTGTACGTCACGAGCGGTTATCTGCGCGAGGTGATGAAAGTCGATAGCCCGCAGAAGTTCACCGTGTACATCGAAGCGCTGGTCGGATCGCACTCGAACTTCCTCAATCTTGGCGACCAGTATGCTTTCGTGCTGGACCCCGGCCGCGATTTGCCTTTGATCGAAATGCGCCACGCCTTCCTACATTTTTTTCTGGATCCGCTGGCGTATCGCTTTCATAGCGCGATTGTTGCCGACGCGCCGCTGCTCAATTTTGCGGTTCGCGCGCCGCGCCTTCCCGACGAATACGACGACGATCTAACGTCGTTCTTCACCGAATGCCTGGTGCGCGCCGTCGAATTGCGCATCGACCGGCCCGCCGATCTGGATGCGCTCCTGGATGGCGAAGACGCCGATGGCTACGTCCTGGTGCGCCCGCTGGTAGCGCAGCTGATGCATTTTGAAAAGGCCGCGCCGCCGATGAGCCTGTATTATCCGGACCTGGTTCACGGCATCAACGTTGCGGCGGAATCGCAACGCCTGGCCACGCTGAAATTTGCGGCGCGCACTGAAGCGGTGGCCCAGCCGCACGTGGCAGTCGGCTACGCGGACGCTGCGGATTTGACCGAAGGCGAGCAGCAGATTGCGCTCAATAATGGAGACGCTGCCGCCGCGTCCTTCCAGCGCGTTCTCGCGCGCCGTCCCGACGAGCCTCGTGCCCTCTTCGGATTGGCGATCGCTTCGCTGATGCAAAAGCAAGCGCAGCGCGCCCAGGAGCTCTTTGAGCAGATCGTCGCCGCCGCGGCAGCGGCGGAGCCGGCGACCGCGCCGGGCGCGGCCGGGCCGCCTTCGGCCATGCCGCCGGATCGCCCCGACGCCCGTGTGCTTTCCTGGTCGCACGTCTATCTGGGGCGGTTGTATGATGTGCAGGGAAACAGGGACCAAGCCGTCGCCGAGTATCGCGCCGCGCTTTTGGTCGACGGCGCGCCCGACGAAGCCAAGGCCGCCGCGCAGCACGGAGTCGATCAGAGCTTCGCACCACCGAATCGCACCAATAATCCAGGCAACGCGCAACGCTAAGCTCTACGCCAAGAGCTCGCATCTTCCAAAGGAGTCACGGACCCATGAAGCGAACACTTTTGATGACAGGCGGCACCGTACTAATCGTCTCGCTGTGCATGGCCACCGGCTGGGCGCAGATGAACCAAACGCCCGCTCCGAGCACGAGCCCAACGCCGGCGCCGGCAACGCAGGGACCATCCGGGCAATCGCCCGCTGGTCAGGCGCCCGCAGCGGGCCAGCCTGCCGCTCCGGCCGTGCCGCCCGTGGATAAAGCGGAAGAGGCGGCCTACCTGGCCTTTTTCAACGCGCATGGCCAGGATCCAACCAAGCAGATTGCGCTGGGCGAGGATTTCATCGTGAAATTTCCGGCCAGCCGCTACCTGCCAAGCGTCTATTCCGCGCTGGCTCTGGATTATTTGTCGAGCGGCGATAGCGGCAAAATGATGGCCGACGCTCAGAAGGCCATCGACCTCGACCCTGACAACGTAGATGCGCTGGCCTTGACTGTCTGGGCCACCGCGCGAACCGTAAATCCCAATATGCCCGGTGCCGCGGACACGTATCTGAAAGTTGAGAATTACGCACACCACGCCATCACGCTGGTATCCACGATGACCAAGCCGGCGTCGATGGACGACGCGCAATTCACCGCCGCGAAAAATAACGATCTATCGATGTGCTATAGCGGGATCGGCCTGATTCATTTTAAGGAAGGAAAGTACGATCAGTCCGTGTCGGAACTCACCCAAGCCGTGCAGTTGGCCGATTCGCCAGATCCGGTAGACTTCTTTATCCTCGGCCACGCCGATGAAGCCGTGAATCGCTTTCAGGATGCCATGGACGCCTTCTCGAAGTGCAACGAGGCTGGGCCGATGGTGGACCGCTGCAACGCCGGCCTGGCCGACGCCAAAGCCAAGGCGCTGACAGC
>Ga0302326_10027308_pt1 | contig 11510 bp, 12 predicted proteins | sample Palsa_T0_3_FD_202264 | JGI IMG/M metagenome (GOLD analysis project Ga0302326, IMG submission 202264) | Peat permafrost microbial communities from Stordalen Mire near Abisko, Sweden - Palsa_T0_3 | ecosystem: Environmental > Terrestrial > Soil > Palsa > Peat permafrost | place: Sweden: Abisko...
GCCCCGGATGGCGCTCCACGCACCGGCTGACGCGAGGGAGATGAGCCTCATACCACCAAGCGCGGAAACCGGTCGGGTCCTGCGATCAGCTGCGGTCGATCTCAGCGGCGATGCTGTGCGCGAACGCATCCGGACGTGAGAGAAACGGGTGGTGCCCGGCGCTGAACTCGACGAGTCGCGTGTGCGCTCTCACGCGTTGGCGCTGCACCTCACTCGGGGTGGCGAGATCCTCGGTGCAGACGAAGTACGTGGAGGGCTTTTGCTGCCAGGCGATCTGGCGGGGTGGCTGCGTGAACGGCGTAAGCGACTGACGCGTGAGACGGCCAAGCGCCTGCTCGGCCGTGATCTCGTCGCAGTCCTGGAGGAAAAACTCGCGGATCATGTCGGGATCGACGCCGACGGTGCCGTCGTCGGCGGGTTGCAACCACGGCGCGGGCTCAGAGCCGATCAGATCGGCCTGGGACTGTCCGGCGTCCGGCATCACCGACGTCACGTAGAGCAGCTGGGTGACGCGGTCGTCAGTGCCGGCCTCGGTGATGATCATTCCGCCGTAGGAGTGACCGCACAGGACGACTGGCCCCTCGGCCGCGGCGATCGCCTGGCGGCACGCGTCGACATCGGCGTACAGGTCGCCAAGCTCATCGCCGGTCTCCCCGCAGCTGGGCAGCGGCACCGCGACGCTGTCGATTCCGCGGTCGGCGAGCGGCTGAGTCATCGAGTTCCACCACCAGGCCGCATCGCGAACGCAGGCGCCGTGAACAAAGATCAATGTGGGCATGGAGATCACCGTAGCGCAACCTACTGGTTGCGTGTCGCTGCGTACCACACCGGTACCAAGGGTCAGCGGGGGTCGATGAGGTCTACCCCGAGCCCGGTGAAGTGTCGGATGTTCCGGGTCGCGAGCGTCGCGCCGCGCGCGCTCGCGATCCCAGCAATTTGAACGTCGCGGAACTCGACGGCGCGACCGCTGCGCTGGCGCGCGGCGGCGATCCGTCCCGCCTCGGCAGAGCATTCCCGGTCAAACGGCTGGACGCGTCCGTTCAGGTCGTCGTCGATCAACCACTCGAACGCCTGCTCAAGCTCGGCACGGCGCCGACTCGGCTCAAGCAACTGAATGCCCATGACGATTTCGAACACCGAGATCGAGGTGGTCCAGATCGTTTCGATCGGTTGGCGGTCAAGCCAGTCAACGACCGCGGGCTCGGGTGCTCGGCGCATCAGCGCCGACAGCACGTTGGTGTCGAGCAGGATCACCTGTCGAACTGTGCCGGCGTCGCCGGCTGTCCGCGGTGCTCGGCAACGTCGTCGTCCAGGCCGATTCCGGCGAATCTCGCGGCGATCTTAGATCCAAGCCGGCCAGTGGGATCCGCATCGACCTGGACGGCGGCTTGCAGGATCTCGCGTACCTCCGCCTCGGTGCTGCGGCCGTTGAGCCGCGCTCGGCGTTGCAGTTTGCGCTTGACGTCGTCGTCGAGTCGACGAATCAGGATCTGAGCCATTGACTTGATGATAGCGTGATATCAGACACGGTCGCGGAAACGGCAGTGGTCCGCGGCCGGCTCGATCGATCGGGTCGGTCCAGCGCCTCTCGGCGTTGGACCCGTGCAGGCGCTCTATGGTGACGGGCATGCCAGGGATTCGCGGAGTGCCTGGGCAGGGCTGGTGATGGGCGCGTCGGACGCCGAAGCGCGTGAGTTCGCTGGCGCCTTCCGGGCGTTCTTGGAGTGGGTGCATAGCGACGCCGCCCAGCAACGCGATGAGGTTGTCGATCTCGTGCGCGGATTTCTCGGCGAGGAGGGATCACAACGCTCGGTGGTGACGCGGTCGATGCCGGTCTTCGAGCATGTGAACCTGCAGACGGCGTTGAATGCGTGGTCGGGCGAGCCCGGTCGAGAGGTCGTCGTTCAGGGCTTGATGTTGCCTCCGCACTACGGGGGTGTGACGCTGCAGCAGCTGGTCTCCGGCGGCGGTCACAACGCGTTGCGGTTGTCGGCGCCACCGTTGGTTGATCTGGCCAACGGTCCGGGGTCGACGCTCGCCTGTCTGCGCCTGGGGCTGCTGTTGGTCAGCGACGAGCTCGGGCGATATGTCTTGATGGTCAACGGTCCCCATGAGCACGATCAGGGCCTGGAGCTGGAGATCGCCGGCCTCGAGGTCCAGCAGGCACAGGCGGTTCAGAGTCGTCTGGCGCAGCTGCGCCGTGAGCTCAACGTGTATCGCGGACACGTGCTCGACATCTCGGTCAACCCGATGGGCGCCATCGTGCTCGAGTTCGGCCACATACCCGACACTGCGAGAGCGGATGTGGTGCTGCCGGAGTGGGTGCTTGCCAGGGTGGAGCGCCACGCGCTCGGCGTGGCAGCTCACCGCGACGCGCTACGAGCAGCCGGTCAGCATCTCAAGCGCGGCTTGCTGCTGTACGGCCCGCCCGGCACCGGCAAAACCCACACGACCCGTTACCTGGTCGGCAGGATGGCCGGATACACCCGACTGATCCTGACCGGTCGCGCGTTGCATGTGATCGGGTCCGCCGCCGAGCTCGCGCGTGACCTTCAGCCGGCCGTCGTCGTGCTCGAGGACGTCGATCTCGTCGCCGAGGACCGCAGCTTCGGGCCTGGCACGAGCCCGGTGCTGTTTGATCTGCTTGATGCGATGGATGGCGCTGCACCCGACGCGGACCTGTTGTTCGTGCTGACCACCAACCGCGCTGATTTGCTGGAGCCGGCGCTCGCCGCGCGCCCGGGACGCGTTGACGTCGCCGTGGAGATCGACCTGCCCGACGAGGAGGCACGCGGGCGGCTTTTGGCGCTCTATGGCCGCGCGCTTCCCCTCCAGCTGGGCAAGGCGGAAACGCAGGACGTCGTTGAGCGCACCGATGGCGTGACCGCGTCGTTCCTGAAGGAGCTGCTGCGCCGAGCGATGCTTGAGGCGCTGCACGACCAAGCGCTCGAGACCGTGGTCACGGCCACGCACGTATCGCGAGCGCTCGACGATCTGCTTGACAGCACCCAGGAGCTCACCCGAAGTCTGCTCGGAGTCGGCAATGATCCCGAGACGCTGCCCGCGGGCGGCGGGGCGGGGTCACTTCCATCGCAGGGTCGGGGATGGATGCGCGCGCAAGCGGTGCGAGCCCGCAGCCGCCACATCGGGCCCTGAGGAGCGCTGCCGGAGTCAGTGATGGCCGCCGGACACGACCTTTCGGACGCGCACCCACCCGTCGACCTCTGGCTCGCCGAATGGGTGACCTCACACCGCGCCACGAGCGAGGAGATGGCGCTCGCGGACCGCAGCCTGATTGACACGCTCGCCGTCACCGCGGCCGCTCTGGAACACCCGGACGCGCCGCTCGCGCGGCAGCTTGGGGTCGGCGGACGGATCGCGATGATCGCCCACCTGCTCGACTACGACGATCTGCACGTGCCGACGACGACGCACATCAGCGCCGTCTGCGTTGCGGCGGCGCTGGCGAGCGGCGGCGGCGCCGAGGCGTATCTGGCCGGCGCCGGCGTGATGGCGCGGCTGGGCGCGATGCTCGGCTGGAGCCACTACGAGGCCGGCTGGCATGCGACCTGCACGGCCGGGGCGCCGGCCGCGGCGGTCGTCGCCGGGGTTGCGCTCGGATTGGACACCATCGGTCTGCGCACGGCGATGGCGCTCGCGGTGCCGGCCGCCGGCGGCGTCAACCGCGCGTTCGGGACCGCTGCTAAGTCTTTGCAGGTCGGCTTCGCGGTCGACGCCGGGGTCCGCGCGGCCACCTTGGCGGCGGCCGGCGCCAGCGCCGACGGGCGCGTGCTGGAGCAGTGGCTGACGCTGCTCGGCGGGGAGACGCGGGTGCTTCCCACGGCCCCCGTGATTCCGGGCGGACTGGCGGCCAAGCCATATCCCTGCTGCTATGCGCTGCAGCGGCCGATTGCCGCGATGCTCGACGCCGCGGGTGACGGCGGGCCGGCCGCCGAGCGGGTCCGAGCGATCAGGGTGCGCGCACCGGCCGTGACCGTTTCGCCGCTGATCCACGACCGTCCCCGCACCGGTCTTGAGGCAAAGTTCAGCCTTCCGTACGCGATCGCCGCCGTGATCCTGGACGGCGCGCCGGGACTGGGCAGCTTCACCGATCGGGCTGTCGGCCGGCCCGCCGCCGAGCGACTGATCGGCCTCGTCGAGCTGGACCGGTTGCCCGGGGGCGAGGATCTGCTCGCAGGCTCGGTCGACGTCGAGGTCCGTCTCGACACCGGCGCACCGCTCGCGGCGTCCGTGACGCTGCCGCCTGGAGCTCCCGGCCGGCCGCTGACCGACGCCGAGGTTGCCCGCAAGGTCACCGACTGCGCGGGCGAGCGCGACGCCCGAGAGCTGCTGGCGGCCGGCTGGCCGGGCGCGCGGGACCTGATCGACCGCTGGCTTGAGCGAGGACGATGAACGCACGCAGTGGCGTCAGGGCACGAAGCCGTCCGGCGGGTGGCAGGCGTCTGGGACCGTCGCAGACCGCCAAGGAACTTGGTGATCGTTGACTGCGGTCCGAACGGCGGAGCGAATGTCCTGGGTGGTGGCGTCCTTGGTCAGATAGCCGCTGGCGCCGGCCTCGAGGGCGGCGGCAAGCCGCTCGTCGTCGTCGTAGGTGGTGAGGACGACCACGGCGATGTCCGGTCGGCTGGCGCCGAGCGCCCGCGTGGCCTCGACGCCGCCCGTGCCCGGCATCCGCAGGTCCATGAGAACGGCGTCGACGTCGTAGTGCTCGGCCAACGCCACCGCGCCGGCGCCATCCTGCGCGACGCCGACCACCACGATGTCGTCGACGGTCGACAGGATTGCCATGAGGCCGTCGCGGATCACCGCTTGGTCGTCCGCGATGACCACTGAGAGTGGCGCGGGGGCGCGGCGTTTCATTGGGCCTGCGAGATCTGAGCCTCAAGACGGCCCTTGTGCAGAGCGCTTGATCCTCGTGTGAGCAGCCCGACGCTGCGAAACACGTCCATGCCGACCGGCAGGAAGATGAGGGCGTTCGTCAACGCGACCCCGGTCAGCTGGTGCTTGACCAGGAACACGCCGAGCGCGTGGTTGAACCAATGCTGAGAGCCGTAGGCGAAGCCGAGGCGAGCGGCTGTCGCCACGATCCAGACGAGGGCGTACCCGGCACCGGCGAAGGTGACCGCCGCGGGCGTGCCGGGCTGGGAGCGCTGACGGGCCCACCACCCGCGGAAGCGTGGGTCGAAGCCGACGGAGACAAACGCCGGGGAGACCGCGAACAGGCCCAGCAGGATGCCGAGCAGGGCGCCGATGCCCTGGAGAACGAGATCGTGCCCGGACGTCGGCAGGCTGCTGAAGTAGATCGGAACGATGGCCGCCGCGACGATGATGGGGCGCGCGATCCGGAACCACCCGATCTTCTTGCGACCGAGATCCGATTCGAGCACCACCCCGAGGATGGCCAATGACAGGATGACGTCCTTGGAAAATGACATGGTGTCATCCTGTCCACGGTGCCCTGGCGTGTCATCGGCCTGGGGGTCGGTCCGGGGGGTTGATCTCAGCCGACGGGGTGGGGCCGCACTCCACCCAGGGGTGGGGCGGCGGCGAATCCGCCACCCATTCGCTACTGGGGCGCGGAGATCTTGTTCTGGAGGGCGTAGAGGATGGCCTGAGGCCGGTCGCGGCAGCCGGTTTTGCGCAGGATCTGGTTGATGTGGGTCTTGACGGTCGTGCGGCTGATGAACAGGCGCTCACCGATCTCGGCGTTGGACAGGCCTTCGGCGATCAGAGCGAGCACCTCACCCTCACGGGCGCTGAGTTCATCGGGAAGCCCGCCGGTCGGCGTGCTCGCGGCGTGCTCGGTCACCGTCGCGTGCTCGACGAGACGCGCCTGGACCTCCCGGTCGAGGACGGCCTGGCCGGCGACCGCCGCCTGCAGCGCGCGATGGATGTCCTGGGCGGTCGCGTCCTTGGTGAGATAGCCGTGCGCGCCGGCGCCGAGGGCCTTGAGAATCGACTCGTCGTCGGTGTAGGTCGTCAAGACGACCACCGCCGTCTCCGGGCTGCTGACGGCAAGCCGGCGGGTCGCCTCGACTCCATCGACCTGCGGCATTCGGAGGTCCATGAGCACCACGTCGGCCTCGCCCCGTTCGGCCAGTGCGATTGCCTCGGCGCCGTTGGAGGCGACGCCGACGACGGTGACTCCCTCCATCGACTCGAGGATGGTCGTCAAACCATCGCGGGTGATCGGCTGATCGTCGGCGATCAGGATCCTGATCGTGTCGGCGCTGGATCGATCGCTCATCGCGTGGTGCGCGTCCCGGGTCGACGCCTCTCGCATGACACCATAGGGCACGTCGTCATCCTCGTGGGAGGGTCGCGGTGACCCGCCAGCCGCCATCATGGGGACCGGCGGCGCAGTGTCCTCCGGCGAGCTCAACGCGGGCGCGCATCCCCTGAAGGCCGTTACCGCCGCCGGATTCGGCCAACGAGCTGCCTCGGACGGAGCCGCGGTCGTTGTCGACGATGACGACAACCTGGTGCTCCTCGTAGGTGAGGGTGACGGTGACCGCTGCGTCGGGCGCGTGCTTGGCGGCGTTGGTGAGGGCCTCCTGAACCACGCGGTAGAGCGCCAGCGCCTCCTCGGCCGGTAGTGGGCGGGAGCGGCCCTCCACGCTCAGCGCGGCGCCGCGCAGGACGCAGAGCCGGTCGATCTGCGTCTCGAGCGAGAGCTTGTCGTCCCGGAGCGCGCGAACGGCGTCACGCGCCTCCCGCAGCCCGTCGCCGACCAGGCCGTGCAGGCCGCGGACGCGGGCTCGCAGCGCCTCGGGAGTGTCGCCCGCATCCAGACGCGAGTCCAGCGCCGTGAGCTGGATCGAGACCGCGCCGAGGGTGTGCGCCAGGACGTCGTGGATCTCTCGCCCCAGCCGGTTGCGCTCGGTGACCAGCTGCGCCTCCCGGTCAGCGAGCGCCAGGCGACGCTGTGCGGTTGCCAGCAGCGTCGCCTCCCGGCCGTGTTCGAGCAGCTGCCGTCGTGCAACGCCCAGAACGATCCCCAGCAGGCCAATCGCGACGAGCGTGGCGGCATGTCCGGGAAACGAGTGCGCCGCCAGGTGAGTGGCCAGGAACCCGAAGAGGGCGGGCGCGAAGACCGCCACCGCGGCCGGGAGCGCGCACGAGAACGCCGTTGCCGCGGTCGCCACGAAGACGAACAGCAGGCCGGTCGAGTGCGCCGCAGCGCACACTCCGCCGGCCGCCGACAGCACGCTCAGCGCAGCCGGAGCTCGCCGCCGATCGTTCCCGGAGACGATCCACGCCAGCCACGCCACCCCACTGACCACTGCGCTGACCAGCCCGGGCGTGTGCTCGGATGAGCCCGCCGGCAGCGTGACCAGCACGAAGCCGACGCCGATACCCAGCTCTACCACGCGTGCGATGAAGCGAATTCGCGGCCGGGCGCTGATCGCGCTGATGCCGATCCCAACCACGGGGGATGACCACCGACGCCCACCGCGATTGCTGCCCGCCGGAGGCGCCGCCGCCGGAGATACGTGCGTGCTCGGGGGCTCCGTCATCGCCTTCATGATGCCTGCTCGGCGCTGGGACCTCGGTCGCCCGCGCGCGGTTCAACCCCTGGTTGGAGGCCCGCTCCAACCCCGCGGGACGACCGGCCTCTCGGATCCACCCCCGGGGGTTGACTTCGGCTCCACCCCCCTGGCAAGGACCCACCCCCTGAATCGACCCGCGGGGCGATGTCGGGTCACGGTGACGCGGGCATGATCGCTGCTGTCCAAACGAGACGTCTCATGTCCATAACTCGGAGGTCTTTCCATGATCATTGCCACCATCATCAGACTCATTGCCCGCTTTTTCAGCAGACGCGGACAGGGCGAGGATGCCCAGGGCGCCGCACCGTCCCGCAGATCACGGCGCGCCTGATCACGGACAGCGACGCTCGGCGGTGGCTTGGTGAACCGAAGTCGCCCCGGCGTGCGCTGTCGCGACGGCCGGTGACGGTATCGGTCGTCGCGATCGCGATCCGCGCTGTCGCCCTGCTGGTCATCTTCGAGCTGGTGGGCGCCCCCGCAGTCGGGCGCCCGCTGGGGCATCTGCAAGCTGGATGGATCGGGGTCGTCGCGACCGCGCAGCTGTTGACCTACCCAGCCTATGTCCTTGCCTACCGGTCGGTTGCGCGGCTTGGTCGATCGACCCGTCTGAGCATGTCGACCGTCGTGCGGATCGTGGTGGCCGGCTTCGGCCCGCTGGCGGTCTCGGGGGGATTCGGGGTCGACAAGGACGCCTTGCGTGCGCTGGAGGAGGACACGACGGGCGCCCAGGTGCGCGTCGGCGCGATGGCGACGATCGAATGGGCGGTGCTCGCTCCGGTGACGTGCGTAGTCGCGATCGTCCTGCTCGCGGCCGGGTCGAGCGTCACGGGCTCGCTGCTGTGGCCGTGGGCCGTCGGACTGCCGGCGCTCGTCGCAGGTGCTCTGTGGGCCACCGCTCCTGAGCGCATCGAGAAGCTGTCGCACCCGTTCGGCCGGCGAATCGATCTCCTCGCCCACGTCCTCGACGGGATCGACTCGGTGAGGACGATGGCGCGGGCACCGCGGCGCTACGCCGGCGCCTGGGGTGGCACCGCTCTGTACTGGACCGCGGAGATCTGTGCGCTCTACGGCGCCCTGCGCACAGTCGGTCTGGACCTCGGGATCGGGAGAACGATCCTTTCGTACGCGACCGGATACCTCGCCTCTCGCCGTTCGCTCCCGCTGGGTGGAGCCGGGCTGACCGAGGCTCTGCTGGTGTACTCGCTGTACGAGCTGCGCCAGCCGCTCGGACCGTCGGTCGACGCCGTCATGATCTACCGGGCCTTCAACTTCCTCGTCGTGGTCATTCCGGCGCTGATCGCCTACCGGGGGCTTGACTCCGTCTCCCAGGGGACAGATCGCGACGGGATTCCCGTTTAGGAGACGACCCTCGCTCCGAACCGCACGGGGTCACGAAATGCCTGCACAGCTCGGCCCTCTCAACGATTGTTCGATTTCTGGAGCATTGAGCGGCGAAGTCCACGCCAAACGCTGCCGGATTCGTGCCTGAGGTTGTGCATTTCTGCTCCCGACGCCCGGTGGAAATGCATGACGCTGCTTAATAGAGCCATGGTTCACGGTGATCACGGCGGGCTGTCCGCTTCGCAGGTAGCTCAGGTCCTCGGGGTGTCGCTGGGGACGGTCTGCCAGTGGTCTGACATGGGCTATCTGGAGTCGTTTCGGACCGGGCGTGGCCAGCGTCGTTTCAGCCAGGAGCAGCTCGATCGCCTGATTGGATCGCTCGAGCGTCGGCGTGTCGATCGGCCGACTGATCGCATGACCGGTTGGCTGCGCCGCTGAGCGGCGCTGTCACCGTCGACCGGTCACGTGAGCGAGCTCCCGCCGCCGCCTGTGATGCCGCGCGGCGACGGCGCCCCGGTGCTGCGTGTCGGGGGGCTGACGGCGATAGACTCTGAGCCCGTTCTCGCCGACGACGCATCCCGTTTGGAAGTGCTCTTGGAGCTGTCGTCCAGCGCCCGCGAGGACTCGCTGCCCCATCTCCTGGAGACGGTGGCAGAGATCGTCTGTGAGGCCGCCGGCTTTGGAGCGGTCGTCCTGAACCTGTTTCGCCCCGCCTGGGACGACTACGAGGTGGCGTTGGTCATTGGCCAGGAGGAGAGCGTCAAGGCGCTGATGGGGACCTCGACCCCGCGTGCCGCCTTTCGCCGGATCTTCGCCGAAGCCGAGCAGCGCCTCCCCGGCGTCTTCTTCCTCGCCGAGGAATCGGCGTTCTGGAACGACCTCAACGACGTGTTCACCCCCGACCGGTCCACGAGTGAGGATCCCGACGCATGGCGGCCTGGGGACGGGCTGCTCGTGTTCCTCTCAGACTCCGAGGGCTCACCGCTGGGCTTGGTCTCGATCGACGAGCCGATCGACGGGCGGCGGCCAACCGACGACGACCTACGCCTGGTGCGCGCCATCTGCTCGCACGCCGAACAGGCGCTGGAGAGCGCCCGTCGGCGCGAGGAAGCGGCCGAGAACCACCGTATCTTGTCGCTCCTGCTCGAGGTCTCACCCGCGCTGTCGGCCTGCGCTACCACCGACGAACTGATGTCGATGGCCGGCCAAAGCGTCGTCCCGCACCTAGGGTTCGAACGCTATGCCGGCTACGTCGTTTCAGACGAAAGGCTCACGCTCAGCGCCACGCGAGGATGGGATGAGACCACGTCACTGTCCCCGACGCTGTCGATCTCCGCCGTCGAGTCGCTGCTGCGACCCGAGCGCGAGCATGCGGGCTGCTTCATCGGCAGCGCGAGCGAGCTCTTCACCGACGTCGTCGCGCCGTTGGGGGCGCGCTCTCGCCGTGACGGCCGCGGCCCCTTCACCTGGCGCGATCAATGCCTCGTCATCCCTTGTCGCGAGGCGGATCAGCGACTGCTCGGCCTGATCGTGATCGAGGACCCGGTGGACGGGAGGCTGCCCAGCGACGATCGTCGTCGCGTGGTGCGACTGCTGGTCAACCAGGTCTCGGCGGCGCTGAGAAGCATCGACCAGCGCTCCCGCCTCAACCACCTGGCCACTCACGACTCGCTCACGGGTGTGCGCAACCGGCGTGGCCTCGACGACGTCATCTCCGCCCATCTGAATGTCGCGCTGCTCGTCTGTGACCTTGACAACTTCAAGCAGATCAACGACCGCTACGGCCACGACCTCGGTGACCGAGTGCTGGCCCGCTTCGGCGAGCTGCTGTGCGAGCTCGCGCGCGAGAACGACACCCCGATCCGTCTCGGCGGCGAGGAGTTCTGCATCGTCATGCCCAACACCGATTCCGCGGGCGCCCTTCGGGCGGCCGAACGCCTGCGCCGAGAGACCTCCTGGCGCTTGCGTGAGCTTGTGTCGTTCAAGATCACCGTCTCGGTCGGCGTCGCCGCCAGCTCCAACGGCGTGCTCGACGCCCGCGCCCTGCTTGCGGCCGCCGACCGCGGCCTGTACGCCGCCAAGACCGCGGGGCGTAACCGCAGCGTGCTGCACCCTCGACCCCCACGATGAGCGCCACCCGACCGCTTAGTCGCCTTCGACTTGGCGATCCCGGCACAGGTGTTCGGTCACCCATCCGAGCACGGCCGGTACTCGTTCGCGGTGTGCGCGGAGCGGCCCGGCGCGATCGGTACGACGACGAACTTCGAGCTGCAGGTCGACGCCGGACTGGCCGCGCTTAAGGCGGCCGACACGGTCATCGTGCCGGGCTTTCTGCGGCGCACGGATCCTCCACCGGCGGTACTGGAGGCGTTGCAGCGGGTGTCGGCACGCGGTGCGCGGATCGCCTCGATCTGCATCGGAGCGTTCGCGCTCGCCGCCGCCGGTCTGCTCGACGCCCGCACCGCGACGACCCATTGGGAGCATGCCGGCGAGCTCGCGCGGAGGTTTCCACGCGTGCGCGTGCGCTCCGACGTGCTCTACGTCGACGAGGGGCAGGTGCTGACCAGCGCCGGCGTCGCCGCCGGGATCGATCTCTGC
>Ga0302326_10027310_pt1 | contig 11509 bp, 10 predicted proteins | sample Palsa_T0_3_FD_202264 | JGI IMG/M metagenome (GOLD analysis project Ga0302326, IMG submission 202264) | Peat permafrost microbial communities from Stordalen Mire near Abisko, Sweden - Palsa_T0_3 | ecosystem: Environmental > Terrestrial > Soil > Palsa > Peat permafrost | place: Sweden: Abisko...
CTCTGGGGGCGGAAACTTCGGTGACCTCTATCCCGACTTTGAACGATTCCGCCACCAGATCCTCCACGACGCGGCGGGGCGGCACGTCGTGCAGATGCCCCAGTCGCTGTATTTCCGCGACCCGGCCGCTGCCGATCGAGCGCGGCGCGCCGCGGCCACCCATCCCAGCCTGGTGCTGACATGGCGCGACGCAAGGAGCTACCGGTCCGGTTCCGAGCTGTTCCCCCGCGCTACGTCGATCCTCGTGCCTGACATGGCGTTCGCTGCCGAACCACCCATCCTCTCGGGCACTACCCGGGTGCCGGTCCTGTCCCTTGCGCGCGCTGACAGCGAAGGCGGAGAACTCCGACAGGTGCCCCTGCCCGAAGGGCGCCACTCCGACTGGCCGGCGGGGGGATTGCGGCTATCCGCCAGAAGCGCTGTCTGGAAGGGCTTAGAGGCGGACCGGCGCCTGGGCGGGTTCGTCGGGTCCGGGCGCGTTCGTCGGTCCCTCTACCGTCACGCTGCTGCGGTCACCGTTCGGGCGGCGACACGGCTCGTCTCCGGCGCCGACGTGGTGGTGAGCGACCGCCTGCACGCCCACATCCTGTGCACGATGCTGGGCGTTCCCCACGTGATGGTCGACAGCGGATACGGGAAGATCCAGGCGTTCGTCGACAGCTGGACGGCCGGCTGCCCCCTGCTCACCATGGCATCTTCCGCGCCGGAGGCCATCGTCCTGGCATCCAAGTTGGCAATCGCTGTCGGCGAGTGCGGGCGCAGCGACGGACGCGGCTCCAGGAAGACGTTGCCCGGGGCGTAAGAGGAGGGACACCGTACGATGCGGCATGCGAATCTCGGTCTGCATCCCGAGCGTGCGGAGCACGACGCTCGAACGCGCCGTCGCCGCGGTGCGCAGGCAGGGCTTCCAGGACTGGGAGTTGGTGGTCGTCGGCCAAGGCGACGGCACAGCGCTGTGCGAGGCCACTGCACGTGGTGCGCGAGGAGATCGCCGCGTCAGGTACCTCCACGCGGATCGCCCGGGGTTGTGCGCGGCTCGCAACGCCGGCATGGCGGCGACCTACGGAGAGATCGTGGCGTTCGTCGACGACGACTGCGAGCCACGTCAGGACTGGCTGGCGACCCTGGACGCCTGTTTGACCGCTGATGTCGGGCTCGTGTGCGGAGCGGTGATCGCCCCGGCGAAGGCGCGCCGAGGATTCGCTGTGTGCCCGCAGATTGTTCCGGACAGCGTGCTGTTCGACCCCGCGACGTCGCCGCGGCCCCCGGGCTTCGGACTGCTCGGAGCCAACTTCGCCGTGCGGCGCAGCGCGGCGGAGCGGGTGGGTCTCTTCGACGAGTGTCTCGGTGCCGGCGCCCGGTTCGGCGGCGGGGAAGAGTACGACTATGTCGATCGGCTGGCCCTCCTCGGCGTGCGGATGAGATCGAGTCCGGAGCCGGTCGTGGACCACTCCTACGGATACCGGTACGGGGCGCGGGCGGTCTTATCCCACAAAAGCCAACGCGCCCGAGGGAACGGCGCCCTGGCCGCCAAGCGGATGATGGTGCGGGCCCAACCCGCTCAGCCGCCCATCTGGAGGAGTGTCCGCCGAGAACTGGGGGAGCAGCTCCGGACCATGACGTTGTGGAGGGCGGTGCCGAAGAGCTATCGGCTCTTCCACTACATGACGGGCTTTACCGAGTGCCTGATGAGCTATGAGCTCTGCGAGGGTGGGGACCCGGGCGGAGCCCTGCTGCGGCCGACCGGCACCCGACGGTGGATGTGAGCAACACAAATGTCTCAGGGTGACGATCCTCCACCGGTCGTCAGAACCGGCGGTGGCTGGCGAAGGAACACGTTGTCCGGGTCGGTGGAGTCCGAGGTGTCGTCGGCTGCGGGGACGATCGACGTTTTCCAGCGGATCTGGATTGGCTGCGTGCGGGCGGCTGTCGTCCCCCCGACCGGCCCTGCGTCTCCGGTGCCAACGCGGGCAGGGCGGCGACGGGGCCCGACCCGATGCAGGGTGGCCCCGACCCGACGACCGAGGCGTTCGCGGCGATCGTGGCGGGATCGTCTACGGCGAGCTTCGTACAAGGCCCGTTCCATGTCGCGGTCCCGCGCCAGGTCGACGAGGTGAGCGAACGAATCGATCTCCTTGATGGACAGCTTGTCGAGGTGGCTCGGGTCGAACGCTGGAAACGTCACTACCCCGTCGAGGCGTCCGTGAAGTCGCAGGGCCAGCATCGTCCACATGCACTTCCGGCACCTGCCGCAGTTGAAGACGTCCAGCCCGTTGATCGACTGGAGGCAGACTCGGAGTTCGCGCTGAGCAAGAGCATCGTCACCGACCACCGCCACCTTCTCGTGGCGCGTGACCTCGCAACCGTCGTGGACGAACTCGAGTGTCTCCGTCGACCACAGTGGGTCGAGGAGAGGATGGGATCCCCACGGGGTGAGGAACTGGTATGACTGACTCGAGGGGATGACGCAGCGGTGGAGCGAGTTCCCGACAAGGAGTCCGGCACTGGCGAGCACCGCGCCGTGATACAAGCCCCAGTCGATGTGCGGCTCTGCCAAAGACCGAAGGTTCGTGCGGATCGTGGCCAGGCCCAGGCCTGAGCCCTCGGCCACACGCCGCACCGCCTCGAGAGCCTTGGGCTGCGAGGGGTTGCCCAACGGGATATCAAAGCCATCGAGGAAGAGCAGATGCGAGAGGCGATCGTCCTCGGGGGGTCGGGTGTCCTTCCTGCGCTTGATCAGCGAGTAGAAGGAGTCGACCCCTCCCGAAAAGAACTGACCCGTTCCGGTTGCGTGCTTCTCTCGCACCTGCGCTGTCGCGTGGATGCTTACCGGCTGGATGGTGCCTGCCCACGCCGCATAGATGTCCATGATCTTTGGGGTCCGTTCGAGGAGACGCGCAGACACCGGCGCGTCGATCACAAGCTCCTCGCCGAAGGCCATGGCCGGCAGCAGCAACCCCGCGGTGACGGCGTCACCCACCGTGCCGTCCGGTGGGTCCGTGACTCCGGTGACTGCGTACTGGAGAGAAAACCGCCCATTCGGCAGGCACTCGCTCTCAACGACCACCCGGATCTCCCATCGCCCGTGGTCGGAGCTCACCTCGATGTCGGTTGCGATCACGCGGCCCTCGTCAGCAGGTGCATCGAGGTCATCGCGCCCGGGCCGTCGTGCGACCTCCCAACAGCTCCCAGACCTCGGACGCCATGTCGCCAATGGCGAGGCTGGTACGCGCAGAGTCGCGCTGGCCATCGCACAGGACGGCCATCACCACAGCGAGCCTCTCATCACGAATGATCCCTGCGTCGTTCACCACTCCTTCCAGCGTTCCAGTCTTGTGGGCTACTTGTATGTCCTCGGGGAGGCGGAGCGGGAGGCGGAGGTTGCGAAGGTTGTTCGCCAGGGCGGCGACGACTTCGGCGTAGTGGGGCTCTCCGTCGAGATAGGCGAAGAGCCGGACCGCGTCGCCGGCGCTCGTCACATTGCGCCGGCCGACCGGTCCGAGCTCATGCTCAGCGAACCCAACGGCAAACGCGGACACTTCGCATCCGGCCTTGGTGAACACGGCATTGATCCGGTCGGCCCCGACGAGATCGATGAGGTAGTTCGCGGCCAGGTTGTCACTGGTGGCCAGGGTGAGGCCACAGAGCTCTCGGACCGAGAAGCCATGATCCGGGCCGACGACGTCAAGGACCGATGCGAAACGGGTGGCTCCGAGGTTGCGCCGGGCGACTTGGACTTCGAGATCGATCAGCCCGTCGTGCGCCGCGTCGTAGACGGCAAGGACGAGGGGGACCTTCACCAAGCTGGCGGCGGGACGGACCACAGCAGCTCGAGCGCCGAGCGTGAGCGCCGGTTGGCCAAGTCTCTCCACTGCGACACTTCGGCCAGGCTCCGCCTCTACAAACCGCTCCATGGCGTCGCGAACGCGGTTCAGCTGGAGGTCCGTGCCGTCGGCCGCCGCCGTGACCCTGATGACGGGCCCGCTCGGTATCGGTGACGCCGCAGGGCTCCGGGCCAGCAGCCGAGCATCCAGCCGGGCTACCTGACGCCGCAGACCACGCGCCCCGCGATGGGCGCGCTGGATCCAGCCGGATCCGTCCAGCGCAGCGGCCACTGCCCTGGCGAGTGGCGGGTCGGCATTCGAGGCTTCGAGAGAGCGGAGGTACCGGGTCCAGAGCACACGTACCTGGGGCTGGCGCAGATCACTGGCTGCAACCCGGGCAAGATCGAGCCCTTGCGGGAATGTCGGGCAACTGTCGAGCAACCCAGCCATCCGCAGCGTGACCATGGTGCGCACGCACTTCGTACAGCGGCCGCAGTTGTAGGCGTTCCCCGGGTTCTTCCAACAGACCCGCAGCCACTCGAGTGGCGCGCTATCCGTAGCGAAGGCGGCGACCTTGTCTGCTCGGCTCGCCTCACAGCCGTCGTGGACAATCGTCAGGGCCTCGGTACTCCACAACGGGTCGAGGAGGGGATGGGACCCGTACGGGGAGAGCGTGGCAAAGGTATCGCTGGCAGGGACGTAGACCTTTGACAGCATAGGGGCGAGAAGGAGCGCGACGCTGGCCAGTGCCGCGCCGTGATAGGCCGGCCAAGAAACCACCGGATCGGAGAAGGAGCGAAGGTCGGTCTCCACCTCCAGCAGGGGCTTGCCCAGGGAAGCAGCGGCACTCCGAAGGGCATCAGCGACCACCGACCGAAGGGCGGCCTGGCCAAGGCTGACGTCGAAGCCGTGCACGAAGATGAGGTGGGTGACCTCGTCGCGGTGCTTGAGCACGCTGTATGAGGAGTCGACGCCGCCGCTGAAGAAGCAACCCACGCCGCGTCCCGTTGGCGCCGGGCAGGATGCCCGGGCCTCCGCCTGCACGTCGACACGGCTCATGCCGAGGTCCCACTGGTAACGGTCCCAAGTGAGGAGGATGTCCTGGATCAGGGGGACCGACTCCGTCAGTTGGCGCGACAGTCCCGCCGGCAGATCCAGATCCTCGCCGACGCGCATGGCGGGCATCAGGGTGATGGGAAGCAGGGCGTCATGGCTGCTCTCCATCGGCGCAACGGGCAGGCTGTACGTGACACGGTGGGTCCTACCACCGAGCGGGAAACTGACAGCGAAGCCCTCCTCGGTGCGATGGCCCACGACAGGTCCCCGAGGGGAGAGGCTCAAGCTGTCCCCCGCACGGACATCGCTGGGACGCGCACCCGCCGTGGTGTCCCGAACGGGAGCGGAACGTCGATCAACTCAGGGGCGGCAGCCAGCCGAGAGCCGCGGGGGCATGCGATTGGCTACCTCGCGGCGTATGGCTGGCAGAAGAGCGCGGAGCCGAGCACCCGGGCACGTCGTGGGCCGCAAGTCGCCATGACCGACGATCGTGAAATGGGGCCTCTCGCCTCCTTGGGCACGCTCCCCGGAATGGACTACCCCCAGGGGATCGACCCCATGGCTCGTTGCCTTCCACACCAGGAGCTCGATCAGAGCATCGAGGGCGGGCCGGGTCGGTTCCCGGTCGTGGAGCGTGGCGAGGATGGCGATGCCCACCGAGCCGCGGTTGTGCCCGAACGTGTGACCGCCCACCACCCCGTGGCCCTGGCTATTTTCGCCGATCACGCCGCCGTCGGCCCCGAAGCGCCCCTCGTAGACGACCCCATCGGCGTCAATGACGAAGTTGTACCCGATGTCACCCCAGCCCCGCTCGACTGCATGGAAGCGGTAGACGGACTGCACGGTCGCCACGGGATTGGGGCCGTCTTCGGTGCCGGTATGGTGAATGGCGAAGAACCGCACAGGCTCAAACTCCGGCGGCCAGGCTTGGCGACCGTCAGCGTTGAACCGAAGCGATTCGTCGGCGCCCCATTCTGCCCTTCGCAGCAGGGAAGGCGTCGTCGTGAGCCTTTGGCGCCAGTCGGTGATACCCAGGTCAGAAATTGTCGTCAGCCTTCCCCACCCACGCCAGCGGCCGGCATACCCGGGAACTTCCCGTGGTCAAAGTCTAAGCTAAGTGGGTCGGCCGACGCCGGCCTACAGCTTGACTGCGGCCACCATCGACGCGACGAGCACGACCTGACTGGCCTATCACCGACCCTTGGTACCGTGAGGGGCAATCCCGGGGTGTTGTGCCCCGGCCGTCGGTTAGCGCCCCTATGTATTGCCCGAGGTCGCGACCAAAGGCGACCTCGCCGAGCTGCGAGGCGAGATGGTCGAACTGCGGACGGACCTGCGAGGCGAGATGGTCGAGCTGCGGGCGGACCTGCGCACGGACGTGGCCGAGCTGCGCGCCACCGTGCTCAGGGACGACCGCTCGCTGTTCTTCGGCCTGATCGGCGTGTTCGCCGCCTACGGCGCGGCCCTCGTCGCCGCCGTCCGGCTGCGGTGACCTGACGGGCTCGACGACAACCGCTCCCAGTCCCTCCAGAGCCGGCTGGTTCTTTGATTTTGGCCTCGCCGGGGGCGTCAGCCCGGTTCCGTTGCGCCAACCGGCCCATGTCACCCGGGCCACGTTCGCCGTCATTGACTCGCTGGCGTCGGGCACATGGCAAGAGTTGGCCGCTCGATGCTGGCGTTCATCGAGGACACACCGACCCGCTGAGCATCGGCGTAGTCGTTGAAGCCGTCGAGCTTGCCCATGTCCGGCACTTCCGTGACCTGAACCTCTGGCCGTGACAGAGCCGGGAGGCTGACGGCAGGCGGCCACCACGCCACGTTCGCCTCAACCGCTGTCAGCACCCCCTGGAGATCGGCCGTGGGAACCGGCTGGCAGCTGCACCAGGTCGCGGTGGTGGTGAAGCGGCGGCGACTACCCGAGGTGTTGGGCGAAGAAGGCGAGCGTCCTCGCCCACGCCAGATCGGCGGCCGCCTGGTTGTACATGGACGGGGCGTCCCAGTTGCTGAACGCGTGCCCGGCGTCGTAGAGGTGGACCTCGACGTCCTCCCTGTCCCGCACCGCGGTCGCCACCTCGGCGATCTTGTCCTCGGCGATGAAGGAGTCGTTCTTGCCGTAGTGGAAGACCGTCGGGCAGTCGAGGTTGCCGACCTGGCCCAGAAGGCCGTTGATGGGCGAACCGTAGTAGCACACGGCAGCGTCGGGCCCGTGCCCGTCAACCCTGCTCATCGTGGCCGCGGCGAAGGCGAGACCGCCGCCCAGGCAGAACCCGACGACACCGACGGTGCCCGTGCACTCGGGCATCGCCAGCAGATGGGCATGGGCCGCCTGGATGTCGCCGACCGCGGCCCCGAAGTCGAACTTCCCCACGACGGCGAACGCATCAGCCATGCCGGACTCGTCCTGACGCTCGAAGCGACGTTCGATGCGCCAGAACATGTCCGGTACCAGCACGACGAATCCCTCGGCGGCGAGGCGCTCCGCAATCGTGCGCATGTTGTCGTTGACCCCGAAGATCTCCTGGAAGAGCAGGATCCCCGGGCCTTCGCCCCGCCCAGGAAGGACGCAGTAGGCGTCGAAGGTGCCGTCGGGGGCGGAGATGGTCACGTAGCCAGGGGTAGCGCTCACGCCCAGGACGGTAGCCCGACACACGGCTCATCCGGCCAGAACGCGCCGGCGCCCGGCTACAGCTTGACTGCGGCTGGTCGACGAGGGCGAAGCGCAGCCCGACCCCGGACTCGGTCGATCAACACCGAGAGACCAGACCCGTTCTCCGAGGGACCCGTGCACGATTATCGCTGCCCGCGGTGAACCCTTGACAGGCGTTGGGTGGCGGCGTATAGTCGAACGTACGTTCGGTTCGCCGGACGGTCTCGTTGGCGTGATGGCCAGCCTCTGTCAGCTTTGACGCGCCGCGCGAGACGGTGGGTGGGCCATGAACGACATCACGTTGGATCAGCGTTCCAACGAGGAGCTGCGGGCCTCGATCGTGGGCCTGCACCGGCGGATGTGCGCCGCGCACCGCGACCTGCTGGGCGAGATCGCCGAGCACGACCGTCGCGGGGCGTGCGTGGACTATGGCGCGTCGAGCGAAGAGAGCTACCTGGTCGCCGAGTTCGACCTGTTGTGGCGCACCGCCCGCGACTGGGTCCGCATCGCCCGCGCCCTCGAACACCACCCGGAGCTCGGACTCGCGTTCGCCGAGGGAGAGATCTCCGCCGATCAGCTCGGCGCGCTCATCCAGGTCATGGAGATCAACAAACCAGACACCACCGACCCGATCGGCCCGTTCGATGGCCCCGCGCCCGACCCGGAGCCCGCCCCGGACCCGCCGCCCACCCCGGACCCCGACCCCGCCCCGGACCCCGACCCGGGCCCGTCCCCCGACGCGGCCGGCGACGACGAAGACCCGCTCCAGCTCGCCGGTCGCCTCAGCGCCGCCCAACTCGCGGCCATGGCCAGAACCCTCCGGAGCCGCAGCGCCGCCGAAGCGGCCGCCGCGCACCGCCGCCGGCGCGTCAAGACCTACGACATCGACGGCGGCGCCGGCGTCCACGTCGAAGCCGACCTCTTCGACGACGCCGCCGCCCTGTTCCGCGCCGCGCTCGACGAGCACGCCAAAACCGTCAAGGCCGACCCCTCGAACAAACCCACGCCGACGCCCTCACCGAAATGGCCTCCGCCTGGCTGACGGGCCGCGAACGCGCCACCGACCGCCCCGCTCTGTTCATCCACGCCGACGCCACAGTCCTCGCCGGCGACAACGGCCGGGCCGAAACCGTCTACGGGCCCCTCGCCGCCGAAACCGTCCGCCGCCTCGCCTGTCACTGCCACCTGATCCCCGTCGCCGAATGCGAAGGCCCCGACCCTCTCCACCTCGGCCGATCCCAACGCCTCCCCACCTGGCAACTCGGCGAAATGGTCCGCCACCGCGACCAAAGCTGCCGCTTCCCCGGCTGCCGGCGCACCCGCTGGACCCAAACCCACCACATTCTCGAATGGGACGCCGACCACGGACCCACCGACTACGAAAACCTCTGCACCCTCTGCCGATACCACCACCACCTCGTCCACGAAGGCGGATGGAAAATCACAGGCGACCCCCGCCACCAACTCACCTTCACCAGCCCCGACGGTCGCACCGTGCTCACCAGCTCACCAGACAACACCCGCCGCCCACCCCGCCACCCGCCCGACCCACCCCATCCACCCCCACCACCACACCGACGAACCCAACCCAGCCATAATCAGCCCCGCCCCACACTGTTCGAACGCGTCGATGCCTGACCTATCGGCAAGCGGCGCCGTAGCGAGCGCGCGGCCCGGCCGCGACCCAGCGCAGACGGACGGCGACGACGCCGCCGCGGCGTTCGTTGACTTGCCCTCACCGGGCCCGTCAGCCGGCTGGGTTCCACGAGTCGGCCCGTGTCACCCAGGCCACGTTCGCCATCATCGACGCGCTGGCGTCGGACACACGGCAACAGTTGGCGACCGTCGCCTGGTAGGTCCGACTGGCAAGATGCGCAGGCCCGCGCTCAGTGTGCTTTGTCGGCGGCGGTCTCCAGTGAGTGAATGTCCGAAGTGAGGCGGCTGGCCAGCTGGCGGCTGCGGGCCGCGACGGCCGCGGCCGCCGCCTCCGCCAGGCTCAGCCATGGGTCCCGCGCCGGGTCAATGGCGGCGCTCAACTGTTCCACCAACGGGTTTGGCTCCTCGCCCGGGGCCTTGATCTGCACCCGGTACGCGCTCGGATCGCTCCCTTGTTGGTAGCAGTGCAGGATTGCGACGTTGAGATCGTCATCGATGAGAACGATGACCGCACCCTTGACCGGCTCCGGCACCGTGCTGTCGACTACCCAGCCCCCGGTGTTGACCACCCTGACCGGCCCAGGAAAGCCGGCGAGCGTGTGCTCCTGCACAAAGGGCTTGTGGGTGTGGCCGAAGACGAAGGTCGTATGCACCGGGTGGCCCACCTCGTGGCCCAGCTGTGTCGCCACCGGCCCCTCGAGGTAAGTGAGCAGGCCCGCTGCCGTCTTCGGGGCCATGACGGCGTTGCCCCGTTGGTGCCGTTCACGGTTCCGTGATTCGCTGACGCCGGCGCGCAGCAGCCTCGCCGCCACGCGCGCCTCGACCCTTGCGATTGTCCGGGGCCGGCGCTGGCCGCGGATGGCGCGGGCGATGGCAGTGATCTCGGCGTCCATGTCGGCGACGCTGTTGAGCGACTCGTACATCCGGCGCACCTCCCCGGAGACGTCCCCGCTGTCCCCCATCGACGACCAGAAGAAGTCGATCCATCCGCCGTTGTCGGCCTCGAGGGTGGCTGCGTCGACGGTGCGCCGCGGCGACCCGAAGATGTCGTCCAGGCCACTCATGAGGCGATAGATGGGTTCGGTGAAGTGGCCGTGCGACATGACTACCGCCCGCTCGGCGTTGGCATCGACCAGACCGAGGTTCGGGTAGCTCTGCTCGACCTCCACGCGCTGCGGGAGCCCGCCGCGGTTGGCCAAGGCCTCGATGAACCGGTCCCGGACCGCTTGCGGCGGCCGCGGCGGCAAAAGGCTCGTGACGTGGTCTACGCCAAGGAGGGGCGAGCCGAGGGGTGCTGACTCCAGATAGTTGACGAGATGGTCGTCGCGAGCGCGCGTCCACAGGCGGTGGTCGTGATTGCCGGGCACGAACCGGATTGCCGGAGACACAGCAGCGTCGGGCTGGCCGAGCCGCAGCACCGAGACGAGGTGGCCGAAGGTGGTGGCGGCCACGTCGGTCGACGTGAGGGCGAGCTCGAAGAGGTCACCGAGGATCACGAGCTGCGGCGCCGTACCCCCGACCGGAAGGGTGCGAAGGCAGTCACCCAACGCGGCCATGACCGGCGACGGCGCCCGGACGTCGACGCCCGTGCCGTCGTCGGTCACGTTGGTCAGGACACTGTTGAGCGCACCGAGGTGCAGGTCCGACGCGCACACCCACCGGATCTGGGTCATATCCCTTCATAGCTCGCCCCGCGGCTGCGCGGGTCCCGTACTGCTGGCGGATCAGTCTTGCTCGCTCTCCGCCCAGTCAGCCTCGAACTCGTCGTCGGTCATGACGCCAGGGCGGCGAGCGAGGAGGTCGAGCAAGGACCGCGTCATCTGGCGGCTGCGGCCGCTCGGCGGAACGCCTTGCCATCCGGTGGCGCTGCCGAAACTATCCGGCGGACTCGCATGGCACGCTCGGCGAACCGGTGAGGGCGCTGTAGTCGACCCGATGGCCGGGCGAGCCCTGGAAGATGGCAAGGACCGCTGGTTTGAGAAGGGTCATGGTGCCCGCCTCGGCGGGTATTGCCCAGCCGTAGAGGGTGTGGCCGGCGGGCGGACCGGGCTTCCACCATCGGCCGTCGAAGATGATCGCCGGCAGCCCGCAGCGGGTGTCGAGCGTGTACGGGTACGGCTGCCCAACGACGCCGCCGGGACCGCACGGCGGCGGCTGGGCTGACGGGTCGCCGGCACATGGCTGGGGGGCGGTCGGGGGAAGTGTCGTCGGGGGGAGCGACGGGTCCGCTTCGATGGTGATCGGCGCCGAGGCGCGCGCCTCGCCGGGCGCGGGGAAGCCCCAATCGATCGCGGTCGTTCCGGCGGGCGCGTCCTCGGGAACGGCG
>Ga0302326_10027311_pt1 | contig 11508 bp, 12 predicted proteins | sample Palsa_T0_3_FD_202264 | JGI IMG/M metagenome (GOLD analysis project Ga0302326, IMG submission 202264) | Peat permafrost microbial communities from Stordalen Mire near Abisko, Sweden - Palsa_T0_3 | ecosystem: Environmental > Terrestrial > Soil > Palsa > Peat permafrost | place: Sweden: Abisko...
TCCACTTCAACCTGCCGCAGCAGTGTCACGATCTGCTCCGGCTTGTATTTCTTCATTGGCATACCAGCTTCCCTCCAGAGTGAATTCTCTCTCACTCTCGCTGGTACAAAAACCCCCGGTCAGGTCACTACAGCTTGAAGGGCAAGAACAAGAAGAAACGAACGCCCGGCCCGAAGCCGGACATTTTGAAAATTGATGGTGATTGGCGGGAAGCGGTCAAGAAATCGCTTTACAAGAAGAAATCGGACGCAGGCTGGTCGAAGTTAAAGGAAAAGACCAAAGGGTAGAAACAAAGCAGGTGAGAGGTTTTGGAAGTTTTCGTCCTGTAAGAAAGCTGATGTCTACAGCACTTCTTTACTGCGGTACCCCAGAAGGCTTCGTGATCGGCGCGGATAGTCGCGGGACCAATCCAGTTACCGGACAAATTGACGACAAAGAGAGGAAACTTTTTGCGTTTGAGAATCAACTGGTATCGGTTGTATTTGCATGGGCCGGGATTGTTAAAGCCCGCGCTCCACTTTTCGATGTCAGCCTCATCGAGGAAACAACCCGCATTCTTCCAGTAGTAGATTACCAAGTATTTGACCAAGATTTTAACGCGCGTCTTCGTGAGCGACTCTCAGTTTTGAGAGTCAATACAACCGGCGATGTTGCACATGGGATATTTCTGTATTTTTGGAGAGGTATTTCGATGATCTGTCAAATATCCGTTTTTAAGAATGGTCAGACTTGGGATTCTCGGGTTATCGAGGGTGGAACTCCAAACGGAGAAATTGACATCATTAGCGGTCCTGATGCCACATTTGAAAAACCTGTCTCGCTAAATCAGGCTAGAAATATGATTGAGCACTATATCCGCAGTGCCGTTGATGATCCTGAAAGGCCAGATATAGGCGGTTATCCTCATATTGGGAAACTTACTTCGGAAGGATTCGATTGGTTGATTCCCTTCGTGGGTCAAAGTTGAAAGGCCTGCCAGTCATACCGGGGCAGAAATTACCCCTAGATTTGGAGGCAGATACGCTCGTTTTGGTGGAAGAGGGCGCATTTGCGTAGTCATTTGAGGTTCCCTTCTTAGTCTCCGCAGCTCTGCCAGACGGGTTAGGAGTCTACGCGTTCTAACATTACGACTGCAAACGTCGCTAGCTTTTCCTTTTTTCCGTCAAACCAACCGCACACTGCATTTAGTCCGTTGTCTTCAAGACGTGAGACGGTCATCGTTGGGCCGCCTGATTTCAATCGAACTCTATCCCCAGCTTTAATTTCACTCATAAAGCGCTCCATTCGATGAGGTTATATGACTAAACAAATATTCAATATAGGCGAGATAGTACACCTGAATAGTGGCAGTCCAGACTTGAAAGTGGTTAGGATAGACGCCGATCAGGTTGAAGTTACGTGGTCCGACGATTCAGGTCCCCGGCGTCTAGTACTACCTGCGGTCTGCTTTCATCGGGTTGCGTAAAGTACATACTTCCGCAAGAAAATGGCTATTCCAAAATGCGGAGAGGCGGCAAGTGGCGCACCATGAGCATGTTAGACTTAAGCCATGGGGAAAAGGGTGATTTCGCCTGGCGGCACTCTGGAAGGGGTTATTGAGCTGCCTGGGGATAAATCCATATCGCACCGCTATGCCATCCTGGCGGCCCTCGCGGAGGGCACCAGCGAGATTCTGAACTACGCCTCGGCTGCGGACTGCCGCAGCACGCTGGAATGCCTCCGCAGGCTCGGAATCGGGATTGATTCGAGCGAAGGCCGGGTCCGCATTGCCGGGAAAGGACTTGACGGACTGCGGGAGCCGCGCCGGGCCCTTGACGCCGAAAACTCCGGCTCGACAATGCGTATGCTGGCAGGGGTACTCGCGGGACAGCGTTTCGCGTCGAAAATTACCGGCGATGACTCGCTGCGCAAGCGTCCCATGCGGCGCGTGATCGAACCACTTCGGCAAATGGGAGCCGAAATTCGCAGCCAAGAAGGCGACCGCGCGCCACTCGAAATTCGAGGTGGCGCATTGCACGCTATTGACTACACGCCCCCAACCCCCAGCGCGCAGGTGAAATCGGCGGTGCTGCTGGCCGGCCTGTATGCCGACGGGATCACGACCGCGCGCGAGACTATTCAAACGCGGGATCATACGGAAGTCGCGCTGCGCGAATTTGGCGCGGTGATTGACGGTGGCCGCGGCATGATCCGGATTCATCCACGGCCGAAGCTCACCGCGCGCCAACTCGTGGTGCCCAGCGATCTTTCCACCGCCGTCTTCCTGATCGGCGCGACTCTGGTACTGCCGGGATCGTCGCTGATGCTTCACAACGTGGGCCTGAATCCTACGCGCGCCCGCGTGCTTGATTTTTTCAATTCCATCGGAGCATCCGTCCGCGTGGCGACGGTGCAGATGCGAAACGGCGAACTGGTCGGCGATGTTTCCGTCCGGCATGCGCCGATCGAAGGCGGCACGATTTCCGGCTCGCAGGTGGCGGAGATGATTGACGAGCTGCCCATGCTCGCCGCGCTGGGCCCATTCACCGAGAAGGGAATCGAGATTCACGACGCGCAAGAGCTCCGCGTGAAGGAAAGTGACCGTATCGCGGCGCTCGCCGAAGGTTTGCGGCAAATGGGCGCGGCGGTGGAGGAGTTTCCCGATGGCCTGCGAGTCGAGGGGCGCTCCGCGGGGAAACTACACGGCGCGAAAGTGGATCCGCGAGGCGATCATCGCATCGCCATGGCGCTATCGGTCGCGGCGCTCGGCGCGGAAGGGGATACGACCATCCGGGATGCCGAATGCGTCGGGGTTTCTTTTCCTGAGTTTTTTACGACACTCGATCGTCTGCGCGGCGCAGAGAAGAAGTAGGCGGGCGAATTGTCCGTGGCCCGTTCCGCCGCGAATCAAGAAGATTTGTGCAACGAGATTGTGCCGTAGCTTGTTGTTATTGTGATTTTGGGGGCAGGCGCTCCGGATTTCATCCCGAATTGGCCGTCCAAGCGTCCGTCTTTTTCCTCGCCTGTCGTTTTCAGCGAAGGATCCTGGAACTCGCTTTCCACTTCACCCGACCGCGAGAACGCGGAAATCTGGAAGCTCGATCTTCCCGGCAGCGTGACGTCCACTTCGCCGGAATCGTTTGTGACATCGAGAGCGTCGCGCGGCGGATTTGCGTACACGATTTTGACGTCGCCGTGCGAATCGATCACGTCGAGTTGCCCCGCCACGTTTTCCGCGTCGATATCTTTGTTATGCGTCTGAAGTTTGGCGAATCCCGTGACGTCGGATAACTGAATGTCACCTGAATCCATCTCGAGCCGCCCGTTCAATTGCGCGATCGTAAGATCGGCCCACGGCGATGTAACTCGGGTCGTCCCCTTCACCTTGCGAACGATGGTTGATCCCAGGAAAGGCCCGTCGAGGGTTGCGTTACCCGCTACCTCTCCGATTTCCACGTCGTTTCCGCGTCCCCTTAACGCCACGTTCCCGGCGACGCCGGTAATTCGAACGTCGCCCTTCTGCAACTGAGCGGCAACGTCGGAAGCCGCGTCGTGGATTTCGATGTCGCCAGCTTCGGTGCTCGCATCCACCACTCCCGCGATTCCTGACGCGTTAATGTCGCCGTGGGGCGTGTGGAGTGTAACGCTCGCCGACTTCGGCAGCTGCACGTCGAGATCAACGCCCACTGTTTCGTGGAAATCGCTCTGGTGCACCGGGTGGATACTGTAACCATTGCCCGTCTGCTCGATCACGATCTCGACATCCTTCATTCGGTCGTCGGCTGCGGATTCGTTCGCTCCCGCTGCGGATTCGTTGAAGCTGACCCGCAGGTCGTTTCCTCCGTTCCCATGGACCGTGATGTTGCCGCGCCCCGTCTCAATCGCAACGTGTGATCCGGCTGGAATCGTTCGAGAGGCAAGCTCCCGGCTCTGCGAATAAGACTGATGAAAAGGCGCCAGGTCAATGTTCACGCCGGGAAAGCGGCCGTGAATCCAGTCGCGGGAGATAAACGCGATCAGCACGATAGCCAGGAGAACCAGCAGGGCGGCTTCGCCACCCGAAAGCAGGGGCGCACGGAGCTGTCCAGCGCTTTGCGCCGCGAAGTGGTCAATCAATTTGGCGATTCCCCACAGGATGATCAAAAAGGGCCAGTAAATTCGCGCCAGGTGGCCGATACCGAATGCGGGGTCGAGCCGGTGAATCAGAAAAATCAGGCCAAGAACAATCAGCAGCAGGCCCGGGAAAATCGATCTTCGTCTTTGTAGGCCGTCGGTCACGTGTGACTCATGCCCCCGTGTGTCCCTCGCCCGAAGCGGCCGATTGCAGCCACAACACAATCCCGGCGATTACCAGGAGCACGGGCCAGAGCTCCCGGAAGCCGTAACTCGTAAAACGGCCGAGCAAAAACATCGCGCCGATGGCGATCAACATCAAGGGACCCATGAGTCCGCGCATATGGCATCGGGCACACATACATTTCGGTTTGGTTTCGTCTGTCATGGCGTCCTCCCCTAAGGGGTTTTTCTCATCCGGTCCATCAGAATCCAACCGCCCAGCACGATCAGCCCCACCGGCCACGCTTTGGAGAACCACTCCCGCTCCAGGAGATGGAAATTCGCCAGCAGGAACAACACGCCCAGACCGATCAGTATGATCGCGCCAATCGGCTTCCGGCCTTCAACCTGCACCAGGTCCGGCGGCTGCGGCTGTCCCAGTTGGCGCGCCTTCGCCGTGCGGTAGGCCTCGATCGGCATGTAGAAGTAGAAGCAGCCCAATGCGATTCCGAGGAACGCGTCGAGCTCGCCCGGCAGATCGGAAGAGAGCGCCGCAATGATTCCTCCGAATACAGCCACGTGAATCAGCGCCTTCATGTATTCGCCGTTGTAGACCGCGCCGAGCCCGGGAATGAACCCTAGACAGAGAGCGGTCCCCGGGTGCGCGCCGGCACCGGCCGTCGTTTTGCCAGGCGCTGCTTGCGGCGAAGCAACGATGCCCGCCAGGCAATTTTCGCAGTAGAGGGCGCCGCGCACGTCGCGCGTGCACTCGGGGCAAAGCGGCTTGCCGCACTGGCGGCAAAAACCTGTGGCGTCTACATCAGCATGTTGTGCACATTTCATAGAGGGCTCCTGGGCGCACGGAACGTCGGATCGTCGGGAAATACTTTCGTCAGCATCACAGCCAATTCAGGGCCGTTGCGCGGGGCGCGGCGGCTCGAGTGCGGAATCGTTTGCGACTTCTCGCGGGGCTCGTTCGACGGCTGCTGCGGTCCCTGCCCGGGCTGCGGTTCACCGGAGGGGCGTGTCGTCGGCACTGGAATGGGTTCGGACATGGTTTCAGGCTGAGACGAGAGCCGTGACTCAATTTCGTACACGACCCGCAGGTCGTTCACGAACTTCGCTCCACGCGCGTACGTGAGATGGACCTGGCGGTTTGCACCGCGAACCAGATTCAGGGGATTCAGACTGGTCTTGGATCCCGAGGAGGCAGCTGCATGAAATACAATCACGAACGAAGCCGCCACCGTTACGATTCCCATTGCGAACCGGGGTTGCCAGATCACCGGCGCCCACCCGAACCAGCCTGTAGAAACCGGCTTTTGTTTTCGCGAGCCGAGCGTAGCTTCCAATATCCTCCCAGCGAGCTGAGGTGGCTCTTCCACGGGCGTGGCTTGCTGCATCCGGCTGACCAGTCCGCTCACCTGCGCGACGAGCTTCGTGCAGTTCACGCACCCCGCGGCATGCGCGGAAAATGCGGCCGATTCCTCGGGCAAAAGCGCCCCGTCGAGGAAATCGCTCAGCCGTTCTTCCGTGAGTGTGCAGTTCCAGTCCATTGGTCTCGATCCCGTGTTCACGCCGGGCGTACTCCCATTTCGTCCAGGACGCGGGCCAGCTCAATCCGACCCCGGTTGATTCTCGATTTGACCGTGCCCTCCGGAACCTGCAGCACAGTCCGGATCTCCCCGTAATCGAGTCCCTGAAGATCGCGCAAGATCACTGCCTCGCGCAGTTCCGGAGAAAGCCGCGCAAGGCCGCGTTGCAATTGCGCGCTTAGCTCGGAGGCCTGCGCCAATTTGTCAGGCATGCGCGCCGGCGAATGCTTTTCCTCGAGCTGCGGCATCGCGTCATCAATCGAATCCGTCATCCGGTCGCGGCGGGTCCGGCGGTAGTGATCCACCAGAAGGTTGCGCGTCACGCTGGTCAGCCAGGTCGGGAAAGCGCCCTGCGACGCCTGATAACTCGCGAGCGTGCGGAAGATGCGCAGAAAAACCTCCTGGCTCAAGTCCTCGGCGGACGTCGGATTGCCGGTAAAGCGATAACAGAGGTTAAAGACTCGCCGCGTGTGCCGCCGCACAAGTTCCTCCCAGGAAGGCCCGTCGCCCCGGAGACAAAGCTGCACCAGTTGGGCGTCGGATTCCAATCCGTTCTAGCCTCGCAATCCGCATGACATATCGGCCTCACAGTATGAAACGCAAATCGAAGCCGAAAAGTTCCGTACAGCCCGGCATCTTAGGCGTATTGACTCGGCAAACACAAGGAGGGGGTTACCTTCGGCAAAATAGCCGCATCTAACTTTTGTGTGGGACGCGCCCGTATCAGAGACAATGGTGGACGGGTGTATGCGGCGCTCGTGGACTAAAAACTCGCGTGAGAAGGGAAGCACTTTGAGCCGCTCGCTCGCAATTGCTCTCGTGCTCTGCAGCTGGCTATGCTGTACCGGCCGCGCTCGCGGAGACGTGGGCATTGTTCTAAACGAATCGCTCGACACAAGCGTCGCGCGAATCACAGGGTCCGGACATAGCGCCGTGTACCTGTCGCGCATCTGCCCGGCCTCGCCGGTAAAGCTGCGCCTGTGCGGGCCGCACGAGCAAGGTTCCGTGATGAGCAATTACACGACTCTGGGCGAAGACAAGCCATTCGAATGGAACATCGTGCCGCTGAGCGTTTTCGTGTATGGCGTGCCCGATCCTCAAAGCCGCCCTCTGTTTACGTCGTGGAAGATTAAGAACGCACTCGAAGAAAACTACCGCGAGAAGGTTCTCAGTGACTATTGTACCGGCCATTCCTGTCAGACAAGCGGAAAGGCGGAATGGCGGGAGATGGTCAGCGCCTCGTCCGAGCGCACTCTGTACATCCTGATTGTTTCGACGACGATTGAACAAGATCGGGCCCTGATCGAAAAATTCAACGACGCGCCCAACGTAAATCACTTCAATGGAGCCACGCGCAACTGCGCCGACTTCACGCGAAATTTGATTGACACGTACTTCCCCCATGCGGCTCATCGCGACGTCATGAACGATTTCGGGATGACCAGCCCCAAGGCCGTGGCGCGCTCCTTCGCGCGTTACGCTCACGCGCGGCCGGAGACCCAGTATTACGTGCTTCATTTCGCGCAATTGCCGGGAACGATCAAGCGCAGCACCGAGTGCCGCGACGGAACCGAGCAGCTCTACCGTTCCAAGAAGTTGCTCGTTCCCATGGCGTTTTTTGCCTGGCACGAGCTGCCGGTCGCGGTGGGCTCGTATATGCTCACCGGCCGCTTCAATCCCGAGCACGAGTTTGAGAGCCATGCCACCATCCGCCAAGGAGAGCTTGGCCACGAGATTGAAGTCGCCAAAGATGACGACGATTCCGGAGACGCGCAATTGTCGGATCTCGAAGCCGCGATGCGGCAGGAACGCGTCCGGGTCGTCGGCAGTGAGAAAGAGTGGGACTCGTATCGCGAACAGTTTGATTCAATCGTCGCGCAGGCCGTGGACGACCATATTCTCGCCAGCCGCGACTCTCTTGGGCGCACAGCTAAGGACCTCGGCGAAAATGGGAGGCCGTATCTCGACGAGCGCGGCAAGCTCTGGCTCGAAGTTCAGCGGGATGGCAAGACGACTCACGTCGGCCTGAGTCCCGAGAACCTGCTCGCGCTCGGCTCGGATCGCGCGGTCGCCTACAAGCTGATGCTCGCGCACGTTGCGGAGACCCTGAAGAGTCCAGCGCGCCAGCGGGAGACCATGCCCGAGTTCATCGAAGCGTGGAACCTGATGCAACAGGCGCGCCCTGACGAGAGCGATAAGCCGTCCCTGGCGATGGGGCGCTAACCAGCGAATTCCGGTCTTGTCCTACCCGGTTATGCAGCGCAAGACTAGTCTTTAGCCGCGTAGCCGGAGCATTCTAAGACGGGCAACGCTGGATACTTCGGAAATGCCGGGTCCGTGGCGGACAATCCACACAAATAAAATATCGTCTCGCGTTTGGCTTCAACGCGCCGCGAATGAGCGCAATCGGCGCACAAGCCCGCTTGTTCGCGCTGAGCGCGGCGATCTCGCGCCGGATCGGTGCTTGACGGATGACGAACACTTTGTCGGTCCGCGTCGGATTCGCCGCGCTCGTCCATGCCGCGAGCATATCACTCCGGTGCGACAACAGCCGAGAGCTGGTCATGCAGGCGCGGGGGTAGCTCGCGGTTCACGGCGCATCGCGGTCCTTCTTGACACTGTCGAAACCTTGCTGCTACGGTTCCAATCGAATGCTGCGCAAATCCCGTCGGTACCTGCTGCTCCTGCTCGCTGTTCTGGCCCTGGGGTATTTCCTCTATAGGTTTCGCGACTCTATCACGCTCCAGGGATTCCGGTGGGGGATGGTGGTTGCATCGATCCGCCAGGCGCGAATTTCGCTTCTGCTGCTTTCACTCGCGGCAATTTACGTTTGCTACGCGCTTCGAGCGTTGCGATGGATGCGATTTTGCCGATGGCTGGGCCCGACGCGCTTCTGGGATGTCTACGGCGCCACTCTGGCGGGTTTTACCTGCACGTTTTTGCTCGGCCGCGCCGGGGAGCCGATTCGGCCCGTGCTGATTGCGCGGAAGAGTTCGCTGTCAATGCCCGGCATGTTTGGGGTCTACGTGCTGGAGCGTGTATTCGATATGGCCGCGACGGCCGTGCTGGCGGTCCTGGCGTTATTATTGTTCGAGCGGAAGGGAATGGCCGGCGCTGGGAACGATTTGTTGTTAAGGGTTGCGCGCTCGGCCGGCGTGCTGCTCCTGGTGGGTCTCGTGGGAGTCATCGCATTCCTGATTTATTTTCGATACCACGGAGCGGCGTGGCTCGCGGAAAAATTGGAGCACCCGAAGTGGCGCAAAGGCTGGCGCGAGAAGATAGCGGCGCTGCTGGAAGGTTTCAGCGACGGACTGCGCGGCGTTCGCACGTGGAGCGATCTCGGGGCGCTCGCCGGATATACTGCGGCGCACTGGCTGCTGGTTGTCTTCATATATTTGTGGGTGGCGCACGCCTTTGGGGGCGAGCTCGCCGGACTTGGTTTTGCGGGCGCAACGCTGGTGCTTGCGTTCACGATGGTCGGCTCGGCGGCGCAGCTTCCCGGCGTCGGCGGAGGGTCGCAGTTGGCCACTTTTCTTGTCTTCACGCTGATCTTTGGAGTAGAAAAGGAGCCTGCGGCGATCGCCACGATCGTGCTCTGGCTGATTTCCTTCGCGGGGTGCTGCCTGGCCGGATTGCCGCTGCTCCTTCGCGAGGGTTGGTCGATGGGAGAACTGCGGCAGATGGCGCGTGCAGAGGAACAAGCCGGAGAGGCTGCACTACTCGCCGAGGCCGAGCACGGCGGGAAATTGCAGGCCGACTGGAAGGAGAAGCCGCGGTGAAGTGTCCCTTTTGCGCGCACCTGGATGACAAAGTGATCGACTCGCGCGAGGCGCGCACCGGCGATTTGATCCGTCGCCGCCGCGAGTGCCTTGGATGCAGCCGCCGCTTCACCACGTATGAACGCATTGACGAAATTCCCTACATGGTCATCAAGAAGGACGGCCGCAGGGAAAAATTCGAGCGCCAGAAAATTTTGCAGGGGCTGCTGAAGGCCTGCGAGAAGCGACCCGTGCCCGTGGGCAAGCTCGAAACCATCGTGGATGAGGCCGAGGCGTTCGTCAGCGAAGCCGCGGACCGTGAACGCACGACCACCGAGATCGGCGGCCTCCTGATGAGCCATCTAAAAAAACTCGACAAGGTCGCCTATGTGCGCTTTGCATCCGTCTATCTCGATTTCAAGGACGTGAAGGAATTCATGGACGAGCTGAAAGGCTTACTGAAGGACCGCGCAAAGAAGTGAGAGACTTCTACGCCTGCCACACGCCCGCAGCGAATGTTTTCACCATGCGAAACCCGAGATGCTCGTAGAGCTCGACCGCCCGTTTGTTTATGGTCGTGACGGTCAACGACAGAGATTTGTAATTCCGCCGTCGCAAAGCCTGGATCGAGTGCTCCATCAGCTGGCGGCCGATGCCGCTACCCTGGTATCCCGGCATGACGCAAACCTGCGTCGTGTGGCCCACGCTGTCCGCGACCGTTGATGTGAGAATCATCGCGACGGGGCGGTCTCCGGTCGCGGGTCGCACCAGGAACGAAGCCTCCGGCAGGAACTGGCCGCAGCCGGGCAAGAGCACGATATTGCGGAGGAATCTCAGGCTGCCGGCTTCGCTGCAATATTGGTCGTTAATCTGCCCATCCACGTGGTTCGCATAGGCAAGCTGGATCAGCCGCGCGGCGGATTCGAATGCTCGATCGGTCCAGGGCTCGATTCGCAATCCCATGGAAGACGGTTTATTCGTGAGCTTTGCTTTATCAATTGACAGCAGCATGAACTGGCGAGAGTGCAGACGAAAGTGCTGCGAGAGAAACGCGGGATCGAGCTCAGTTCCAAAAGGCATTAACTGCGCCTCGATGCGGTCCAGGCGCGGCGTCGCTCGCAGCGCTCCGAGCATTTCCGTCAGCAGCCGTTGGGTGATCGGGCCTTGCGAATGTTGCGCGGAGACGAAAAGTCCGCCGATCAGCCCCTTGTGGTCCTCGAGGACATAGAAGCCGTAACCGGCAGGACGGCCATCCTCCACAGCCGCGTATCCGCCCAGCGCTCTCGAATCAATGAATTTTCGCACCAGATCAATGGACGGGCGATAGTCCCATTGCAACTCGTCGCGCCAGCGCTCCGCTTCCTCCCGAAAGAGGCCCTCGAGCGAGCGCGAATGGAGCTGCCGTAGGTCAACAATCTGCATCGAAGACACGCGCCGTCCCCCAAAAGCATTATAACTTCGCCCCATGCCATAACCCAAACCGGTCCGATTTGGCACACGATACCCTCAGCGGGCCCAAGGTCCCAGAAGAAATGTGCTAACATCCGTTCGCTGAGGCGCGTAGGCTGGAGCGCCCGCGCTTAGATGGCCGTCCTTTCCGAGCTCCGCTATCCCAGAACGCGTCTCGCCAAGGTTTTCTCTGGATTCCTGGCGCTGCTGCTGTTCGCCATTATTTCGGTTTCCACCATTTCCGGATTTCTTCTCTATCAGATTCTTCGTCCGGCGCGGACTCCTGCCTCTTTCGACCTGAGCGTGATGATGGGTCATCCAGTCACTTTTTCGTTTACCGTCGCAGGCGGAGCGCAACGCGAAGGCTGGCTCTTTCCTGGCTTGCGCGGGGCGCCTACGGTGGTTGTGTGCCACGGATATCAATCGCAGCGGGCAGACGTGCTGACGCTGGT
>Ga0302326_10027312_pt1 | contig 11508 bp, 11 predicted proteins | sample Palsa_T0_3_FD_202264 | JGI IMG/M metagenome (GOLD analysis project Ga0302326, IMG submission 202264) | Peat permafrost microbial communities from Stordalen Mire near Abisko, Sweden - Palsa_T0_3 | ecosystem: Environmental > Terrestrial > Soil > Palsa > Peat permafrost | place: Sweden: Abisko...
TGCAGAACCAGGATTTCTGGATGGGCGAAGGCGACGACATGGTGTTCGTGGACGACGAAAGCCAGCCCATCATAACCGGCACCGGATCGGAGGATTATTTCAACGGCGCCTGGGACTTCGGCGGCCGTGATTCGGCCGTGCCGTTCGCGCATCTTTATAACGGCGCGCCGTTGATTGTGGCCGCGGAGCGTCCCGGCGGGCGCTATTGCCTGTACCGCTGGCATGCCGACAATCCCATCACATTCACGAAGTACCTGAAGCACACCATCGAGCACGGCCACGCCGACCATCGCGCGGACAATTTCTTTTCCGTGGCGTATTGGTATCAGGCCGCGCCGTACACCGATTTTCCGGCGCTGCCGCCAGCCGAGAGTCGCATTCCAAGGCTAAAGGCAGTGCCCGGCCCGGGTGGGGCGCAACCCGCGTAGCCCGGCGTAACCGCGAAAATAAAGCAACGATAGGAGATATCATGAGAGCATTCGCCATCGCCATCCTGACTGCCGCGGCCGCCTTGCCGGCGGGTTCCGATCCGGCCGGCTTCGAGCTTTGGAAGAGCGGCGACCTGCGGGCCTTCGAACAGAAGCTGTCGCCCAAAATCAACGCACAAAAAGTGGCCACGCAGTCGCTGGGAAGCTATGGCATCGATAGCTTTCTGATGGCCCACCGAGAGGGCAGCGGCGAAGCGGAGCTGCACGAAACCAAGAACGACGTGATGGTTATCGAGAGCGGCGAGGCCACATTGGTGGTGGGCGGCACGGTGGTCGATCCAAAAACCACGGCGCCCCATGAGATCCGCGGACCGTCCATCAAAGGCGGCGAGAGGAAATTACTGGCTGCCGGAGACGTGGTCCATATCCCGGTCAAAGTACCGCACCAGATGCTGGTCGAGAGCGGCAAACAGATCACGTATTTCGTGGTGAAGATCGAGGCGAAGTAGGCGGTCCGCTAGGTCTGGCGGGAGCACAATCTCGTTGAGGTTCAGATAGGCCCTTTTCTTCTGCCACTGTAACCGTGACTGCAACCATTCCGCACCGCTTTCACAGCTATTCTGGAGGTTGGTCCAGCGCTAAGTCATCACAGCCGTCCGTTACACCGGCCGAAGGAGCCGTTCCGATCTGCTTATTATTTTGCGGCGTCCCAATCTAATCCCGGCGAGGGCCCAGCCGAATGAGACAACCTCGACGAGATGTTTCCTTCGCAGGGCGCGGAATCGCATCGAAGTCCGGTCCCGAGGTGGCCGATAAGATAGCTGAGGCCGTTGGAGGACTAGCGCAAGGACTGCTATCATTCGGTGAAAGCGAAGAAGGAAATGGGAGGCGCTGGACTGGAGACAAGGCAATGAGTTCGTTGACTACACTTGAGCTTTGCGCCGGGGGCGGGGGCCAAGCTCTGGGGCTCGAGCAGGCGGGCTTCGATCACGCAGCGCTTGTCGAGATCGACAAGAACTTCTGCCGAACGCTTCGTTTCAATCGTCCCTCGTGGACGGTTATTCAGGGTGATCTAAGAGATTTCGATCCGTCTCCGTTTGAAGGCGTGGACCTCATTTCCGGCGGGCTTCCTTGTCCTCCCTTTTCGGTGGCCGGGAAGCAGCTAGGACAGGATGATGAGCGGAACCTGTTCCCTGCCGCGTTGAGGATCATTGAGCAGTTGCGCCCGAGGGCGGTTATGATCGAAAATGTCCGGGGCATTTTGGACGCCGCGTTTCAGGACTATAGGACCTACATTGGCGGCAGGCTTGCAGAACTCGATTATTACACCGAATGGAAATTGTTCAACGCATCCGATTTCGGCGTACCTCAATTGCGCCCGAGGGTCGTGTTCGTCGGCATTCGAAAGGATCTGGCACGCGGCTTTAGTTGGCCCGAGCCAAACGGAGTGAAACCCAAGACGGTTGGCGAGACAATCTACGACCTAATGGCGTCCCGTGGCTGGAAGGGTGCGGCTCAATGGCGGGATCGCGCCAATGAAATAGCCCCGACAATCGTAGGCGGCAGCTTGAAGCATGGCGGACCAGACCTTGGTCCGACTCGTGCGCGACGGGCATGGGCGGCTCTCGGCGTAGATGGACTTGGTATAGCGAACGAACCGCCCGAACAGGACTTTGCCGGTATGCCGAAGCTCACGATTCGCATGGTCGCAAGGCTGCAAGGGTTTCTTGACGACTGGGTGTTCTCTGGTGGCAAGACCGTTGCTTACCGGCAGGTGGGCAACGCTTTTCCTCCCCCCGTCGCGTGCGCCGTTGCCGCTCAGATTCGGGATTGCCTCATGAAGAGAAAAGTGGTCGTGGTTGCCGGATGAGTAAACGACAGGCGCTGTTTCAAGAAGCTCGGAAGAGCTATCACGCCTCGCTGTTGGATACGGGCGTCTTGTGCATATCCAAGAAGAGCGTTCCCTCAAATGCAGATAGTTCAAGCAAGACGAGTATCGCCTTGGCGCGAGGCATTATCGAACGGATTGGGTCGAACGTCAGCGGCCGCCTGGCGGGCCAAGCCTCCGGAAGTCAATTCGAGCAGATTACGAAATCGTTCATCGAACAAACATTTCTTAGGCTGAAGCACCTCCGGCCTGGAGCATGGGATCTCAGTCCGCAGAAGCGGCTCATCGCACGCTTCGAGCAGTATGCCCATCTCGCTGAATTGAGCGTGTTAAGCCGGCAGAACTATAAACTCGCGGCGGTGCTTGGGACCGATTACGTGATTGCGCCCGATATCGTGGTGGCCCGAAATACCGAACCAGACGAGAATATCAACCGTACGGAACTGCTCGTCGATGACGCGGTGTCGCGGCGAGCCAGCTTGCGTACGAAGAGCGGTGGACTGCCGCTACTCCATGCCAGCATATCGTGCAAATGGACGCTGAGAAGCGACAGGGCACAGAACGCAAGATCGGAAGCGCTCAACCTAATTCGAAACCGCAAAGGCCGGCTGCCCCACGTGATGGTAGTCACTGGGGAACCGTTGCCCAGTCGTCTGGCGTCAATTGCTCTTGGCACGGGTGATATTGATTGCGTCTACCACTTTGCCCTTGATGAATTGCTTGAGAGCGTCAAAGCATTCCACCTGGAAGACTCGAAAGAGATGATGGATATCATGGTCGAAGGGAAGCGCCTGAAGGACATATCCGACCTCCCTTTGGACCTTGCGGTATAGGTTCCGTGGACACTCTCACGCCAGAACGCCGGAGTGAAAATATGCGGCGTATTCGGAGTATCGATACATCGCCCGAAAAAAACATCCGTTGTTTAGTTCATGCTCTCGGATACCGGTATAGGCTCTACTGTAAAGCCCTCCCCGGTAAGCCGGATCTGGTGTTCGCTGGAAGACGCAAGGTCATCTTCATCCACGGCTGTTTTTGGCATCAGCACGAGGGTTGCATAGACTGCCACACACCCAAATCGAGCACCTCCTATTGGCTCCCGAAACTCGAACGCAATAAGGTCCGAGATGCCGAGAATCAGCGGCGGCTGAAAGAACTTGGATGGAACCACCTTATCATCTGGGCGTGCGAACTTGAGCACTCGGCGGGCCTTGCCGGGCGTGTTCGGCGATTTCTCGATCCACCTGCCGGAACTGTATCCAAAATTGCAAATAAGAGATCGAAAACCCGCGAAAAAGGGACAAAACCGTTTGCCGCAAAATCGAGCAAATAGCACTCCAAAGTGGACAGGAAGATACGCGCTTTTACTTGAGGTGCTAAATCTCCGCCCATCCCAGCAGGCGGGCCGCGTTGTTGTGATAGACCTTCTTCAGAATCGTATCGGGGAGTCCGATCCCGTAGATCTTCCAGCGGCCCTGCGGCGGTGTAGGGGTGGGGGCGTAGTCGAAATACTCATCCAGGGTTTCCAGCCAGCGAAAGTATAGCTGGTACATCTCCGGCCGAATATTCTGCTGCGGAGTGCCTGCATCGGCGGGGCTCGCATCGGTGCCGAACATGATGCGGTCCTGATATTTTTCGAAGAATACGCGGGCGCGGCGGGGCTGGCGGCCGAGTTCTCCCAGGCGCGCCGCAATTTCGACGCGCAAGTTAGGATAGCGATCGAGCCAACCGGAAACTTCATCCAGATGCTCCGGGTGATTGGCGACGTGCAGACCGACGAAGGTCGTCTTCGGATGCCGCGCAATCACGCGATTGCGGGCGGCCAGCAGCTCCGCCTTGGGCGGAAAATCCTTGCCGTAGAAGGACCAGTCCGGATGATGGCCCAACTCTTCCCAACGTTCGTTGAAGCGGTCGGTAGGAGTGAAGAAGGCGTCCGGATCGGAGATGTGAATGAACACAGGGAGACCGGATTGCCCGGCGGCGTCCCACATGGGGTCGAAGCGGGGATCGTCGATTTTGACCAGCGGCCCTTCCTTGATGTTCTCGCGCAGGTAAAGGCCGAGAGTCTTCAGCACCTTGACGCCCACGGCTCCGGCGCGTTTGCCGCGCTCGATCTCATCAGCCTGCCAACGCGCAAAGTTCGGCTCGCGGATGCGATCGTAAGCCGGCTCGACGCAATTGAAGAAGCGGCCTTTGTAGCGCTCCTGCAGATCGGCGACATTCTGCCGCAGGCGGTCGCCGTAGCCGCCGGTCAGGTTGATCATGGTCCGGACGTTGATGCGGTCCATCCAGGCGACGATGTCGGCGATCCGCGCAAAGCCTCGTGCCTTGTCCCGGGAGAGCACGGACGAGACGTGCGTGTGGACATCGATTACCGGGTATTTGGCGCGCTCGATGGGGTGCTCCGGTACGACCAGCATGCTCCTCGGCTGAAAATCCTCGAGCGCCAGTTTGGGTATGGCGGGCGGCGCCGGTGTTTGCGAACTGGCCGGCGTGGCCGCGAGCGCGGCAGTTCCGGCAGTTCCCTGCAGGAAGCCGCGCCGTGAAGTTCTGTGAGCAGGCATGTGGCCGACATATAACATGCTGCCGTGTTGCCGGTCAAAGATGGCGGTCAAAGATGGGCCCAGCCGGCTATCTCGCCGATCAGTGGGGCGGCGTATTCGGCAAACTCGGGCAGGACGTCGTTGCCATCCGGGTGAATCCACTCGGACGGGAGCAGGCGTTCGACGCGTGCTACGGTTTCGAGCGGAGTCAGGAAGGTGGCGGCGCGGTAAGGCGCGTTCGATTCGCGGCGCAGCGCAACCATGACCTCAGTATGGCCTTCAGCTGCCGCCGCAGCGGCCGCACGCCCGCAGGCAGCCGCCTCCGCACGGTCGAACGGAGAGGCGAACGGACCGCAGCAGCGGCCCAACAATCCCGGCTTTTCCGCGCGCGCGCGAATCCCCAGTTTCTGGCTCAGGAGGCCGGCCAGGGTGTGCCCGAGATTGGATGCCAGCCGGTGGTGGGCGCTTTTGGCGTTATCCACATCGGCGCCGAAGGGCTGCCCGTGGTCGTCGAGCTGGCCTTCACAGACCGCTATCACCACCCGGCCGATGCGGCGATAAACGCGCTCGACGTCCGCGGCGATGCGCTCCAGACTCAACCGCCGTTCCGGAAGGTAAATAAGATGCGGAGCGTCATCCGCATGGCGGCGCGCCAACGAAGTAGCCGCCACGATCCAGCCGGCGTTGCGTCCCAGCGTTTCCAGCACGCAGACCGGGGCGGGCAGCGAGCGATTATCTTCGCCGACGTCGCGGGCAGCGCAGGCGAAGAAGCGTGCGGTGGAGGCGTAACCGGGGGTGTGGTCGGTGACGAAGAGATCGTTGTCGATGGTCTTAGGTATCCCGATCACCTGCAAGTCGTGCCCTACATCGCGCGCATACTGGGCCACGCGGAGGGCCGTGTCCATGGAGCCGTTTCCACCGGTGTAAAAGAAACAGCCGACGTCGGCGCGGCGGAAAGCGTCCAGGATGCGAGCGTAATCTTCCTCCGCCAGTTTCAGCCGGCTGGACCGCAGCGCGGAACCGGGCGCTTCGCCGATGCGCTGAATCAGGTCCGGGTCGAGTGCGAGCAGGTTTATAAAATCGCCGCGCAGAAGGCCGGCGAGTCCGCCACGGGCACCGTAGAGCGCTCCGGTAGAGCCGCGCCGCCTGGTCTCTTCGACCAGGCCCGTGAGGCTCGCATTGAGGACGGCGGTCGGCCCGCCTCCATGTGCTACGACCGAGTTGGCGCCCATGTTATAAATCAGGATACGTGAATCGAAGGCGATTTCTCTCGGGCTCGACCGCCGCAGGCGTGGCATGGCGGGCGGCTGCGCAACCGGTGCCGGATAGCGTGCGGCCTGGATTTCTGCTCGGCGCGGTCACCTATAACGTGTTGAAGGACTACGATCTCGACACGCTCATCGGTATGCTGGAAACCGCGGGCTTTGCGGGCGTGGAACTGCGCACGGGCCACCGCCACGGCGTCGAGCCGTCGCTCGGAGCGGCGGAGCGCGCGCAAGTCCGGAAGCGTTTTGAGCGCACCAAAGTGCGGCTGGTGAGCTTCGGGACCACCTGCGAGTTCCATTCTCCCGATGCCGGGGAGCGGCGCAGGCAGGTGGATCTAGGCAAACAATTCGTGGATCTGGCGCGCGATACCGGCGCGCGGGGAGTGAAAGTTCGTCCCAACGATTTTCCGGACGGCGTGCCGCACGACGTGACTGTCGGGAATATCGGGGGGGCGCTCCGCGAGCTGGGCGATTACGGCGCCGCACAGGGCATACAGATCTATCTGGAGATTCACGGCCGGCGAACGGCTTACCCGGAAGTGGCCGCGGCCATCATGAAAGCCACCCGTCATCCGCAGGTGGGGTTGTGCTGGAACTCCAACCCGACGGACGTGATCGACGGCTCGGTCGCGCGAGGTTTCGAGCTGGCCAGGCCCTGGATCAGACATGTCCACATCAACGAGCTTGCCAATAGCTACCCCTGGCGCGAACTGTTCACCCTGCTGCGCGGTTCGAATTATCGCGGCTACACGCTTTGCGAAGCGGCCGAAAGTAAAGAGCCCGAGCGCTTCCTACAATGGTACAAGAGTCTTTGGACGGAATTGAATCGAAACTGCGCATGATTGAAATATTGAACGCTCGTGAGCTCCTGGCGGCGCCGGAGCAGGAGCAACTGAACCGCGGATATTTTCACACCCTGCACGAAATCCTCCAGCAACCGGAAACGTGGCTGGACACTTGTGCGCGCGTGCTGGCGAAGAGTGGCGAGCTGGGCGGCCTCGCGGATGGTATTCAAAGCCTGGCTCTGACCGGCTCGGGAAGCTCGCAATATGCGTGCGATTGCGTGGCGCCGGTGCTGCGGAAAGAGTTGGGGGTGACCGCGGAAGCCATCGGCGCGGGCGCGCTGGTAACGCACGGCATAGCGGTGCTGCCATCCGGACGGCCGGGTTTGCTGGTGTCGGTGGCACGCTCGGGCGATAGCCCGGAGAGCGGCGCGGCGATGGCGCTGGTGCGCGAAGCGGAGCCGCAGATGCGGCAGTTGGCGATTACCTGCAATGCGGCGGGGCATCTTGCCACTACATACGGCGACGACCATCGGGTGCGTGTGATCCTGCTGGACGATCGCGTCAACGACCGCAGCGTGGCGATGACCAGCAGTGTCACCAACATGGTGCTGGCGGCACGCTTTTTGGGAATGTGGCGCGCGCCGGAGCGTTACCAGTTGCTGTGCGAGCGGCTCAGCCGGGCATGTGGAGAGATCCTGGCAACCGGGCTCGAAGCGCTGCCGGCGGTGACGGCCACGGGCTTTCGGCGGGCGGTTTATCTGGGCAGCGGCTCGCGCTTCGGAGCGGCACGCGAATCCGCGCTCAAGATGCTGGAGATGACGGCGGGGCGGGTGAGCACCTTGTCCGAGACTTATCTGGGAGTCCGCCACGGTCCGCTGAGCTATGTGGACGACGACACCATCATGGTGTGTTTCTTCGCTTCCGATCCGCTGTTGCGAGCCTACGAGTCGGACCTGATCCAGGAACTCAACCGCAAGCGGCTTGGCATGGCGAAAGTGATTGTCGGAGAGAATGTTCCCAGGGACCTGCTGCGGGATGGCGATACGGTTATCGAGTGCCGGGGACTGGCCGAGATCGGGGACGAAAACGCCCCGGTGCTGGATGTGGTGGTGGGCCAGTTGCTCGCAACATTTCGTTGTCTCGGTGAAGGCCTCCGTCCGGATAATCCTTCCGAGCACGGCGTGATTAACAGGGTGGTGACAGGGTTCCCGATGCATCACCGCGCGGAGAATGCGCAGCCGTGAGGTTCCTGGTCGCCGGCGAGCTGAACCTCGATTTGATCCTGCGGAATTACCTGTCGTTTCCGGCGCTCGGCCAGGAGACCCTGGTCGAAGATGTGACGTTGACGCTCGGCAGCTCATCGGCCATCTGCGCGGCGGGCCTGGCGAAGCTCGGCAACTTCGTGGCATTCACGGGCAAGTTGGGCGTGGATTCCTGGGGAGATATGTGCGTGGAATCGCTGACCCGCCTGGGTGTGGACGCATCGCGGGTGATGCGGGATGCCGGAGTGAAGACCGGACTCACAGTGTCGATCACATCGCCGCGCGACCGCGCCATGGTGACCTATTTGGGTGCGATGGCGACTATGCGTGCGGCAGAGATCAGCGCAGGAGGCCTCGACGGCTTCGACCACCTGCATGTTTCATCCATTTTTCTGCAACGGGCGCTGCGGCCGGAGCTGCCGCGATTGCTGGCGCTGGCGCACGAGCACGGATTGACCACCTCGATCGATCCAGGTTTCGATCCAGAGGAGAAATGGGGCCGGGACGTAATCGACATGCTGGCCGACGTGGATGTGTTCCTGCCGAACGAAGTGGAACTGAAGGGGCTCACGGGATGGAGCGATCCGGAGCAAGGCTTACGCGCTTTCGAAAACGGGCGGACGCTGACTGTGGCCAAGCTGGGCGGCGATGGCTGCGCGGCGCTCAAGGGCGGCAAGCTGGTGAGAGTGGCCGCGTTTCCGGTGCAGCCCGTGGACACCACGGGTGCGGGCGATTCGTTCAATGCGGGGTTCCTGCACGCGTGGCGGCGCAGCGCGCCTCTCGAGGATGCGCTACGATTTGCCGCGGCCTGTGGAGCGATTTCGACGCAGGGAGCGGGCGGCACCACCACGCAGGCTACCGAAGAGCAGGCCAACGAATTCCTGCAACGCCGTTGAGCGGCGGACGGAAGTCGTATTAACCTTGGGCGGCCTTAGCTTGCCTGGCGGCCAACTGTTCGCGGATTCCCTTCATGCGTTGGCGAAGCTCGCCGACCTGCTTCCGGCCATCCGGTACTGAGTCAATCAGCTTTTCGAGATTGACGGCAAACTGGGGTCCATAGGTACTGCGGATCTCACCAAGCAATAGCTCGACTTTGGAGAAGACCCCGATGTACTCGTTGTTGGTGCTGGTAAAAAAGTCCAGGCTAATGGCCCCGCCCTGTACGAGCGCTGCCGCCATGTCCCAATAGCTCATGACCATGCGCAAATGGCCGCTGTGTTCACCCATCATCGCCTGGCTGAACTCACCTATCGATTGCGGATTAAAGTCTCGAAAATACCAGTCTCGCGCTTTGCGCATGGTTTCTTCGCGACGTAGTTCGTACAGCTTTAGTATGAGATTGGCTTCCTCGTATTTCGACATATTTTCTCCTCTTGCTATGCCAAGTTTAGCAAACGGAGGGTCAGAAGCGGCCTTCCCTGGCGTCAAAGTGGGTAGGCTTGTTCCAGGTGGGACCGCTGGATCGGATCCAATGGGCGGTCCATTCAATGAGCTGGTCCGCGGTCACCGAGGGATAGCCGAAGAGGCGATGACAGCGCCCGGCATTGTTGAGCAGCGCGGTATCGGCCGCCCGCCCTTCAAATACCGGCGGACGCCCCAGCAATTCGCCAAAGCGCAGCGCGATCTGGCGCACGGCCAGCAACTCCGGCCCGGTCAAATTCAGAATGGCGGGCGGGGACTGGCACAAGGAAAAGCTGCGCAGGCAGACTGAGTTCGCATCGCCCTGCCAGATCGCATTGACATGGCTCATACTCAGGTTTACGGGCCGGCCCTCGAATACATTACTGCCGATATCGAGCAGCACGCCATAGCGCAAGTCAATCGCATAATTCAGCCGCAACAGACAGACCGGGGTTCCGTGGCGCTCGGAAAAGAATTCGAACAGGCGCTCGCGTGCCAACACGGACTGCGCGTATTCCCCGACGGGCGCAGGCGCAGTTTCCTCGGTGGCTCCACCGCCGGCATGGGGGACAAACGGATAGACATTGCCGCTCGAGAAGGCCACGATTTTTGAATTGCGATAGCGCTCGGCCACGCGCGCGGGTAAGGCTGCGTTGGTGGCCCAAGTCAGGTGCGGGGCGCCCGCCGATCCGAACTTCCGGCCTGCCATGAAGATGACGTTCGGAGCGTCGGGAAGAGCGGCGAGGTTATCAAAATCGAGCAGGTCGGCGCGAATGGTTTGGACGCCGCTATCCCGCAGAAGGTTTTCCGCGGCCCGGTCCGAGAAGCGGGAGACGGCCACGATGTTCCTTGACACACCCGCTCGATCGGCCGCCCGGCGGGCCCGCAGCGCGAGGCTCGGACCCATTTTGCCGCCGGCGCCAAGGATCAGCAGGTCGCCCTCGATGGCGCGGAGGGCGGCCTGGTCGGCTGCGCCGGGGCGGGAGAGAAGCTCTTCGAGCTCTGTTTCAGATTGGATGGGCGTCACGCTGCTAATGAGCGCAGGATACTACACTGCACGCCGAAACTGCGGCCGGGCTTTGGGCGCGAACGATCTCACACGTCCCTGCGGGCGGGGCGACGAGGAGGGAATAGCGATAACGGGAGCCACGGTCTTTTGCTCCCGGGCCACGCCGGGCGAAACCGGGCGGCGTACCAGCCGGGTAGCCAGTATGCGCTCGATGTGGGCCACATCGGCGCGCTCGTTGCGGGTAGCGAAAGTCGAAGCCGTGCCGCCCGCGCCCGCGCGCCCAGTGCGGCCGACCCGGTGAATGAAGTCTTCCGGAACCTGCGGAAGATCGTAATTGACCACGTGAGAGATGCCTTCCACGTGAATGCCGCGAGCGGCAATGTCGGTGGCCACCAGAACGCGATAGTATCCGTCCTGGAATCCGCGCAACGCCTGGCTGCGTTGGCTTTGGGTGCGGTCGCCATGGATTGCAGCGGACTTTACGCCGTCGCGCGACAGCTTCTTCGAGAGCCTGTCGGCGCCATGCTTGGTCCGGGCAAATACCAAAAACGACCCGCTCTCCTCGCGCAGCATCATCTGGAGCAGACCGAGCTTGCGGTCCGGCTCGACTTCGTAAAGATGCAGATCGATCTTTTCGACCGGCTTGGTGGTGGAACCGACCTCCACGCGCACGGCATTGCGGACGTGCGTTTCGACCAGATGTTTGACCGAGCTTTCGATGGTCGCCGAGAAGAATAGTGTCTGGCGCTCAGCGGGGATAGCCTCCATGATGCGTTTGATGGTCGGCAGGAAACCCATGTCCAGCATGCGGTCGGCCTCATCCAGAACGAGCATGCGGACATGGCCGAGCTCGATCAGTCCGCGGCTGAGAAAATCGCACAGCCTGCCGGGAGTGGCGATGACCACCTGCGCGCCCTTGCGAATGGA